>Ga0105100_10001072_pt1 | contig 16136 bp, 12 predicted proteins | sample PPLLak12cMay2015_2_FD_87033 | JGI IMG/M metagenome (GOLD analysis project Ga0105100, IMG submission 87033) | Freshwater sediment microbial communities from Prairie Pothole Lake near Jamestown, North Dakota, USA - PPLs Lake P8 Core (1) Depth... | ecosystem: Environmental > Aquatic > Freshwater >...
AACGGGTTGACGATTGAAGGCGTGCCGAAGGCACGCATGCGCTCGGCAATCGGTCGCGACACGGTGCGGGCAACGACCGGCACTTCGGGTCGCAGCAGCGCCGCGGACATCGCGACAGCGAGGTTCGCCTCGTCGTCGTTGGTGAGGGCGATCACGCCTTCCAGGCGCCGGTGACCGAGGCCGGCAAGCACGAGATGCTCGGGATTGCGCGCGTCGGCGGCGAGTCCCGGCACGTCGGCGCGAAGCGACTCCAGCTCGAGGTCGTCGATGCGAGCCTGGTCGATGTCCAGGACGACGAAGCGCCGTCCAAGGGCATCGAGCGAGCGACCGAGCGTGCAACCGGTCTGGCCATAGCCGGCCACCAGGACGAAGGGCTCCCGCAGGCCGCGCACCTTGCGCGCGAAGCGCTGCACGGCAAGCGCATGCCGGAAGCTCCGGTCATGCGTTAGCGCGAGCAGCGTGCCGATCGCGTACGCCCACCCGATCACCGTGAGGTAGATGCAGATCGTGACCCACAAGCGCTGCGCGTCGGTGAACGCGTGCGGGATCTCGCCGAAGCCGATCGTCGTCGCCGTGTAGCTCATGAAGTAGAACGCGTGGAAGAAGCCCATCGACCAGGGCGAGCCCCCCGCGTCCTGCCCGGGAATAAGCGTCAGGCCGAGCACGCTCACCGCGTAGATCGCGATCAGCACGATGAGCGGCGTGCGCATCCGCCGCAGGATCAGGAAGATCGCCGACGAGGGTGCCGCGGCCCTCGGCAGCGAACGAGCCGCTTCGTCGTCGCCCGCGAGCGCCGACTGCAGGAAGGCGAGCAGCGGGTTCACGCTGACCGCGCGTCCTAGCGGCGCTGGAACGAGACGGTTTCGATCACGAGCAGCACCACCGAGACGACGTTGGCGAACAGTGCGCCGCCGGAGAGCGAGACGATCGACGCCATCGCGTGGCTGTCGAGCCCCGCGGGCGACGCGTGTACCGCGACGGCCCATACGACGGTGGCGGCGATCAGCTGGAGGTCGGCGACCAGGCTGCTCGCGAGGTGCACGGCGCCGATCTGGGTACGATCTCCGAACTTGAGAACGGTCGCGATCAGGTTCACCACGACGGCCGCGAAGAGCTCGTAGATGTTGTGGTGAACGGGGTTGTCGATGTCGCCGAGGAAGAAGCCGAAATTCAGCGTCGCGGCCAGCAGGATGAAGAAGCCGAAGATCACCTTCTCGAGGCTCATCGCGTCCTCCGATGCCACCGTGCGTGGCGGTTGCTCCCATTCTAGGGAGAAGCCGCACGATGCCCCCGGGGCGCATCTTGCGGTACGTCAACTTCCGTGCATCGCGCGGCGGGCACCGTCACACGGACGAGCCATCGTCCCCGCCGGATTATTGCAGCATTTCGAACGCACCGGGCCGGCGCGCGGAAGTCCGACGACAACGAAGACGTCGGGCCCGGCGTGACAACACGGTGACAAAGTCCGCATAATTGCGTGAGCGAGGTGTGCCGACAGAGCACTGCCCCGCGATCCGGACAGGAACCTGGAGACCACGCATGGCGACACGCCGCACCACGCTGCGCAGCAGATCGGGCAAGAAGCTCTACGCCGTCCGCAACGCCGACGGCAGCTTCAAGGACATCCAGACGTACCAGCGCGCGCACGCGGCCGACCTGCGCCAGACGTCGAAGAGCGAGGCCACCGCGAAGTCCCCCTCCACCAGGGCGAAGAAGGCGGTGACGAGGACCGCGAAGCAGGCCGCCGGCGTCGCCGAGCGCTTCTTCGCCGAGGCGAAGAAGGTCGTGAAGCGCGTTGCGAAGTCGGTCGGTGCGGGCAAGCCGGCGGCGAAGAAGGCTGCCACGAAGACGGTGAAGAAGGTCGCCGCGAAGAAGACCGCCGTGAAGAAGACCGTCCGCAAGGCCGCGAAGAAGACCGCGAAGTAGCGCACTCCACGCCACCCGGGACGACGCCCTCCGTCGCCCCGGGTGAGTGCTGCCGCGGAGTGCTCCGCTTCCGGCGGATCGCCCCCGTCCGCACCACTGCGCCCCGACGCCGGTCGGCAGGCGTTTCCCTAGATGTCGCGCGGCCGGTAGCCTTGCCGGCATGCACGTCGTCCTCATCGCCGTTCTCGCCGCGAGCCTCTACGGTGCCTGGCACTGGTGGACGAGCGAGCGCGAGGTCGCGCACCCGCCGGGTGTGCTCGCGCCCGACGAACCGGTGCAGATCGACTTCGACGGCGATCGCCGCATCGCGCACGACCGGCACGTCCTGCACGTGCGTGCGCGCTTCGACATCGAGGCGCGCGTGCTGCGGAAGGCGATCTACCGCCTGGACGGCGGCGCCGACGTCGCGCCCGTGGACCTCGGTGTGGGCTGGGGGCCGATGTCGGACAGCGCGGTCGTCGAAGCGCTAGAGTTCTCGCAGATGGGACGGTTCCTGTACTGGAAGCCCCACGACCCGGCCCGCTTTCCGTTGGCTCCCGACGCGATCCTGCGCAACGCCGCGCAGCTGCACCTCATCCCGGCGACCCGCGGCATCGAGTCGCGCCTGAAGCGCCTGCGGCCGGGCCAGCGCGTCGGGATCGGCGGCTACCTGGTCGACGTCACCGGACCCGGCCGGTTCGTGTGGCGCACGTCGCTGTCGCGTGGGGATACCGGCGCCGGCGCGTGCGAGATCGTCTACGTGGAGACGCTCGACGTCCGCTGAAGCGTCACCGCCGGGCCGCGGGGGATCCGCATACGGTCGCCCGGCGCTCTCAGCGCGGCACGCAGAACACCGGACCCTCGACCAGCCATCCCTTGGCGACGGTGCGGTCGATCTCGGCCGCGTTGGTCAGGTAACGGTGATTCGCCTCCCCGCCCATGCCGTTGTTGTACAGACGCGTGACGGTCCCGTACTCGGCGGCGCAGCCGGTGGACAGCGGCTCGACCGCGCGGAACGCCAGCGCCTCGTAGGTCCAGTCCGCGTTCGCCTTCACCTTCTCGCATTCCGACGCGCTGATCGTGTAGAAATGCGAATCGGGCCCGCGGCCCGCGGTGCCGAAGAACCGGCAGGCGTCGTTGCCCGGACCCGTGCCCGCCTTCCAACTCCGGAACGTGTAGCCGGTGCGCTTCCAGCCTTGCACCTGCCCGCCGGCGTCCAGGTCCGCCGCCTCCTCGGGAAATGCCGTGATGAAGTAGTGGTCGAGGCTCGCGTTGTAGTACTCGATCGTGTCGACGACCTCTCCCCCGCCGCCTCCGCCGCCCCCCGTGGGATCGACGTAGACCTCCTTGCGGTCGTCGAGCCCGCCCTCGATGCTCACCACCTGCGTGAGCTTCGACTGCGCCGCCGCGTTGCCGTTGAGCCAGGCATCGAGGAAGCCGAGCGACCACGTGAGGATGTCGGCCCCGCTCGACGGGTCGAGGTCGTGACCGTGGCCGCTGAACAGCACGTGCCCGCGAGGCCCTTCCATCCGGTCGATCGCCTGGCGCACCATCGCTTGCGGTGCGATAGAGTCGTCCGTTCCGGACAGCGCGAAGAACGGCATGGTCAGGCCCCGCACCCCCTCTTGATCCCGCCCGAACGCGGGCAGGTTGGAGAGCCCGAAGTACGGGACGTAGCCGACGCCGGCGCGCACGCGCGAATCGAGCGTGACCCGCTTGCTGTCGAAGCGAAACAGGCCGTAGGTGAGCTCGGCGCCGGCGAGCAACGCGATCGTCTCCCCGCCCTGGCTGATGCCGAACGCGCCGATCCGGGCCGTGTCGACCCGGTCACGCCACTCTGCACGCGCCAGGAGCACGTCGAGCCCCGCGGACGCCGACAGAGGACGAATCGCCTGCATCGCGACGAACTCGTCCCACACCGGGATCGAGAATCGCAACGACCACGCGTCGGGGCCGAACACCGAGTAGCGCAGGTCGCCGTGGAACGGCGCGAGTGTCACGTAGCCCCACGACGCGAAGGCGACGAGCGCGCTGAGGTAGTTGCCGTCGAGCGGACTGCCGCCGTAGCCGTGCGAGTACAGGAGCACCGGCAGCTTCAACGGGCTGGCGGGCAGGATCGGTCCCTCGGCGCCGCGCTGCATCCTCGGCACGACGACGTCGCCGGGCAGCGCGTAGTCCGCGCGGGAATTCGCGGCCGTCGTCGGATAGCAGGCGAGGTACACGTAGCTCACCGGTTGGCCGGCCCAGCGGTCGTAGAGTTCGCTGTCTCCGGGGGCGGCAAACGTCGCCGTGAGCGCGTTGCCAGACGACAACAGCAGCGCGTCGACGAAGCGCACCCTGTCGCCGCTCGCGACGCCGCGCCAGTACTGGCTCGCCGTCTCGCCGTGGGGCACGCGCGACAAATCCTGCTCGACGTTCGTGCACGCGACCGGATAGGGGCCGGTGGTCGGCAGTGGCGGGATGACCGATTGCGCGGCGGAGCCCTGGACGACGAGCGCGAGGACACTGGCGAGGAACGACATGAGAATCGGGCGTAGATGCATGATGTCCTTTCGAACACTAGCGCGACGCCATTCCATCGCACCGCGCCACGACAAGCCGCCGGGGCTTCGTCGATTCAAGGCGGTGTGCAGAACACCGGGCCCTCGACGACCCAGCCTTCGCCCACCATGTTGCCGGCGACCTCGTGACTGGTGGTGTAGCGATGGCTGGCCTGTCCGCCCTTGCCGTTGTTGTAGAGCCGGGTAACGACGGCGCGATCGCCTGGGCACGTGCCCAGGCCCGGTGGCTCCGCCTGGAATGCGAGTCCCTCGAAGGTCCACGCGGGGTTCGCCCGAACCTTCGCGCACTCGGCGGCGTCGATCGTGAAGAAATGCGAACTGGGACCGATCCCGGGCGTGCCGAAGAAGCGGCAGGCCGGCAAGCCGGCGGCACCGGGCGCGAACGTGTTGAACGCGTAGCCGGTGCGTCGCCATCCCGGCACCACGACGCCGGCGTCGAGCATCGCGACCTCCGCGGATTCGGCGGTCACGAAATAGTGGTCGAGCGATGCGTTGTAGAACTCGATCGCGGCGCGCTCGTCCGCCGCGGGGGCCGCCGGCGCGACGTAGTCGATGCGCAGCACGTCGTCGCCGCCGCCGGTGACGCGCAGCATGCGCCCTACCCGCACGCGTGCGGCGCGATCGTCGACGACGAACGCGTCGAGCCACTCCAGCGCCCAGGTGAAGATGTCCGGCGCGTCGAGTTCGCGGAAGCCGTGCTCGGTCCCGGTGAGCGCGACGAGCGCACGCGAGCCGTCGAGACGGTGCACCCCCTCCTCGGCCCGCCCGATCGGCGCGACGATGTCGGCCGTGCCGCTGATCGCGAGGTACGGCAGGGTGACGCCCTCGGTGCCGCGGTTGTCACGGCCGTACGCCGGAAGGATCCGCTGTCCGAAGTACGGCACGTAGCCGACCGCGCCCTTGAAGCGCGGATCCAACACCACCCGCTTCGACGACAGCGTCACGGACGTGGTGAGCTCGGCGCCGCCGACGAGCAGCGCGGTCTCCCCGCCGAGGCTCGCGCCGAAGATGCCGATGCGCGCCGTATCGACGCGGTCGCGCCATTGCGGATGCGCGATCATGACGTCGAGCGCCGCGGATGCCGACAGCGGTCGCGTCGCCTGCAGCGCCGTGTAGCGCTCGAACTGGAGCAGCATCGCGGACACGTTGTCGAGCCCGAACGTCGCGTAGCGGGCGTCGGCGTGGAACGGCGCGACCACGACGTAGCCGTGCGAGGCGAACACCGCCATCGAGCGCAGGTACGCGTCGCCGAGCGGGCTGCCGGCGTAGCCGTGCGACAACACGACGAGCGGCACCCGCGTCGCGCCATCGGGAAGGATCGGCAGCTCGGCACCGCGCTGCATTCTCGGCACGAGTCGTCCATCCGGCAAGGCGTAGTCCGCCCGCGTGTTCGACGGACTCGTCGGATAACAGGCGAGCAGCACGTAGGTGAGCGACTGGCCCCGCCACGGGCCGAAAAGGTCACGGTCGTCGGGCGCGGTGAAGCGCGCGATCAGCGTATTCGCGGGGTCGGTCAGGAGCTCGGTGAGGTAGCGGCCGCTGCCGTCGTCGCGAGGCACGCCTTCCCACCACAGCGCGATCGGCTCGCCGGGAGGAACGCGCCCGTAGTCCTGCTCGATGTTGCTGCACGCGACCGGGTGCGGGCCCGCCAACGGGCGCGGCAATGCATCGGCCAGCGGATCGGCAAGCGCGGCGGACGGCGCCGCGAGCGCGACCAACACAGCGACCGCCGCCAGGCCCCTCGCGAGTGCCGCCACGCGCGCCCGTGCGCCCGGGGACGTCAGAACTGCTCCGCGGCGAGCTCGAGCGTCGCTTCGCCGCCGTGGGTCACGGCGCGGGCGAGCCCGGCAGCCTGCGGCAGCACCGTCGCCGCGTAGAAGCGTGCCGTGCTGATCTTGGCACGCATGAACGCGGCATCACCGTCGTTTGCGGCGAGCTTGCGCGCAGCGACGAGCGCCGCGCGGCCGAGCTGCCACGTACTCGCGACGATGCCCCACAGCTTGAGGTAATGCACGGCACCGGCGTGCACCGCGCGGGTGTGCGTCGCCGACGACCTCACGACCCACTCGACAGTGCTCTCGAGCGCGACGAGGGCCTCGGCAAGCGAGGCGCCGATCGGATGCAGCGCGGGGTCCGCGTGGCCGGTCAGCTGCGTCGCGACCTTCCCGATCTCGGCGATCACCGCGCGCGCGCTCGCGCCGCCGTCACGGGCAGTCTTGCGGCCCACGAGGTCGTTCGCCTGGATGCCGGTCGTGCCCTCGTAGATCGTCGTGATCCGGGCATCACGCAGGTACTGGGCGGCACCGGTCTCCTCGACGTAGCCCATGCCGCCGTGGACCTGCACGCCGAGGGAGGCGACTTCCTGCCCGGTCTCGGTCGAATGGCCCTTGACGATCGGGATCATCAGGTCGACGAAGGCCTGGTGCGCCTTGCGCGCCTGCGGGTCCGGGTGGCGGCGCGCGTGATCCATCGCGGAGGCCGTGACGTACGCGACGGCGCGCAGCGCCTCGGTGTGGGCGCGCATCGTCATCAGCATGCGCCGCACGTCCGGGTGCTCGATGATCGGCCCGGCCTTCGCCGCCTTGTCGAGGCCGACCGCCTTGCCCTGCACGCGGTCGCGGGCGTAGGCGACGGCGCGCTGGTAGGCGCGCTCGGCGATGCCCACGCCCTCCATGCCGACCGAGAAGCGGGCCAGGTTCATCATGATGAACATGTACTCGAGGCCGCGGTTCTCCTCGCCGACCAGAAAGCCGACCGCGCCGTCCTTGTCGCCGTAGGCCATCACGCAGGTGGGGCTCGCGTGGATGCCGAGCTTGTGCTCGATCGACACGCACTTGACGTCGTTTCTGGCGCCGAGCGACCCGTCGTCGTTGACCAGCACCTTCGGCACGACGAACAGCGAGATGCCCTTGACGCCCTCGGGAGCGTCGGGCGTGCGCGCGAGCACCAGGTGGATGATGTTCTCAGTGTAGTCGTGATCGCCGTAGGTGATGAAGATCTTGTTGCCCTGGATGCGGTAGCTGCCGTCCCCCTGCTTCACCGCCTTCGTGCGCACCGCGGCGAGATCGGAGCCCGCCTGCGGCTCGGTGAGGTTCATCGTGCCGGTCCACTCGCCCGACACCATCTTCGGCAGGAAGCGCGCCTTCTGCTCGTCGGTGCCGACGAGCTCCAGCGCCTCGATCGCACCCTGCGTCAGCAGCGGACAGAGGTCGAAGGCCATGTTCGACGAGTGCCACATCTCCTCGACCGCCGTAGCGACGATCTGCGGCAGACCCTGACCGCCGTGGTCGGGGCTTTTCGACAAGCCGTTCCACCCGTTCTCGCAGAACTTCCAGTAGGCGTCGCGAAAGCCGGCCGGCGTCTTCACCGTGCCGTCGTCGCGGAATTCCGCACCCTCCTGGTCGCCGCTCCAGTTGAGCGGGTCGAGCACGTCGGTGGCGAACTTGGCGGCCTCGTCGAGGATCGCCGAGACGACGTCCGGCGCAGCCTCTTCGAAACCGGGCAGCTTCGAGACCTGCTCGAGTCCGGCGAGCTCGTTCAGCACGAACTGCATTTCAGCAAGGGGGGCGCGGTAGGTGCTCATGGATGCCTCGGAAGTCGAATGTACCGAGAAGGCTAGCGCGCGGCGCCTAGAGCAAGGCTACTAAACGCCGGTCCCGGCCCGGCAGGCTCGCAGAGCCCGGGTACGCCCGCGCAACGCTGCGAGCGAGCTCGGACTTCAGCCCGAAAGTTCCTGCGTGAGCGCGGGGACGATCTCGAACAGGTCGCCGACCAGGCCGTAGTCGGCGACCTGGAAGATCGGCGCCTCGGGATCCTTGTTGATCGCGACGATGACCTTGCTGTCCTTCATGCCGGCGAGGTGCTGGATCGCCCCCGAGATGCCGACCGCGATGTAGAGATCGGGGGCGACGACCTTGCCGGTCTGGCCCACCTGGTAGTCGTTCGGCACGTAGCCTGCGTCGACTGCAGCGCGGGAGGCCCCCATCGCGGCGCCCAGCCGGTCGGCAAGCGCTTCGAGGAGCTTGAAGTTCTCGGCGCTGCCGAGCGCGCGTCCCCCCGAAACCACCACCCGCGCACCGGCGAGCTCCGGGCGTTCGGACTTGGTGAGTTCCTGTCCCGTCACCCGCGTCTTGGCGACGTCGGCCGCTGCGGCCCTGGTCTCGACCTTGGCCGCGCCGCCGGTGGCGGGTGCCGCGTCGAAGGCCGTCGTGCGGACCGTGATCACCTTGACCGCATCCTTCGACTGCACGGTCGCGAAGACGCTACCGGCGTAGATCGGCCGCACGAACGTGTCGGGCGCGTTGATCGCGGTGATCTCGGAAACCTGCGCGACGTCGAGCCGCGCGGCGACACGGGGCATCACGTTCTTGCCGAAGCCGGTCGCCGGGGCCACGAGGTGGGTGTAGCCGCCAGCCACTTCGAGGATCTGGGCCGCGAGATTCTCGGCCGTCGGCTGCGCGAGGTGCGGCGCGTCGACGTGAATCACGCGGGCGACACCCGGTACCGCGGCGGCGGCCTGCGCCGCTGCACCAGCCCCGCTGCCCGCGACGAGGACGTCGACGTCGCCACCGAGCTTCGTCGCGGCGGCAATGGCGTGGAGCGTCGAGGACTTGAGCGCGTGGTGGTCGTGTTCGGCGAGGACGAGGGTGCTCATGGCGTCGGGCGATGGCGGAGGTTGCGGAACGTGCCGCGGGGATGACGGCGGTCGGCGGATCGGGCGGATCGGATCAGGAAACGACCTTGGCCTCGTTGCGGAGCTTCGCGACCAGCTCCTTCACATCGGCGACCTTGCCGCCGCCCTGGCGCTTGGGCGGTTCGGCGACACCGAGGATCGCGAGGCGTGGCGCGACGTCGACACCGAGCGCGTCCGGCTTCACGACCTCGAGCGGCTTCTTCTTCGCCTTCATGATGTTGGGCAGCGTCGCGTAGCGCGGCTCGTTCAGCCGCAGGTCGGCCGTGACGACCGCGGGCAGTGCGGCCTCCACGGTCTCGTTGCCGCCGTCGATCTCGCGCTTCACGGTCAGCTTGCCGTTGCCGACCTCCACCTTCGAGGCGAACGTCCCCTGCGGCCAGTCGAGCAGCGCGGCAAGCATCTGGCCGACCTGGTTCGCATCGTCGTCGATCGCCTGCTTGCCGAGGATCACCAGCTGCGGAGCTTCCTTCGCGACGATGGCCCGGAGGAGCTTCGCGACCGCGAGCGGCTGCAGGTCGACGTCGGTCTCGACCAGGATCGCGCGGTCGGCGCCGATCGCCAGCGCGTTGCGCAGCGTCTCCTGGCACGCGGCGGGACCGCAGGACACCGCGACGACCTCCGTGGCAACCCCCTTCTCCCTGAGGCGCACCGCTTCCTCGACTGCGATTTCGTCGAAGGGATTCATCGACATCTTGACGTTCGACGTGTCCACGCCGGAGCCGTCCGGCTTGACGCGGACCTTGACGTTGTAATCGACGACCCGCTTGGCGGTGACCAGGATCTTCATGGGGGTTCGGCGCAGAGGGAGGACTGCACCATTATAGTCCCGCGCAGGAACGCCTCCCGAACCTCGGACCGTGCAAAAGAAAACGCCGGGCGGTACGCGCGTGGCGTGCCGCCCGGCGGGCGCGACTGGGGGAGTCCGCGCCTGGAGGAAATCGATGCGCGTGGGCGAGCCGTGCCTAGCTGCGTGGCGCCGGGGTCGAGGGCTCGCTCTCGGCGGTCTCGGTGCTGCGCTCGCCCCTGACCTCGATGCGCCCGGGCACGATCGCCACCGGAATCGGGGAATCCTGGGGTGCATGGCGGGCGATCGGCGGCAGCGCGTCCGGCAGCGCGCGCGATGCGGGTACGCTCCCGAACGCGGCGAGGAGCCCGCCCAGCACGAGCGCCGCGAGCGATACCGCGGCGCCCAGTGCCGTGATCCGTACCTCGAATTCGTTGCGTGTCATGGCAAGAGCCTCCGCTTCGTGGTCCAGGCTTCGCCGGGTGTCGCCCCGCGACATGCGTTCCGCGCGATCCGGTCAGCGTATTGGATGCGGTACGCCGCGTCGGCGGATTCACCGCATCCGTCGTGTCCGAACCGGATTCTGGACGCCGGGTGTGACGCCCTCAAGCAGGAGATGACGAACCGCGCGAAAGCCGGCGCGAATGCGAGCCGGCGGCGACGAAACGACGGACCACGAGCACTCGACCGGCCGGTCCGCGCGGGCCCCGGCAAGCGGCTACAGCCGCTTCAGCTGCTGGTCGATCGCGCCGAAGATCGAGTGGCCGGTCGGGTCGCGCATCTCGATCCTCACGCGATCACCGAAGCGCAGGAACGGCGTGACCGGCGCGCCCGACAGGATCGTCTCGACGACGCGCTGCTCGGCGATGCAGGAATAGCCGACGCCACCCTGCGCCGCCGGCCGACCCGGGCCATCGTTCTCCTTGTTCGAGACCGTGCCGGAGCCGACGATGCTGCCCGCGACGAGGGCACGGGTCTTCGCGACATGCGCGATCAGGTCGCCGAAACCGAACGTCATGTCGACGCCCGCGTCCGGCCGGCCGAACAGCGCGGCGTTGAGATGCGTGACGAGCGGCAGGTGCACCTTGCCGTCCCGCCAGGCCGCACCCAGCTCATCGGGCGTGACGGCCACGGGCGAGAACGCCGACGCGGGCTTCGACTGGAAGAAGCCGAAGCCCTTGGCGAGCTCCGCCGCGATCAGGTTGCGCAGGCTCACGTCGTTGACGAGCATCAGCAGGCGGACGCGACCGAGCGCCTCCGCCGCGGGCGTGCCCATCGCAACGTCGCCGGTGACGACGGCGACCTCGGCCTCGAAGTCGACGCCCCATGCCTCGTCGCGAAGCGCGATGTCCTCGCAGGGTCCGAGCATGTGGTCGGACGCCCCCTGGTACATGAGCGGATCGGTCCAGAACTCGGGGGGCATCGTCGCTCCCCGCGCGCGCCGCACGAGTTCGACGTGGTTCACGTACGCGGAGCCGTCCGCCCATTGGTACGCGCGCGGCAGCGGCGCCATGGCGGCCGCCGCATCGAAGCGCACGGCGTCGGACAGGCGGCCGGCGCAGAGTTCGCCCGAGATCACGCCGAGCGCCGGCGCGGTCCGCGTCCAGTCGTCGAGTGCGGATTGCAGCGTCCGCGCGATCTCCGGCACTTCGACGCAGCGCGCGAGGTCGCGGCTCACGACGACGAGCCGTCCGTCGCGACTGCCGTCGCGCAACGTGGCGAGCTTCATGCTCCCTCCTCTGCGCCGTGCGCCGTAACCGACCGACGCCGATCGTGCGTTCTCATCGGCGTCTCGTCCGCGTCCCGATGGCGCCTCGTTGGCGTCTCATCTGGGCCTCAGCGCGAAGCCGTCGGCGCGATCCTCGACGTCCCACCCGGCGTCGGCCAATGCCTTGCGCAGCCGGTCCGCGTCCGCCCAGTTCCTCGCCTTGCGGGCGTCCGCGCGCGCCTTCGCGAGCGCCTCGATGGCCGCGGGCACTTCGACTGCCTTCGGCTGCCACGTCGCCAGTCCGAGCCCCAGAACCTCGTCGAACTTCGCGAGCGTCGCGCGTCTCGCCGCCGCCGGCGCGTCGCCGCGCAGCGCCTCCCACGCGACCGCGAGCGCCCGCGGCAGGTTGAGATCGTCGTTCAGCATTTCCGTGAAACGCTCGACGAGCGTCGGGTCGGCCTGCGCCGCCGGCTCGACGGGCAGCGCGTGGAAGCCCTGCCGCATGCGGTCGAGCCCGGTCTGCGCCGCGTCGAGCGCCTCCCACGTGAAGTTGAGCTGGCTGCGGTAGTGACCGGTGAGGCACAGGTACCGAAACGCGATCGGGTCGTAGCCGCGCTCTGCGAGCGAGGCGATGCGCAGGAATTCACCGGCAGACTTCGCCATCTTGGCGTCGTTCGAGAGCAGGAAGTAGCCGTGCATCCAGAAGTTGGCGAGCCGGGTGCCTACGCGCGCCTCGGTCTGCGCGATCTCGTTGGTGTGGTGGACCGGGATGTGGTCCTCGCCGCCACAATGGATGTCGAACCAGTCGCCGAGGTACTTCTGGGCCATCGCCGAGCACTCGATGTGCCAGCCCGGGAAGCCCGTGCCCCAGGGACTGTCCCATTCCATCTGCCGCTGCTCGCCCGGCGGCGAGAACTTCCACAGCGCGAAGTCCGTCGGATGCCGCTTTTCGCCCTGCTCGACCCGGTGACCGGCGGCGAGCCCGTCCTTGTCGAGGCGCGCGAGACGTCCGTAGCCGGGCTGCTTCGACGTGTCGAAGTAGACGCCGTCGGCTGTGGCGTAGGCGAAGCCCTTGCGCTCGATGTCGGCGATGAACTCGATCTGCTCGCGGACGTGGTCGGTCGCGCGGCACAGCACGTCCGGGGACTCGATGTGGAGCGCCGTCATGTCCGCGAGAAAGGCGTCCGTGTAGAGCTGCGCGATCTCCCAGGCGGTCATGCCGGTGCGCCGCGCACCCTTCTCCATCTTGTCCTCGCCGGTGTCGGCGTCGGAGGTGAGGTGGCCCACGTCGGTGATGTTCATCACGTGCCGCACCCGGTAGCCGTTCCAGCGCAGCACGCGCTTCAGCAGGTCCTCGAACAGGAACGTGCGGAAGTTGCCGATGTGCTGGTAGTCGTAGACCGTCGGCCCGCAGGTGTAGACGCCGACCGGGCCACCAGGCTCGAGGGGCACGAACGGACGCAGCGCGCGTTCGTAGTTGTCGTACAGCGTGAGCGGCTTCGGCATGGCGACGGCAGTGCGTGAGGCGCCGATTATCGCAGGTCGGGACCGGCCGCAGCCCCGATCGGCTTCGCCATGACGAAGTCGTCCATCACGAATCCGCGACCGATGTCGACGACCACCGACTCGCGCACCTCGAACCCGCAGCGTCGGTAGAACCCGATCGACGCCGCGTTGTGCTTGTTGACGTTGAGCACCAGCGTGGACGCGCCGTCGGCCCGCGCGGCGGCCTCGACGTGCCCGATCAGGCGCCGGCCGGCGCCGCGACCGTGCAACTGCTGCAGCACGTAGAGCTTGTCGAGCTTGGTGGTCCTCGCCTCCCCGGCCCGACACCACGCGGCGAAGCCCACCGGTTCCCCGCCGGCGCGCGCGATCGCGAGGCCGGCGCCCGGCGTTTCGAGGAACGGCCGCAGCGCGGACTCGGCGTAGCCCCGCGCCAGCATGTAGTCGATCTGCTCGTGCGTGATGATGCCGGGGTAGTGGCGGCGCCAGATCACGCCCGCGAGCCGCGCCACGGTGGCGAGGTCGTCCACCGTCGCCGCGGCGATCGACAGCCCCTCGGTCGCTGGGTCCATGCGGTGAATCTAGCACGCGTGCCGCCAGGGTGAGCTGTGCGATCATTCCAGCGCCGCCTCCCGCTCGCCTGCGTCCGCCGTGACCCTTGCCGCCTTCGCGTTCCTGTTCGCCGCCGTGCTCATGAACACCGGGGCGCAGCTGCTGCTTAAGGCCGGCACCAACGCGCTCGGCGTGATCACGCTGACCCGCGACGACTGGGCCGCGACGCTGTGGCGCATGGCGACCGAGCCGCACTTCGTCGGCGGCGTGGTGATCTACATGGTGAGCCTCGTCGTCTGGATCATCGGCCTGTCGCGCGTACCGGTTTCGATCGCCTTCCCGATGCTGTCGCTCGGCTACGTGCTCAACGCCATCGCCGCGCACTACCTCTTCGGCGAGGTGGTGACGGCCAGCCGCTGGCTGGGTATCGGCTTCATCGTGCTGGGCGTCTGGCTCGTCGCGCGGGGCGCGTAGCCGCGTGTGCACCACAGGCGCGGGGCGCCATCGATGATCGCCGCGGAACTCGACGCGCTACTCACGTCGCGCGACGCGGCGCGGCTCGACGCTGCGCGGGCAGGTGTACCCGCAGGCTCACCCGAGGCGCTTGCGCTCGAGGGTGAACTGCTGCGCCGACGCGGCGAACCGGCGCGGGCGCTGCCCTTGCTGAACGGCGCCCTCGCGAGGCGACCCGACTGCCGCGCGCTGCACCACGCGACCGCGCTCGCGCTCGCGGCCAGTGGCGACAAGGCAGCGGCGCGCGCGCGCTGGCAGTCGCTGCTCGCGTCGTTCCCGGACGACACGGCCGCGCGGTTCCAGATCGCGGTCACCTGGCACGACGAGGGCCGGCTCGACGACGCGGCGCATTGGTATGAGGCGCAGGCCGCCGCAGTACCCGGAATGTTCGCGGCGTGGTGGAATCTCGGGCTGGTGCAGGAGGCGCGCGGCGCCGTGGCCGCTGCCCTTGCGGCCTACGAGCGCGCGGCAGACGTCGCGCCGAGCGACCCGCGGCCGCTGGCACGCGCGGCAGCGTTGCACGGCGTCGCCGCGAGGCTCCCCGAGGCGGTGGCACGGCTCGACCGTGCGATCGAGCTCGCCCCCGACGATGCGACGCTGCACTTCGCGCGCGCCGCGCACCGGTCGAGCCTCGCGCTGCATCGCGAAGCGCGCGAGGACCTCGTCCGTGCGGTAGACCTGCAGCCGGGCAACGCAGCGGGCGGTTCGGCGCTCCTCCTCGAGCTCCAGTACGACGACTCGCCCGCTGTGCGCACCCGACTGGACGATGCGCGCAGCGCGTGGGCACGCCGTCACGCGCGGGGCCTGCAACGCACGCTTGCCACAGCGCCGGCCCGGGCACGACTGCGCGTGGGCTACCTGTCGCCGCGGTTCGGCGACGCGCCGCCGGGTGCGCTGCTGCTGCCGGTGCTGGAGGCCCACGACCGCGAGCGCTTCGAAGTCGTCGCGTTCGCGTCGCATGCCGCGCAGGGACCGATCGCGGAACGCGTGCGTCGCTCAGTCGAACGCTGGCCCGAACTCCCGTACGACGATGCGCAGGCGCTCGACACGATCGCGGGCGAGGCGCTCAACATACTGTACGCCCTCACCGGGCACGCGCCCGGCAACCGGCTGCCACTCCTCGCCCACCGCCCGGTCCGGGTGCAGGCCGCCTGGCTCGACGCGTTCGATGCCTCCGGCGTCCCGGCGATCGACTTCCTGTTGAGCGACGCCGTCCACACGCCACGCGACGAAGCGCCAGCCTTCGGCGAGCGGCTCGTGCTGCTGCCGCACGCGCGCTTCGCCTACCGCCCCCCGCTGCCGATCCGCGCGACGCCGCCCCCCGCATCGCGCCGCGGTTACGTGACGTTCGGCTCGTTCAATCGGCATGCGAAGCACACGGACGACGTGGCGCGGACCTGGGCACGAATCCTCACGGCGATCCCGGGCTCGCGGCTGTCACTGCGTTCGGCGGCCTACCGGGCCGCCTCGACGATCGATTTCGTCCGCGATCGCTGGCGCGTGCTGGGCGTGCCGGTCGAGCGCGTCAGCTTCGAGCCGTTCGTGCCGCTCGAAGCGCTGCACGAGGCCTATGCGGGCATCGACGTCGCGCTCGACCCGTTCCCGTTCACCGGCGGGGTCACCACCTGCGACGCCCTCGCGCACGGCGTCCCCGTGGTCACGCTGCATGGCCGCACGATGATCGGCCGCCAGGGCGCTGCGCTCTGTCGTGCCGCCGGCGAGGACGCGCAGGTCGCCGCGGAGCCGGACACCTACGTGGCGATTGCGATCGAGCTCGCCGCCGGCGCGTCGGATGCCCGCGCGCGACTCGAGCGTGCCCGTCGCGTCGCCGCCTCGCCGCTCTGCGACGTCGCAGGCTTCACGCGGGCGCTGGAACGCGCCTTCATCGCCATGGTCGAAGCGGGCGCCGTCCCCGGC
>Ga0105100_10001073_pt1 | contig 16131 bp, 14 predicted proteins | sample PPLLak12cMay2015_2_FD_87033 | JGI IMG/M metagenome (GOLD analysis project Ga0105100, IMG submission 87033) | Freshwater sediment microbial communities from Prairie Pothole Lake near Jamestown, North Dakota, USA - PPLs Lake P8 Core (1) Depth... | ecosystem: Environmental > Aquatic > Freshwater >...
AAGGCATAAAAGAGATGCAGCGCAACTGGATCGGCAAATCCACCGGTGCCGAAGTTGATTTTCAACTCGACGGGCTTGACGATAAGCTGAGGGTCTATACCACACGCCCTGATACTTTGTTCGGCGCTACCTACATGGTTATTTCACCCGAACATTCCATGGTGAGCAGCCTAACCCTGCCGGAATGCGCTGAAGATGTCGGTCAATACCTCCGGGAAGCTTCAAAAAAATCTGATCTCGACCGCACCGACCTTGCCAAAGAAAAAACGGGAGTCTTCACCGGCCGGTATGCCATCAACCCGGTAAACGGGAAAAAAATACCGGTGTGGGTGGCCGATTATGTGCTTATCGGCTACGGGACCGGCGCCATAATGGCCGTCCCAGCCCATGATACCCGCGACTTTGAATTTGCTGAAAAATTCAGTCTCCCCATCCACTGCATCATGGATCCTGCCGGTGCTGAACCAGCACTTCATGCTGCCGTGCTGGAGGGGAAAGCATGCTGGACCGAGGATGGTACCTACATCAATTCCGCTGATGAAAACAGGGGAATATCCATCAACGGCTTAAATAAGGAAAACAGCATAAAAACCATTGTTGACTGGCTCGGCCGGAAAGGCATCGGTGAGGCTACGGTCAATTACAAGTTGCGCGACTGGCTGTTCAGCCGTCAGCGATACTGGGGAGAACCCTTCCCTGTTATCCACTGGGAAGACGGAGAAGTAAGCCTGCTGACCGATGAAGAACTTCCGCTGGAACTGCCCAGGCTGGAAAAATACCTGCCGGGAGAGAACGGAGAGTCTCCGCTGGCGAACGCTGCCGACTGGCTGCACGTGACCGATAAGAACGGCCGCCACGGCCGCCGGGAAACCAATACCATGCCCCAGTGGGCAGGATCATGCTGGTACTACCTGCGCTATATAGATCCTGGTAACGACAAGGAACCATTTTCAAAAGAAAAGGAAAAATACTGGATGCCGGTTGACCTCTATATAGGTGGGGCAGAACATGCCGTGCTGCACCTGCTGTACAGCCGTTTCTGGCATAAAGTGCTTTTCGACCTGGGCATCGTATCAACCGATGAGCCTTTTATGAAACTATTCAACCAGGGCATGATACTGGCTTTTGCCTATGAAAGTGTCACCGGGGCAAAAATACCGGTCGACCTGGTAGAAGAAAGGGATGAAAAATACTACCACAAAGACTCCGGTGAGGAATTACGGCAGATCGTTGCCAAAATGTCAAAGTCATTGAAAAATGTTGTCAATCCCGATGATGTTGTGCGGAAATACGGGGCCGATTCCCTGCGCCTGTATGAGATGTTCATGGGGCCCCTGGATGTGATCAAGCCATGGTCCGAGACAGGCGTTAAAGGCGTGTACGGGTTTCTTAACAAGGTTTTCAGGTTTTTTGCCCAACCCGAAAATATCACCGGCGGAGAAGAGGATCCGGAAATCCTGAAGGAATTGCACCAGACGATCAAAAAGGCAGGAAACGATATCGACAACCTGAGATTCAACACAGCCATTTCACAGATGATGATCTTTACCAATGCCTGCATAAAAAAGGGAAAAGTGACCCGGGAAACAGCTGCTCAGTTCATCAAGGTCCTTTCCCCCTTTGCCCCGCATATTGCCGAGGAAATATGGGCCCTGTACGGTAATAAAAAAAGCCTGGCAACCGAGAGCTTTCCCGTATATGATGAAAAGTATCTTGCCTCCGATACCTTTGAATATCCTGTTTCCTTCAATGGCAAACTCAGGTTTAAAATAGCATTGCCGGTGAATATGGCAGTGCCTGAAATTGAAAAGCAGGTGTTGGCCCACCCGAACGCACGGAAATGGGTTGAGGGAAAACAGCTGAAAAAGATCATCGTGGTGCCAAACAAAATTGTAAACGTTGTTGTTATCTGATAAAATGAAAAAGAAAATCCTGATCATTTCCCTGGCAGCAGTTGGATTACTGATCATTACCGGAATCACCTGGCTAAATAAAGACCGGTTATTGAACCGGAAGACAGCAGAAATGCCTGTCACAGACTCCGTAGTGAAGGTTCCTCCCCTGATGATGTTCGGTATCCCGGTTGACTCGTTCGATACCGAAACGGGAACCGTAAAGCGAAACCAGATCATGGCTCATATACTGCGCGATTATAATCTGCCTGAGGGTGCAATGGCCAGGCTTGTAACGCTCACGCGGGACGAGTTTGATATGCGCAGGATCAGGGCCGGTAATCCCTATACCCTTTTCCTGACACGCGACTCAAACTCCACACTGCAATATATGGTATACGAACATTCGCCCGTGGATTATTCCGTATTTGATTTTACCGATTCACTACGCATCTATGACTATAGGAAAGCCATTGTTGCCGTAGAAAAGCGCGTGAACGGGAAAATAGAAACATCGCTGTGGAACACCATCACGGAGCAAAACCTTAATCCCATGCTGGCGCTGGAACTCTCCGATATCTACGCATGGACGGTTGATTTTTTTGGCATTCAGCCCGGAGATAGTTTCAGCGTGGTGTACGATGAATTATACGTGGATGATAAATCTACCGGCATCGGTAAGATCCATGCGGCTTATTTCAGGCAAAACGGCCGTGAATTTTATGCCATCCCCTTTGTTCAGGACAGTATTGAAAGCTATTTCGACACAGACGGCAGCAGTTTACGCAGGGCCTTTCTGAAAGCACCGTTGCATTTCCGGCGGATCTCTTCACGGTATTCACACAGCCGGCTGCATCCGATCCTCAGGATCCGCAGGCCTCATCATGGCGTTGATTATTCTGCACCCATCGGGACACCTGTTTATTCCATCGGCGATGGCAAGGTGATTGAAGCAGCCTACAGGGGACAGAATGGCCGTATTGTAAAGGTCAGGCACAACAGCGTGTATACGTCAGCTTATCTTCATCTGAGCCGGTTTGGAAAGAATATTCACTCCGGCGCTCTGGTGCGGCAGGGAGACGTCATTGGGTATGTCGGAAGCACAGGCCTGTCGTCAGGCCCCCACCTTGATTTCAGGGTCTATAAAAACGGCTCGGCCATCGACCCGCTAAAAATGGAGTCACCGCCCGTAGATCCCATCAAACCCAAAAACCGCCTGGCTTTTGATTCGGTTAAGAATGCCACATTAAAAAAGCTGATGCCGCCAAAGGAAGATACCATCCTGCCTTTCCTCAGGCCGGCGTTTGATTGGAATGGGGGAGAGTTAACAAGTGAACAGTGAAACCTGCCTGCCGGCAGGCAGGAGTGAAAAGCTGATAGCAATTGGTAATCTGCAAACCTATAATTCTGTCAACTTGTCAATCTGTAAATATGTATTCCGACCGCATGACTGCATGACTCTCAGACCGCACGACTTTTTTTGGCCTACAGTCTTTTCCCCCTCACCAACTCCTCAATCACCTTCGGGTAATATTCGTATTCGAGCTCATGCACCCTGTGCGCCAGTGTTTCTGCTGTATCTTCCGGCATTACGGGGCATCTTGCCTGAAAAATAATGTCTCCGCTGTCATATTCCGAATTGACAAAATGAATGGTGATCCCCGATTCCTCATCGCCGCTTTCGATCACCGCCTTGTGCACACGGTCACCGTACATGCCTTTCCCTCCGTATTTTGGCAATAAAGCCGGATGTATGTTGATAATTCGGTTATGATATTCGGTCAGCAGGTTATCCGGCACCAGCCAGAGAAAGCCGGCAAGTATGATCCAGTCAGCCCTGCAGGAACGAAGGTGATCAAGTACCTGGCCGGTTTTATAGAAATCATGACGATTAAACGTGAAAGAAGGCACTCCAAGCTTTTTAGCCCGTTCCAGCACGAAAGCATCCGGATTATTGGAACAAATGCTAACTATTTTAATATCAGGATATTTATCAAAGAATCTTGTGATGTTTTCCGCGTTTGTCCCGGAGCCGGATGCAAACAGAACCAATCGGATCATAAATTGTTATTGTATTGGTAATCAAAAAAATATTTTAATAAAAATATTCACGATCGTTAAGATTGTCAAAGAAAAATAAAATTTTGTTTGTTTTTTCTTTATTATTGCATTTTCTTTGCAAATCATTTTTTAAAATTATTTATTAATTAAAACATTAGGTATTATGTCAGAGATTGCATCAAGAGTAAAAGCTATTATCGTTGACAAGCTGGGTGTTGATGAAAGCGAAGTTACACCTGAGGCTAGTTTTACGAATGATTTGGGTGCTGATTCACTGGATACCGTTGAGCTGATTATGGAATTCGAAAAAGAATTCAACATCGGAATTCCTGATGACGCAGCTGAAAACATCTCAACTGTCGGCGAAGCGATCAAATACATTGAAGAAAACGTAAAACAATAGTATTTCAGTAAATAAGCCACCGTGTTTATGGAGTTGAAACGGGTAGTTGTCACAGGTCTTGGCGCTGTTACCCCCCTTGGCAAAACAGTAAATGAGTTCTGGGAGGGGCTGGTAAATGGTGTTAGTGGCGCTAACCTGATTACCCGTTTTAATCCCGATAAGTTTAAGACAAAATTTGCCTGCGAGGTCAAGGATTTTAATCCCGAAAATTATTTTGACCGCAAGGAAGCCCGTAAAATAGACCTTTATGCCATGTATGCCCTGGTCGCCGCTGATGAATCCATCAGGGATTCCGGCGTTGATCTGGAAAAAGTAAATAAGGACAGGGTGGGTGTGATTTTCGGATCAGGCATCGGTGGTTTCGGTACTGTTTATTCTGAACTGATCGAATTTGCCCAGGGAGAAGGAACACCGCGTTTCAATCCTTTCTTCATTCCGAAATTGATCTCGGATATTGCCGCCGGCCGGATATCCATCAGATATGGTTTCCGGGGTCCCAATTTTGCAACCGTTTCAGCTTGCGCCACCTCGACCAATGCCATCGTTGATGCTTTTAATTATATAAGGCTGGGCAAAGCTGACATGTTTGTCACCGGCGGATCAGAGGCCAGCATTGTAGAACCCGGGATTGGCGGGTTTAATGCCATGCAGGCCATGTCAACACGGAACGATGAATATAAAACAGCCAGCCGCCCTTTTGATAAAACACGTGATGGTTTTGTCATGGGTGAAGGATCAGGGGCCCTGGTGCTGGAAGAACTGGAACATGCACGGGAACGGGGCGCCAGGATATATGCCGAACTGGCAGGAGGAGGCATGTCAGCCGATGCCTATCACCTCACCGCTCCTCATCCCGAAGGACTTGGCGCTATACTGGTAATGAAAAATGCCCTTGAAGATGCAGGCATGAAACCTGAAGAGATTGATTATATCAATGTTCATGGTACCGCAACACCATTGGGGGATATTTCCGAAGCCAAAGCCATTTTAAAATGCTTTGGTGAACATGCTTATAAACTGAATATCAGCGCAACCAAATCAATGACCGGCCATTTGCTGGGGGCTGCCGGTGCAGTTGAAGCCATTGCTTCAATCCTGGCCATCCGCAACAATATTGTTCCTCCCACCATCAATTTCTCCACACCCGATCCGGAAATTGACCCCAGGCTGAATTTCACATTTAATAAGGCTCAGCACCGCGTTGTTAATGCCGCCCTTAGCAACACATTTGGTTTTGGCGGACACAATTTTTCAGTAATCTTTAAAAAATACACGGAATAATCTGTGTTCAAATTTCTTTCCCGGTCCGATAAGTATCTTTTTACTCCGGATAAAAACTTTAATAAAAGTCTGAAGCGCATATTGGGCTTTATTCCCCGTGATATCCGCTTATACCAGCTGGCCTTTGTCCACAAATCAGCCTCCGGCAGTATATTTAAAAACCATACGATCAATAATGAAAGGATGGAATATCTGGGCGATGCCGTGCTGGATGCCATCGTTGCCGAATATCTTTATCAGAAATTTCCGGATAAGGATGAAGGGTTCCTTACCCAGATGCGGTCAAAAATCGTAAACCGTGAAAATCTTAATGCCATTGCAGTGAAACTGGGAATGGCCGGCATGATCGTATCAAAAATGTCCAATGATAATCACCGTTCTATTTACGGCGATGCACTGGAAGCCTTGGTGGGAGCATTGTATCTTGATCTCGGATTCAGCAAAACCAAAAAGCTGATCCTCGAACGCATTATTCAGAATCATATCAGCGTGGTAAGGCTGCAGGAAACAGAAACGGATTTTAAGAGCCGCATCATCGAATGGGGCCAGAAAAATAAAAAAACGGTAAACTTTACCAGCTACGAGGAATACGATGACAATGCCAACGGAAATGTTTTTATCTCACATCTTATTGTGGTAGATGAGATCATGGGCCGTGGCATAGGAACCTCTAAAAAAGACGCCGAACAAAATGCCGCCAGGCAAGCGTTGCAGTTTATTGAGGGGTGACCCCTTAATATCCCATCAGGGTGTTGAAAATCCTGTCAGCATGCTAAAGAAAATTATCTTATCTTTCCTGATAAATGCAGGTCATTATGAAGGACCAGGGATCTTCAAAAAAAGTGCATAAACTCAAAATAGACACCCAATTCCCTTTCAGGATCATCGGGATTTCCTCTCATGAAAATGATTACAGGCTGATATGGGCCGTTAATGCAAAGCTGAATACGGCCTTTGTCAGGATAGACAACTTCGTGGCGCTGGATGCAAGCGGTGCGGAAAATGAATTCAGCCGCTATTTTTTTGAAGACCCGGACAGATACCTGTGCTTTTATATCATCTCCAACAGGTGCGACAATGGATACATGGTGCCGGAATACAGGATGGTAGACTATTTCATGTTCCTGAAAGGCGAAATTGCCCCCGGCTTTGCGGAAGAAATGATCAGGAAACTGAAACAGGTGGAGATCATCTCCACGGCTTTCCTGATTGACAAAAAAAACCTCAAATCAGTAAAAAAACTCCTGCATCTGGATGCCTGAGGGGGCCTTTCTTCCCTATTTCACCTTCTTATCCGCCTTTTTCGTTTTTTCAGGGCTTTCCATAATAATCGTTTTTTCCGCCTTTTCACCTTCCTCCGTGATGATGACCTTCTTTTCGATCACTTTCTTTTCAACCCATTCCGGACCATCAGCATTTTCATCACTGATCTCAATGATCTTTATTTCCTTTGTTTTTTTGCACGGCAGGCTGTCTGCTTCCATTTCATGGATCTCCTTGAGGCATTTTGTTCCCTGTCCATGCCCCTTCCTGATGATGATGACATCACCGTCATCCTCTACTACTACCGGTTCCTGTCCGGGTGAATTATGCAGGATGATGACCTTGATATCCGAATCTTCCGCAGACCCTCCCCTGATCTCCACTTCCTTCCTGTGCATGCACTTGCCGGCCGTGGAATCACCCTGCATGGCACGCTGCTGATGAGCAGGACAGGGGTGAGGTATTTCCCCGGTAATCCCCGAAATGATCGCCTGTACTTCTTTTTCTGACATCGATTTATCAATAGTAACCGAAGTGTCTTTGGTGATTTTCCCGTTTTCCTCTATGGTAATATGCATCCTTTTTTGCTGCGTCTCCTGGGCCTTTACTCCTGCCATCAGGATCACCCAGGATAAAACTGTCACAACCGAAAATAGAAATTTATGTTTCATGGTACGATTTTTTATTTTATCAAAGCTAATAATAGCTTTTTCAAACTTAAAAGAAGGTCTGTTAAAGTTTGTTAAATTTGTAATCTTAAGAGGTTTATAACCCTATCTTTGACGGTATATGAACAAAAAATCTTTCTGGCTGCTGATCGTCCTGATGACCCTGGCGCTTACAGGATTGATCTTTGTTCAGGCATACTGGATTAAAAATGCCGTAACGATCAAGGAAAATCAGTTTGACCAGCTGGTCAGCAACTCGTTGAATGACATCGTGCAAGGCATGCAGAAAAAAGAAGCTGTGCGGCTGGTGATGGAAGAAATCGAACCCCTCGGAACCGATACAGCCGGTTTTTCCATGCAACTGACGGCGGAAAAGGATACCGGCTTCAATATGGTCATAACCTATGATGACATGCATGCCGATTCAATCATGCAGGGCAGGGAAAGAGAAATAATCAGCATTCCCGGCAACAGCATACCCCACCAGATGGATTCCCTTGTCTTTGTTGAGGAGAACCAGGCGTTTGGAGACCAGGGTACGAAAAAACAGGTGACCACGCATAAATATTATTTCGAACCGGAAATGGGAAGAAAAATACTGGACAAAAAAATTTTCCTTAACCGCATTGTTTCAGGCATGTTTTTTATCGCCCCTGAAATTGAAAAAAGAATTCACCAGGATGAGCTGGAGGAAGCCATAAAAAATACCCTGGTTGAGAAAGGCATTGACCTGGCCTTTGAATATGCCGTAATAAAATGGAATAACGAGCCTGCCTTCCAGTCAGATGACTATTCGGCAGAAAGCGAAAACGATTACTATCGCGTGCAGTTGTTCCCCGATGATATTTTCACCAGTTCCAATTATCTCTCGGTCTATTTTCCGCAGAAGAAAAATTTCCTTTTCAAATCCTTCGGATTTATGATATTCTCTTCTGTTTTCCTTACCCTTGCCATAACCATGGCCTTTTCCTTTACGATATTGTATGTTTTCAGACAGAAAAAGCTTACGGAAATACGGAATGATTTTGTCAGCAACATGACCCATGAGCTGAAAACACCCATATCTACCATCTCGCTTGCTTCACAGATGCTGGGCGATACCAGCCTGTCTCCTGATCTGAAGAACATCGACCAGATCTCGAGGGTCATCTCAGATGAAAGCAGAAGGCTGGGGTACCAGGTTGAAAAGGTATTACAGATGGCAGTCTTTGACAGGGGGCAGGTTAAGCTAAGGCTCAAGGAAACCGACCTGCATGAGCTTATCCGCAATGTGGCCGAGAATTACAGCCTGCAGGTGAAAAGCCGGGGCGGCATTATCACCACATCCCTCGAAGCTGACCGGTTTGTGCTGGATATCGATCCGGTGCATATTACCAACGTGCTGACCAACCTGGTGGATAATGCCCTTAAATACTGTTCACGCGATCCTGAGATCAAAATATCGACGCGGAATTCCAAACAGTCTTTCGAAATATCCGTGCGTGATAACGGGATTGGAATCGGCAAACAGGACCAGAAGCGGATATTCGAGAAATTCTACCGCGTTCCCACCGGAAATATCCATACGGTTAAAGGGTTCGGGCTGGGCCTGAGTTACGTGAAGAAAATCATGGAAGAACATAAGGGTACTATCGATGTTGAGAGTCTTTTATACGAAGGAAGCACTTTTATCATAAAATTGCCATTAACATTAAATTCAGCGGAAGCATGAACAAGATAAAAATACTATTGGCCGAAGATGATGAAAATCTGGGCATGCTGCTCAGGGAATACCTGATGGCAAAATCCTATGATTGCTCATGGTTTGTCAACGGCGATAAAGCCTATAAGAACTTTATCAAAAACCGTTACGATATCTGCATCCTCGATGTCATGATGCCGGTGAAGGATGGCTTCTCGCTTGCCCGTGATATACGAATGACCAATACCGAGATCCCGATTATTTTCCTTACCGCAAAATCATTCAAGGAGGATATCATCGAAGGATTCAAAGCCGGAGCTGACGATTATATCACCAAGCCCTTCAGCATGGAGGAGATGCTGTTCCGCATCGAGGCCATCCTGCGCAGGACAAAAAAAGATGCCGCCGACAGCACCCAGTACGAATTCAAAATAGGTGAGTACCTGTTCAATTCGCAAAGCCAGGTGCTGAAGTATGGAAAAGAGGAACACAAGCTGACAACCAAGGAATCGGATCTGCTTAAGTTACTGTGCATCAATAAAAACACCATCCTCGACCGGAACTTTGCCCTGAAGACGATATGGATCGATGACAACTATTTTAACGCTCGCAGCATGGATGTATATATAGCAAAATTGAGAAAATACCTGAAGGACGATCCGAAGGTGCAAATCATCAATGTGCATGGGAAGGGGTTTAAAATGATTGAGAATTAGGAAGAAGGGACAAGCCTGCCTGCCGGCAGGCAGGGGACAAACAGTGACTTATCCTGCAGCCTCTGGGCTAAACACCTAAAAAGCTAAACCGCTAAACGGCTGACCAAAGGATCGCATGACCTGCCTGCCGGCAGGCAGGCCGCATGACCGCAAGACTGCATGACTGTCTTCTATACCGGCACCTTCGTCACTCCCCCCAGCGCATAGCATTGCTCCTTCACCCATTTGGCCCATTCTTTATGGGATCTCGATTTATCAAAAGTGGTATAAGGGACAGGCTTGCCAAAGGTGATGGTAAAGCTTTTGTTTTTGTGCTTCCAGGTTTCATCCACCAGGTACATCATCTCGAGGTTGGTTTTGATGCCCAGGAACTTACGGATCTTATAGAGCCGGTAAAAGAACCTTGAGTTTTTGCCCCCGACAAAGACAGGGATGATATCACGTTGATACTGCAGCGCCTTGCTGATGAAATTCTTTTTCCATTCCAGGTCCATCACCATGTTGCCTATTTTCCGGGAAACCATTCCGGCCGGGAAGGTCAATACCTGCATGCCGGAACGGAATACTTCATCCATTTCAGCCGCAGCTTCTGCATTCTGCCTGCCATGCTTGTTAACCGGAATGAAAACCGGATGCAGGTTGTTGATGTTCATCAGGATATCATTCACAAGAAAACGGAATTCAGGGTAATGGCGGCTGACAGCATCCATGATCAACAAGCCGTCAAATCCGCCCAGGGGATGATTGGATGCAATGATATAACGCCCTTCGGCCGGCAGGTTCTCTTCCCCCGCTGTGGTCACTTTTACATTGAAATCCTTGATGGATGCCGTGACAAAATCAAGCCCGACCTGGTCTCCGCATTTCGCCAGGAAATCATTAACGTCCTCCTGGTGCACTACTTTTTCGATGTAGCGATAGATAAAACCGGGTATCAGTGAGGCTAACCGGGGATTCTTAGCCTGAAAAACCTTTCGGATGTTAATGGGTTCTATCCGCTGAAATGAAGTGGCCATAGGTCCATTGGTTCATACCCTGTAAAAGTACTAAAAATAGGCTTTTGACGGCCTTTCAGCAGGGAAAATTCAGGGAAAGGCCGGTGGTTTTTGGAAGCCGATGGAAAAAGTTATCAACAAAGTGGGAAAAAATGGTTAAGAGTGGTATAAAGTGGGAATATTTGTATTACCTTTACTTTCCACTTAAAGTGGCATCTCTATGATAAATTTCATTGGCGATTATCCATGCAAGCCCGATGACAAAGGGAGAGTGTCGCTGCCTATGGCGTATATCAGGCAAATGGGGCATGGTATGCAGGAACGATTTGTCATAAAAAAAGACATTTTTGAAAAATGCCTGGTCCTTTATCCGATGGACGAATGGGAGAGGCAAACGAAGATCCTCGATGCCAACATCAATCCCTATAACCGCGAACACAACAAATTCTTACGGGGATTTCTGAAAGACACCGCTGAGGTGTCACTGGATGCAAACAACAGGATATTGCTGCCAAGGCGTTTGATGGACAGCATCGGGGCTGACCGGGAGATTGTAATGACAGGCCTGCCCGGCAAGATTGAAATATGGCCCCGCAGCACATACGACGGGATTGACAGCGGAAGCGATGAATTTGCTGCACTGACCGAGAAAATAATGGGGAACATTAGTAAAGATAAAAATGAATGACAACCTATCATCAGCCGGTATTGCTCAACGAGGCCATCGAAGGATTGGATATTCAGGCTTCGGGGACATACGTTGATGCAACATTTGGCGGGGGTGGACATTCGCGGGAGATACTAAAACGGCTTGGGAAAAAGGGAAGGCTTTATGCATTCGATCAGGATGAAGATGCGGTGGCGCAGGTTCCGGATGACAAGCGGATCCTTTTTACCCGGGGAAATTTCAGGTTCCTTGAAAACTACCTCCGGTTTTATGGCGTGAAAGAGGTTAACGGCATTCTGGCTGATCTTGGCGTTTCATCCCATCACTTTGATGTTCCTGAAAGAGGATTCAGTTACCGCTATGATGCTCCGCTGGATATGCGGATGAACCTTAACGGCACACTGAATGCGGCCAACATCATTGCAGCATATCCGGGCCCCGATCTTGAGCGAATCCTGACCATTTACGGGGAACTCCATAACAGCCGGAAAGCAGCAGCATCCATCATCCAGGCAAGAAAATTAAAAAGCATTGATACCACGGGTGATCTGGTGGCAGTAATTCAGCACTGCATCCCGGCCAGGCAAACCAATCAGTACTTATCGAAGGTTTTTCAGGCGCTCAGGATCGAGGTGAACCATGAAATGGACAATCTGGCGGATCTGCTGCAGCAAAGCAGTTCATTATTGTTTTCCGGAGGCAGGCTGGTGGTGATCAGTTATCATTCCCTTGAGGACAGGCTGGTAAAAAATTACCTGAAATCAGGCAACAGCAAGGGGATTATCGAAAAGGACATATTCGGCAACTATACGGTGCCTTTCAAAACTATTCATCACAAGCTTGTGGTCCCTTCGGATAAGGAAATAGAAAATAACAGTCGGGCACGAAGTGCAAAACTTCGTGTAGCTGAGAAAAATTAAAGATCATGTACCGAGAAGACAGAAATGTTGATTTTGTTGAAATAGAGCCTTTTGTTGAGCCTGTTGAGACTTCCGGCCCGGAGAAACATGAAGAAAAAGCAGGCAAAACCGCTGAGCCAAAAGATGAGAAAAAGCCGATAAAGGCCAAGGAATTTCTCGACGGGTCCATCCTGATCAGGGAGACCATGACCCGGCAACTTCCTTTCATCCTGTTCCTTACGGTTTTAGCCGTGCTGTATATCGGGAACCGTTATCATGCCGAAAAAATGGTACGAAATATCAGCGAGATTGAAATTGAAGTCAAAAATCTCCGGGCTGAACAAATCACCATAGCGTCGGAATTAATGAATATCAGCAAACCTTCAGAGGTCTCAGCGATTGTGAATGAAAAAAACCTGGGATTGAAGCCGTCGTTTGAACCTCCCAAAAAACTCATACGAAAAAGGAATCCGTAATGTCGATCAAACGCAACATCATATGGAGGGTTGGCATTGTATACTTTAGTTTCCTGCTGCTTGGTTTGCTGATCATAGGGAAGATCCTGTATATTCAGATATTTGAAAAAGGCAAGTGGGAAGCGGAAGCAAGCGCTTATGTCCTTAAAAATATGATCATACCGGCTGACCGCGGCAGCATCTATGCGGCTGACGGCCGTCTGCTGGCTAGTTCCGTCCCCTATTATGAGATCCGCTTTGACACCCGCTGTAACGCACTTACCGACAAGGTTTTCTATGCCGGTGTAGACTCCCTGGCCTATTGCCTTTCAAAACTTTTCAGGGACAAGCCCGGTTGGCAATACCGTCAGGAACTTATCGCGGCGCGCAAGCAGGGGAAAAGATACCATCTTATCAGATCAGGAGTCAATTATATTCAGTTAAAACAGCTGAAAACCTTCCCTATATTCCGGAGGGGAAAATACAAGGGAGGCTTTATCTACCTGCAGGAAAACAAGCGGATTAAGCCGCATCAGAACCTTGCCGCGAGGCTTATCGGCTATACGACAAAAGATGAGAACGGCAATGTGGTCGGCATTGAGGGTGCTTATGAAGATCAGCTGAACGGCATTGAAGGTATCCGTCTGATGCAAAGGCTGAGCGGAGACATCTGGATGCCCGTTAACGACCGGAATGAAGTCGAGCCCAGGGACGGAACCGATGTGATCACCACCATCGATGTTGATATTCAGGATGTGGCTGAAAAAGCCCTGGTTGAGCAATTGATGGCTCAGGATGCAAGACACGGGACTGCCATATTGATGGAGGTACAGACCGGTGAGGTCAAGGCTATGGTCAACCTTAGCAAAGACAGCCAGGGCAGGTATCGCGAATTGCAGAATTTTGCCATCGGCGAAAGCACCGAACCGGGTTCAACCTTCAAATTGCCGGTGCTGATAGCCGCCCTTGAAGACGGCTATGTGGACCTCAACGATACCATTGATACCGGCGATGGAACCTTCAAATACTACGATAAAGTGATCAGGGATGAGCAGTCAAAGCATGGAGGATATGGTGAGCTTACGGTAAAACAGGTTTTTGAATATTCCTCGAACGTCGGGATGGCAAAGATCATAACCGGAGCCTATAAGAATCAGCCACAGCATTTTGTTGACAGGCTGTATCGGATGCGGTTGAATGAAAGCCTCGGGATAGAAATAAAGGGGGAGGGAAAGCCTGTAATACGGTACCCTGGCGAAAAGATGTGGTCGGGCATATCCCTTGCCCAGATGTCGTATGGGTACGAAGTGCGGCTGACACCGCTTCAGATCCTTGCTTTTTATAATGCCATTGCCAATGACGGGAAAATGGTGAAGCCTGTTTTTGTTTCAGCATTGCAATATCACGGGAAAACCGTGAAGAATTTCGAGACCGAGGTATTGCAGTCCTCCGTATGTTCTAAGTCCACCCTGAAAAAGGTCAGGCTGCTGCTCGAAGGTGTGGTGGAACAGGGAACGGCAAAAAACCTGCGGAATGACCAGATTAAAATAGCCGGAAAAACAGGGACCAACCAGATCTACAATAAAAAATACGGCTACAGGACCGGTAAAGAAGTCAGCTACCAGGCATCCTTTGTCGGATACTTTCCGGCTGACAATCCACGCTATTCCTGCATTGTCGTCGTTAACTCCCCTTCAAAACAGGTTTATTACGGCAACCAGGTTGCAGGTCCTGTTTTTCTTGAGATTGCTAAAAAGGTCTATGCCACGGCAATAGAAATGCATACCCCGGTACGGAAGGAAACGGATGTGATGGTGGACCTGCCTTATTCAAAGAACGGAAACCACGAAGAGAGCCTTGCGGCCCTGAGTAAACTGAAAATCCCCGTTGAGAACAAGCGCATTCAGTCAACCTGGGTGAATACCACAAAAGATGAGCATGCGGTTAAATTCAGTGGAAGGAATGTGATTGAAAACCTTGTGCCCGATGTTGTTACCATGGGAGCGAAAGATGCCGTTTTTCTCCTCGAGAACGCCGGATTGAGGGTGCAGATCGTGGGGAAAGGCAGCGTCAGAAGCCAGTCGATATTACCCGGAACCCGGGTCAGAAAAGGAGAGAGAATTATTTTGGAAATGACATATACCAACTGACCATGAAAAGCCTTAGCGACATATTGCCCGCTGTCGCGGTATTGCAGATAACCGGGAACAGGGATGTTCAGGTCACCGGAGTTACTTTCAATTCGCAGGATGTGACACCCGGATCGGTATTTATTGCGGTTAAAGGTACCCATGCCGACGGACATGATTATATCCCCCAGGCCATTTCAAAGGGTGCCATTGTTATCACAGGCGAGAGGATGCCATCAGAACGCCCCGGGAATGTCACCTTTGTTACGGTCAAAGACAGTGCCAGGGCTTTGGGCCTGATGTCTTCCCATTATTTCGGGGATCCATCCTCAAAGTTAAAACTGGTCGGAATTACAGGAACCAACGGTAAAACCACGACTGTCACCCTCCTTTACCGGCTTTTTACGGCACTCGGCTTTAAATCGGGCTGCCTCTCCACCATACGGAATTACGTGGGAGAAAAAACGGTAGGGGCAACGCATACCACACCAGACCCTGTGCAACTGCATGGTCTGCTGAAGGATATGGTAGAGGCCGGTTGTCAATATGCCTTTATGGAGGTCAGCTCGCATGCTTTGGCACAACAGCGGGTGGCAGGCCTCGAATTCGCCGGCGGTATCTTTTCCAACATAACGCATGACCACCTCGATTATCATAAAACCTTCGATGAATATATCCGGGCTAAAAAATTGTTCTTTGATAACCTTCCGGCCGGCGCTTTCGCCCTCATCAACAACGATGACCGGAATGGGAAGGTCATGGTGCAAAATACCAGGGCCACGGTAAGCTTTTTCGGTGTAAGATCCATGGCCGGGTTTAAAGCCAGAATCATTGAAAGCCATATCGACGGCATGTTGCTGAATATTGACCAGACCGAGATCTGGACCCGGTTTTTGGGCGGTTTCAATGCCAGCAATCTGCTGGCTGTATATGCTGCTGCCCGCCTGCTCGGGCAGTCAAAAGATGATGTCCTTACCATCATCAGCACGCTCGAATCTGTCGAAGGGCGGTTTCAATATGT
>Ga0105100_10001074_pt1 | contig 16127 bp, 13 predicted proteins | sample PPLLak12cMay2015_2_FD_87033 | JGI IMG/M metagenome (GOLD analysis project Ga0105100, IMG submission 87033) | Freshwater sediment microbial communities from Prairie Pothole Lake near Jamestown, North Dakota, USA - PPLs Lake P8 Core (1) Depth... | ecosystem: Environmental > Aquatic > Freshwater >...
ACCCCCGGCGAAACGGCCTACGAGCTGCTCAAAGCCACTGAAACCAGCATGGCCGGGAAACGGACTTCGCTCTGGATGTCTTATTACGATGCCCTCCTTTCCCACGGCAGGCGCGAAGACATCGACACTCTCGTTTCTCTCTACGCGGATCTCGAGCAGGACGAGACCCTGCGCCGCAATGCCATGCAGATCCTGATTCACAAGACTGATCCGGTGCTGAACCCTTCGGATCTGCTTTTCGGGAACATCGAGCGAATCCAGGACCACCTCACGGCCCGCCTGGACCTCCTGCTTCAAGCCGCTGGAGGGCGAACCGACTTCGCTGCCCAGAGGCAAATCCTGCAGGAGCTTCGCCCCTACCTGGAGGTACTGCGCCCCGAGAATGTTTCCATCGCCAGGGAGCATCTGCGGGAGGCTCTCGATGTTGTCGAGGAGATGGAGCCTTTCCTCAGGCACATGGCTCTCAGCGCCCTGGGTGGCGAGAAACGGTGCAAGCCCAATTCCGACGAGGCCTACGCTCTGACTGCCCTGGGGTTGTGTGGATTCCTCAGCGGGCTCATCGAGCGCGCTGTCCCCGCTCCTGCCTCTGATGCACCGTGGGATGAACGTTTGGAGTTTGTTCTCACGGACCATTTTCTGAAACCTGTCGAATTCCATCTGCTCGAATCCATCGTTCGCGATGCACCGCGTGATGCGCTCATGGCAAAGCTGACCGAGTCCCTGGAGGCGAGCCCCGTCAGTTGGAAGACGTATCAGGCCATGGAGATGCTTGGGCTCCTGGGTGCATCGGAAAGTGTCGACGCCATGGTCCGGGTCGCCCAACGCGTGAAGGACCCGGCGCTGCTCGAGGTTGCCGAAAGGGCCTTCAAGCGAATCGGTTGGAGATCCACGGGACCCCTCATTCCCCTGCTCGATGCCGCAGCCAGCCATGAAAGAGCCCTCGCCCTCAGGGTCATCTCGGAGCACCCCTCCCGTCGAGCAGTGGACGCGATCCTCGAGCGTTTCCCGAAGCTATTCAGCGAAGAATCGGCTCAGCTGCTCCAGGCGGTGGAGGAGATGGGCGCCGACGCCTTTCTACCGCTCCTTGAGAAGGAATATCGGCCGGGTGAATGGCGAATGGCCCAGGCCATGCTTCGACTTGGCCGCATCATGGGGTGCGAATCGGAGCTCATGGCGGACCTCGAGCGTGAGGTGGCCGACCACGAACGATTGCTCCGGCAGCAGGAGGCCCTTCTGACCCGGGGCTTCCGTGACTGGCCGGACCGGATCGACCTGGATCTCAGCTGCAGGCAGTGCGGCCGGAGGTACACCTACGCCGTGCGGGAGGTACATCTGCATCCCCACCGGAAATCCGAACTGGACCCGGATTCTCCGGAAGGAGCCCCTTACCAGCATGGCGTGGTGATCTGCGATGATCTGAGATGCAAGAACTGCAGCGCTCTCAACGATTTCGCCTTAACGCGTGAAGCCATCGGGCAGATCGCCGCGGAGTCGCTGAAGCTGCTGGCGCTCTACCGATCCAAAGCCTCCCCTCCGCCGTACTATCCCGTGAAGCATGTCGAGACAGGCGACAAAAAGGGTGAATCGCCGTCGCTGGTAGACCTCGAAAAAGAGAATGTGGAAGCGGTGCTGCGCAACTCGAGCCAGCCCAAGGCTCACCTGGCCCTGGGAAAATTCTACGAGTACGTGAAGGTGTTTGCCAAGGCTCGAACGGCCTTTCTGAAAGCTCTGGACCTTGACGCCCGCGCTCTGGAGGGCATGGCGGGCCTGGCGCGCCTGGTTCATGCCGAGGGGAAGCTGGAGGAGGCGTATGACTGGATCGATCGCTGCTACAAGGACTTGCCCGACGGCCGCATCTACCTGGCCCAGGACTCGCGGCAGTTCAAAAAGGCCGTCCGGGAAAAGCGGCGCGAATTCGCCCGATCTCTGGGGATTCATCCCGATGAGGCCCCGGTGAAGGTCAGATTCCAGATCGATTCCCCGGATTTCCCCAAGAACCGCCCCTGCCCTTGCGGCAGCGGCAAGAAGTATAAGCTCTGCTGCATGCCGAAGGGCTCCGACCAGGGGTGATTGGCTCAAACCATGCCGAGTGGATTCAACAGAGAGAAGGAACTGCGGGATCTCCCGCTGAACCACCCAAAATATGTGAAAAAATCATCGCAAAGTTATAATGTGCTTCATCAATGGATGTGGTAAGGCTGTCTCTCTTCGTTAGAATTGGCAGTGGAAACCCCCGGTGGTTCGGAGCGCCTTCAGGCCGAGCTTGCGTGTTCGGTCGAATGAAGACTCCGGACCGGTGTTGAGACTGACCTCCATGGAGGATATTCATCGGTGAATCCCTATGGGCGACTGGTCCATGGCCAAGAACAAGAAATTTCCTATGAACTTGAGCAACCCGAAACCGTCGTCGGTCGATCCGAGAGTTGCGATATTCGCCTGGACGACCCTTACGTATCACGCCGCCAGGCCCTCATCGTCATGGACAAAGGGATCGTGCGGATCGAGAACCTCGGCCGCAATCCCATCCTGCTCAACGGCGAGTGCATTGAGAAATCTGTCCTTCAAAGTGGCGACATGATCCTCCTGGGCAGGACACAACTGGTTTTCATGCTTCAACCCCCGATGTCTGATGCATCTTCTTATTCCGATGACGGAGACCTCGACCCGGATATGACCTTTCTTCTGCCCGAGCATCAGGCTCTGAAGAGCGTCCCGAAGCCGGTCGCCGCCGGCAGACCGCGGTGGGAAGAAGCCTTGAGGACCTTCTCGGAGCGGATCCTCACCGGAGGCAACAGGTGGAGGCTCACTCCCCTCCGGGCAGCCCTGCTTCTGGCATTGATCCTGATAGTTCTCTATTTCATCTTCTGACGGCCTTGGTGCCGTCGGCGAAAGCCATCCGGATTACGGAGATGCTCTATGCTCGATGCGCGAGAGAACACCCCGTCCGCATTTTGGTGGCCTTATCCAGCATCCAGCATCCAGCTTCCAGGGCTCAGTATCCAGGTGCTTCCTCCGTCTCCACGGAGAAAGGTCCCGTGCAGAACCCGCATGTCGGCCGACAAACCCGGGCGCCGACTGCCAACAGGAGAGGATGATCCATGCCTCTGACCCAGGACAACAGATTGATGGCCATTGACACCCCGCTCGGCAGGGATGTCCTGCTTCTCACGGGGTTCAGGGGAGCGGAGGCCATCTCCTCACCCTTCAGCTTTGAGCTCACCCTCATCTCTGAAAGCCACGACATCAGCTTCGAGAGCATCATCGGGAAGAACGTGACCGTCTCCCTGGTCCTGGCCGATGGACAGCAACGGGTTTTCAACGGCCTCGTGTCCCGCTTCTGCCAGGGACGCGGGGGCGGCGAGGAAGGCAGCGACCCGCGCTTCTCCCACTATGCGGCCACCATGGTTCCCTGGGTCTGGCTCCTCCAGCACATGGCGGACGTGCGAATCTTCCAGGAGCTCAATGCCCCGGACATCATCGAAAAAATTTTCAGGGAAAGCGGTTTCAACGATTTCAGGATCAAGCTGAGCGGCAGTTACGAGAAAAGAGATTACTGCGTCCAGTTTCGGGAGACCCACTTCAATTTCGTGTCCCGGCTCATGGAAGAGGAAGGCATTTTTTACTACTTCGAGCATGAGCGGGGCAAGCACACCCTCATTTTGGCGGATTCCCCGTCGGAGCACAAAAACTGCCCGCACCAGGAATCCGCCCGCTACCAGATCAGTGCCGGAATGCCTCTTGAGGAGGACGTCATCCAGGGTTTGGTGAAAGCCCAGGAGGTCAAGCCGGCCAAGATGACCCTCAACGACTACAATTACAGCATGCCCAACACCGACCTTAGAAGCAGCGTTTCGAGCCGCCAGGTCCAGGGACAGGGCGAGCGCGAGGTCTATGACTTCCCCGGACTGTATCCCAACAAGGGGCGAGGCGAGCGGTTGACGACCGTTCGCATGGAGGAGGAAGAGGCTCGCATCACGACCATCGAAGGATCGAGCAACTGCCGGGCGTTCACCACCGGCTACCGGTTCACCCTGAAGGACCATTACCGGAACGATTGGAACAATCGGGCCTATGTGCTGACGGAGATCGAGCACGAGGGAAGCCAGGGGGGCAATTTCCCCGGCGCGCGGGGAGAGGGGGGATTTTCCTATTCGAACCGGTTCAGATGCATTCCCATCGATGTGCCCTTTCGTCCGGAGAGTCGTGCGACGAAGCCCGTGGTCCACGGAACCCAGACGGCCGGGGTGGTGGGGCCGGCGGGCGAGGAGATCTACACCGACGAGCTCGGCCGCATCAAGGTTCAGTTTCACTGGGACCGCAAGGGCAAGAAGGATGAAAACAGCTCCTGCTGGATCCGTGTGGGCCAGCTTTGGGCCGGTGCTCAATGGGGCGCCGTCTTCATACCGCGCATCGGCCAGGAGGTCATCGTGGCGTTCCTGGAGGGCAATCCCGATCGCCCCCTGGTCATCGGCTGCGTGTACCACCAGTCCAACCATCCTCCCCTGGACCTTCCGGGCGAAAAGACCCGCTCCACGGTGAAATCTGACTCCACCATCGGAGGCGGGGGCTTCAACGAAATCCGCTTCGAGGACAAGAAGGGGCAGGAGGAGATCTACGTCCATGCGGAAAAGGACCAGACCATCGAAGTGGGAAACGATGAAAACCATACGGTGAATCACGACAGAACCATCACCATCATGAACAATTCCACGAAGACCGTTCAGGGAAAACAGGACACGACGGTCATGCAGGCGGTGACCATCAACTGGATGCAGGGGGCCACGGTCACGATCGGAGCCTCCGGGCTCACCGTCAGCTCGGCGGGCCCCATCTCCATCACCGCCCCCAGCGTCACCGTGTCGGCCGGAAGCATCTCGCTCGCCACGCCCGTCGTGCAGGTGGCGGGAATAGTCCAGTGCACCACCCTCGTGGCATCGGTGGGTGTCGTTTCCCCGTCTTATTCGCCGGGTGTCGGGAACATTGTATGACGGATGAGCAGCGACGGATCGACGCTTCAGGTCGACCGCCCCTCATTTCACGCCTGAGGGATGGAGACCTCGGTGTCAGGCTGGAGGCCCTGGCGGAATGCCTGGGGATTGAGCGGTTGGCAGAGGGAGAGCATTCGCCCCTTTCCGAACGCCTCCTCGATCCGGAACCGGGCAGCCGAATCCTGGCCATCGAGGCCCTTCTGCGATGTGGCGAGGACGGCGTTGCGCCGCTTATTTCGGCCCTTCATGCCGACCAGCCGACGGTGGTCAGAGCTGCCGCCGCTTCGGCCCTGGGCCGCATGAGTCTCCCGGCGGTGGAAGCAGCCGGGCCTCTGGCCGCCTGCATGGAGAGTGACGATGAAGTTCTCAGGTTCCACGCCGGACGTGCCTTGGGAAAAATGGGCGAGGGAGCAGTCCCCTTTTTGCAGCCTTTGATTCATAACCCCAGCCAGGAGGTGGCGCTGGCAGCCCTTAACGCCTTGTCGAGCAGCGGCTCGGAAGCCTCCGGAGCACTGGAGGATCTGAAAGCCCTTGAGGAATCCGCTCCCGCGCCAGGGGTTGGCCTGGCCTCCAGCGCGGCCCGGGCCCGGATCACGGGGGAACCTGCGGCTTTGCTGGAGTCGTTGGCTGCATTGCTCGCTTCTGAAGATCCCCAGCTCCGCGCAGACTGCCTGCGGCAGATGGCGGAGCTGGGAGAAGCCGCTGCACCGGAGCTTGAGGCCATCCTTGGAGGGCTTTCAGACCCGGTCGCCTCCGTTCGAGCCACGGCCGCCGTCACCCTGGCCCGGATTCAGGCGGATCCTGCACAGGTGGTTCCCTTGCTCAGCGAGCGGCTGGACGACTCCGAACCCGAGGTCCGTAAAGCGGCGGTCATGGCCCTTGCCCATTACGGACCCCAAGCAGCCTCGGCCCTGCCCCGGCTCCGGCAAATGGAGGCCGCGGAGGAGGCATCCATCCAGGCCATGGCCCATGCGGCGGCGGACAGAATCGACGAGGAGACGGGGTGATGGAATGACACGGGGACTGGTGAGCTCGCAGGCCCTTGATCCGAGATTCCTGAGATTTGAACAGCCTGAAGATTTCCTCGGGCTGCGCGCCGCCCTGGACCTTGCAGGCTACCGGGACGCCCGGATTCTGGATCTTCTGGGAGTGAAGGCTCTCCCATCCATTCGCGGGAAGGACCTCTCGCTCCTGCTTTATCGAACGCGGGGCGGAAGTCCCCTCGAGACCCTCGTTCGCCTCTTCCTGGTGGAGGTTCCCGTCCCAACCGAATCCCTCGAAAATGCCCTTCTTCATCATCTCCCTTTGAACAGGCTTCATGCATCGGGGATCATCCAGATTCGAGCCGGTGAAGCCCTGCCCGGAGTCAAGATCATCCCCTTTCGAGACATGCTCTTTGCCTTCGACCTTCCCCGCAGGCTGGAGACTCCTGAGCACCGGGACTATGTCATGGGGCTGGGACGGAGCTCCCTCACCCTGGCCAATCTCACGGTCCGACGCCCCTCACGGGCAACCCTGGATCTTGGCTGCGGCTGCGGGATCCAGGGGCTCCTGGCGGCAAGTCACAGTGAAACACTGCTGGCCGTCGACCTGAGCTCGAGAGCCGTCCGCTTCACCGCGTTCAATGCTCAGCTCAACAGCCTGCAGCATGTTCAGACGGTGGAGGGAGACCTTTTCGAGCCGGCGGAAGGGCGGCTCTTCGACCTCGTCGTATCCAATCCCCCGTTTGTGATCTCCCCAGAGGTTCGTTACACTTACCGTGACGGGGGAATGGGCGGTGACGAGATCTGCAGGAGCATCGTGAGGCGAGCACCCGCCTTTTTGAACGAAGGGGGCTTCTGCCAGATCCTGTGCAACTGGTGCCAGTTTGCCGGCGAGGACTGGCGTGACCGGCTTGCCGGCTGGTGTGAAGGCACGGGCTGTGACGTCTGGGTCATGAGGTCCGAGAGCCGCGATGCCGCCACTTATGCGTCCACGTGGATCCAGCACACCGAGCGGGACTTGCCCGAGCGGCTCGTGGAGCGGTTCGACGAATGGATGCGCTACTATGAAGATCAGCGGATCGAATCCGTAGGCGCCGGACTCATCACCATGAGACGACGAGCCGGCAGCAGCCATTGGTTTCGGGCCGAAGAAGCCCCCGAGAAGATGCTCGGCCCTTGCGGCGGGGACATCCTGAAGTCATTCGAGGCCCGCGACTGGATGGAGCAGACGGTGGACGAGCGCAGGTGGCTGGCATCGGCGTTCCGCCTGAATCCCGGCATTCGGCTGGAACAGACCTTTCACCCCGGAGCCGATGGCTGGGAGCCAGAGGAAGTGAGACTGTCCCGCACTTCCGGGTTGGCCTATGCAGTCCGGGTCGATGTGGCGGTGGCCAACCTGCTGGCCCAGTGCGACGGCACGCGCCCGCTGGGTGAGCTGGCTTCGGCAATGGCTGAGAGTCTGGCAACCGATCCGAATTCACTGGCCGCACCCACGTGCACCCTGGCTCGAAACTTTGTCGAATGCGGATTCCTCGAGATTCCCGCGCTTTCGACAATCGAGGGGCCTTCCAAGGAGGAGAATGACCCGTGAAACCTTACGGACGGCTGATCTATGGCAAAGAACCTGCCATGAGCCATGTACTGGATCGATCGGAGGTCATCGTCGGTCGCTCCGAAACCTGCGACATCCGGCTGGATGACCCTTACATCTCCCGGCGTCAGGCCAGGATTTACATAGACCGCGAACAGGTGGTCATCCAGAATATCGGAGGCAATCCCATCCTGGTCAACGCGGAGCGCACGGACAGAGCCGTCCTGGCGGACGGGGACATGGTCCTGCTCGGCAAGACTCAGATGGTCTTCCGCGCGGATGCACTGGTGGACATGTTCGGTGACGCTCTTCCCGCAGAGATGGAGCCCGAATCCGAGATGACGGTTGTCTTCCAGTCGGCCCCGTCCATGGAGGACCACGGTCCACGACTGGTTATCCTGAAGCCCGACGGTCGATCCGAGGTACATCCGCTGGATCGAAACACCACAACCCTGGGGCGGGCAGACGATGTCAACGTCCAGCTCCCGGACTCCATGGTCTCCCGCAAGCATGCCCGCGTGGAAAAGCGCGGCGACCACTTCCATGTGGTCAGGCTCAGCCAGACGAATCCCCTCCTCCTCAACCAGAGGGAGGTGACGGACCATCAGCTCTATGCAGGCGATGAGCTCCAGATCGGTCCCTTCAGTGTCAGCTTCGTTTCGGATCGTGAGGAGGATCGGCGCCCCCCCGGGGAGCGGATCATCGTACGCAGGGGAAGGGGAGCCGCGTTTGCCTGGGTGGCACTGATCCTGGCGATCCTGGCCACATCGGGATACTTCGGCTTTCACCGCTTCGTCCTGCCCTGGAAAAAGAATCGGCAGTTCCAGGAGCTCGCCCGGCAGTGGAGCGCGGGCGAGACCTCCGGCATCCAGGCCCGGTTGAATCAGTTCTTGTCCGAGCCCCTTGCGGAGGAAATCCGGGCCAAGACCCTGGAGATCCTGGCCGCTGCCACCGTGGCCGAGGCAAACCACCTGGTGCCGGAAGGCAGGTTTGCCGAAGCCCGGTCCGTTCTGAGTGATTTTATGGCGAGGCACGGGGCTGACAAGGAGTCCGACCCCGTCCAGGCACGGTTGGACCAGCTCAGGCTCCAGTACGGCCAGCACCTCGAAATCAGCGGTGACCCCATGGCCGCCCTGCGCGAATTCTCCTCCATCACGGAGGAAAGTCCTCACTACGATGAGGCTCAACGGGCTCTGAGCCACATCTGGAGCGCGTACCAGAAGGAGAATGTCACGGACCTGCCCCTGGATCAGCTCATGGCCGAGGCGGACGAGCACTTTGCCGCGAAGCGCTACACGACGCCCATCGGAAAGAACGCCTATGCCATTTACCAGACCGTTCTGGCCCTGGACCCGAATAACGAAGTCGCCCGGAAACGCATTGAGGAGATGAAGGTGTTCTACAGGGAAGCCGGCGAGAAATATGCCGCTCAGAAGAATTGCACCAGCGCCGCCGTCTACTTCGAGCGCTACCTGCTCATCTCCCCCGACGACGACGACGTGAAGGAGATGATGAGGTCATGCGGGAGAGGCGGATCCGGCAGCGACCGGCGCAGGCGGGCGCGACGGGCGGCGGAACAGGAGAGCACAACCCAGGAGCGCATCGACCGCATCCTGCAGGATACCAACTCAACCGAATCCCGCCCATCCCAGTCCCCTTGACGCTTTGGCTCACGCCCGCCCCACACTTCCACACAACGGATTGACCGCATTCATTGTCATTCCCGCATGTCCCTGGCGGGAATCCAGGGACGTTCAAATGCCTGGATCCCCGCCAGGGACCGGAGTGATCCACCGTATTGTTTGACAAGGTAGGGCCTGTGCTTATTATTTTGTTAGTGGGATATGGAGTTACATTTTATTTACACTACTTTCTCCGATTCTGGGAGGTGGAGCAAATGGAAGTGAACAGTGATGGTTCGAAAACTCTGGACGCCAATGATTTGAAGAAGCTGAATCCTGAAGCTTTGAAGTGCATAACAGACTATTTGCTGACGGCCTGCCGGGATTTCGAGCCGTGGGCGGATATGATGTACTGGACTGGCGGTGGAGATCACGGGGCTTACGATTTTCCTCTCAATATGGATGACGTGGAGAGGATAGATATCACCAGGGTTCCGGCGGAGGGATCTGACGAGGCCGTCACCTCCTCGGGACAGGTCTAGCGAGCTGAATAGAGGCTTTCGTTCCCTCCGGGGCCACACTGGATGCAACCGACATGGTTCGGATGTGAGCGGGCGCGATCCTCGCGCCCGCCGGGTGGAAGGGGGGAACGGAAGTCCAGAGGGATGGGGACCTTCATTTGTTTTTTTCAACATGTGCCAGCCGAAACTACCTGCCCTCATATTTTCCACTGCACAGAATGCTCATGCATGATCGGATTCCCGCTCAACGCCACGGGGGGGCGTCTTGTGGTCGGGAGACGCCTGGTTTGAAGATGCCGCATGAAACCAACTGCAAAGGCGGGATTGCTGGAAGATCTTGAACCGAAGCGTGGGTCCGGGTATCCTTGGAGCCGTGCTGAAGGGGGGATTCCCCGTTGCGTTGGAAAGCGGCCTCTTGAGGTTCGCGGGCGTTGCAGCGCCAAGGCTCCGTGGATGGAGCACCACGGCGAACTGCCTGAAGGGAGAGGGGACAGTGGCTCGAGTTGCGATCAATGTGGACCATGTGGCGACAGTGAGGCAGGCGAGGCTGGCCAGTGAACCGGACCCGGTGACGGCTGCAACCCTTGCCGAACTGGCTGGTGCTCAGGGCATCGTGGTGCATTTGCGTGAAGATCGGCGGCACATCCAGGACAGGGACGTCGAGGTGCTGCGACGAACGGTCAAGAGTAAGCTCAATCTGGAGATGGCGGCAACCGACGAGATGATCCGTATCGCCCTGGCCATCAAACCCGAAATGGTCACCCTCGTTCCCGAAAAGCGCCAGGAGCTCACCACGGAGGGCGGGCTGGACGTCGTGCTCTACGAAGAAACCCTGAGGGATCCCATCAAGATGCTCCACGACGGCGGCATAGCGGTGAGTCTTTTCATCAATCCCGACCCCAAGCCCATCAAGACGGCCCACCGGGTGGAGGCGGACTACGTGGAGATCCACACGGGAAGTTTTGCCGAAGCCCGAACCTTCTCCAGGCGCCAGGAGGAATTCGATCGCGTGGTCACCTCGGCCAAACTGGCGCGCAAACTGGGTTTGGGCGTGCACGCCGGGCACGGCATCGACTACCAGAACGTTTTCTGGCTGAGAGGGTTGTCGGAAATCGAGGAATTCAGCATCGGACATGCCGTCATCGCCCGGGCGGTCCTGGTGGGAATCGAGCGGGCCGTCCGGGAGATGATCGAACTGGTGAACGGCTGATGGCCATTTACGGCGTTGGGATCGACCTGGTCCGCACAGAGCGCCTGCAGGCGAGCCTGGCTCGCTGGGGGGAGCGATTCGAGAGACGCGTGTTCACGGAGGGCGAATCCCGCGCGTGCTCGGGACGCAGACAGCGGGCCTCCTGCCTGGCCATGCGCTTTGCCGCCAAGGAGGCCTTCGTCAAGGCCCTCGGGACCGGGATGCGCGCGCCGGTGAGCTGGCGCGACATCGAGGTCAGCAACACCGAGCTGGGGAAGCCCGTCATCACACTTTCGGAGAGAGCGCTTGATCTATGCAGCGGGCTCGGCGTCAGCGCCTGGCACGTGAGCCTCACGGACGACGGCGAGTACGGGGCTGCCGTGGTGGTGCTCGAAACGGCCTGACTTTCTTACAACGCGATCAGCGCCTGGAGGATAAGCATTGGCGAGACGAGATGACAACCTGCTGGTGACGGCCCGGGAGATGGCCGGGCTCGACCGCCGGACCATCGAGGAGATCGGCATACCCGGCATCGTCCTCATGGAGAACGCGGCTCGCGGGGCTGCCGCGTTCTACCAAGAGGTCGTGCCCGACCTGCTGAAACGGCGGGTCACCGTCGTCGCGGGGGCGGGGAACAATGCGGGCGACGGCTTCGTGCTGGCGAGAATCCTTCACGGCCGGGGAGCCGCCGTCCGAGTCGTGTGCCTGCGTCCCCCGGAACAGTTGCAGGGCGACGCGCTCAGCAACTTCAACATCCTGACGAAACTCGAGATTCCCATCCATGTCTGGAACGAGTCGGCGGATTTCGCCGACCAGTGGCCGTGGATCCGGGAGAGCGGTGCCATCATCGACGCCATCCTCGGGACGGGGCTCAGCAGTGAGGTTCGCGGCCTCTACCGGGAAATCATCGAGGCCGTGAACGAGCTCAAGGGAATTCCCATACTCGCCGTCGATCTGCCTTCCGGGCTGGACGCCGGCACCGGCAGACCACTGGGAGCCGCCATACGCGCCTCGGCTACGGCCACCTTTGGATTCATCAAGACCGGGCTCGTCATCGATCCGGGGCTGAGGTTCGTGGGAAGATTGAGGCGGGTGGACATCGGCATTCCCCCCGAGGTCTCCCAAGCCTGCGGAATCCGGCGCTGGTGGATGGACGAGAGCTTCCTCCAGGGATGGCTCACGCCACGGTCTCCGGATGCCCACAAGGGGACGGCGGGCCATGTGGCGGTCCTCTCGGGATCCCGCGGCAAGACCGGCGCAGCAACGCTCATCTGCCAGGGAGCCGCCCGCGTCGGCGCCGGCCTGGTGACGCTCCTCGTTCCCGAAAGTCTCAACCCGATCCTCGAAGTCAAGCTCACGGAAGCCATGACCTGGCCGGTGGCCGAGACCGAAGACCAATCGCCGAGCCTCGCGGCCCTTCCCGACATCCTGGCCCTCCTGGAAGGCAAACAAGCACTTGCCATGGGGCCGGGCATCTCACTTCACCCGTCGACGCAAAGCCTCGCGATGGAAATGATCGCGCAGTGCCCCTGCCCTATGGTGCTGGACGCCGATGCCTTGACCGCCGTTGCCAAGGACCCTTCCGTGCTCGCCAGGAGCTCCCAGGCCATGATCCTGACGCCCCATCCGGGTGAAATGGCACGATTGATCCGGGGCTCGACCCGCGACGTCCAGGAGAACCGCCTGGAAACGGCTTCGGCATTCAGCAGGCAGCATGGCGTCGTGCTGGTGCTCAAAGGCCAGGGCACCGTGGTGGCATCGCCCGATGGAGCCGTCGCCGTCAATGCATCCGGAATCCCAGCCATGGCGAGCGGCGGGATGGGGGATGTCTTGACCGGCATGATCGCAGGCTTTCTGGGGCAGGGGTTTGATGCGTTCCAGGCGGCCTGCCTCGGAGTCTTCGTGCACGGGGCTGCGGCGGACCGGTGCTTCGGGCACATCGCCAGCCGGGGTCTGCTGGCCTCAGACCTCCTGGGCGAGGTTCCTGCCGTCATCGGGGATCTCGAGCGAAACGGTGGGGCAGTTTCTGGTTTCTAGTTTCTAGTTTCTAGTTTCTGGTTTCTGGTTTCTGGTTTCTGGCTCCAATTTGTGAAGGGGTGTCGGTCTTCTATTTTTTTCAACGTTTTGGAAGCCCCCGGGCGGGGCATGAGGAACGGCTCTCCGATGAACCGCGTTGTATTTGAGTGTGGCTCCCAAGAGGCGACGGTCGAACTGGGTCGACGAATCGGGCAGAATCTGGCGGCTGGCGATGTGGTCGCCCTGTGGGGCGATCTGGGAGCCGGAAAGACATTGATGACCCGCGCCATGGCCCTGGGGCTCGGGGTCCCGGAGCGGACCCCCGTCACGAGTCCTACCTTTACCTTCATCAATGAATACGAGGGACGCCTGCACATCTACCACCTGGACCTGTATCGACTGTCCGATCTCACCGAGCTCGACACGCTGCCCTGGATGGAAGCGCTCTACGGCACCGGTGTGTCCATCATCGAGTGGCCCGAGCGGCTCGGAACGCTGATCCCCGAGGAGAGATGGGACCTCCACCTCAAGATCACGAGCGATGAGACACGAACCATCACCATCGAAGCATTGGGCAAGGCAAATATCAAGAGACTGAAGCGATGGAGCGACGAGTGGGCAAAACGGGACAAGAAGAGGTGAGGAGCCCCTATGCCCCCCAAGCCCCCTTCCCTCCTCATGGAACCTGAGTGCATGTCCACACAATTCAGTGAACGATTGAACCGTCGTTCCCGCATGTCCCTGGCGGGAATCCAGAGGTTTTCAGGTATGTGGATCCCCGCCGGAAGCACGCGTGTATGACGGACGAGAACACAACTCCTTTGAACCGTGCTAATCGAAAGTGGGGATGTCGACCGGCCGCTCCATTTCGGACGGGAACTCCCTCATGGGAAACGGGCGGATGTTTTCGTTCAAGGTGACATAGCGCACGATCCGGTAAACATAAGTGGCAACCTTGTTGGAGAAGGCCCTCAACGGTTCGCTGTGGCTGCGCGTGATCAACAGGTAAACGAATTGAAACACGGCCGTGATCTGGACAATCAACTTGAGAACTTCAAAGATGATCAGGTACAGGAGGCTGTACAGAAGGCGAACGGCAATCTGGCCTCGCGAGGGTCGCACATCAGCAATCTCATTCATCAAGGATCTCCTTCTCGTTAATGTTCAGAAAAACCACCAGCATCAACCGCGGCTCCTCCCCTTTTCCATTTCGGGAGTCCACTGCGGCAGAATCCTATCTGCTTCGTCACCATACCACAACCTGCCTTCGGGGCCATATCCGTTCATCCTTTTTCCGATCGATTGGTGGAGAGCGGATGCCGGGTGTCGGTCGTCTCGAGAGAAAATGAAGACGCAGCCCCGGAGCTCAAAACTAGAACGATGACGGGAGCCGATGTTTTGGAGGAAAGGAAGAGCAAGTCACAGCGGAAGAGGGAGATGCTCGCGTTGCAGTCGCTGGGCGAAGAGCTGGTGCAGCTCAGGGAGGAGCAGATTCGCAGAATCGCGATATCGGAAGACCTCCGGGAAGCCGTATTGTTCGCACGACATCTCAAAAAGCGCGAGGCCCTGCGCCGGCAACTGCAGTACATCGGAACGCTCATGCGGGATGCAGATCCGGAGCCCATCCGAAAGGCCCTGGATGAAATCAGCCGCGGTCTCACGATGGATCGTCAGCTCTTCCGGAAGATCGAGCAATGGCGGGATGCACTGGTGAACGGCAATGACGAGCTCCTGGAGGAGATCGCGGAGGAATTCCCCCATGCCGATCTGAAGTGGCTGCGCCAGTGCGTCCTGAATGCCAGAAAAGAGAAGGCAGGAAATCAGCCGCCCAAGTCTTCGCGGGCCCTCTTTCGGTACCTCAAGAACATCTCAATGCCTCAGCACAGCTCCACAGAATGAGGGGATCGTATTCCTTTACGGTCACTCGATTCTGTGGAGGTGTACTTGACCCGTGCCACCCCCGATTCAACCACATTGGCCAAGGCCGAGGTGGGCAGTCCCTTGTCCTGCCTCTCCGTTTCGATCGTCCTCCCAGCACGAAATTCAGCATCCGCCATTCTGCGTGAACCGTCGAAAAACCTCTCAAGTCTTGATTGCCACATTTCGATTGACAAGCTATTCTAAAACCTGACGTCATATTCACACCACATGTTTCCAATCCACCTGGAGGTGATGGATGCCGGAGAAAACCCTTTCACGGCGGGAGCGCGAGAAGCTGCGCCAGCGCCAGGAGATGCTCGCCGCCGCTCTCGAGCTCTTCTCGGAGAACGGCTACCACAGCGTTTCCATGCACCAGATCGCCGAGAAGGCCGAGTTCGCCATCGGGACACTCTACAAGTTCTTCCAGAACAAGGAGGACCTTTATAAAGCCCTTGTCCTGGAGCAATGCGACCATTTCGAGGATGCCGTCCTTCGGGCGATCGAGGAGCCCGATGACGAAATTGAAAAGCTGCGGCAATACGTCCGGACCAAGAGCGAAAGGATTCGTGCCAACCTTGCCTTCGTTCGCCTGTTTCTTGCCGAGCGCCGGGGGGCGAGCTTCAACATCAAGGCGGGCCTGGATGACGAACTGCGAAGTCGGCACTACGCCTTCCTGGAACGACTGGCCTCGGTCTTTGAGAGTGGAATCCGGAAGGAGCGGTTCAAGAACATCGCCGACCCCTATCATCTGGCCATTGCACTCGACAGTGTCTTCGATGCCTTTCTGCTGCTTTGGCTCGACGCGCCGGATCGCCATCCCTACCCCGACGACCCGGACACTATTTTGAATATCCTCTTCAAAGGATTGATCGACTCATGATTTCGTGTACGGGTTTGAAGACTGAAGGCGCTCATCATCAAACACTCGGGAGATTCCAGATGCAACAAGACCGGATCGGTTGCCAGCCCCTGAGGTGGACCACGGCTTTGATGGCTGTCGTGAGCCTGCTGTGGCTGGGAGGGTGCGAAAGCGGCCACGGACAGCAGGCGGGGGCGCCACCCCCTGTTCCCGAGGTGGCCACGGTGACCATCGAGCCGAGGCAGATCGAGCTGACCACCGAGCTGCCGGGCCGCACCTCCCCTTACCTGGTCTCGGAAATCCGGCCGCAGGTCAATGGCCTCATCCAGAAGCGGCTGTTCCGGGAAGGCTCCGACGTCAAGGCCGGCCAGCTCCTCTACCAGATCGACCCGGCCCCCTTTCAGGTTGCGCACGATTCGGCCAGGGCATCCCTCGGCA
>Ga0105100_10001077_pt1 | contig 16054 bp, 12 predicted proteins | sample PPLLak12cMay2015_2_FD_87033 | JGI IMG/M metagenome (GOLD analysis project Ga0105100, IMG submission 87033) | Freshwater sediment microbial communities from Prairie Pothole Lake near Jamestown, North Dakota, USA - PPLs Lake P8 Core (1) Depth... | ecosystem: Environmental > Aquatic > Freshwater >...
CTGAAAAAGTCCGGCCAATGCCAATAAACCAATTATTTTTTTCATGAATGATAGATTTAAATTGTTTGTACAAAGCTAATTATTTTTTACCTAAGTCAATCACCCATGCGAATTTCGCTGCACGCGACGGGAAATTCATCCGGTCCCGCTATGCTTCTCTTCCCGACTGACTTCGGTCGGGCGGTGGTATCGGGATCGATCGACATGCGGTTTTCAGCCTGCCTGCCGCCAGGCAGGTTCACCAACAGGTTCCTGAAAACCGAGTCTCACTATTTTTTTGTAACTTGCTGCAGTCAATAAAGCATCTATATCCGACCCCTTTTTTATAACGATAAACTCCGTAAAAAAAATACAGTATGAAATCCAAAATCATTTTTAGCATTGTTTTTCTGGTGACCTGTTCTGCTTTGTTTTCCGCTGACCCCCTGGAAGTAAAAACCAGGGTAAAGGAGGTCACTGTTTACCTGAATGGAGCCCAGGTCACGCGGTTATCCGGCATAGAAATCCCTAAGGGCAGTACGGTGCTCGCCTTTCGAAACCTGCCAGAGAATATAGATCCTCAAAGTATTCAGGTTAAAGGACAGGGAAGGTTTACCGTTCTTTCCGTCATGCATCAGATCAATTATCTGACCTCACAGAGAAAATCACGGGAAGTCCTGGCTATGGAAGATTCGTTAGCGGTGCTTGAAGAAAAGCTGGCGCTTAACAACGGTATGCTGCAGGTATATAAAAGCGAGGAGGATCTGCTGGCCGCCAACATGAATATTGGCAGTGACGAAAAGGGAGTCATTATATCAGAATTAAAAATGGCAGCTGATTTCTTAAGATCCCGTATAACAGAAATAAAAAGGGGTCAACTGGCCATAGCAAAAGAGAATGCCGCCCTGAATGAAAGAATCAATAAACTGCGAAATCAGCTGAATACCATTAATACTTCCCTGAGCAAGCCTACATCCGAAATACTGGTTACGGTAGATGCGGCTGCCAGTGTTTCAGGGGACATAAAGCTGACCTATACCGTATTCAACGCCGGATGGTTTCCGGTGTATGACATCAGGGCCGTGGATGTGGCCAATCCTGTTTCCCTGGCTTACAATGCCAAAGTGTTTCAGCATACGGGTGAGGACTGGGAAAATGTGAAGCTGAAACTTTCAACTGCCGATCCCCGTCAGCGGGGCGACAAGCCTAATCTTACCAGTTGGTATCTGGATTTCAGTCAAACCATCGGGGCCTTCGGATATGAAAATGTCATGGCACCCAGCATGGCAAAAAGAGCTGAAATGCCAAGACCTGCAGCCACCGATCAGTTAATGGAAACAGCCATAGAAGAAACCGCTTCCACGGCAGCGAATTATACCATGGTATCACAGCATCAGACCAATCTTGAATTTTCCATTAAGATTCCCTATGATATTCCCTCGGACTATAAGCAATACACCATCAATATCCAGGAATACAGCCTGCCGGCTACATACCAGTATTACTGTGCTCCCAAACTCGACCGTGATGCGTTTTTAATTGCCCGCGTAACCGGCTGGGAGGATTTTAATCTGCTATCTGGAGAAATCAACCTGTTTTTCGAAGACACTTATGTCGGTAAATCCATACTGAATGTCCGCAGCACATCTGATACATTGGATCTTTCGCTGGGAAGGGACAAGAACATCGTTATAACCCGCATCCGCCTGGCCGATTATACTGCTGATAAAACATTTGGCGGCACACGGCAGGAAACACGGGGATGGGAAATAAGCGTACGCAATAATAAAAAGCAACCGGTCAGGCTGATGTTAGAAGATCAGTTCCCGGTTTCTATGAACAAGGAAATCCAGGTTGAACCGGTTGAATATTCCGGAGGCGCATTCAATAAAGAAACCGGTAAGATCCAATGGCTGTTGGATATGGCGCCATCCCAGGATAAAAAGCTAAAAGCTGTCTTCACGGTAAAATATCCGCAAGACAGGGAGGTATTTATTGACTGAGCAGCGATAGGATCAGTCAAAGATCACCAGTGAATCGGCCAGGTTGGGCTTTTCTTTGGGCTTGTGTTCCGATCGCGCTTTGCCGATGGCAATAAAGGCCAGCAGGCTTGATGGGGCTTTGATGCTGAGCATCTCCTCGATTTCCTTTTTGGCAAACATGGGGCCGCTCAGCCAGCATGCGGCCAAACCCATATCAACAGCCGATAAAAGCAGATTCTGGATGCTGGCTCCGGCGCTTTGAATGTCAGGATAATTCCGGATCTTGTTGATTTCATCATGCGTAAGGTCTACCCCACTCTCCAGCACCGTTTCATAGGGCTCAACCACCAGGGCAAGAACTGCAGGTGCATCCTTAAAGAAAGTTGAAAACCAGGTGACCTGGGTTATGATGTTTTTGGTGGCTTCGGTTTTTTTCAGGGGCAAAGCGGCAATTTTCAAGGCCACAGTATCAGCCATGCGGTTCAACAATTCTTTATTGGTAATCGCAATGTATTTCCAGGGCTGATAATTGTTAACACTGGGCGCCAGTCCGGCCAATCTTACCAATTCTTTCAGGTCCGAAACAGGTACTTTTTCATCCGTAAATAATCTGACGCTTGTCCGTTTTTGAATTGCCGTTTTTACTTCCATGATTTATTTTTTTCTAAAATAATAAAAAAAAGGCCGAATAATAAATGATTAATGATGGAAATTTAATCCGTTGCCCCTGCTTGTTATCAATGCACGGGGCTCCTGAAAACCGAGCCTCATTAAAATAATCCCAAATTGTTTTCAATATTCATGAAACTTTAATAGATTTATTATGTAAAAGATTTGATATAACTAAGAGAGATACGTCTAAGATCAGTGGTATGACGGTAACGGATCAGGATTTTCAGGTTTTTGTTTTTGCTTTAAAAAGCACGTCCAGGTATGATTTCAGCCAGTATTCGGAAAAGTCCTTAAAGCGCAGACTTTTTAAAGTCCTTACAGACAATAATATGAGTATGAATACGCTCATTTCCCGCATTAAAACCGACAGTGCTTTTGTTGAACAGGTAGTAAAGGAAATAACCGTAAACACCACAGAATTATTTCGCGACCCGCAGGCATGGCAGGCATTACGTTTTTCAATCCTCCCCCGTTTCAAGAATAATTCCATTATTAACATCTGGCACTCGGGCTGCTCGACGGGACAGGAAGTTTATTCCATGCTGATCCTGCTGCATGAACTTGACCTTTTTGACAAAGCCAAGGTATATGCTACCGACATTAACACCGATGTAATTGATATAGCAAAATCGGGTGAGTATAAATACAGGTTCAACATTGCCTATCTTGATAATTTTGACAAGGTGATCAAGGAAAATCCATACAACTACGAGGAATACAATGACGTACCTTACAGCAAATACTTTGATATAGACAAGACAAATGATGTCATTAAGATGAAGAACTTCCTTCGGGAAAAGCCTGTTTTCAAGAAACACGACCTGGTGCTGGAGAACAATACCCTCTATGTCAAATTTGACCTGATCATGTGCAGAAACGTCATCATTTATTTCAATTACAATCTGCAAAACAGGGTTTTTGAATTATATCATCAAAATCTGTATGAAAACGGTTGTATGGTACTGGGATTGCACGAAACCATCTTAGGGATGCACGCTGCTAAATTCACAAAAAAGGGACATGCTTATTATAAAAATTGACCCTGTTGGTTAAATTTAGATTATTAAGGAAGTAATTGAATAATTTTACTTTAAATTTATTGAGGTGATTAAATGGATTGTTTGCCCGAATAGAATTACGGATCAATTTAAATACTGGCATTTACAAAATATGAACCAATGAAGAAATTTACAGCCATACCAAAAAAGCTTTATTATTTTTTCCTGATTCTTATATTGTTTTTTGCTGCTGTGGTATTTGTCCTTTCACTCATACATCTGCGCGTAAAGAATAACCATGCCGCCGAGCTGCAACTGCTATCGGTTAAGGAAAGGATAGAAACCCTTAATGCGCTGCATTATCAATTGCTGACATCCGTATTGTACGGAATGCATGAGGAGCAGAGCACTTTTGAAAATGCTGATAAGGAAATGAACAATATCATCCGTACATTCACCGGATCAACAGTGCAATTGTCCCGCAACAAGGCACTCAGAAGAAGAAATGAAGTAAAAGACCCGATGGAGGCATTCAGCCGTGCCATGGATGATTTTTCGTCCGCGAATTCAATTGTTATGGCATCGATAAAGGAAAGGGGCAATATTTTTGAAGGAACAATTGCCGCATGGATCAAACAAGCCGGCGAAATTGAGATCCCTGCCGAAGGTGCGAATCAGGACCTTTTGCTGGGTCTCGAGAAAATTAAGGCCTTGCAGTCTCAATATATCCTGACCAGCAACAATAACGTGATGGATGTAATGAATAACCTGGTGATAACCCTGCAGGGTCAGCTTCCTGAGGATGATATGGTCAATGCAGGTAAATTTGACACTTTGTTGCAGCTCAATGCCCAAATCATTGCCCTTAATAACCGTCTTGGACTATCGACCTATCAGGGAGAATTGCCGGCCTATAATGAATCATACAGCCGCGTGCAAACAACGTTTGATAACCTGATGGTTGTTGTGAAGAAAAACCTTAAGCGGTCAACATCCTCCGGCTATTTTATGGGTTCTGCCATAATCCTGCTGTTGCTGCTGGGATTTCTCTTTTTCTTTTATTGGCTGTATGAGAAAAACATAACACGTCCAATCCATGGGGTCCGGAAATTTGCTGCGGAGCTTTCAAAAGGAGTATTACCTGAAAATCCCCTGAATATCAATCCATCGGATGATACAGGCGGCATTTCGGAAGAGCTGAATCTGCTGGCCGGCGGACTCAAGGCTAAAACCCAATTCGCCCGTGATCTGAACCAGGGGCATTTTGAAACTGAGATAAAACTTTTGAGTGATAAGGATGACCTGGGCGCTGAAATGAAAAAACTGAAAAACAACATTATATCTTCTGCCGAAGAACAGGTCCGTCATAATGAAGAAAATGCAAAGCGCCGATACATCAACGAAGGCCTTGCCAAATTCGGGAATATATTGCGTTTAAACAGCGGCAATCTGACGAATCTGGGGGATTCCTTCATCCGGGAACTGGTTAGATATCTCAATGCCATTCAGGGTGGATTCTTTATACTCGATGAATCCGAAAAGGAAAAGCCTGTTTTAAGACTTGCTGCTGCCTTTGCTTACAACCGAAAAAAATATCTTGAAAAAACGATCCTGATGGGGGAAGGTCTGGTTGGGACCTGTGCCATTGAAAAAAAGACCATTCATCTGACAGAAATGCCTGCGGGATACATTTTGATTACTTCCGGCCTCGGCGATGCGCCTCCTGACAACCTGCTGCTGATTCCGGTCCTGCATGAAGACGAATTGATCGGTGTGCTGGAAATAGCTTCCCTGAATAAATTCAATGAACATGAGATCACCTTCACCGAAGAAGTGGCCGGCAACCTGGGATCGACCATCGTAACAACGCGGGTGAACCAGAAGACATCCGAACTCTTGTCCAAATCACAGCAGCAGGCAATGGAGATGGCAGAACAGGAAGAGGAGATGCGGCAGAACATGGAAGAACTCAAGGCCACACAGGAAGAATCAGCGCGAAGGGAAGAAGAATTCCGTGGCGTAGTGAATTCCCTGAACCAGTCTGTTTTCCTTATCGAATATGATCTCGACGGCACCATAATCACCATCAACGAAAAGTTCCTTATTTTCCTCAACAAAATGGGGGAAGAGTTAATCGGAAAAACGCATGCCCATATTTTCGGGACAGGTTCAGTTGTGGATTCAAAATTCTGGAACCAGCTGAATAATCTGTCAAATACAACCATCATGGAGAAAGTAAGGGTCGGGAAAAAGGCATATTTAGTAAAGGAGCATTTCTCACTGGTTACCAACAGCGATGGTCTGCCTGTAAAAGTCCTGAACATCATAACGGAAATTCCGGAAAAACCGGTATTAAAGCAATAGCGTATAACACAATTTGCGTGATCAATGACTGAGCTTGGAATTGTTGATATAAGAGAGATTATCAGAGCCATAAAAAGCTTTTACAACTATGATTTCGGCAATTATGCGCTGACTTCCTTTAAGCAAAGATTAGAGCGGTTAATCATCCGGAATAATCTGACCAATGCCGACAGCCTCATTAAAAAGCTCAGGGATGAGCCTGATTTTTTCGACCTGTTTCTGCTTGAGATATCGGTCCCTTCCACTGAAATGTTCAGGGACCCTTCCCTCTGGCGCTGGCTCAGGGAGGACTTCCTTCCTTCTGTCATAGAGAAAAGCATCGGCAAATTCAAAATATGGCTGCCGGTCTGTGTCTCAGGGAGTGAGCTTTTTTCCCTGATGATCCTGCTCTCAGAATTGAAATTATTGGATAAGGTGAGCATTATTGCATCATCCCAGAGCAATAAAAGTATCGAGATCATGAAAGAAGGCCAGTACGACCTGAAAAAGATCGAAGTATCCACCGAGAATTATATTCGATCCAACGGTTCAGGGAATTTTACGGATTATTATAAACTCGACCGGTATTATGCATTCAGGGACACCTCGCTGATCAGTAACGTTGAATTTAATAAACTAAATATTAATTTTGATAATGCGCCCGCCAATGTGAAACTCATCCTTTTCAGGAACAGCCTGATATATTGTAATCCAACCATGCAGGACCGCATATTGTCGGTCCTGAGTGACAGCCTTTCAGCCTCCGGCATATTGATAACGGGCATCAAGGAGAGGATATCAGGGATTAGTTCCAATAAAGACTTTGAGATTATGAACGAAGCGGAAAGTGTATACAAAAAACGGATTATTGGCTGATTAAATGAATTATAAAGCGGTTATTATCGGTGGTTCTGCCGGAAGTTTCCAGGTGGTGACAAAAATTCTGAGTTCATTGCCTAAATCATTTCCGATCCCGGTTATGCTTTGTCTCCACAGGCTAAAGCATGTCCGTTCAGGATTTGTTGAAGCGCTTTCACTCAAGTCCAATATTCCTATCGAAGAACCCTATGATAAGGATCAGCTAAAGCCCGGCAGAGCCTACCTGGCACCTGCCAATTACCATATGTACATCGAGCTCGCAAACCGCATTGCACTCTCTACTGAAGATGTAGTTAATCATTCAAGGCCTTCCATTGACCTGTCTTTTATCACCGCGGCCAATGCCTATCGTGAAAAACTGATCGGCATCATTCTATCGGGAGCCAATAAGGACGGCGCTTACGGACTGAAAAAAGTTCATGATTGCGGAGGCATTACCATAGTTCAGGATCCCAACGAATGCGAAGTAAAAACAATGACGACTTCTGCCCTGCAACTTACAAAAGCAGATTTCGTATATACCACTGATCAAATAATTAGGTTTCTGCAAAAAATCAATTGATCTGATGATGAACCTTCAAAAATACAGGCGATTAATAATGGTAACCTTTCTGGTTATTCTTGTGGCTGCATTTCTGACGTTTGCTGCTATCTGGAATTCATTGCTGACTGCCAGGGACATCAGGAATGAAGGATGGATCATCGTGTTCCTGGTTATTCTTATCTCAGGCAGTATCATACTGTTCTACTTTTCATATAAACTCTCTGATCCGGTTGCTTTTCAGGAGAATGTCGACCAGCTTGTTGCCGCGGAGAAAGAAAGGCTGATCAGAAAGATGGAAGAAAGAACGATGCAGGAGCAGGAAACAAACCTTGAGGAAACTGATCTGAAAGAAAGGACTAAAGAGGTCTTTGCCGGATTGCAGTCTGTGAAATCCCTTGAAGCTTTCGCCAACAAGGTATTGATGAACATATCAAAACAGGTCGAGATTGTCCGGGGTGTTTTCTTTTATCGCAAGGAAAATGAGGAATTATTTACCTGCATTGGCGAATATGCGCTCACCGGAAAGAAGCCTGCTCCTTTTAAACTGGGTGAGAATATCACAGGGCAGGTAGCTAAAAACAGGAACCTTACAAGCATTCAGGAAATACCTGAGGACTATTTCAGGATTGAATCGGGACTGGGCGGTACCTTTCCCAAACACCTGGTAATTTTTCCCCTGGTCTGTAAAAATGAAACCATGGCGGTAATTGAACTGGCAACTTTTAAAAAAATCGATGCTACACAGTTCAAAATTTTAAATACCTTAATTTCTGATTTAGGAGAAAGATTGAATAAATTTGTTTCTGCAAAACAATGAGCGTGGAGGAAAATAATAAATCCATAGTTGGTCAGGCATTATCCTCACAGGCATTCTGGCGGGCACTGATATTGAGTTCCCTTTTCCCGCTTGTCTCATGGGTGCTGGAAATAGTTCGGTCACAGGTATCTTTTTCACTGTCCGGAATAATGCAAATACACAAATCCAATCCTGTATTATGGATCGCAGATCTGATACCCCTGCTGGTTATTTTTTTGGTATACATGATTGACAGGAAGCTTAGTCATGAAAAGCAAAAATTCGATTCGCAGATCCATGAGCGTGATGCAAGGCTTAATGCCATGGCCGAGTTTTCCACACAGATAGGAGAAGGCAATTATAATGCAAAGCTGGATCTCACCAGTGAAAAGGATATATTAGGGCAGTCCTTGCTGTCGATGCGGGATAACCTGCTCACCAATCATAAAAAAGAATCAGAAGAAAACTGGATTGCCGCCGGAAAAGAAAAGATTTCCAATATCCTCCGTCTGCATAATAAAATAGAACAGTTGTCGGATCAGGTCATTGCCCAGTTGGTCAACTATATCAATGTAGTCCAGGGGGCCATGTATTTATTCCAGGAAGACAAGAAAGTACTGACCAATATTGCCACTTATGCCTATAACCGGAAAAAATATATCACACAGGAGTTCGGCATAGGACACGGACTTATCGGACAGTGTGCCTATGAAATGGACTATGTATACCGTACCGAGATCCCTGAAGATTACGTGACGATTACTTCAGGTATACTGGGTGATCAGAAACCCCAGAGCATATTATTAATTCCGCTGATTACCGATGAGAAACTGCAGGGTGTGATGGAATTTGCTTCTGTTGAGGCCTCTATCCCCGAATTGACGATCCGGTTTTTAAAAGAGTTAGGAGAGATCATTGCCCGCACTGTCTTTAATCTTCAGGTTACGCATCGTACAGAGCAGTTGCTGAAAGAATCACAGCAGATGACGATCGAACTCCGTGAAAATGAGGAACAGCTGCGGCAGAATGCTGAAGAGATGCGCGCGACCCAGGAGGAATTGCAGAAATCCAATGAACAGCTGGAATCGAAGATCCTGGAGGTGGAAAATGCTCAGAAACGATTGTATTCCCTGCTTGAAAACGCTTCGGAGATCATTTCCATCTATGAGGAAAATATGGTCATGAAATACGAAAGCCCCTCGGTAACGAAGATACTCGGATTTACACCGGAGGAGATGATGGGGGGCAAGGATATGGACAGGTTAACCCGCAAAGGGGAGAGTGCCATGCGCAATATGTTTAAGCAATTGCTGGCTTCGCCTGACGAACCTGTTTCCATTCAGTATACATACATGAAAAAGAATGGCCAGAAAATATTCCTTGAGACCACGGGCAGAAATCTCCTTGAAGATCCTGCCATCAAGGGTATCATTCTGAATTCAACCGATATAACCGAGCGGAAAAGAGCTGAAAGGGAAGAACGGCTTAAGAGCAAAATGCAATCCTTGTCTGAGAACTCCCTTGATATGATCATCCGGTTGAGTACAGTAGGGCAGTTCTTTTACGCCAATCCGATGGTTAAAAACTTCCTGGGAATTGAGCCCAAGGATCTCATAAATAAAACCCTCAATGAAATTACGATCTCGGATGTCCTGTTCAACTACTTCCGGGAGACAATTGATACCATCAAATCATATCCCAACAAAACCAATATTGAACTAACTGTACCGGCCGTTATTGATGGCGTTCATTGCGATCGCATCATGAGTTTTGCCGCCATTCCTGAGTTCAATGAAAATGAGCTGGAAACCATCCTGTTTGTCGGGCATGATATCACGGAGGCCAAGCAAATTGAACTTGAAATCCAGGATAAAAACCGGAAGATCGAGGATTCCATTAATTATGCTCAGCGGATTCAGAGCTCAATTCTTCCGGATGTCAGGGTCGTCAGGGAATCCCTGCCCAAATCGTTTGTCTATTATAAACCCAGGGATGTTGTCAGTGGTGATTTCCCGTGGTTCTTCCGGAGAGGAGACGAGATCTATATTGCAGCGGTCGATTGCACAGGCCATGGCGTCCCGGGTGCTTTGCTCTCCTTTGTCGGCTATTTTCTCCTGAACAGCATAGTGGACCACGAAAGAAAACTCAGCGCCTCAGAAATATGCGATATGCTGCATTTTGGTGTGCGAAAAACCCTTAAACAGGAAATGGAGGACGCCGAAGCCCGCGACGGAATGGATATTGCATTCTGCAAAATCAATCATAAAGATAAAGAAGTGCAGTTTGCCGGTGCACACCGTCCCCTTTATCTGCTGCGCAACAGTGAACTCACCGAATATAAAGGCGACCGGAAAGCCATCGGAGGAATTCCCCACCGGAAAAAGGAGGAAGAGAATTTCACCAATTATACCATAAATTATAAACGGGGCGACAAGATCTTCTTCTTTTCGGATGGATTGCCCGACCAGCTTGGCGGACCGGAGGACAAGAAATACTCTCCGAAGCGTATCCGCGACCTCATTGCTGAAAATAATAACCTTCCCATTGAAAAATATAGTAACCTTTTTGCCTCGGATTTCGAAAAATGGAAAGGAGATGGCAAACAGATCGACGATGTTTTATTAATTGGTATTGAATTTTAATAGGCGAAAACTAAAATAATCTATAAAACCATGAATAATAAGAAGGATGTGAAAGGTTTTCTGGAATTTGTTTACGAGTTCTACAAATCAATGAAAGCCCATGAGATTACCTTGGTTTATGAAGGTGAAATAACACATCAGATTACAAAAGCCTTTACTTCTTTGACGGAATCCAATATGTCAAAGGATGACGAACCTAATTCCGTTCAGCGAAAGGTATTTCATGTGATGGTTGAATGTTTGCAAAATATCAGTAAACATGCCGATGATTTTACATCCAATGATTATCTGTTCTCCGGCCGGGGCATCTTCCTGGTCAGCAAAGGGGAAAATGAATACAGCGTGACAACAGGAAATGCAGTGGAGAACGATAAGATTGAATACCTGACCGAATTGCTGGAAAATATAAATAAAATGGATAAAGATGAGCTGAAAGAACTGTATAAAAAGCAAATGAAAGAAGGCAGGCTTTCAGAAAAAGGCGGAGCCGGATTAGGTTTCATCGATATAAAACGGAAAACCGGAAAGGAACTGGAATACCATTTTCTCCCCATTTCCGATGATACTTCTTTCTTTTTACTAACTTCAACAATTTCTAGATCTGAACTTTAAAATGAATACTATATGGAAACAATCAAAATTCAAGGCACAGAAGATACTCCAAAGATAATCCTGGATGCAGAAAATGAAATTATGGAAATTTCGGGCCGTTCATTACCCGAAGACGTTTCTTCATTTTATGAACCGGTGATTAACTGGCTGAATGAATATGCTGAGAAACCCAACAAGAAAACGGTTATCAATTTTAAGCTCACGTATTTCAACACCGCTTCATCAAAACTGCTGCTGGATATCCTGATGAAACTTGAAGAAATGCACGAAAAGGGGCATGAAGTGCTGATCCGCTGGCATTATCCTGAGGATGACGAGGATATGGAAGAAGCCGGCGAAGAATATGCCGATATTGTCGATGTGCCTTTTGAACAAGTAGCTTATTCCTGATTGAAAAATACCAGGTTGAATTACCGGCTATTAAACATTTACCTGAATGAGTGAAGAAGTTCTAAGGGCGTTGATGCAGCTATTCGCAATCATTGCGAAGCAGGATGAGGGTGTCGAACTGACCCAGATGGAATATGTAAAGAACTTCCTGCAGCAGCAGCTGAATGATGAAGAAGTTAAGGAATATTTTTCACTCTTTGAACAATATGCGGGTTTGCGCGACGAAGTCGAGGATTCAGAAAATGAAGAGGAAAAAGTAACCCGTAAACTGACCTCCGTAAAGGATTCTGTCCGTATTCTCGGATTATGCAAAAAAATCAATAAAACCCTTACACAACGGCAAAAAGTAGTCGTTCTTGTTCGCTTGTTTGAAATTATTAACGCTGACCGTAAATTTACGGATCAGCGTATGCAGATTGTCAACACCGTCGCTGATGTTTTTAAGGTAACCAAGGAAGAATTTGCCAGCATTGAAGCCTTCGTTATAAAAAATGAACCCGATGAGCTTGATGATATCAACATTCTGATCATCAATGATAAACCCATTCATCCCCGGTTTGCAAAAAAGATCCATACCAAACAGCTGGATGCCAATATTTTTATTTTACGCATTAAAACCGTTGACCTTTATTTTCTGAAATATACCGGAACCGAGGATTTGTTTTTAAACGGACTTCCCGTAAGAAATAACCGGATATACCTTTTTGCCAATGGCGGCACCGTTAAACTGCCCAAGGCCGCCCCTGTTTATTATAGTGATGTTGCCGCGCATTATTTAGCGGATACCGTGGCAAGCCAGATATCTTACACGGTAAGGGACCTTGAATTTAAATTCTCGAATGGAAATATTGGTATCCGGGATATTAATTTCTCTGAATGCCATGGTCGCCTGATCGGGATTATGGGGGCCAGCGGTGCGGGTAAAACCACACTGCTGAATGTGCTTTGCGGTATCGACGCACCTTCGAAGGGAGAAGTTATCATCAACAACATCAACCTGCATAAGGAAAAAGAAAAACTCGAGGGGGTGATCGGTCTTGTTCCCCAGGATGATCTGCTGATCGAGGAGCTTACTGTCTTTCAGAATCTGTATTTCAATGCCAAGCTTTGTTTCAGGGACAGGTCAGAAGCTGAAATCATTGAACTGGTTGATAAAACGCTGCAAAACCTTGGATTATATGACAGAAAGGATCTTAAGGTAGGGACGCCACTGAAGAAAACGATCAGCGGCGGTCAGCGGAAAAGGCTGAATATTGCCCTTGAATTGATCCGTGAACCTTCCATCCTTTTTATTGATGAACCAACGTCGGGTTTGTCTTCACGGGATTCAGAGAACGTCATGGACCTATTGCGCGAGTTGACCCTGAAGGGGAAGCTCATTTTTGTAGTCATTCATCAGCCGTCATCGGAAATATATAAGATGTTTGATAAAATGATCATCCTCGACACGGGAGGTTACCAGATATACTATGGAAACCCGGTAGAAGGAGTGATGTATTTCAAACGTCTCGATGCCCAGATCAACAGTGAAGTCGGCGAATGCCCTACCTGCGGCAATGTAAACCCGGAATTGATCTTTAACATAATCGAAGCCAAGGTAGTAGATGAATTCGGAAATTATACGGATGCCCGTAAGGTTACACCGCAGCAATGGGATGAACATTACAGGCACCACATACATCATAAAGAGCTTCCGGCCGTTGAAGGTTCTCCACCCAAGAACCTGAGAATACCCTCCTGGTTTAACCAGGTTAAAATATACTTTATCCGGGATCTGCTTTCCAAAATAAGCAACCGGCAATATATTGCACTGAGTTTGCTGGAAGCACCTGTACTGGGTTTTATCCTTTCCTATATCATCCGTTACCTGGAGGATCCGAATTCCAAAATATACGTTTTCAGGGTTAATGAAAATATTCCCATTTATATCTTTATGTCCCTGATCGTAGCGTTGTTTTTGGGGCTTACCGTAAGTGCCGAAGAAATATTCAGGGACCGGAAAATACTGAAACGGGAGGGATTTCTGAACCTGAGCCGTTCAAGCTACCTGATTTCAAAGATCGCTATACTCTTCCTGATATCCGCCATTCAGGCCTTCCTGTTTACTATGATTGCCAATACCATCCTGGGGGTAAAAGGAATGTATTTCGTTTACTGGCTGGCATTGTTTTCTACGGCTGCTTTTTCCAATATCCTGGGATTGAATATTTCGGCCACGTTCAATTCCGCGGTTACCATTTACATCCTTATTCCGCTGGTGATGATCCCCATGATGATCCTCAGCGGAGCCATGTTCAGCTTTGATAAGCTCAACCGCAGTATCAGCCGTATCGACAAAGTACCCATTATTGCCGAAATCATGGTTACCAAATGGACTTATGAAGCCCTCATGGTGCATCAATTCAAGGATAATCAGTTCATGTCCTATGATAAATCAAAACTGAAACTGTATGACCTTGAAAAAATGGAGAGCCAGTCTGATTATAAGAAGGTTTATTGGCTTCCTGAACTCAATGAAAGACTTGAACGGATCAACCGCGAACTGGAAAATATTGAGTTGGTTAGCGTAACAACCAATGATCTGGCTGTGGTTGCCAACGAAATCAAAAAGGAAAGCCTCTCTAACCAGGAAGTTGCTCCTTTTGAAAACCTGGACAAACTCTCTCCTGAAAGCTTTAACAAAATCACGGCTAAAAAAGTATATGATTACCTGAAGGAATTGGATAAGTATTATGGCGATAAATTTCAACGGGTAAGCACCCAAAAGGAAAACTATATCAATTTCTGGATGGAAAACAATCCCGACGGTTATACGCTGCTGCGCGACAATTTCCACAATGAAGGCGTTTCTGACATCGTCCGGAAAGTGTATGAGAAGAATAAAATTCTTGAATTTAAGCAGGAACTGGTTCAGCATTATGATCCCATATACCAGGATCCGGTGCCGGCAAGCCCGATAAGCATCCGCACCCATTTCTACTCACCGGTCAAACCATTGCTGGGTAAAACCTACGACACCTACTGGTTCAACATTACCGTGGTGTGGATTTTAACACTGCTATTGTATGTGGTTCTATATTATGATGGCCTTAAAAAGCTATTGAATTTTTCGGAACGTTTTAAAAAGAAAAATAGTTAGTAAAATACTGGCATATTTTTTTTATTTTTATGCTGATCGTTAACTTTGTGTATATAATTTAATTATTTGAATTATGGTTAAAAAGCTATTTTATATTCTGTTGGCTGTTATCATGATCAGTTCATGCAAATCAGGAGGTGATCGTAGTGCTGACAGTAATTTTGAGGTCCCGGATTCCATTCTGAACCAGGGATTGGAGATTTCTGAAGAAACGATGCAAAATGTTGTTCAGAATATTTCTTCTCCGGTGGAAATGGCTGCACTGATCAAAGAACTTGGAGTTCCATACTCCAATAAGTATTTATCATCCACCACCAGGGTTGAAAACCTGACAACCAGTTTCAAACAATCGCTGAACCTGGGTATTTACGGATGCGACCTGGGTTATCTCAACATGTACAATAAGACTTCCAGTGTGATCGAATATATCTCGGCGATTAAGACGCTGGCTGATGAAATCAAGGTCGGTCAGTTCTTTGATTTTACCACGCTTAAAAGGCTGGCCACCAACAATCAGAATCTCGATTCCCTGATGTATATATCCGTTCACAGCTTTAACCAGATGGATAAGTACCTGCATTCCAACAACCGAAGTAACCTGAGCGCACTTATAGTAACCGGGGTATGGATCGAAGGATTATATCTGGGAACACAGGTAGTCAAAGAGGCCCCCAATCAATTGCTGGCCGAAAGGATCGGTGAGCAAAAAATAACCCTGAATGAATTGATCCTTATCCTTGAAAACTTCAAGGCTGACAAACAATACGCTAAGCTGATCAATGAACTTATGCTGATCAAGAACGAATACAAAGATGTAAATATTAAGATCGAAAAAGGCGAGCCCGAAGCGATCGAAGAAAACGGTATGCTCACCATTATTCAGAACGATAAAAGTATTGTTGAAATCAGTGACGATCAGTTAAAAAGCATTATTAGTACCACCGAAGAAGTCCGTAAAAGGTTAATCAGCTTATAAGTATGAAAAAGATAGCTTTCCTTTTATTGTTCATCTCTTTGTCCTGTGCCTTTTCCCTTCGCGCACAGGATATATCACAACTCACAGCGCAGTGTGCTGCCA
>Ga0105100_10001078_pt1 | contig 16025 bp, 8 predicted proteins | sample PPLLak12cMay2015_2_FD_87033 | JGI IMG/M metagenome (GOLD analysis project Ga0105100, IMG submission 87033) | Freshwater sediment microbial communities from Prairie Pothole Lake near Jamestown, North Dakota, USA - PPLs Lake P8 Core (1) Depth... | ecosystem: Environmental > Aquatic > Freshwater >...
CCCGATGGCACCAATATACGTTTAAATTCTGGCAGCAGGATAAAATATGCAAATGATTTTTTTCATGGGGAAAGGACAGTTTTTCTGGAAGGAGAAGCTTTTTTCGATGTTAAGCCTTCTGAAAAAATTCCTTTTATAGTTAAAACTTCCGATATAAATATCAGGGTTTACGGAACAAAATTTAATGTTAAATCATTTCAGGAAGAAAAGGATGTTGAAATGGCTCTTGTTTCAGGTTCAGTTGTTATTGAAAAAGTCGATAATAAAGGAAATATCGTTCAGAACATTAAAATAAAGCCTAACCAGATCATTACCTATTCAAAAACAGACGATAGATTTTTGCTCAAAACATCCGAAATACCCACCAGGGACAAATCAAAGTACGAACAGGACAATCTAAACATAGAGCCTGTAATTACAACTGAACCGGCAATCAGCCAAAGCATGGAAAAGGCCACATCGTGGATAAACAACAGATTGACTTTCAGAGGCGACAGTATTTATGTTCTTATATCCAAGCTTCAACGCTGGTACGGAGTTGAAATTACTTTAAAAAACAAAAATCTTAATAAGTCTACTTTCACCGGTACTTTCGATAATGAAACTATTGAACAGGCTTTAAATGCCTTGAAACTTACCACACGTTTTTCCTACACCATTGAAAAAAATAAGATAGTAATTTATTGATTATTGCTGATTCAATTCATTTAACCCTGGTGCCTATGGAATAAATAAACCTAACCTTAACAAAAAAACCGGGAAAATGTTGCTGCATCTCCCGGTCCTGTGTAACTAATAAACCTTGACTTATTAACTACAACACTGCAAAACTATGAAAAAACCTTCAAATTATGAATGGAGAATAGGTGGACTATTTACTCCTTTAACCCTAAAAATTATGAAACTAACCACTATTTTGCTGTTGCTGACTTTCCTGAACGTAACGGCAAATTCATTTTCCCAGAACAGCAGGTTAACCCTGGCACTGAAAAATGTTTCAATTCAGGATGTTCTTGATGTTCTGGAAAATAGCACTGATTTGAAATTCCTGTACAGGAATGAAACAATCTCCGATAAGAAAATAAGCATCAATGCAAGCAATGCTTCAGTGGAAGAGATTCTCGATGAAGCGCTTGTAGGAACCGGGATATCCTATAAACTTCTTTCAAACAACCTGATTGTAATAGCACAGGAAGAATTTTTGGAAAAACAGGGTATTAAAATATCAGGTAATGTGACCGACGCAGACGGTATGCCTTTGCCCGGAGTGAATATATTGCTGAAAGGAACTATGGAAGGAACGGTTACTGATGTTGACGGTAACTTTTCCATTGATGTGCCGTCGCAGGAAGCCATATTGGTATTCAGCTCTGTTGGATATATTTCAGAGGAAATATCCATCGGTGCCCGGGAGGTAATTAATATATCCATGGTACCGGATGTTACAGCATTGGAGGAGATTATTGTCGTTGGTTACGGGGAGCAGAAAAAAGAAACATTAACAGGTTCTGTGGTGAATGTTTCCGGGAAAGAGATAAAAAAGAGCCCGTCTTCTAACCTTATCAGTTCTCTTGCAGGAAAGTTGCCTGGATTATCTGTTAACCAGCGTAGCGGAGAACCCGGAAGAGATGATCCAAGCATTTTAATACGCGGGGTTGGTACATTTGTGTCAGATCCCGCCGACCTGGCAGAAGCAAATGCTCCACTGATTATCGTGGACGGCGTTCCGCGAAGTCAAATGAGCAGGCTGAACCCTGATGATATAGAAAGCATTTCCGTACTTAAAGATGCCTCAGCAGCTATTTATGGAGCACGAGCAGCCAATGGTGTAATTTTAATAACTACTAAAAAGGGAATCATAGGCAAACCTGTTTTCGATTTTGCTTACAATTATGCCGTTCATAGTCCTACAAAAATTCCTGATATGCTCGATGCAGCTACCTTTGCTGAAGTATATAATGAAGGGGATTGGTATAGAAAAGGTCGGCCTGTAGACAACTATGTGCCTTTTTATTCAGACGAAGCCGTTCAAAAGTACCGTGATGGATCAGACCCGGTTTTATACCCTAATACGGATTGGATGAAAGAGGTTTTAAAACCTTACTCGATTCAGAGACGCATGAGTTTACAGGTGAACGGTGGTACTGAATTTGTCAAGTATCTGTTTTCATTTGGATCATTATTCCAGGATGGAAATTATTATCACAATCCTACTGATTATAGACAATATAATATGCGTTCAAAAATCGATATAGATATAACAAAAAACTTAACTGTAGGGGTCAATCTATACACAATCCTCAACAATAGAACTTATTCGCCGGTGGTCACATGGGTAAATTTCTATAATATTCTGCATTCCAACCCTACATTAGTTGCTCAATATCCGAACGGATTAACTGCCCCGGGAAGATTGGGAGAGAACCCTCTATTACTTGATCAGCGGGGGACAGACAAAATAGAAGACACTCCAATTTATTCTACATTCACAGCCTCCTATAAAATACCATTTATAACTGGTCTAAAAATAGATGGGTCATTCAATTATGACATAAGCAACCAGTTTGAAAAAAGATTCAGTTTGCCTTATTATTATTATGAATATAATGTCAATACAGGTGAATATGAACGAAAGCAGGGAACAGGCGCTTCAACAGTTGAACTATGGGATACCTATCGGAAATGGACCACAATGATGTATAATATTAAAATTGTATATGACAGAACTTATAATAATCATCATGTTTCGGCAATGCTTGGGCTCGAGAAACAAAAGAACTCATATCAATTTGCAGAAGCATACAGAAAAAATTTTGTAAGCTCTGCTATCGATCAGATTGATGTTGGAAGCACGGATCCGGCAGACAAAAACAACTCCGGTTCCGCTTCAGCTACCGGATACAATAACTATTTTGGCCGTTTCAACTACGGTTTCAGCTCTAAATATTTATTTGAATTCTTGTTCCGATACGATGGTTCCCAGATTTTTCCTGAGGGCAAGCGATATGGTTTTTTCCCCGGATTTTCTGTTGGATGGCGTTTGTCGGAAGAGGAATTTATACGCAACAATCTTCTTTTCGTGAACCAGTTAAAACTGAGGTTCTCCCATGGACAAACCGGCAACGATAGGGTGGATCCATATCAATATTTACAGTCATACTCGTTTGGAGATAACTATGTATTAGGTTCGGGTGATGTACCAGGTATTTATGCCAATACAATACCTAATTCAAATATCACCTGGGAAACCAGTAAGAAAACAGATATAGGGTTGGAAGCTTCTCTGTGGAATAGAAAGTTAGGAATGGAACTTACTCTTTGGCAAGAAAAGCGATCGAATATATTAGCACAACGAAACCTTTCAATACCTAATATTTATGGTTTTTCCAGTTTGCCAAGTGAAAACATCGGAAAAGTGGACAATAATGGATATGAACTGGTTTTAAACCATAGAAATACTGCTGGGAAACTGGCTTATTTCATCGAAGCAACTGTTTCATTTGCGAGAAATAAAATTGTATTTATGGACGAAACGCCGCAGGTTGAACCCTATCAAAATCAAACCGGTCATCCGATTGGAGCAGGATTGTACTACAAAGCAGATGGAATTTTTAATACCAAGGCAGAACTGGATTCATTTCCTCATCCAGGGGGTTCCAGACTTGGAGATATTAAAATTATTGACTTGAACGGTGATGAAAAGATTAATGCACAGGATCAGTTCAGATTCGATTACACGGCCACACCTGAATATATTTTTGGATTGAATATGAATCTACAATACCGGTATTTTGATTTAAGTATCTTCCTCCAGGGCCAGACTAATGCCTATAATTATGATAATGCATTTGTGAAGTTAGGAAACACTGATTTTGATAATGCCGTTGTGGAAAGAGCAAATGACCGATGGACCGTCGACAATCCTGATGGAAAAATGCCCAGGGCAGATGCCTACCAGGTCGGAGCTACTACTTTATTTTTATATGATGCCACATTCATCAGACTTAAAACGCTGGAATTAGGGTACTCATTGCCTTCCAAAATAACGTCAAAACTCAAAATGAAAGATATCCGGTTATATATAAACGCATTCAATCTGTTAACATGGGCAAAAGAAATAAAGTGGGCTGACCCTGAGATGAGCGGCGATTTAACATACTATCCGCAGCAACGGATAATCAATATTGGAGCTAATGTTAAATTCTAAACAAAAACAAATGAAAAATATACTTGTAATAACTGCAATAGTATTGTCGTTCATTTCCTGCAATGACGATATACTTGATATTACAGCAAAAGATCGAATTGCTGATGATGCGGTATGGAATGACGAGAATCTGATAAGAGCCTATCATAATTCTTTATATAACGCTATTCCTCATGGCTTCTATATACATATGTTTTCAAAATTTACGGACGAAGCTTATAACTCTGCACCTGGCAATTGGGGGGCCGGTATTTTTGTGTATCCATATACGGCCGATAACATAACCGAAGTTGGAAACGGTGATTATTGGGGAGGGTATCTCTACTACTGGAACAGAGGCTATGAATACATCAGAAAAGTTAACGTTTTTCTGGAACAGATGGCAGAAACTCCTTTTTCCTTCGATGATAAAGAGCAACTGATCGGAGAAGCAAAATTTTTAAGGGCATTTATATATTTCAATCTTATCGAAAGATTCGGAGGAGTTCCCATTGTTGCACAATCTTACGAGTTAGGCGAAGTTACTTTTACCAGAAATACCTTCGATGAATGTGTGGAATTCATTGAAAAAGATCTTGATGAAGCAATGCCTGTTTTGCCTGAAAAGTATGCTTCAGCCGATGCAAACTTTGGCAGGGCCACTCAGGATGCCTGTAAGGCATTACTTTCACGTGTATTGCTATATGCCGCCTCTCCCCTGTTCAATACTTCAAACGATATTAACAAATGGCAGAAAGCCGCTGATGCTGCGGCAGCCCTGTTAAGCAGTGATTATTCGCTGTATCCCGATTACAGGGAAGCATTTATTCTGCCCAGTGGATCGGAAAATAACGAACTAATCTTTACCCGGAACTTTACCACCACAAATGGCCATCAGGCACCCATGCATAATCTTAATCGGCGTTATGGTGCTTATGGAGGATGGTGGGGAAGCAACGGCCCCACTCAGAATTTGGTCGATGATTACGACATGATCAACGGAGAACCTCCCTTTATTTACGCGGATGGGGTAAAAACAATAAATCCTGCGTCAGGATATGATCCTGATCATCCCTGGGCAAACCGTGATCCCCGTTTCGAGGCTACCATTACACATGATTCAACCATATATCACGGTGATTTGATGGAGATGTGGATTGCCTCAAATGGTGCAACATGGGGGTTTGATTCTTATAAGCAGAGTGGCGACAATCCACGTACAAACTACGTACTTAAAAAGTTTATGCCCAATGAAGATGTTGCTCTCAGCTGGCAGGATTTCTATACAAATCCCTGGATATACTTCCGTTTGGCCGAAATATACCTGAATTATGCGGAAGCGATGTTTGAACTTGGCGAAGAAGGCATCTGCAGGGAATATATTTCGAAAGTCAGGGAAAGAGCTGGTATGCCCCCTATACCGGCAAATGTCACAGGAGAAGACCTAAGAAAGAGGCTTTACAATGAACGGAGAATCGAACTGGCATTTGAATCGCACCGGTATTTTGACGTAAGAAGATGGAAAATAGCTATGGATGTTGAAAACAGGCCAATCATGGGGCTGGATGTAATAAAAAATGTTGACACCGGAGAAAAGACCTATACAGAGGTACTACTGCTTGAAAGAAGTTTCGAAGAACGAATGTATCTTCTCCCCATAGCAACGGTTGAAATCAATAAGAATGAAGGTTCAATAGTACAAAATCCAGGCTGGGAATAATTAATTGTAACCTGATAGTGAGTATGTTATCGACAATCCTATGTCAATAACATACTCACTGTATTTAATATACAAAACTCCTGTTTTCAATTTAATTATCAGGGATAATATTTATAGGTTAAATATTCTGTTTCACAACGCAACCATAACTTTTTTAATGACGGTATAGTGCACCCATAAACTTTAAGGTTATTCTTTCATGTTGTATTCAAAAGCACTATATTTAAGGTGATCATTCTTTTGACCCATGTAGGAATGATTCCGGGCCCATGCATAACTGACCGTTTGAATAAAATATTGTTTCAGATATCAGATTATAAAGAAGCTGAAAATGCCGGCAGGCAATTATTGTTGATTAACTTATGGGAAAGGGACTGAAAAACATACATTTAAAACAAGAAAATATGAAATTGAATGTTTTCTTGGGTCTAATTGTTCTTAGCACAATTAATGCCCTGTCGCAGAAAGTTGAAGTTTTGTCGCCAAATAAAAAAATCAACATTGCACTCTACAATAAACAAAGCGCGGAAATTGGCGAATGGTATTTAAAAATAAACTATTTATATAATGGAAAAATTTACGAGCCAATTCCGGAAATATTACTTGGACTTTCGCGTAGCGATCAGGACTTTTTGAAAGAACTTAAATATCTGAAAGCTGGTAAGCCCCTTTTAATAACTGAACCATATACTGTTTTGCATGGTAAACGGTCACAATGCAGCAATTCGGCCAATGAAGTAGTCGTTAATTTTGAAAACCCGGGTAAAGCCCGCATGAATTTTATTATCCGGGCTTATAACGATGGAGTGGCTTTCCGTTATGAATTCCCTGAAAAAGAAGGATCTTTTGTAATTAAAGATGAACTAACCACATATATCATTCCCGACAGCACAAAACGTTGGCTCGAAAAATTCAACCCGGCCAACGAAAGTCTTTACAGCATGATGAAAGACGGAAATATCCAAAAAGACTGGGGCTATCCGGCCCTGTTCAATACACCCGACAACGTTTGCTGGTATTTGATACACGAAGCTGATGTTAACCGTTCGTATTGCGGCACGAAACTCACCAATTACGCTGAAAAAGTAAAGTATAAACTTACCTTCCCCGACAAATGGAACGGAAGGGAAAAGGGCGAAACGCAACCAACTATTACCCTTCCCTGGAAATCGCCATGGCGGGTAATTATTGTAGGCAGCCTTGCCGATATTGTTGAATCAACCCTGGTTGATGATGTTTCTACCCCATCGGTTGTTACAAAAACCGAATGGATTCAACCCGGCGTGGCATCATGGAACTACTGGTCCGATAACCATGGTACCCGAAGTTTTAAAACAGTTTGCGAGTTTGCCGATTTAGCCGCCGAAATGGGTTGGCCTTATACACTGCTCGATTGGGAATGGGATGCGATGGGAGATGGTGGAAATTTGGTGGATGCTTTAAAATATATTCACTCATTAGGTGTAAAGCCTATGATTTGGTATAATTCAGGGGGCGACCATACCTGGGTGAATGCAACTCCCAAAGACAGAATGCTTACCCATGAAAACCGTGTAGAAGAGTTCACCAAACTGAAAAAGTTGGGCGTTGCAGGGGTGAAAATAGATTTTTTCGAAAGCGAAAAACAGGATATGATTAAATACTACCTCGATATTCTGGACGATGCGGCCAAATTTGAAATGATGGTTTATTTTCATGGATGCATTGTTCCGCGTGGCTGGGCACGAACTTATCCCCACCTGATGACGTATGAAGGGGTACGTGGTGCCGAATGGTACAACAATGGCCCCGAATTAACAACAACTGCGCCTGAGCATAACACCATTCTGCCATTTACACGGAATGTTGTTGGTGCCATGGATTATACCCCGGTAACCTTTACCAATTCTCAGTATCCGCACATTACTTCTTACGGGCATGAACTGGCCTTAAGCGTAGTGTTCGAATCGGGTATTCAACATTTGGCCGACCGCCCTGAAGGCTACTATCAATTGCCCGATGCCGCTAAATGGTTCCTTAAAGAAGTTCCGAATGCCTGGGATAACACCAGGTTGGTAGATGGCTACCCCGGAAAGGAAGTTATCATCGCCCGTCAGAAAGGTAATGAATGGTACATTGGAGGTATTAATGCCGAAATGAGAGAAAAGAGCAAAAAGCTGACCTTTGGTTTCTTACCCGAAGGAATAAAATACAAGTTCACTTTAATTGCTGATGGTAAGCACGATAAAGAATTTTCAATCCGATATCTGATCGTTGACAATACTGCTGAAGTTGAAGTGAAAATGCTCCGAAGAGGTGGGTTTGCTGCCTGTTTAAAACCATTACAATAACTAAATTTATCATAATACATGAAGTCATCACTTATTCCAATGAACATCAAAGGGATTTTACTTTTTGTAATCAGCACATGGTATTCCATCGCTGTTTTCGGACAGCAATATCCCTTCCAAAACCCGAATCTCAGTTCCGAAGAACGGGCTAAAGACCTCATTTCACGGTTGACCCTTGAAGAAAAAGCCGCTTTGATGTGCGACCAGAGCGATGCCATTCCCCGCCTGGGTATAAAAAAATTCAACTGGTGGAGCGAAGCGCTGCACGGATATGCCAACAACGATAATGTAACGGTTTTTCCCGAACCCATTGGAATGGCCGCCTCGTTTAACGATGAACTGGTTTACCGGATTTTTGATGCAGTATCGGATGAAGCACGTGCCAAATACCATCAATGGCTGCAAATGGGCAACGAAAACAAACGCTTTCTGAGCCTGTCTGTGTGGACTCCCAATGTGAACATTTTTCGCGATCCGCGATGGGGACGGGGTCAGGAAACCTATGGCGAAGATCCTTACCTGACCTCCCGCATGGGCGTGCAAGTGGTTAAAGGCCTGCAAGGGCCTGCCGATGCCAAATACCGTAAACTGCTGGCTTGCGCAAAGCACTATGCAGTACATTCCGGACCCGAGTGGAGCCGACATGAGCTAAACCTCAACAATGTGAATCCACGCGAATTTCACGAAACTTATCTGCCCGCTTTTAAAGCACTGGTTCAGGAAGCCGATGTGCGCCAGGTAATGTGCGCCTACCAAAGGCTGGACGATGAACCATGCTGCGGCAGTACCCGCCTGTTGCAGCGCATTTTACGCGACGAGTGGGGTTTTAAGCATATAGTTGTATCCGATTGCGGTGCCATAACCGACTTTTTTTCAACACACAAAGTTTCTTCGACCCCGGTACATGCAGCATCAAAAGGCGTTTTGGCCGGAACAGATTTGGAATGCGTGTGGGAAAACTACCCTTACAAAACACTGCCCGAAGGAATTGAAAAAGGTTTGATCAGGGAAGAAGATATAGATAAAAGCCTGATGCGCATACTGATTGGCCGTTTCGACCTGGGCGATTTTGACGACGATGCCATCGTACCCTGGGCACAAATTCCCGCATCCGTATTAAACAACGAAAAACACCGCCAACTGGCGCTCGAGATGGCGCTACAAACAATGACACTGCTCCGGAATGAAAACAACATGCTGCCCCTTTCGAAATCGTCGAAAAAAATTGCCGTGATTGGCCCCAATGCCGATGACAAAGTGATGTTGTGGGGAAACTACAACGGTATACCGGTGCGCACCATTTCCATTCTCGATGGGATTAAAACAAAGCTTCCTGAAAACAAAATCTTGTATGACAAAGGCTGCGATTTGGTGGAAGACAAAGTAACCCAAAGTTATTTCGATCAGCTTTCGTTTGAAGGAAAACCCGGAATTAAAGCAACCTATTGGAACAATCGTGATCTGAAAGGTGATGTGGTAATCACGCAACAGATTGCAAACCCTATTAAAATGACCACTGCCGGCCAACACGAATTTGCTTCGGGTGTTAAACTTGAAGGTTTTTCCGCTTTATTTGAAACCGAATTCATCGCGAAAATTTCAGAAGAATTGGTGTTTAAAGGCGGAGCTACCGGTTATTACGAACTGATCGTTAACGGAGAACAGGTTCAAATATATAATAACTGGCGCACCCTGCCTTCACGCATTCCGTTAAAGGTAGAAGCCGGTAAAAAATACAGCATCGAAATCCGTTACGCGCAGCTCCATAACTGGCAGGCCAACATCGAATTCAATTTTGGAAAAGAAGTGGATGTAGACTTTACCGAACTCGTTAACAAGCTAAAAGGCATTGAAACGGTTGTGTTTGTCGGAGGACTTTCGGGTAACCTCGAAGGAGAAGAGATGCCCGTTAGCTATCCGGGTTTCAAGGGTGGTGACCGCACCAATATTGAATTGCCTTCGGTTCAGCGCAATTGTATAAAGGCGTTGAAAGCGGCCGGTAAAAAAGTGGTGTTTGTAAATTGTTCCGGTTCGGCCATTGCCTTAACACCCGAAACCCAAACCTGCGATGCCATCCTACAGGCGTGGTATGCAGGCGAATCAGGCGGACAAGCGGTTGCCGATGTACTTTTTGGTGATTACAACCCATCGGGAAAATTGCCTGTAACATTCTACAAAAACTCTGATAGCCTGGGCGATTTTGAGGACTATTCGATGAAAGGCCGTACCTACCGCTACACTGCCGATCACCTTTTTCCATTTGGTTATGGGTTGAGCTATACCCATTTTGAAATTGGAAATGCAACAATCAGTAAAACAACCATAAAAGTCAATGAAACGGTGCAGTTAACAGTGCCCGTCAAAAACACGGGTAAGCGCGATGGTACTGAGATTGTGCAAGTATATGTGAGAAAAGTGAACGATGTTGAAGGCCCGCTTAAAACCTTATGTGGTTTTCAACGCGTTGACGTGGCGGCAGGAAAAACAAACAGTGCCATTATAAACCTGCCACCTTCATCTTATGAATTTTACGACTGGGATCAGAACAAAATGGCTATAACTCCGGGTGAATACGAAGTTTACTATGGCAACAGTTCCGACAATAAAAATTTGAAAATGACAAAAATTACAGTTTTATAAACTTAACGGACAAAGCGTCAATGAAGAAAATTATTCATATACCGTTGGCTGTATTATGTTGTTTAATGGTGGTAATTACATCAATTGAAGCACAAACTACAGAAAAGAAAAAACTTGTTCCCACGGTAACAATTCCAGCCCCTCCGGGATCGAAAGGTTTTGGAATGCCACCAACACCTAAGCCGGGGGAAACTACTCCCCCGCCAAGAAGAAACAGACCAAGCGCGAGCGTCACAGATACTATGCGCGTAATCAAGACCGTACACATTGATTCGTTGAATATGAGTGATCCGTTTATCCTGGCTGACGATGCAACAAAAACATACTACCTGACAAGTAGCGGCGGTGCTATATACAAGAGTACTGACCTGAAAAACTGGACAGGACCCTATGGCGCTTATGACACCAGAGGAACATGGATGGAAGGTATTAATTTTGTTGCTGCTGCCGAAATCCATAAGATCAACGGTAAATACTTTTACGCCGCAACCTTTGGTGACCGGAAGGAGTTGGTGGATGTTGTTCCACGCCGATACAATATTTATCGTCATCAAACCATGATTTTAACAGCCGACAAAGCTGAAGGTCCATATAAACTCGCTAATCCTGATCCTAACTACGACTACCTTCCTCATCACCTCGACATCATTGACGGTACGATCTGGTATGAAGACGGTATTCCGTATTTTGTTTTTGTTAATGAATGGATGCAAACCATTGACGGCACCATGGAATATGTGAAACTTTCACCCGATTTAAGCAGTACGATTACCGAACGTACATTGCTTTTCCATGCCAGCGAAGCTCCCTGGGCTCTCGAAATGGTGGCAAACGAAGAGATGACGTATGGATTGAAACTCAATGGTTGGGTAACAGATGCGCCTCAGCTATTCAGAACAAAAACCGGCAGGTTAGGTATGTTATGGTCAAGCTGGGGTGTAGGCAGGTATAATCAGGGTGTATGCTATTCAGAATCCGGAACTATTGACGGACCCTGGATTCAGGAACCCAAACCATTTGTTGGCGACAATTCCGGACATGGAATGTTGTTCACCACTTTTGAAGGTAAACGGTTGCTAATAATCCATCATGCGGAAGGTGAAGGCCCCCGTAAACCGCGGTATTACGAAATTGACGATTCTGGTGACAAACTGGTTCTTGGAGAAAAATACATTCCCTGATGAGCAAAATAACATTAAATATAAAATTGCTGGTATTTGCCGGAATTGTATCGTTGATGTTCAACCCAGTACATGAAAAATACTTTCTGGTTCAATTCAGATACCACTAAACCGGATACACCCTTTGATGTGTCGTTTGATTATTTGCGCATTGTGAATAATGGATTACATTAGTATAACCATAATTAAACCAAAAATTATCATGAAAAATTTTATTCGAATCGTCCTGGCTGCAACATTTATGTCTGGCGGATTGTGTTCTGCGCAGTCTCAGTCTAATGTTATTGAAGACTTTAAACCTTCTTCTGCAAATCAGGAAGGAAAGGAATATCCGCAGGTAAATTCCGAAGGGCGTGTACGTGTTCAGATTGCTGCACCGGAAGCAACAAGGGTTCAACTCGACATTGGCGCCGTAAAATACGATTTAACAAAAGATACCAGTGGCGTATGGACTGGTGAATCGGCTCCTCAGGACGAAGGTTTTCATTATTACCAATTGAATATCAACGGTGCCTCTGTCCCCGATCCGGGAAGCCTTTATTATTACGGAGCAAGTCGTTGGGGCAGCGGGATTGAAGTTCCGGCAAAAGACCAGGATTTTTATGCCCTCAAAAATATACCCCATGGACAAGTGCGGGAACATATTTATTTCTCGAAAACCAACGATAAAATGCGCCGTTGTTTTGTTTATACACCGCCCGACTATGATAAGGAGGCTCAAAAGCGTTATCCTGTGCTGTACCTGCAACATGGTGGCGGCGAAAATGAAACCGGCTGGTCAGCCCAGGGTAAAGCTGGTCTTATCATGGATAACCTGATAGCTGAGGGAAAAACCGTACCCTTTATCATTGTAATGGATAACGGATCATGGCGTATGCCGGAAAGAGACCGTTCGGTTCCACGAGGTGAGCGTCCTGCCGGACAATGGCCGCCCAAAGGCTGGGCCGATGGTTTCATGAAGACATTGCTGGACGACATTATTCCCATGATTGATGCCAGCTACCGTACACTGGCCGATCAACAACACCGGGCAATGGCCGGATTATCCATGGGCGGTATGCAAACCCGTGTTATCACCCTGGCCAATCCCGATGTTTTCGCCTATATGGGCATGTTTAGCGGTGGAAGCATAAGTACTGAAGATGTTGAAAATGCACCCGGTTTTAAGGAAAAAGTTAAACTTGTGTTTATCAGCTTTGGCAGCAGCGAACTTGAAAACCGCAGGCCCGGCTTTGGCGGCGATCCCAAAGAGAATACCGAAAAGCTTAAAGGGCTTGGAATGAACGCGCATTTCTATGTTTCACCGCAAACGGCACACGAGTGGCAAACCTGGAGACGCAGCCTTTACCAGTTTGCACCGCTTCTTTTTAAATAGCGATATTTCCATTCCCGGTTGCATTACATCATTATTAAAATAAATACAATGAATATTGGGACAAAATTATTTCCATGTTTGATCATCCTGCCCATGCTGCTGCCGGTATTTGTATGTGGGCAACAAGCCAACGTCAATCTCGATTATAATCCGCAAAAAGATACGGAAGGGCTTATCCCTTTCAGTGCCCCTTTGAATTCACCCCAAGTACATGACGACCGAAAAGTGACCTTCCGCCTGAAAGCTCCGAAAGCCCAGGAAGTAAAACTGGCAGGGGTGGCAATCCTCACTGCACTTGGAAATGCAAGTCAGCAGGTACCGTTTTCCAAAGGTGAAGATGGTATCTGGACACTGACGGTTGGACCCCTTAAACCCGATATGTATGCTTACCACATCAATGTCGATGGTGTTCAGATTACCGATCCGAGCAATACCTGTGCAGCCTTTACGGCCATGCCTCCCTATAGTCAATTGATTGTGCATGGCGACGGACCGGCATACTACGATGCACAAAAAGTACCCCACGGAAATGTAACCCGGCATATTTATCATTCGGAAGTTACCGAAGGTGAACGGGAACTCTATGTTTACACACCTCCCGGTTATAACCCGAAACAGCAATATCCGGTTTTGTATTTGCTGGGCGGAAGCGGAGAACTCCCATCAAACTGGGTATACGACGGCAGGGTGAATTTTATCATGGACAACCTGCTGGCTGAGGGGAAAGCCATTCCCATGATCATCGCCATCCCCAACAATCAGGTGATTCACAGAAATCATCCCCGGCACACTGAACTGACCTTCGATATTTTTGAAAAGGAGTTGAGAACCCATGTAATTCCATTGGTTGACAAAGCCTATAGCACAATACAGTCACCCCAAGGGCGTGCTATATCGGGTTTGTCGATGGGCGGACGCCACAGCATGTTTGTCGGTTTCCATTCGCTCGACCTGTTTGCGAATTTTGGCATTCTCAGTGCCGGTGATGTAAATGCCGAAACTTCACTGGCCCATTTTTTAAACGATCCCGGCGTGAATGAAAAAGTGGATTATTTGTTTGTGGGGCAGGGAACCGAAGAGGCAAAGGGTTTTATGGGACAGCGATGTCTGGTTTTGCACGAAGTGCTTGAAAAGCATAACATAAAACACGAATACTATGTAGGTGGGCATGGCGGCCATGACTGGGCCACCTGGCGGCACCTTTTATATTACAGGTTCCTTCCGAACCTTTGGGAAAAGAATAATCATAGAAAGAATTAAAAATGAAGAAGATACACTTTTTGCTTGTTGCATCACTGATACATTGTACAAGTGCTTGTTCAAAACTTCAACCCGGACAAGTGAAGGTCGATGGCGGAATTATACAGGGGACAGTAACCGAGGATCTGACCATATACAAAGGAATTCCCTTTGCAGCGCCGCCCGTGGGCGATTTGCGATGGAAAGCGCCTCAACCTGTTGTAAAATGGGAAGGCGTGAAACAAACCACCGAATATACCCCGGCACCCATGCAGGGAGGGAACCCACCTTCGGGCAAAAGCGAAGATTGCCTGTATCTAAATGTATGGACACCGGCCAAATCTCCTAAAGAAAAGCTGCCGGTGCTGGTTTGGATTTACGGAGGTGGCTTCAGCTTTGGTTCAACATCGGAACCGGTTCACAATGGAGAGCACCTGGCACGCAAAGGCGTTGTCTTGGTGAGTATTGCCTATCGCGTGGGACAGCTTGGCTTTTTGGCACATCCCGAACTAAGTGCTGAGAATCCCAACCGTGTTTCGGGCAACTACGGTTTACTCGACCAGATAGAAGGTCTGCAATGGATTCAGAACAACATCTCGGCTTTTGGCGGCGACCCAAATAGGGTAACCATCTTTGGCGAGTCGGCCGGAGGTATTTCTGTAAGTATGCTTTGCGCTTCACCTTTGGCTAAAGGTTTAATTCATGGAGCCATTTCGCAAAGTGGTGGCTCGTTTGGGCCGACGCGACCTACCACTTACCCCGGCGAAAATATGAAGACCCTTAAACAGGCCGAGGAAGCAGGTGTTGCATATATGCAAAAAGCAGGGGTAGAATCAATAGCCGCTTTGCGAAAAATGGATGCCGGCAAACTGCCTTCGGGCTGGGGCATGGGAAGCGCCTGGCCAATTGTTGACGGGTATGTAATACCCGATGACCAGTATAGACTTTATGCAGCCGGAAAATATAACGATATTCCGGTACTTATTGGTTATAACTCTGACGAAGGTGCAAGTTTTTCACGGGAAAAAACTCCCGAAGAATACATTGCCGGAGTTAAAGCACGGTACGGGAAATTTGCCGACGACCTCATTAAGGCTTATCCCGTTGGAGAAAATTCGGTTCCGAAAACTGCACGAGACCTTGCCCGCGACGCTGCATTTGGCTGGCATACCTGGAGCTGGGCGCTTCTGCAATCGAAAACAGGAAAATCGAAAGTTTTTTATTACTATTTCGACCAGCACCCCGAATATCCAGAAGGTTCACCTCAATTTGGCTATGGCTCTCCACATGGCCAGGATGTGGCTTACGTATTTATGCACCTCGATCCTGCAAATCCACAAACATCCAAATCCGA
>Ga0105100_10001079_pt1 | contig 16013 bp, 16 predicted proteins | sample PPLLak12cMay2015_2_FD_87033 | JGI IMG/M metagenome (GOLD analysis project Ga0105100, IMG submission 87033) | Freshwater sediment microbial communities from Prairie Pothole Lake near Jamestown, North Dakota, USA - PPLs Lake P8 Core (1) Depth... | ecosystem: Environmental > Aquatic > Freshwater >...
GAGATCCGACGCGAGGACAACGAAAGGCGCTCCGAATGGCTGGCCCGCGGGTTTCGCTTTTTCGACGCGCCCACCGCCATCATCATCTGCACCGACGGGCAGCTGACCCCCGCCGGCCCCCTGATCGATATCGGCGCCGTCGTCCAGACCCTGTGCCTGGCGGCCCTGGCCTTCGACCTGGGCACCTGCATCGAGGACCAGGGCGTCGCCTACCCCGAGATCGTGCGGGCAGCGGCCGGGATCCCGGCCGACAAACGGATCGTGACCGCCGTCGCCGTCGGCTACCCGGACTGGGAATTTCCGGCCAACCGCCTGGCGAGCGCACGCGACCCCGTGGCGGCCGTCACCCGCTGGTGCGGCTTTGACCAGGATTGAGCACGTTTCGATAACGACACCGCGGCCCATCGAAGGTCTGGACCCCCGCAACGCACGGACCTTTCCACAGGGCCATCAGAAGTTGAAAACCTTGGCCTCGGCCGCCATATCGATCAGATGGGGGCCGCCGTCGAGTTGCATGTTGCTGAAAAACAGGGCTTCGTCCAGACCGCGGTTTTTTGCGCAGGGGGTGCAAATCCCGACGGCCACCTCGTTTTCCACCAGGTACGGCAGGTAGTCGTTGGGACAGTCGCCGGTGGTGGTCCGGATGCCCAGGTCGCGATCCCGGTTGGCCCACATGACGCCGCTGTCAATGAAAAAAAGGTCGACGTGATGCCCTTTGGCGTGCGCCACCTTGGCGAACTGGAAACAGCGGGTGGCGGCTTCGTTGTCATCCTTGCTCAATACAAACAAAAAATTGGCCATCTTTTCTTCCCTCCAGCATTCAGGTTTTTGGAATATGCTCATTTATGTCAATTTTAGCGGCGATGTCAAAAGGAAACGCCCCCGCCTGCGGATAGCCGAGGTCCACGACACGCCCGGGCCCAAGACCGGCGGCCTCGGCTGGTTGACGTGCTGGACCCGGTCCCGCCCCCTGATGGCAGACGCCAAATGCCGCAGGGGTCGCGCCAGAAAAAAAGCTCTCACGCCTGCAACGTCATCGCGTGTCTCAGACCGCAACTACAGTGACTGGCCGGCCGCTGGCGGCACGGGGTCTTCACATTATTTCTTGACAGTTTTCACGAGCCAATGCTATTTGAGTCAATTTTATCAAGGCAGTTTCCTTAATCCTTGCTCTGGACTCGGTTCCAGGGCTATCATCCGTAAGGAGGTTTTATGCGAAGGTACGAAACCATTTATATCCTCGATCCGGACCTGTCCGAAGAGCAGCGCAAGTCGGTTCTGGACAGGGTCGAGGATCTCATCACCCAGTACAAGGGCTTTCTGGTCGAATTCGAGGATTGGGGCAGCCGCAAGCTGGCCTACGAAATCAAGAAAAAAGTGCGCGGGTTCTACGTTCGGTTGGACTATTGCGGGGCCGGCGATCTGGTGGGCGAGATGGAGCGGTTTTTCCGCATCGACGACCGGGTCTCCAAGTACATGACCATTCTGCTCGATGAGAATGCCGACCTGGAGGCCATCAAGGCCGAAATGGCCGCCAAAGCCGAGAAAGAGGCGCAGACCCGATCCGAGCAGCCACCGGCTGAGGGGGCCGCAGCCCCTCCCGAAACCGAACCCCAATCCACCAGAGCCAGGCAGGAGGAGGCGTAAAAATGGCATACCCGACGCGAAAACCAACTACACGCAAAAAAAGAGTCTTTCATCGCCGTAAAGTCTGCCGTTTCTGTGCCGACAGCACCCTTGCGATCGATTACAAAGACGTCAAAACGCTCAAATACTTCACCACCGAACGCGGCAAGATCATACCGCGCCGGATTTCCGGGAGCTGCGCCAAACACCAGCGGTCGCTGACCGTGGCCATCAAACGGGCCCGCACGATCGCCCTGATGCCGTTCGTCGGCACCGTCGACTGACCGCGGCAGGCACCTGAGGGTGGCCTCAATGGAGAAGCCGGCTATGCCGCCAACGCCGCAGGGAAAGCGGCTGAAAGACATCGCCATCGGAGTTGCCGCGACGGTTTCGCTCTTCGCACTGGCCTGGAAACTGCCGTTGTTCGGTTTCTTTTTTTCCCTGTTCATGCCCCTGCCGATTTTTTACGGGCGCGTCAAACTGGGCCGCCAGTCAGGACTGTTGACGGCGGCTTTCAGCCTGTTGGCGATGGCCGCGATTATCGGTGAGGTGTCGTTCGATCTGTTTTTCTACCTCGAACTGCTCCTGCTGGGCTTTCTGCTGGGGGAGCTGAGCGAGTGGCGCCTTTCGATCGAGCACACGGTGGCCTTCACCACCACCGCCGTCCTGCTGACGGGCCTGGCCGGCCTTCTGCTTTACAGCAGTTCAATCGGCAAGGGCTTGGGCGCGATGCTATCCGATGCCGTCGGCCAAAACCTGGAGATGACCCTCACCCTTTACCGCGAAATGGGAGTGGCCGAGGAGAACATTCAACTCATCGCCGGTTCCCTGGAAACCATCGGACATGTCATGGTCAGGGTTCTGCCGGGGCTGACCGCGTCCGCCTTTCTCCTGATTACCTGGGCCTGCCTGATTCTCGCACGCCCGCTCTTTCAGGCCAGCCAGCTGCCCTATCCCGATTTCGGCCCCTTGAACCGCTGGCAGGCACCGGAGGCGCTGGTCTGGGTGGCAATCGCCTGCGGCGCCTTGCTGCTCGTACCCGAAAAAACGATAAAAGTGCTGGGGATAAATGGCCTGATCGTCCTGATGACGGTTTATTTTTTTCAGGGTATGGCCATCACCACCTTTTTCTTTCAGAAAAAGCGGTTCCCATTGATCTTGCGGGTTTTTTTGTACAGCCTCATCGTCATTCAGCAGTTCCTGCTGCTCCTGGTGATCGGAATGGGTTTCTTCGACACCTGGCTCAATTTCAGAAAACTGGACGCCAGTAATAGCCAATAAATGCTGTTTACCAGCGGAGGATGTAATGAAAGTTATACTGACAGAAACCATTGAATCTTTAGGGATAATCGGCACGCCTGTCAACGTGGCCAAAGGGTATGCCCGCAACTTCCTGCTGCCGCAGAAAAAAGCGGTTACGGACACACCCCAGAACCGCCGCATCATGGAGCAGGCCAAAGCCAAGTTCGAACTCCAGATCGCCAAAGAGCGCGAATTTGCCCAGGAAATGGCCCAACGCCTCGAAGGGGTCGAATGCCAGATCACGGCCAAGGTGCATGAGGAAGACCGCCTTTACGGCTCGATCACCGCCCGGGACATCCTGGATGCGCTGGCCGCAAAGGGCATCGAACTGGAAAAGCGGATGCTGCTCCTCAAAGAGCCCATCAAAACCACGGGCACCTTCAAGATACCGGTACGGGTCTACCAGAAGGTCGAACCTGAAATTATCGTTACGATCGTAGCCGAGTAGCGGTTGCGTGCCGGCGTCCAGGCCCGCGGCAGCCAGCCGCGCGCGGCCGACGCCGTAACCCCCAAGATTGCTCGCACGGCAGCGGCCGGTCGCCCGCTGAGGGCTGACCGGCCGCTGCCGGCAGATGAGCCCGTAAAGACCTGAAGCCTTTGTCATCCCCCAAAGACCCATCTTTTTTACATGTTCCGCCGCAGAATCTGGAAGCCGAGGAGGCGCTGCTCAGCGCCATTCTGATCGACAACAGCAGCCTGCTGGACATCGTCGAAATCCTGCGGGCGGAAGATTTTTACCGATCCGCCCACCAGAAAATTTTCACCACCATCACCGACCTGTTTTCCCATAACGAGCCGGTCGACCTGGTCACCCTGGCCAACAGCCTCAAGGAAAAGGGGTGGCTGGAGGAGATCGGCGGCCCCGCTTTTCTGGCCGCCCTGGTGGATGCGATCCCGCTGGCCGTCAACCCCCAGCACTACGCCCGCATCGTCCATTCCAAGGCCATTCTCAGACGTCTGATCGAAAAGGCCGGCGAAATCTCCAAGCGCTGCTTCGAGGACCGCGGCAATGTGGACGAAGTCATCGATTATGCGGAATCGGCGATTTTCGAAGTGGCCCGCAACAAACGCAAAAAGGCCTTCACGGCCATGCGCGAAATCGTCAATATCAACATCGACACCCTCGTCGAGCGCCAGGGCAACAAGTCGCTGCTGACCGGGGTCCCCACAGGCTTCACGAAGTTGGACAGCATGACCTCGGGCCTCCAGGGCTCGGACCTGATCATCCTCGCCGCGCGCCCCAGCATGGGTAAAACCGCATTTGCGCTCAACATCGCGCGCAACGCCGCCCTTGACGAGGATGTACCCGTGGCCTTCTTTTCACTGGAAATGTCCAAGGAACAGCTTTCCATGCGGATGCTGTGCGCCGAGGCGCGGGTGGATTCCCAGCGGGTGCGCAACGGATTTTTCAATGACCGCGACTGGGACCGCCTCACCGGGGCGGCCGAAACCCTGGCCGAGGCGCCCATCTACATCGACGATTCGGCCGATGTGACCGCCATGGAAATCCGCGCCAAAGCCCGTCGCCTGATGCTCGAAAAGGGGCTCGGGATGGTCATCATCGACTATCTCCAGCTGATGCGCGGCAGCGCATCGGCCGAACGCCGGGACCTGGAAATCTCCGAAATCTCGCGCTCCCTCAAAGCGCTTGCCAAGGAACTCAACGTTCCGGTGATCGCGTTATCGCAGCTCAACCGCAAACTCGAGGAGCGCGCCGACAAGCGCCCTCAGCTCTCCGATCTGCGCGAATCGGGGGCGCTCGAGCAGGATGCCGACGTGGTCGCCTTTATCTATCGCGACGAAGTCTACAACAAGGACGAGAACAACCCCAACCGCGGCAAGGCTGAAATTATTTTGGGCAAACAGCGCAACGGCCCGATCGGCACCGCGCACCTGGCGTTTCTTAACGTTTACACCCGTTTCGAAAACCTCGCGCCCGGAGATGGAAACCTGACATGAAGCGCCTTCACGGCAACACCGAGGGCCTCAAAGCCAGCGAGATCCGCCGGCTGGAAAACCTCTACCGCCGCCGGATACCGCCGGCATATGTGGTCACCAACGAACTGGCCCTGGACATGGGCCGCCTGTCGCGCGAGCTTCGCCGCCAGATCGGCATCCTGGTCGACCGCAGCGGCAAAATCGCGGCGGTCGTGGTCGGCGACCATCAGGGCCTCCTGATACCGGAAATCGCCGAATACCGGGCGGCCCCCGGCCGGCTGAGGGGGGTGCGTTGCATCCATACCCATCTGAAAAACGAACCGCTGACCCACGACGACCTGACCGACCTGGCCCTGTTGCGATTGGACCTGATGGCCGCCATCGATTTGGACCAAGCCGGTGTGCCCCGCCGGGTCTTTGTCGCCCACATCCTTCCGCAAGGCCCCCAGGGCAAGCTCTGCGAGGAGTTGCCGCCCCTGGACCCCGGAAGCCTGGAGATCGGTTGTGATCAGCTGATTCACGCCCTGGAGTCTGAACTGGCCCGGGCCTGGTCGGCCCGCGACACCGCGCCGGGCGCGGAGCGCGCCATGCTGGTGAGCGTGACCTGCGCCGCCCGCCAAACGGCCCAGGACTCACTGGATGAACTCAAGGAGCTGGCGCGTTCCAGCGGCATCGAGGTGGTCGACACGGTCCTGCAGCAGCGCACGCGGGTCGATCCGCGGTTTCTTATAGGGCGCGGCAAACTTCAGGAGCTGACCATCGCGGCCCTCCAGCAGTCCGTCACCCTGATCATCTTCGACCAGGAGCTCAACCCCTCCCAGATCCGTTCGATCACCGACCAGGTGGCACTCAAGGTCATCGATCGCACCCAGCTGATTCTCGACATCTTCGCCCAGCGCGCCCAGACCCGCGAGGGCAAACTCCAGGTGGAACTGGCGCAGCTGAGGTACCTGCTGCCGCGCCTGGCCCACAAAACCACCGCCCTTTCGCGCCTGACCGGCGGCATCGGCGGCCGCGGTCCGGGTGAGACCAAGCTCGAAATCGATCGGCGCCGGGTGCGCGAGCGCATCGGCCGCCTGGAGCGCGAGCTCGAAGCCACCCGCCGCCAGCGCCACCAGCAGAAAGCCCGGCGCAGTAAAAAGGGGCTGCCGATCATCTCCATCATCGGCTATACCAATGCCGGCAAATCGACGCTGCTCAACACCCTGACCCACAGCAGCGTGCTGGCCGAAAGCCGGCTCTTCGCGACCCTCGACCCCTCCAGCCGGCGCCTGCGCTTTCCCCGCGACATCGAGGTGATCATCACCGACACGGTCGGATTTATCCGCGACCTGCCCGAAGACCTTCGCGTGGCCTTCCGCGCGACCCTGGAGGAGCTGTAGAGTGCGGACCTCCTGCTGCACGTCGTCGACATCAGCAACCCGCGCTACCAGCAGCAGGTCGACTCGGTGGAAAAGATCCTCGAAGAACTCGATCTGGCAACGATCCCGACCATCCGGGTGCTCAACAAAAAGGACCGCCTGGACGGCGAGGCGCTGCAGGCCTGCCTCAACCGCCTGGGGGGAGTTGCCATTGCGGCGAACCGGCGCGACACCCTGATGCCCCTGATTGAACGCATTCAGGACATCGTCGAAACCGTCACCGACCGGCGGCCGGAACCCGCTGCAGACCCGTGAGCGCCGCCGCCCAGCCAGCCCAGCCCCTTTTTGGCGCTTCGCGGCCAGGCAAAATCAGTTGACATTCGTTCGGCATACCCGATAAAAGAAAACCTTTATGGATCTCGACCACATCAAGCGCATCGCTATCGCCGCCGCCTACAAGGGCGGGGAGGCCCTCCGGTCCCGATTCGGGAGCGTGACCGACATTCGCAAGAAGGGCGCCATTGACCTGGTGACGGAAGCCGATACCGCCTCCGAACGCGTCATCATCCAGACCCTGCGGCACGCTTTCCCCGATCACGCCATTATGGCCGAGGAAAGCGGCGAAACCGCCGGCGACCGGGACTTTCTGTGGGTGATCGACCCGCTCGACGGCACCACCAACTTCGCCCATCAGGTCGGCCTTTTCGCCGTCTCGATCGCGTTCGCCCATCAGGGGCGGCTGGTTGCCGGGATTGTGTTCAACCCCCTCAGCGGGGAGCTGTTCAGCGCCGTCGACGGCCAGGGCGCAAGCCTCAACGGCCGTCCGATCCGGGTGTCGCCGGTCGCCACCCTTGGCGATAGCCTGCTGGTGACCGGGTTTCCCTATAATTTAGCCGAGTCCTTGCCCTTGCTGATGACCCGTTTTGCCCGCTGCCTGAAGGCCAGCCAGGGGGTCCGGCGCCTCGGCGCTGCCGCCCTGGACCTCTGCTACGTGGCCAGCGGGCGCTTTGAGGCCTTCTGGGAGCAAAACCTCAAACCGTGGGACACAGCCGCCGGGGTCGTGATCGCGCGGGAGGCCGGCGGCACCGTCACCGATTTTTCCAACCGGCCGTTCACGCCGGAAATGCCCGAAATTCTGGCGTCCAACGGCTGGGTCCACCAGGCGATGATCGCCCAACTGGAGCAAAAAGAGGCCGAATGAAACACGAAAAGGTCCTGAGAACCCCGTCACCCATGGCCCATCACCTGGGCTGCTTTGGGGACTTCAGCCCGCGGGATCGGGTCTGCGCCAAGTTTTGCGCCTTGAGCCTGCGTTGCGCCATCGAAAAAGAGAAAAATTCACGCATGGAGATCCTGGAGGACATGGTCTACTCGGACGAACTGTTCATTACCGTTCAGTAGCCTCCCGCCTTCGGTCGGGCATCCGTGCCCATCCGCAAAAACCCGCCTCACCGGGACCGGCTGGCAAGCCAAGCCCCACTGGCATCCCACCCAGCCGCCCGACCGGCCGCCTTTGCCCGGCGGTTTCGGCCCTTATTGCCAACGGGCCGCGCACGCCCATTCCCATCAGCTCCCCCCAGTTTCACCATCAGCCCCCGTGGACCCTCGCAGGCCGCCGTGCAATCGCGGCGGTTTCACGCGACTTGCGAGGCAAGCGGCAAAAGGGGGACCGCGGCGGTGAAAAAAAGGAGCGTGGGTCGTGTTTCGGGGGCGGTTTTCGATGCGGGCAAAGGGGGCGGTTGCGAGGGAAACGGGGCACCCGGGTCAGCCCCCGGCACGGCGGGTCAGATGCCTCTTCAGAATTTTCCGGACTCCAGGCGCTTGCAGAAAAATTCCACCTGCTGCTGCATGGCACCGTTTTCCTTGATACCGCGCTCGATGATCCCAATCGAATGCAGCACCGTGGCATGATAGCGGTTGAAGCTTTTGCCGATCGCCTGGAGGGGTTGATCGGTATAGGTGCGCGCCAGGTAAAAGGCGATCTGGCGCGGCCGGACAACCGCTTGCTTGCGGGAGCGGGAGGCAATCTCGGTCGGTGAAATTTTAAAATGGCCGCAGACCAGGCGTTTGATCACCTCGATGGTGATCCGTTTTTTCTGGTTGGCGATGTTGCGCACCACGCTTGCAGCCAGTTCGCGGCTGGCGGGAACCCCCAGGAGCGAGGCTTTGTTGTGGACGCTGTGCAGCCCGCTTTCCAACTGGCGCACGTTGTCCTGCAGTTCGTCGGCCAGATAATCGATCACCTCATCGGGAATTCGGTATCCCTGGGCCTGGCATTTTTGTTTCAAAATCCGGACCCGGGTGCGAAAATCCGGGGATTCGATATGGGAGATCAGGCCCGAGGAAAACCGCGAGGTCAATTTGTTGTCCATCTTGGGGATGTCGGACGGCAGGTAGGAACTGGTGAAAATCAGTTTTTTGCCGGCATCGAAGAGGGTGTCCAAGGTGAGGGCCAACTCCATCTGGGTGCGTTCTTTGCCGCTGAGAAAGTGAATGTCCTCCAGCAGCAGAACGTCGCAGCGCTGGCGGTATTTATCCTTGAAGGTGCTGATGCAGCCCTGGCGCAGGGAATGCACCATTTCATTGGCAAAGTCTTCGGCAGTGATGTAGAAGACCCGGTCACTGGGAAATTTATCCAGGATGTGGTGCCCGATGGCCTGGGAGAGGTGGCTTTTGCCCATCCCGGTTTGGGACAGCAGGTAAAGGCTGTTCTGGACGCTGGATTTGCGGCAGGCCATGGACAGGGAGGCCGAATAGGCGAAATCGTTGTTTTCGCCGACCACAAATTGGTCGAAGGTGAAATCCTTGCGCAGATAGCGCCCGCTGTATGGGCAGAGATTCAGGCTGGGCAACGGCCGCTGCAGGTCGAGGGCAAACCCCGGGTTTTCAGGGCGCGTGCGGCCGCTTCCGTTGACCACCTCCAGAGAAAGGCTGAGGCGTTCGCCGCTTACGCGGTTGAATTCGGCTTCGAGCAGCTCCCGGTACTGGTCCCAAATGCGTTTGCGGGAAAAGTGGTTGGGGCAGGACAAGACCACGGTATCGGCTTCCCGGCGAATGAATTTGAGCGGTTCCAGCCACATCCGAAAAAAATGACCCGGGATTTTACCTCTGATTTCCGATTTAACCGTTTTCCAGATGGATTTCATGCCGTTCAGTCTCAAAAAAAGAGCAAAAAGGTCCGCATCAGAAAGCCGTTTGGTTCAGGCCGACTGTAAAAATCGAGAATTATTATCGGTTTGGGTGAATTAAACAGATATTTTAAATTTTGGACAGATGCTGCCGAAAAGTTGAACGCTTCCTAAATCGAAACCCGACTGACTGTCAAACCGGATGGATTCCGGTTGCCACAGCTTTGTGAGAAAGTTATTAACATTTTTTAACTTATTGAATTTTAAAACCTTTTTATTTTAAAAAACTCCAACTCCCCTTAAATACACCTAATTTCAATTTAGATTTTTTTTTAAAGATTCTAAGCAGATCCACCGCGGTCAAAAGTTTTTTGACAATTACAAAATCTCTATTTTTCTGAAATTTTCTCCATTTTACTCTTAAATTCAAAAACCAGCCTCTTCGCCAAGGCAACGGACCTGACCTTACGGGCAAGCCAGCGGGCCTGCCGATTTGGTTTGTAAACCCGCCTGCTTTTGGCTATTATGCTGGCGTTTGAAAGTTGGCCCAATTGCCCAACCGCTTCGTCACTCTTTCCACCCGGCATCTGCCGCACGCCGGCGCAACCCATTGATTCCATTGAGTTTGGACAAAATTCCGCACCGCTGAAGCAGACCCCCTTCGGCCGCGGCGCCACACAGCCCCAAGGGCAGCAGCACATGACAGCAGAGCAGATCATTGTTCGCGGTGCACGCCAGCACAACCTCAAAAACGTCGATGTGGCACTGCCCAAGAACCGGTTGATCGTCATCACCGGGCTTTCGGGCTCGGGCAAGTCCTCACTGGCCTTTGACACCCTGTATGCCGAAGGGCAGCGGCGCTATGTCGAGTCCCTCTCCACCTATGCCCGGCAGTTTTTAGAGCGGATGGAAAAGCCGGATGTCGACCTCATCGAGGGGCTTTCGCCGGCCATCGCCATCGAGCAGAAAAGTGCCGGCCACAATCCGCGCTCAACTGTCGGCACGGTCACCGAAATCTATGACTTCCTGCGCCTGCTGTACGCCCGCGTCGGCACCCCCCATTGCCAGCGCTGCGGCAGGCCGATCACGGCCCAAACCGTGGATCAGATGGTCGACACCGCTCTGAACCTGCCGCCCGGCACCCGCCTTCAGGTCCTGGCGCCCATGATCGCGGATATTCCCGGGAGCCACGAAAAACTCCTCAGACGCCTGAAGAAGGAGGGCTTTTCCAGGGCTCGGATCGACGGGCGCAGCGTCGAGCTGGAAACCCTGCGCCCGCTGGCCGCAAACCGCCGGCACAGCATCGACGTGGTGGTCGACCGGCTGGTGGTCAAGCCGGCCATTGCCAGCCGTCTGGCGGATTCCTTGGAGCTGGCGCTCTCCCTGTCCGAAGGCCGGGTGGTGGTGGACCTTCTCGATGCCCCAGCCCTGGTGTTCAGCGAAAAAGCCGCCTGCGCGGCTTGCGGCATCAGCTACCCGGAACTCTCACCGGCCAGCTTTTCCTTCAACTCACCCCAGGGGGCCTGTCCGCAGTGCGACGGTCTGGGCGCCGCCACCGTGTTCGACCCCCACCTGATCGTTCCCAATCCGGCCCTCTCGCTGCGGGAGGGGGCCGTGGCGCCCTGGGCGGAGCGAAGCTCGGTTCATTTCACCGAATTCATCGACGCCCTGACCGCTCACTACGGCGTGGATATCCACACCCCCTACCAGGACCTGCCCGAGACCTTCAGGCAGGTCCTGCTCAACGGCTCCGGCGACGAGGAGATTCCCTTCTACTTTGAACGCGGCAACCGGCGGGTCGTTTACCGCAAGACCTTTGAAGGCGTTCTGGCCGGGTTGCAGCAGCGTTTCCAGGAGGGCGGTTCCTTGCAGAGCCGGGAAGAGCTTACGCGCTATCTCTCCCACCGCCCCTGCCCCGCCTGCCAGGGCGCGCGTCTCAACCCGGAGGGCCGCTCGGTCACCGTCGGCGGTCAAAAAATTTTCCAGGTGACGGCGCTTTCCGTAAAGGCCGCCCACCTCTTTTTCCAGCAGTTGGCCTTGGACGGCAAAAAAGCCGTGATTGCGGAGCGGATCTGCCGTGAGATCCGCGAGCGACTCGCCTTTCTGGAAAACGTCGGATTAGGCTATCTGACCCTCGAGCGCTCGGCCACCACCCTCTCGGGTGGAGAGAGCCAACGCATCCGCCTGGCCACCCAAATCGGCTCCAAACTTACCGGGGTGCTCTACGTGCTGGATGAACCCAGCATCGGCCTGCACCAGCGCGACAACGCGCGCTTGCTGGCCGCCCTCCGCAAAATGCGCGACCTGGGCAACACCGTGCTGGTGGTGGAACATGACGAGGAGACGATTCGATCGTGTGATTATGTGGTCGATATGGGCCCCGGGGCGGGAATTCACGGGGGTGAGGTCGTGTTTGCGGGCCAGCCCGCCGCCCTGATTGCCGAGGCCACATCCCTGACGGGCCAGTATCTGTCAGGCCGCAAACGCATTGAGGTCCCCGGGAGCAGGCGCCCCGGCAACGGCAAGGCCCTGATCCTCTATGGCGCCTGCGCGAACAACCTGAAGCATGTGGATGCCCGCTTCCCCCTGGGTTGTCTGACCTGCGTAACGGGCGTTTCGGGTTCAGGCAAATCCACCCTGGTCCTGGAAACCCTCTTCCGGCTTTTAGCCCAGCACCTCCACCGCACGCGGATACCCGCCGGCAGCCACACCCGCATCGACGGGCTGTCGCATGTCGACAAGGTGGTCAACATCGACCAGTCCCCCATCGGCAAGACCCCGCGCTCCAACCCGGGGACCTACACCGGGATTTTCACCTTTATCCGGGCGCTTTTCGCCCGCACCCCCGAGGCCCGCATGCGCGGCTACAAGCCCGGACGGTTCAGCTTCAACGTCAAGGGCGGCCGCTGCGAGGCGTGCAGCGGGGACGGGATCGTCAGGATCGAAATGCAGTTCCTCCCGGATGTCTACGTGGTCTGCGACGTCTGCAAGGGGAAACAGTACAACCGCGAAACACTGGAAATCCGCTACAAGGGGCACACGATCGCAGAGGTCCTCAAGATGACCGTCAACCAGGCGCACCAGTTCTTCCACAGCATCGCCAAGCTGCGGGAGCGCCTGCAAACCTTGATCGAGGTCGGCCTGGGGTATATCCAGCTCGGCCAGGCCGGCACCACCCTTTCCGGCGGGGAAGCCCAGCGCATCAAGCTGGCCCGCGAGCTGAGCAAGAGAGGCAGCGGCCAGACGGTCTACATCCTGGATGAACCCACCACCGGGCTGCACATCGATGACGTCCGCAAACTGCTGGAGGTCCTGGGCCGGCTGGTGGCTGCCGGCAACACGGTGATCGTCATCGAACACAACCTGGACGTGATCAAGTCCGCCGACCATGTCATCGATCTGGGACCCGAAGGCGGGGATGAGGGCGGACAGGTCCTGGCCAGCGGGCCCCCCGAGGCCATTGCCGAAAACCCCGCCTCGCAGACGGGGCAGTATCTGAAAAAGGTCCTCAATTCCGCCGCCTACGGACCCGCCGCCGATGATACGGGCTGAAGATCCGCCTGCGGCCCTCGGCAGGGGGGCAGCGCCCCGCAATCGGGCAACGCCCAGAGAACTGGCCGTGGCGCTTCCAGCCGCCGCTTCGCAGGGGCCGGTTCCCGGCGCGGCAGGCGCAACAAAAAGGGGAGACATCCACTGGATGTCTCCCCTTTTTAGGTGGTATTTAACGGTTACTGTTTAGTGGGCGCCCAAAAGACCCGCAATCGCGCCAGCCTGAGGATGCGCGTAGATCAGGATCAGAGAGATGACCAGCGCATAGATAGCCAGGGACTCGATCATGGCGAGACCGATCAGCATGGTCACCGTGACCTTACCCGAAGACTCAGGGTTACGGGCAATGCCTTCCACGGCGGATTTCAACCCCATGCCCTGGCCGAGACCACAGCCGAACGCTGCAATTGCGATCCCGAAACCGGCGGCCGTCACACAAGCGATAAAAAACTGCAAGGCTCCTGCTTCCATACTCTCTTCTACCTCCTTTTGGTTAGGTTACCTGGCTTCTTCCATTTCCCATTAAATGAAAACCAGATTATGAAAATTGGCCTTATCCGCGAAATCAGTGCGCGTGCTCCATGGCTCCGGTGAAATACATGACCGAAAGCAGGAAAAACACGAACGCCTGGACCAACGCGACGAAAATACCCAGCGCCATGATCGGCAGCGGGGCGAAAAATGCGCCCGCCAGGGCGAACAGGATCCCCAGCACCAACTCATGCCCCATCATGTTGCCGAAAAGCCGGAAGGAAAGCGACAGGATGCGAGCGACATGCCCGATGAGTTCAATCGGCAGGATGATCGGAATCATCCACCACACCGGGCCCATGAAGTGTTTGATGTATTTGACCCCGTGGTATTTGATCCCGATGACATGGGTGAAGACCACCACCACCAGCGCACACGACGCGGTGGTGTTGAGACTGGCGGTGGGCGGGAAGAACCCGGGCACCAACCCGATGAGGTTGCAGGTCAGAATATAGATGAAGACCGTGGCGACGATCGGAAAGAGCCAGCGCCCCTCTTCCCCGGTAATGCTGACCATGAAGTCCTCGATGCCGGAAACGATCAGCTCGAAGAAGTTCTGCATCTTGGTGGGAACCATGCTGAGGGACTTGCCGGCCGCAGCCCCCGCAAGGATCAGCAGCAGCATCACAAACCAGGTGTAGATCACCTGGGGGTAGGCATGTGCAAAATGTCCCAGGCCTATAAGCTCGAACAACTTGACCAAAAAGAGATAGGGATGTTCCACCTTACGTTGCCTCCTTGATAATGAGTTTTTTGACTTCACATGCGGTTGCCAGAAGGATGCTGCAAACAACGATCGACAGGCCGACGAAAAGTCCCAGTGGATTGACGTAATGCTTGGCGATTAAGAAGAAAATGATCAGTCCGCTCACAAAAAAACGAAGGTAGTATTTCGCGAGCACCACGTTGTGCGAGGCCAGATGCGGGGGGATCAGGGCGCTTTTCAGGGTCCGGTGCAGGAGATGAAAATTGACCGTCACGATCAGCCCCCCGGAAATGACCCCCCAGGCAAAATCGGGCGGTGCGGCGATCAGCCCAACCGTGCTGGCGGCCAGCAACAGGACCCAGTTGCTGCGGGTGACAAATTTGAGCAGACGCTGTTCCATGTTCACGACCACCGAAGATCTTGCTTTCAGCTCGGCCCTCAGAGGTTTCTCGATTTTCTGATGGCCAGCCCGATATTGCGAAACCCCGCCGCAATTCCAAGCCCGAGGAAAACCAACATCAACCAGGGATGGGTGTTGAAAAAGCGATCCAGGAAAATTCCGGCAAAAAGCCCCAAAAAGATGGAGAGCGCCACCTGGAGCCCCAAACTCGAGTAGTAGGCGAGCTCCCGAATCATTCTGGTGGTTTCTCTTTTCATGGCAAAGAACGCTGCAACGGGCTATGTAATGAGAAAAGTTCCAGCCCGTTCCCGGGGCCCCTCCGACTACCGGTAGCCAACTAACACAGGCGACCGTGTAAGTCAATGAAAAATACGGCTATTTACTGAACTTAACTAGAACCTGGGGACGAGCGGAAAATCCCGCTGACCGCATCAAACGCCTCAGAACTGCAGAGCGGCGGCGTCGAGAACGGGTCCGTCGAGACAGGCGTGCAGGAAGCGCCCGCCGGGCGGTCGGCCCGCCACCGCACAGCCCAGGCAGGCGCCCATCCCGCAGGCCATCAGGCTTTCAATCGACACCTGGCAGGGGACCCCGAATTTTTCAGCGATCCCCACGATGCACGCCAGCATGCCCGATGGGCCGCAGGCGTAAAGGATGTCCGGCGGCCGACGGGCGACGGCCGCCTCCAACGGGTGCGTCACCAGACAGGCATCGCCGGCCGAACCGTCATCCGTCGTCAGGTGCACGGCAATCCCCAACCCCTCAAAATCCTGGCGGCAGATCAGCTCCGAGCGGGTCCTCCCGCCGATGAAAACCGTTATATCGCCCGGATTGCAGCCGGCTTTGATCAGTTCCGCGGCCAGAAAGGTCAGCGGTGCCACGCCGATGCCGCCGGCGGCGAGCACGATCCGCCGCCCCGGCTGCGGCAGCCGGAAATGGGTGCCCAGGGGGCCCAGCACGTCAACCGAACTGCCGCCGCCAAGCCGGGCCAGCAGGCGGGTCCCCTCCCCGACCACCTTGTAGAGAATCTGGATGCCGCTGACGCCCTTTTCGGTTGTAATCAGGCCATGAATCGAGAAGGGACGCCGCAGCAGCGGGCTGAGCTGCGCTGTCGGACGCAGCATGACGAACTGACCGGGTCTTGCAGCAATCAATTTATTGCCGCATTTCAGGCCGATTTTATAATATGAGGAACCCAAGTGTCTGTTCCAAAGAATCCGGACTTTCCCCGAAAACATATCTATGCCTCATTCTTCGTACTTCGAAGTTCGTACATCGTACTTCGAATATCGAACATCATAAATCGTTGTTTGTGGTTTCTATCCCCACCCCTTTGTGCCTTTGTGCCTTGGCCTCTTTGTCCCTTTTTTTCCACCCTATTCCTTTATCCCAATAACCGCTGCAAATCTTCCCGTTGTTTTTTCTCCCCGGTATGAAAAAAATAGATCCGTGTTGCATTTTGTGCAGATTCC
>Ga0105100_10001080_pt1 | contig 16008 bp, 16 predicted proteins | sample PPLLak12cMay2015_2_FD_87033 | JGI IMG/M metagenome (GOLD analysis project Ga0105100, IMG submission 87033) | Freshwater sediment microbial communities from Prairie Pothole Lake near Jamestown, North Dakota, USA - PPLs Lake P8 Core (1) Depth... | ecosystem: Environmental > Aquatic > Freshwater >...
ACGCGGACGGCCGCACGCTGCTGCCCCTGCTGATCTTCGACCAGTTCGAGGAGATCTTCACGCTGGCGCAGGCGGATGACGCGGGACGGCTGCGCGCGAAGGTATTTCTCGAGGACCTCGCGGATCTCGTCGAGAACCGCCCGCCGGCCGATCTCGAGCGACGGCTCGAGCACGACGAGGCCGACGCCGGGCACTACGATTTCTCGCGCGCCGACTACCGGATCCTGATCGCACTGCGCGAGGACTACCTCGCGCACCTCGAGAGCGTGAAGGGCATCATGCCCTCGATCACGCAGAACCGGATGCGACTGGCGCGCATGAGCGGCGCGCAGGCGTTGAGCGCCGTGGTCAAGCCGGGCGGCCGGCTCGTGTCGCAGGAAGTGGCCGAGTCGATCGTCCGCTTCGTCGCCGGCGGTTCGGAACTCGCGAATGCCGAAGTCGAGCCGTCGCTGCTGAGCCTCGTGTGTCGCGAGTTGAACACCGTGCGCGTGAACCAGGGTCGCGCGGAGATCTCGGCCGACCTGCTCGCCGGTTCGCGAGACACGATTCTCACGGAGTTCTACGAGCGCGCGCTGGCGGACCAGCCGGGCGGTGTGCGACGGGTGATCGAGGACGAGTTGCTGACGGAGTCCGGCTATCGCGAAAGCCTCGCCGAGGAGCGCGTGACAAAAGCCCTTGCCGCGGCCGGCGCGGCGCCGGATGCGCTCGCCAAGCTGGTGGACCGCCGCCTGCTGCGCATCGAGGAGCGGCTCGACGTGCGCCGCGTGGAACTCACGCACGACGTGCTGTGCAGCGTCGTGCGCGGCAGCCGCGACCTGCGCCACGAGCGCGAGGCCCGCGACGAGGCCGAGCGGCAGCTCGCCGCGCAGCAGGCGCGCGAGGCGGAGACGCGTCGCACGCTGGTTCGCACGCGCAGGGTGGCGCTCGTCAGCGCGGCGCTGATGCTGGTGGCCGTGGCCAGCGCCGTGTTCGGCTGGGTCAATTACCGGCGGGCGCACCAGGCGGACCTTGCGGCGCAGCAGGCACGCGCCGACGCCGAGAAGCTCGTCGGGTTCCTGATAGAGGACTTCTACGCCGAGCTCGAGCCGACCGGGCGCCTGGAGACCATGGGCAAGCTCGCGCACATGGCCGTGAGCTATTACGACGGGCTGCCTGCGGAACTGCGCACGCCCCAGACGCAGCTCTACCGTGGCATGGCGCTCGTGCGCGAAGGCGGCGCGCTGCTCGCCCGGGGCGACGTCGAGGCCGCCAATCCGAAGCTCGACGAGGCGCGGGCGCTGTTCGAAGCGCTGCGGGCGGTGGACGCCAGGGACGAACAGGCCACGATCGGCCTCGCATTGACTCTTTTCACTCGGTTCTCGACCTGGGGTCCCAACGGCGCGCCGGGCGCAAAGGAAGGCGACCTGCAGCAGGCTGCCGACTTGCTGCGGCCCCTCGTCCAGGCGCCCGCAGGTTCGCGCCAGGCGAAGATCGTCTATGCGGACGTGCTGAATTTCCTCAGCCACCAGCAGGCGAAGGAAATGGGCATCGCCACCTGCGAGGAAGCGCGCAAGGTCCTCGTCGACCTGGGCGCGCTCGATTTCACCGACCTGAACGCCGCCTCGATCTACGCCGATACCAGCGACTCGCAGGCCCGTCATGCCCTGGCGCTCGGACGGCTTGAGGAGTCCGAACGGCTCACGCACGAGGTGTATGCCATCGCCGAAAAGGTGCTGGCGCAGCGGCCGGGGGACTTCCGGTCCATGCGCAATCGCGCACTGGCGGCGGACCTCCTCGGAAAGCTGGCCATGCGCCGCCACGACTATGTCGCCGCCGCGGAATACGCGACCAGATCCGAGCTGGCGGGCCAGAACTTCGTGCAGTTCAACCCGTCGGACCTGAGTGCCTGGGATTACTGGATCGGCGGCAAGAACCAGGTGTCCGACACGCTGTTCGAGCGCGGCCTGGTGCTCGACTCGATCGACGTGTTGCGCTCCACCGTGGCGCTGGAGGAGGATCCCCGCCTGCCGTCCAGCCTGGGCCCGCAGCTCAACTGGACGTGGGCCAATCTTGCAGGCCAGGAAGCCCGGATCGGGCAGCGGGCCAATGCGGAGAAGTCGCTGCAGGAAGCGATTCGTGCGAACGAGGAGCTGTTCAAGGTCACCGGCGATACCGGTCAGTGGCGCGAGCTGTTGCCGCTGATGCCCGATGCGTGGCGGCAGCGGTTGAACCTGTATTTCGGCGACTACCGGGCCGCGCTCGAAGGCTCCGCAGCGAATGCGCGCCGCGTGGGTGGCCTGCAGTTGCGGGCCGATGAGGAGAACGCCCGACGCATTCGCGCGAATCTGCTGCGCTTCACGCTCGGCACCGCGGCCATGGCGGCCCTGCGACTCGGCCGCGATGCCGAAGCCGAGCGCGCGCTGCGGGAGCGGCTGACCCTGCCGCCCAACCCGTTCTCCGGAGCCGATCCGCAGGATGAGACGTCGCGCTCCCAGGTGATGCTGGCCCATGCCGTCGCGCGGCAGGGTCGGGGCGCCGAAGCGCTCGAGATCCTGCAGCCCGCACTGCAACGCTATCGCGCCGAACAGACGCGAGGTGCCGGAGGTATCACGTTCCAGCGCGACCTCGCCTATGCCCTTTTTGCCAACGCGATCGCTCGGGACGACGACCGCGCGGGCCGGGCGCAACGGGAAGCGTCACTGGCCGAGGCGGCGAAACTGCTGTCCAGCCTGCCGGCGGAAGCGCAGCAAATCTGGGACATTCGTCTGCTGGCCGGCCTGGTCGACGCCGCCCGGAGCGGTTGACGATCCAGACGAGGAACGACGATGTCTGACCGAGAACCGATCCCACGTGACCCGGGTAACGACTACACGCCCGAAATGGCCGAGCGCAGGGCCGAGTTCCTGCGCGAGAAGACCGGCACGACGCTGAACCACGTCCGGCGCGCGTCGTTCGACCCGGGCGTGCTGCCCGGCAACATCGAGAATTTCATCGGCGTCGCACAGGTACCGATCGGCCTCGCAGGACCGCTACGCATCAACGGCGAGCACGCCAGGGGCGACTTCTACGTGCCGCTCGCGACCACGGAAGGCACGCTGGTCGCAAGCTACAGCCGCGGCATGCGGGTGTTGTCCGAATGCGGCGGCGTCACGGCGACTGTCGTCAAGCGCTCGATGCAACGCGCGCCCGTGTTCATGTTCGGCACCGCGCGCGAGGCGCGCGATTTCGGTGAGTGGCTGACCCAGCGCTTCGACGACGTCAAGCAGGCGGCCGAAGCCACCACGCGCAGCGGGCGGCTGGTCGAGATCGAGCAGTACGCCATCGGCAACCTGCTCTACCTGCGCTTCAACTACACGACCGGCGACGCGGCCGGCCAGAATATGACGGGCAAGGCCACGCATGCCGCCTGCGAGTGGATCCACGCGACGCACCCGGCGCGACCGAAGTACATGCTGTCGGGCAGCATCGACACCGATAAGAAGCACTCGGCGATCAACACGCTGCGCACGCGCGGCCGCCGCGTTGTCGCCGAGGCCGTGATCAAGAACGACGTGCTGCAGCGGCTGATGCGCGTGGACACGCGCACGCTGTTCAAGGCCCGGCAGGTGTCGAACGCCGGGGCGCTGCTCGCCGGCACGGCCTACAACGGGCCGCACGCGGCGAACGGCATCACGGCGATGTTCATCGCCACGGGCCAGGACGTCGCCAACGTCGCGGAGTCGCACGCGGGCATCACCTACGCGCAGCTGCTCGACAACGGCGACTATTACTGGTCCGTGACGCTGACCTCATTGATCGTCGCGACCTACGGTGGCGGCACCGGCCTGCCGACGCAGCGCGAATGCCTGGAACTGCTCGACTGCTACGGCAATGGCAAGGCCGACAAGCTCGCCGAAATCGTCGCCGCCGTGGTGCTCGCGGGCGACATCTCGCTCGGCAGCGCGGTGCTCGCCGGCGACTGGGTGACGAGCCACGAAAAGCTGGGCCGCAACCGGCCCTGAGCCGTCACGGCACGAGCGAAAGGAACAGGAACGCCGCGAAGATCACCAGCTGCACGGCGCCCTGCATCATGTTGGTCCGGCCGCTGCCGAGCGCGATCGCGCCGACGACGAAGCTGAGCGTCATCAGCACCATGTCCTTCGCGTCCAGGCCGAGCACCAGCGGCAAGTCGAACAGCGCGGCGGCGAGCACGACCGCCGGCACCGTGAGCCCGATGCTGGCCAGCGCGGAGCCCAGCGCCAGGTTCATGCTGGTCTGCAGCCGGTTGGCCAGCGCGGCACGCAGCGCCGAAACGGTCTCGGGCAACAGCACGACGAGTGCGATGGCGATGCCGACGACGGCGTGCGGCGCGCCGGCCGCCCGCACGGCCGCCTCGATCAGCGGCGAAAGCATCTTCGCGAGGCCGACGACGGCCACCAGCGACACCATCAGCAAGCCCAGGCTCGCCAGGGCCTGCGGGCCCGAGGGCGGCGGCGCGTGGCTGGCCTCATTGGCCGGATCGACCTGCGGCAGGAAATAGTCGCGGTGCCGCACGGTCTGGAAGAACACGAACACGGACCACAGCAGCAGCGACGACACGCCGACGAAGGCTAGTTGCGTGGGCGAGTAGCTCGCACCTGACGCGCTCTTCGTGAACACGGGCATGACCAGCACGAGCGTCGCAAGCGTGACCATGGCCGCAAACGCCGGACCGGCGCCTTCGATGCGGAAAGTCTGCTCGCGGTGGCGCAATCCACCCAGCAGCAGGCAAATGCCGATCACGCCGCTGCTGATGATCATCACGGTCGCGTACACCGTGTCGCGTGCCAGCGCCGCCTTGTCCGGTCCGCCCGCCAGCATCAGCGAAATGATCAGCGCCACCTCGATCGCTGTGACGGCCAGCGCCAGCACGAGCGTGCCGAACGGCTCGCCCACCCGGTGCGCCACGACCTCGGCGTGGTGGACGGCCGCCAGCACGGCGGCCACGAGAGCCAGCGCCGAGAGCACGGCCAGCACCGTCCCGAGCGGTACCAGCAACAGCGTCACGAGCAGCAGAATGGCCGCCAACGGGACGAAAACAGGCCAGTGAGACACGGGTGGTTACTCTTCCGCTTCGTGGGGCCGATAGAATGGCAGACAAACCCGGAGCCCATTCAATGAGATCCAAGGCATTGCCCCTGCTGCTGCTCGCCTGTGCCGTGCTCGCGCCAGCCGTCGCCGGCGCCTTCAACTTCCGCTTCCTGCGGGACAGTGTGCTGCAGCGGCTCACGCCAGAAGACATCCAGATCGGCAGCCGGGCCACGCGCGTCGCGCTCGACAGCGGCGAGAACGGCGAGTGGTCGAATCCCGCCACCGGCGCGTCCGGCACGATCCGCATCCTCGCCACCGTCGACGTGGACGATCGCCGGGGATGCCGGCGCACCCGGCTCGCGGTCAGCGCGGGCGGGCAGGCCGGCAGCGGAACTTACATCCTCTGCAAGGTTCGCAGCGGCGAGTGGAACTTCTACACGCCGCGGCCGGGCGCCACCCTGACGCCCTCTCAGGCCGACCCAGGCGCCCCGGCAAACGCGACGTAAACGCGCTTGTTGCGCCGTCCCTTGCTCTCGATGCGGGTTACCGCGACGGGTCCGATCTCGCCGGTCGCGGCGACGTGGGTGCCGCCGCAGGGCTGCAGGTCCACGCCGGGAATCTCGAGCAGGCGGATGCGGCCCGCGCCACGCGGCGGCTGCACGGACATCGTGCGCACGAGCTCCGGCTGACGGTCGAGTTCGTCGTCACTGATCCACTGCGACTGAACCGCGTGATTCGCGGCGATCAGCGCGTTGATGGCCGAGCCCACCCGCTCCTTGTCGATCTCGTCCTGTGTGTCGAAATCGAGCCGGCCCTTGTCGGCCGCAATCTGTCCGCCCGTGACGCCATAGCGCAGCACCGAGCCCAGCAGGTGCAGGCACGTGTGCATGCGCATGTGTGCGTGCCGGCGCTCCCAGTCGAGTGAAGCCTCGACCTGCTCGCCGACCGCCGGCGCCGTCGCATCCGGGGCGAGCACGTGCAGGATCCGTCCGCCCTCGCCTTTGCGGGTGTCGACGACGCGCAGCTCGCGCCCGTCCGTCGTCCGCAGCACGCCCGTATCGCCGGGTTGTCCACCGCCGAGCGGATAGAACACGGTGCGGTCGAGCACCACGCCGCCGGACGCGGCCTCGACGACCCGCGCTGGGCACTGGCGCAGGTAAGCGTCCTGCTGGAACAGCAGTTCAGTGATCGGCATCGGCGTCCTGGTCGCCCGGAACGAGAGTTTCGAGGAAATCCAGCACGATCGCCCGATCCGCCGCGTTGCGCACGCCTCCAGAAGTCATTTCGATGCCGGGTGCGAACGCCTGCGGCGCCGCCAGGAATCGATCCAGCGTCGGCCGATCCCAATGGCCCTCGACCTTGCGCAGCCCCGCCGAATACTCGAACGAGTCGAGACTGGCAATCCTGCGCCCCACGACCTGCCAAAGCGAAGGGCCCTCGAGCGGCGGTTCGTCCGGCTGGTACGCATGGCAGGAGATGCATGCTTCAAAGGCTTCGGGTACTTCCCGCGCCGCCTCGGGCGACGCCGCGGCTTCGAAGCTGCCGATCGCCAGGACCAGCCCGGCCATGACCGGCGCGATGACGCGAGTTCGAAGCCTGCTCATTGATCGTCCACCTCCCCGAATCCCGGAAAACTCCCCGGCACACCGGCCCAAGTATCCATTGCACCGCGCGCGGGTCAAACCGTGGATAACGCAGCCGGTGGCCAGAAGAAGTCGCGGGGCCGACTCAGGAACCGTCGCAGCACCCGCGCCCAGAGCCCGCGCGTCTGTTCCGGCGTGATGCCACGCGAGCGCAGCGCGACCTTCAACGCGAGCCAGAAGCTGACGACGAGATTGACGAGGCCGATCAGCAGCACGCCCGCGAAGCTGACCACGACGGTCGACACCGGCACCGCGAACTCGAGCGCGTTCAAACCGTAGGCGAAGTTGGCGCTCGAGAAGGCGACGTGACGGATGTCGAGCGGCAGGCCGAGCAGCTCGCCCGCGATCGGCGTGCAGCCCAGCATGCAACCGAACAGAAAATTGCCCGCCAGCGCGCCGAGATTGTGCTCGACGTAGTCGGAGAGCCGCGCGAGCCGCTCCTCACCAAGCAGCCTGCGCAATGACTTCACGCGGCGCAGGCGCTCGGGCACGCGATGGTACAGCGACTGGTTGTCGTAATAGCCCGAGATGAGCCCGCTCACGAAAAGGTAGACACCGGCGATCGCCGCGTGCAGCAACGCGAGGCTGCGCCACGGATGCAGGTCGTGCAGCAGGTGCGCTGCCTTGTCCGGCCCCACCGGATCCCAGCCCAGGAACCGGCCGGCCGTCATCGCGATCGCGAACGCCGCGAGCAGGCAGATCGTCACGTTGCCAGCGATCGAGATCCACTGCGTGCGGCTCACCTCGGCCGCCAGGTCCGCCAGCACGTCCAACCGCGCCTCGCGATTGTCCCGGCCGTCGAGTTCCGCTGCGAGCGTCGCGGCGGTCATGGCCGGTTGCTTCGTGGCGATGGTCAGGTGCAGCACGTGGATCAGCACGAAGCCGATACCGTAGTTCAGGCTGAATGCGACCGCCTCCCAGACGGGGGGCAGGTCGAGCTTTGCAGTCAGGATCTTGACCAGGGCCATCGCGGCGATGATCAGTCCGGCGCCGGCTGCGGCGCGGTACATCGTGAAGAATTCGCCGCGGGACTCGGTGATGTAATGCTCGCCCGAGCGGCTCGCCTGCTCCGTGACGCGCCTCGCGAGCAGTTCGGTGGTGCCGCGGAACAGGTCGCGGACGCTGTTGCGGCGATTCTCCTGCCGCACCAGGCGCAGGAAGAACTCGATCTCGCGGCCGTGCGCACCGCCTGTCGCGCCGGGCGCCTGCGGCACGAGCAGCGCGCGCAGCTCGCGCAGCCGCGCGAGAATCTGCTCGATCCGCGCCAGCAGGAAAACAAGGTTGACGCCGACGCCCGCCTCGCGGGAACGGCGGCGCAACGTGTCGACGTACTCGTCGCACTGACAGAGCAGAACCTCCAGGTGCCCGTCGTCGGAAGACGACGGCGAAGGCTCGGCGTGGTTCTCGATGAAGCCACGCACCTCGGCCATCTGGGCGAGGAACGGCGATTCGTGGCGCGCCAGCGCGGGCAGGTACTGCAGCAGCGCGGTGTCCGTGCCGAGCGCGGCGAGCCGGACCGAATCGAGCCGCATCGCTTCGAGGGCCTCGTGGCGGCACTTGCGCCGCGCCGGCGCAAAGCCGGCGCCGTCCACGCCGATGGCATCGAGCAATGCGGCCCAGTCGTCGCGCGGCACGGCGGACAACCAGAGGTGATCCTCGGGGTGGTCGAACACCTCGACGACCAGGTCGCGCAGGTACTCGGTGTCCACCGCGGGTGGCAACAGCCGCCCGAGCAGGCGCCGGACCAGCCCGCTCATGAAACCCGGGTTGGTCAGGATGCCCGACTCCGCATAGAGGATGCGGTGCATGCGCGACGTGAGCAGGGCGCCGAGATGGGCGTTCAGGGCCGCTGCGAGTTCGGGTCGGGCCCGCAGCACTCGGATCAACGTGCGCAGGCGCTCGCTGGCTGCCGCGAGTTGGTCGCGGCGTCGCGGACGGATCTCTGCGACCAGGCGCGCGAGCCGCTCGCCGGCCGTGCCGGGAGGGCGGTCCTCGAGTTCCTGCAGCAGGCGGGCGAAGGCGGCCGTGCGATCGTCGGTCGCGGTGGGATTCATGCACCAGTCCGTGAAGCGTTACGTGGCGCGGATGGTACAACGGCACCGCCAGGCGGCCTCGACCGGCGGGAATTCACACGATTGTTCACCCGGGCCACGTGGCATAGCATGGGCTTGGGTCGCTGCCGAAGGAGTAATTCTCATGACCGATCATGTCACCACCCAGAGACTGAAGGACGACCTGTCGACCGTGCTGCGGGACGCGGAGGCGCTGATCAAGGCCTCGGCCGAACACGGCGGCGAGAAGACCGCCGAGGCGCGGGCCAAGATCCGCGAGTCGCTCGATGCAGCGAAGCGGCGGCTGCAGGAAGCCGAGCGGGCGGCGGTGCGGCACGGCGAAGACGCCGTGCACGCGACCGAGGACTACGCGCGACGCAACCCCTGGCAGGCGATGGGCGTGGCCGCAGGCGTCGGCCTCGTGATTGGCGTGCTGCTGGCGCGGCGCTGAGCCGCCCATGAGCCTCGACGCACCGGCTCCCGGCCCGGCGGGCAACCTGCTGCGCTCCCTGGTTCGCCTCGGCGGCAGCTTGCTCGCGGCTGCGGAAACGCGCTTCGACCTGCTCGCGACCGAGTTGAACGAGGACGTCACGCGCGGCGTGCGCCTGCTGGCGTTCGCGCTCGCCGCGCTGTTCACCGGCTTGCTGGGCGCGCTGATGGCGGGTGCCACCGTCATTATCGTGTTCTGGGACACGCACCGGGTGGCAGCGGCCGTGGTCGTCACGGCGATCTTCTTCGGCGCCGCGATCTTCTGCTCGCTGGTGTTCCGGCAGCGGCTGCGTGAGAAGCCGCGCCTGCTCGACGCGACACGCGACGAGCTGAAGAAGGACCTGGCGGCGATCCGCTCCCACCAATGAGCACGCGCGTCGAACGACTGGCCGTCCGTCGCCGCCTGCTGCAGGCGGAGTGTGCCGTGCAGCGGGGCGAGATTGGCGGCATCCAGTCGGACCTGGAAGCGGGCGCGGCGCGGGCCGATCACGTCATCGCGGTCGCGCGGCGGCTCACACCGTTGCTGCTGGCGGCCGGGGTCGCGGCAGCCGTGCTGATCGGGCCGGCTCGGCTGCTGGGAGTGGCGCGCCAGGGGCTGGCGCTCGGGCTGGTCGCCAGTCGCGCCTCGCGCCTGCTGCGCTGAAGCATCGGGTCAGTCGGAAAGCAGCCTGCCGCTGCGCACGGCCTCGTCGCCGGCAATCTTGGCGACGCGCCGGCCTGCGGTCGCGAATCGCTGGCTCTCGCGCGCATACAGCACGCCATCCGCCGGACTCGCGAGCCGGGTGACATCGCCGCCGAGCGGGTCCACGAGATCAGCAACGTGCTCGCCGCGTCGCACCGTGGCGCCGGGTTCGCGCGCCCACACCACGACCCCGCCGTGCGGTGCCAGCAGCGGAATGGAACCCGCGAGCGGCGTCGGCGCGCGCTTGAGCGCTGGCAGCGACGCCGGCGTCCGGGCGACGAACCCCCGCAAGGCGAGATACTCGATCAGGGCGTCGGCATCGGTGGCCGCGAGTTCGTGGCTTACGTCTGTCTCGCCGCGGAACTCGACCGTGACTGCAACGCAGGCGGCGGGCAGCCGGACCGGCTTGCCGAGGCACTGCGACAGCAGAGCGGCCAGCCTCGGCCAGACCGTCGAGCAGGCTTCGTCAAACGGGTCGTCGCCCGACTGGTCCGCCAGCAGCGAGACCTCGGCGCCGAGCAGCCGTGCCAGCGGCTCGACCTCGGGCCACAGCTCGGTAGCCGTGTAGAGGTGCAGCACCGCCTCGTTGTCGCAGTGCAGGTCCAGCACGACGTCGGCATCGATCGCCAGGCCCAGCAGCACACGCCGCAGGCTCTGCAGCTCGGTCTCGGCCGGCAGCTCGTCGCAGGCGCCGCGCAATGCCGCCCGCACCAATGTCACGTTGGCGTCGACGTCACGGCCGAGCTGCGACGCCACGAGTTCGCAGACCCGGGGCACCACGTCCGCGTAGTGGCGATTGAAGTTCTCGCCACTCGCGAGGTCAAAGCGGCCGTGGTGCATTTGCAGCAGCCGCTGCGACAGCCCGATCGGATTGGCAACCGGCACGAGCACCACCTCGCCATGCAGCAGGCCCCGGTCTTCCAGTTCGGCGAGCCGGCGGCGCAGGTGGTGGGCCACGAGCAGCGCGGGCACTTCATCCGCGTGCAGCGACGCCTGGATCGTCGCCTTGGGGCGCGCCCCGGGCGTCCCGAAGTGCAGGCTGTGCAGTTCGCGGGCCGTGCCGGGCGCGGGCGAAATCAGTCGGTGGCGTTGCAGGATCATGACGCTCCCTGGCGGGCTTCCGCGGACCCCGCGATGATGCCAGACCTTGCAGCGACGCCTTTCACTACCCTCCGTCCCTGGTCCATGATCGCGCCCATGACAAGAGCCGAAGGCGTCGCCGAGTTCACGCTGAAAGCGATCGTCGTCGGCGTGGTGCTCGGCATCATCTTCGGCGCGGCGAACGCTTACCTGGGCCTGCGAGTTGGCATGACCGTCTCGGCGTCGATCCCGGCGGCGGTGATGACGGTGGCGGTCTTCCGGCTGCTGCGCGCGCGCGGCACCATCCTCGAAGCAAACATGTCGCAGACGGTGGCGTCGGCCTCGACGTCGCTCGCGACCGGCACGATCTTCACGATCCCCGCGCTGTTCCTGTGGGGCGTCGTGCCGCCCTACCTGCAGGTCGTCGCGCTCGCGTTCCTCGGCGCGCTGCTCGGCATCGCGGCGATGGTGCCGCTGCGGCGCTTGCTGATCGTCAAGGCGCACGACGAACTCCCTTACCCCGAGGGCACGGCCTGCGCTGAAGTGCTGCGCGCCACCGTCGAGGAATCCGGCCGCGCTGCGACTGGCAGCACGTGGATCTTCCGCGGCATGGCGGTAGGCGCGGCCGTCAAGATCCTGATCTCGCTCGTCTACCTGATTCCGGGTGAACTGAGTGCGGCCATCCCGGTGCTGCCGAAGGCCGAGCTCGCGCTCGAGGTGGCGCCGGCCCTGCTGGGCGTGGGGTACATCCTCGGCTACCGGCAGGCCGCCGTCTGCGTCGCGGGCGCGATCATCTCCGCGCTGGCGATCACGCCGCTGATCGCGTGGCTGGGCGCATCGCTGACGGCACCGCTGTATCCGGAAACGGTGCGCCTCGTCTCGGAGATGAGCGCAGGCGACATCTGGTCGCGCTACGTTCGCTACATCGGGGCCGGCGCCGTGGCCACCGCGGGAATCCTGACCGTGATTCGCGGCCTGCCGACGATGGCCGGCGCGTTCGTGGCGGTCGCTCGTGGACTGCAGGATGACGGCAACCGGCACGGCGGGCCGGTCGAGCGGACCGACCGCGATTTGCCCGCCGCATTCGTCTTCGGCGGCGTCGCGACCGTCGTGCTGGTCGCGGGCCTCGTGCCCGGTGTCTTTGCGGGTGAAATGGGCGCAATGCAGAGCGCGGTGATCGCGGCTGGAGTCGGTCTCTTCGGCGTGCTGTTCGTCACGGTGGCCGCGCGCATCGTCGGCATCGTCGGCGTATCCTCGCAGCCCACCTCCGGCATCGCGCTCGTGACGCTGCTTGGCACGGCCTCGATCTTCGCCGCAGCCGGATGGGTCGACGCGAGCGCGCGCGCCGGCGTGCTGACCGTGGGCACGATCGTCGCGGTCGCAGCCAGCAAGGCCGGTGACATCTCGCAGGATCTCAAGACCGGCTGGCTGGTGGGCGCAACGCCGGCACGACAGCAGGTCGGGCAACTGATCGGCGCCGCGTTCGCGTGCTGGGCCGTGGCGGCCACGGTCATGCTGCTCGGCAATGCCTATGAATTCGGCTCGCGCGAGATTCCGGCGCCGCAGGCGACGCTGATGAAGACCATCATCGAGGGCGTGCTCGCCGGAGCGCTGCCGTGGGACCTCGTGCTGACCGGCGCGGGGCTGTCGATCGGAGCCATGCTGTGCGGAGTCTCGGGACTCGCATTCGCGATCGGTGTCTACCTGCCGCTCGCAACGATGGCGCCGCTCTACGTCGGCGGCGGCGTCCGCGCGCTCGTCGATCGCAATCGCGGACCGCGCGCCGAGGGCGAGGGCGATCCGGGCATCCTCGCGGCCTCCGGCCTGGTGGCGGGCGAAGGACTGGCGGGCGTCGCCGTGGCGGGTCTCGTCGCCGCCGGCCTGGCGCCGAAGGCGATGGACCCGCGGCTCGGCGGACTGACGGGCGAACTCGTGGCGTTGGTGGTCGCGATCGCGGTCTGTGCGTTCCTGCTGCGCGGCGGACGCAGCAACGCTCGCTAGCACGCGCTACGTGGGCGAGTTGGCCGGCCGACGATGCACGGCCCGGGGTGGTCAGGTGTTGCGCTGCCCGGAACGCGGCGGCAGTATCCTCGGGCCCCAGGCTAGACCATGTTGCAACCGTGATCAGTGCCACCGACATCGACGAAGCGCCCGCGAGCCTCAATCCAGAGGGCGCCCGCGCCTACGTGGAGGCCCGCACCCAGGGGCTCTGCCACGAAGGTGCGCTCGAGATCGCCGAGCACGTCCACCGCAGCGTCCTGACCGACTCGGCCCGCCTCGAGACCGTCGAGGTCAAGCTCGCGCACCTCGAGCGCGCGCTGCAGGAACTGAGCGACGTGGTTTATCGCCAGCAGCAGCAACTCGACGCGGCGCTCGCGATGAACCAGCGGCTCAGGCAGCAGATGGAGGAGATCGACGGTCGCGGCGCCGATGCCACGGCCGTCGAGATCCCGCCCCACTACTGAGCGGCCGGACCGGAGTGCACGGGTGATTCGCAAGGCCTGGACCGCATATGCCGCCGTGCTCTCCGCCGCGATCGTGATCGGCGAAGTGACGAACGTTGCGGGTGGCGGGCGCATCGATCCGCGCACGCTTGCCAACTGGGTGCTGACCGTGGTGCTGCTGGTCGCGACCTGGGGGTATGCACTGCACAGGCCGCTCGGCCCACGGCACTACTGGCGGCCCGCGTTCTGGGTGCTGCTGTTCGCGACCCTGGTTACGATCGTGCCTGCGGCCCTGTCCGGGCGCGCGGCGATGATCGTGGTCGGCGCGCTGTTGCCGTTCGTGGTGCCGGCGTTCGTCGCAACCTATCGCTATGCCTACCGCTCCCCTGAGTTGTGGCCGGCCGAGGAAACTTCGCAATGAGCCAGGTCCCCGTGATGAGCGCAGCCGCGATACAGCAGGTGATCGCTGCGCAATTTCCAGGACTGCTCGGCGTCGAGCTGCTCGAGGTCGGCGCCGAACGGGTCGTCGGACGGCTGCCGATCCGACCGGAGATCTGCACGGTGGGCGGCATCCTGCACGGCGGCGCGCTCATGGGCTTTGCCGACACCCTCGGCGCGGTCGGCACGTTCATGAACCAGGGGCCCGGCAGCCGCACGATGACGATCGAGTCGAGCACGAAGTTTCTCGCAAGTGCGCCGGCGGGCTCGGTGCTCACGGGTGAATCGGTCGCGCTGCACAAGGGGCGCACGACGATGGTCTGGCAGACGTCGATTCGACGGGACGATGGGCTACTCTGTGCGGTCGTTTCTCAGACGCAGTTGATGATGGAGCCTAAGTCGGCGCCCGCCGAGTGATGGCTCGCGTCGTCGGTGCGGGACTGCTGTATTTCGCGCTGACGTTTGGCGCCGGCTTCCTGCTCGGCCCGATCCGCATCCTGGTTCTCGAGCCCAGGGTGGGCGTCCGCGCTGCGGAGTTGCTCGAGATACCGGTGATGATCGCCGTGACGTTCCTGGCGGCACGCTGGGTCACCGGCCGGCTCGCTGTGCCGCCGGCGACGGGCCCGAGGCTGGGCATGGGCCTGCTCGCCGCCGGACTGCTGCTGGTGGCGGAATTCACACTCGTATTGCGCTTGCGAGGCCTGACGCTCGAGGATTATTTCGCGTCCCGCGATCCCGTCTCGGGCAGCGCCTACTATGCGTCGGTGCTGCTGCTCGCGCTCTTGCCGCTGCTGGTCAATCGACCGCGTGCAACTCCACCCCGGAACGCAGGCGTTCGCCGTCGCCCGTGACGACGATCAGGTTCTGGCCGAACTTCACGCCGCGCAGCGCCGCGTCCCAGCGATAGGTCCTGAGCGTCCGCAGCGGCTCGTCGCCGTCGACGGTGCCGGTCACCTGGTTCATCGTGGTGATGCTGCAGCGCGTGCAAGGCTTGACTCGACGCAACCGGACGCCACCAGCGGTCAGGTCACCGAGCGCGTCCTCCCCGTACGGCTGCAGGCCGTCGAGAACGAGGTTGGGTCGGAAGCGGTTCATCGGCAACGGAGCCGCCAGCCGCCCATTCAAGTCCGCCAGTGACGCGACCGAGATCGCGAGCAGCGCGAAGCCGTCCGAGAAACGGCTGACCGCGTCGACTCCGCCCGTCCACGCTGCATCGCTCGGCCGCCGATGGGCGGGGTCGAATCGCGCCAGGCGCAACGGCCGGCCGAGGAAGTCGCTGAGCCAGCGCGCCGCAACCTCGCCCTGGTCGTACGCGTGGCAGCGGTCCCGCCAGACCGTCACCTGGACGGGCTCACCCTGGAAATCGAACGGCACGGCGATGTCCGGCGCGCCCGGCGCGGTCAGGTGGAGTGCCTGGTCGTCTAGGCTGGCTGCAATCAGCGCGAGACGCGGTTGCTCGCGCTGCGTGACGAAACGCCCCTCCGGCGTGACGATCATCCACTCGCGGTCGTGCTCGAGGCCCGCCTCGGTGAGCCGCGCGGTGTCGAGGTCCACTCCTCGGCAGGACTTGACCGGATAGACGTGCAGGCTGGCGACGGTGATCAAGAAAGAGAAAGGAGAGAAAGGTGCCGGTGTTACGGTTATTCGGTTATCGGTCTGCGGACCTCAATGGGCGATCCGCGACTGGACGATAACCGAATAACCGTAACACCGGCACCATCTAGCATCTAGGAAAGTGCCAATGGTTGGGGGCGGCCGACCTGATAGCCCTGCACGTAATCCACACCCATCCGGCGCGCGGACTCGAGCGCACCCATGTCCTCGACGTGCTCGGCGATGACGCGGAAATTGAGCGAGCGCGCGAGCTTGATCATCGCCGTGACCATGGCCTGTTTGACGACGTCCGACGCCAGGTTGCGGATGAAGTAGCCGTCGATCTTCAGGTAGTCGAGCGACAGGTTCTTCAGGTTTGCGAACGATCTCAGAGCCCGCTCGAAATCATCGAGCGCGAACTGGCAACCCATGCCGTTCAGCACGCCGATGAAGCGGCGCGCGTGCTCGATGTTGGTGATGACCGAGTTCTCGGTCACTTCGAAGCAGACCCGCTCCGGTGCCACGCCCGACCGGTCGAGGCAGTCGACCACGAACTCGAG
>Ga0105100_10001081_pt1 | contig 16007 bp, 12 predicted proteins | sample PPLLak12cMay2015_2_FD_87033 | JGI IMG/M metagenome (GOLD analysis project Ga0105100, IMG submission 87033) | Freshwater sediment microbial communities from Prairie Pothole Lake near Jamestown, North Dakota, USA - PPLs Lake P8 Core (1) Depth... | ecosystem: Environmental > Aquatic > Freshwater >...
CCACGCACCCCAGCGAGCGGGGGGCCGGAGTCACCGTGACCCGGTACTGGAAGGCTGGCAGCATCGACCTCAAGCAGATCCCGCAGCTCGCCGAGGTGGACCTGGAGCGCTTCCGTGCCCCTGGGCGGGAAGAGGCCCGGGCCACGGTCTCGAAGTAAGCCTCCCTGTGACGGCGGGGCTCTCCCCGCCGTTTCTCTCCTTTTTTGTGAGGGATCATGGGCCATGCCAGACCCGGAGCGCTCGCGGCTTCCGCCCGTGAACACCCCTTTCGCCCAATTGAGCGCCCGCTGCCCCCTGGCGCCTAACGGCCAAAGGTGCTTGAAAGGTGGTCCACTTAGGTGGTACAAACACGGCTTCGCTGGGTGACAGCACAATCGTAAGTGTCTGAGGCGGTGTAGATCGGTTACGGGTGCGGATTCGATCCCCTTCCACTCCACCAGGCTTCCGAGGCCAGACACTGCTCTGGCCTTTTTCATGTTCGTGCCGCCGGTGCGGGCGGGGAACCTGACCCGCGCATGAGTACCCCCCTCGAGCTGCTGCGCAGCGTCTTCGGTTACCCTGAGTTTCGCGGCGCGCAGGCGCAGATCATCGACCACGTCACCGCGGGCGGCGACGCTCTGGTGCTGATGCCCACCGGCGGCGGAAAGTCGCTCTGCTACCAGATCCCCGCGCTGCTGCGGCAGGGCGTCGGGATCGTGGTCTCGCCGCTCATTGCCCTGATGCAGGACCAGGTGGACGCGCTGCTGCAGTTCGGTGTACGCGCGGCGTTCCTCAACTCGAGCCTGGACGCGGAGGCTGCGCGTGGCGTGCAGCGGCGCCTGGTCGCGGGTGAGCTGGATCTGCTCTACGTTGCCCCCGAGCGCCTGGTCACCGAGGGATTCGTGAGCGCGCTGGAGCGGGTGCGCGCTGGGACCGGACTGGCACTGTTCGCCATCGACGAGGCGCACTGCGTGTCGCAGTGGGGCCACGACTTCCGGCCCGAGTACCTGCAGCTGTCGATGCTGCCCGAGCGCTTCCCGGAAGTGCCGCGGGTTGCGCTCACCGCCACCGCCGATGCGTTGACCCGGGTGGAGATCGTGACGAAGCTGAAGCTCGCCCAGGCGCGCCAGTTCGTGGCGAGCTTCGACCGTCCGAACATACGCTACCGCGTAGTGGAGAAAGACAGCGCGCGCACGCAGCTCACCCAATTCCTCGCCACCCACCCGGGCGAGGCAGGCATCGTCTACTGTGTCTCGCGCAGGAAAGTGGAAGAGACGGCTGTCTTTCTGTCCAGCCACGGCATTCGCGCGCTGCCATACCATGCCGGTATGGATGCGCAGACGCGCCGGCGGCACCAGCAGCGCTTCCTGCGCGAGGACGGCACGGTGATGGTGGCCACCATCGCCTTCGGGATGGGCATCGACAAGCCGGACGTGCGCTTCGTCGCGCACCTCGATCTACCCCGCAGCCTGGAGGGCTACTACCAGGAAACCGGCCGGGCGGGGCGCGACGGGGAGCCGGCCGAGGCGTGGCTCGCCTACGGACTGGCCGACGTCGTGCTGCTCAAGAGCTGGATCGAGCAGTCCGCAGCGCCGGCCGAACAGAAGCGCATCGAGAGCATGAAGCTGGATGCCATGCTCGGGTACTGCGAGACGGCTCGCTGTAGGCGGGTGATCCTGCTCAACTATTTCGGGGAGGCGGCGCAACCTTGCGGCAACTGCGACGTGTGCCTCGAACCTCCGCAGACCTGGGACGGGACGGTGGCGGCGCAGAAGCTGATGTCCGCGGTGCTGCGCACCGGCAGCCGCTTCGGTGCCGGACATCTCATCGATGTCCTGCGCGGGAAAGCCACCGACCGGGTGAAGCAGCTGCGTCACGACGGGCTGCCGACGTTCGGCGTCGGCGCAGAGCTGGACGAGTCCGCGTGGCGCGGTGTGGCCCGCCAACTCGTGGCGCTCGGCCTCCTGCGCACGGACGCCGAACGCTACGGCGCGCTTGCACTGACTGACGCGGCGCGGCCGGTGCTGCGGGGCGAGACCCGGCTCGAGCTGCGGCGCGCGCGCCCCAAGCTCGCAGTGGGTCGGCGTGCCGAGTCACGTCGCGATGCCGACGCCGCAGCCGGCGCCGATCCAGCCCTGCTGGACGCGCTGCGTGCCCTGCGGCGCGAGCTCGCCCAGGCGCAGAACGTCCCTGCGTATGTCGTGTTCCACGACGCGACGTTGTACGAGCTGGCGCGGTTGCGGCCCGGTGACGAAAGCGCGCTCCGACAGGTGTCCGGCATCGGTGAGCACAAGCTCGCGCGCTACGGCGCCCGCCTTCTGGAAGTGCTGCGCGCAGCTGCCGAGTAGGCGTGTGGGGGGCACCGATCGCCCCTTGGAGTCCGGATGCAGCGGCCCGAGAGCTATCCGGTTCCGGCGAACCACACGGCCGCCGGCGTTATCCTGGCTCGCTGAACCGGGCGATTGTCATCAGTCCTTCCCATGAGGGGGCCTGCGGCGCGGCCGGGATGTTGCCCCGAGCGGGTGCGGGCCGAGGGCTGTTGTTCGTGACGGGACGAGCTTTCCGGCACATGCTATGCTTTTTTTACCTGTGTTTCTCACGGAGCAGCGCCCAGGAGAACCCAATGGCCAGACAGCTCAACATCACCTACCTAGCGGACCGGGACATGCTCGGCCTGGTGAGCGACGAGGACTACGAGCAGTTCAAGGACCTGCTGCTCGAGGCCATGCACAAGGAGTGGCCGAAGGCAGTCGTGGCCGTGGACGACGGGGAGCACGCCAGCGTCGGGGTCGAGTTCGTCAACGGGGACTTCCCGAGCGCCAAGGCCGAGCACGAGGCCAAGTCGGACGTCGAGGCCCGCGTCCACGAGATCGCCAACGACGTGATCGAAGAGCGCGAATGGGCGACGGAGGAGGAGTACGAGACCTACGACGACGAGTTGGACGAGGAGCTCGAAGAGCGTCGCGGGCGAGACACCGACGACGACTATTGATCGACCCCTGCCCTGCCGGCGCAGGGGAAACCGCGCTGCAGTGCCTGCAGGGTCACAAGCGCGCCCATTTGCTCCAGCGCGTCAGGGTTCTGCACCAGCCAGGCCTGGATAGCCGCGACGAAGTCGGCGATTCGCGCATCCGCCGGCGGGCAGAACCGCCCCGCCTCTCCAAGGGCGTCGCGAGCGGCGAACCCGCTCACGAAGCCCACTACGTAACCCAGACAATAACCGTAATTGCGCAGCACCTCTTCGTCCGGGGGCTGTTGCGCTTCCTCCAGCAGTTGCAGGGCGTGACAGCGCTCCAGCAGATCCAGTCCGGTGGGCTCGGCGTCGCTGCCCGCACGCACAGCGCCGCCCCTGGTGGTCAGCGCGAGCAGGAGGCAGGTCAACATGAAGTTCCGGCGCATGGCCTGCGCATCATACGCCGGCCCGATACGTCACGTACCGGGGTTTGACTCCCTTTCCAGCCGGCGAGCAAACACGCTCATCTCCTTCGCGGCCTGCTGGTCACCGCGGGCGTTCGCCACGTCGATGCCGCGACGATACGCTGCCAGCGCCTCGGCCCGCTGACCGCTTTCGGCCAGCGCCTTGCCCAGCAGCTTCCAGGCAGCGGAGTAACCGGGATCCAGTTCGACCGTGCGCTGCAGGTGGGTGACGGCGGTGTGCGGGTCGGCCGCCTTGAGGTACTCGTTGCCCAGGCTGAAGCGCAGCAGCGCGGTTTCCTTGCCGGCGGCGAGCAGCCTCTCCAGGTTCGTGATCGCTGGATTCATGCGGGAACCTCTCACCGAAGGCACGAAGACACGAAGATAAACCAGAAGTGAAACAGATGTGCCGACGGACCGCAGACGGAGCGCCTGTCGCAGTGGCGAAGCGCACACCCGTCGCCTGGCTTCGGATTCGCCCTCGGCCACGATCCGCGCATCGAAACGACGAGTCTTTCTTCGTGCCTTCGTGTCTTCGTGGTGAGAGGTGGGGTTGGCCTTACAGCTCGATCCGGGTGCCGAGCTCGACCACCCGGTTGGTCGGAATCTTGAAGAACGCCGTGGCGCTGGCGGCGTTGCGCGACATGACCGCGAACAGCTTCTCGCGCCACAGCGCCATGCCCGGCGACGGCGTCGGCACCAGGGTCTGCCGGCTGAGGAAGAACGACGTCTCCATCATATTGAACTCGATACCGCGGTGCTTGGCCGCCAGCGCGAGCGCCTCGGGCAGGTCGGGCTCGTCCTTGAAGCCGTAGTGCACGGTGACGCGGTGGAACTCGTGCCCGAGCGGCTCGACGTCCACCCGCTGCTCGTCGCTTACGTGGGGGATGTCTTCGGAGCGCACAGTAAGCAGCACCACACGCTCGTGCAGCACTTTGTTGTGGTTCAGGTTGTGCAGCATCGCGTGCGGGACGCCTTCCTGGCTGGCGGTGAGGAACACGGCGGTGCCGGGCACGCGAACGGGGGGGTGGTCGGTGATGCTCTTGATGAAGGGGGCGAGCGGAATGGCGCCCGGGCGCAGGCGCTCGAACAGGATCTCTCGTCCGCGCTTCCAGGTCGACAGCAGGACGAACACGACCACGCCCACTACGACCGGGAACCAGCCGCCGTCGAGGATCTTGACCAGGTTGGCGCTGAAGAAGGACAGGTCGATGAACAGGAAGGCGGCCGGGAGCGGGAGTGCGATCCACAAAGGCCAACGCCACAGCCTGCGCATGACGAAGAACACGAGGATCGAGTCGATCGCCATGGTGGCGGTTACCGCGATCCCGTAAGCGCCCGCCAGATTGCTGGAGGAGCCAAAGCCCAGAACCAGCCCGATGACCGCGAGGTACAGGCCCCAGTTGATCCACGGCAGGTAGACCTGCCCGATCTCCTTCTCGGAAGTGTGCTCGATCATCAGGCGGGGGCAGTAGCCGAGCTGGATCGCCTGACGGGTGAGCGAGTATGCCCCGGAGATCACCGCCTGCGACGCGATCACCGTTGCGAGCGTAGCGAGCACCACCATGGGGTAGAGCGCCCAGTCGGGAGCGAGATGGTAGAACGGGTGCTGGACCGCCTCGGGCGAGCGCAGCAGCAGCGCACCCTGGCCGAAGTAGTTGAGCAGCAGTGCCGGAAACACGAACCACACCCAGGCCAGCCGGATCGGGCGCTTGCCGAAGTGGCCCATGTCGGCGTACAGGGCCTCGGCCCCGGTCACCGCCAGCACCACGGCGCCCAGCACCAGGAAGCCGAGGACGCCGTTGTCGACAAAGAACCGCGCTGCCCAGAACGGGTTGAGCGCCTCCAGCACGCTCGGGTACTGCGCGATGCTGATGACGCCGAGGGACGCGAGGACGGCGAACCAGACGCACATGACCGGCCCGAAGAATGCCGCGACACGCGCCGTGCCCGTCTGCTGCACGAAAAACAGGCCCGTGATGACCAGCAGAGTGACCGGGATCACATAGGGCTTGAGCAGCGGGGTGGCGACCTCCAGCCCTTCCACCGCGGACAGCACCGAGATGGCGGGCGTGATCATCCCGTCGCCGTAGAACAGCGCGGCGCCGAACATGCCCAGCGTGAGCAGCAGCCAGCGCAGCCGCGGCTCGCTGTCTACCGAGCGACGCACCAGCGCGAGCAGCGCCATGATCCCGCCTTCACCGCGGTTGTCGGCGCGCATCATCAGCGTCACGTACTTGATCGTGACGATGATGAACAGGGCCCACGCCATGAGCGAGAGCACGCCCACGACGTTGTCGTGGTTCACGGTCAGCCCATGCGCTGCGCCGAAGGATTCCTTGATCGCGTAAAGGGGGCTGGTGCCGATGTCGCCGTAAACGACGCCCACCGCGCCAATGGCCAGCGCGAGTAGGCCGTGTTTTGCGTCGGGGGGAGGCTCAGGACCGGTCGGTGCAGGGGTATTCTGACTTGTTTCCACGTTGGTCCTACCTGTCGTGGCGGCGCATCATACCACTTCCGGTCGGGGCGATGCGCATGACGCCACGTTGCGCAGGCAACTGATACCATCATCCATGAACCATGAGGAAAGCCCATGAAGCAGATCATCCACAGCAAGGATGCCCCGCAGGCGATCGGCACTTATTCCCAGGGGGTCCGCGCCGGGCATACGGTCTACCTGTCGGGGCAGATCGGTATTGACCCTGCAAACATGCAGCTCAGAGACGGCATCGAGGCTCAGATCCACCAGGTGTTCCGCAACCTGCGCGCAGTCGCCATCGCGGCGGGTGGAGGTCTCGATGACGCGGTGAAGGTCACCGTCTTCCTCACCGATCTCGCGCACTTCGCCAGGGTCAACGAGATCATGGCCGAGTACTTCCAGCAGCCCTATCCTGCGCGCGCCGCAGTCGGCGTGGCGTCGCTCCCGCGCGGGGCGCTGGTGGAGATCGAGGCCATTCTGGTTACCACCAGCTAAGAGCACCTCTCACCACGAAGACACCAAGACACGAAGAAGGGCAGCCCCCGGTTGCCGGGGGCAGTATGGGCGGAGTACTTGCTCGGACGCATCCAGGCGGTCCCTGCTGTCGGATCCGGTTGACCACGGAGCTGACGCACCAGCATCGAGGATGGCAGCGCTATGACCTGCCGGACACGATCTTTCGGGTTTTCTTCGTGTCTTCGTGTCTTCGTGGTGAGCGGTTGCTTTGTGGTGAGAGGGTGCCGAAATGACAGTGTCACCCAAAGCGGACGGGGCCAGAACGTCCACCCGCAAGCTGCTGGAAAAGCTCGGCCTGCGCACCGACCTGGACCTGGTGCTGCACCTGCCGCTGCGCTACGAGGACGAGACGCATCTGACGCGCCTGCGCGACGCGCTGCCCGGGCAGAGCGTGCAGGTCGAGGTGGAGGTGATCGAAGCGCAGATCCAGTTCCGCCCCAAGCGCATTCTGGTCTGCCGCACGCGCGACGGCGACGAGGAGCTGACCCTGCGCTTCTTCAACTTCTACCCGAGCCAGCTGCGGCAACTGGCGGTCGGTGTCCGGCTGCGCGTGATGGGGGAGCTGAAGCGCGGCTTCTTCGGTGCCGAGATGATCCACCCGCGCTATCGGGCGCTGCGCGGAGAGGAGGAACCGCTGCCCGAAGCGCTTACGCCGGTGTATCCGACCACTGCAGGGCTCGCGCAGCATGCGCTGCGCAAGCTGATTGCCCGGGCCCTGACGCAGATCGACCTCGATGACACGCTGCCGTCCGAGCTGCTGGAGCGCTGGAAGCTGGCCGGCTTCCGCGACAGCGTGCGCTATCTGCACAACCCCCCGCCCGACGCGCCTCAGGACGAGTTGCAGGCCCGCACTCACCGGGCCTGGCGGCGCATCAAGTTCGACGAGCTGCTCGCCCAGCAGCTGTCGATGCGTCAGCATTACCGGCGGCGGCAGGCGGCGCGAGCGCCCGCGCTGGGCGGCACGCGAGTGCTGGGCGACCGGCTGCTCGCCAGCCTGCCGTTCGAACTGACCCGCGCCCAGGCGCGGGTGCTGGCGGAGGTCCGCGCCGATCTCGCCAAGCCTCATCCCATGCAACGTCTGCTGCAGGGCGACGTCGGCAGCGGCAAGACCGTCGTCGCGGCGCTGGCCGCCTTGCAGGCAGTGGAGGCGGGGTGCCAGGTGGCGGTGATGGCGCCCACGGAGATTCTCGCCGAGCAGCACTACGCCAAGTTCAGCGGCTGGCTCGCTCCCCTGGGCGTCGAGGTGGCATGGCTGACCGGCAGCCTGACGCGCAAGGAAAAGCGCGAAGCGCTGGCGCGAGTGGCTGCGGGCGAGGCGCCGGTTGCGGTGGGCACCCACGCACTGTTCCAGGAGCAGGTCGCCTTCCAGCGGCTGGGCCTTGCCATCGTCGACGAGCAGCACCGCTTCGGCGTGCATCAGCGCCTGGCGTTGCGGCTCAAGGGAACCGACGCCGACGAAGGCGTGCAGCCGCACCAGCTGATGATGAGCGCCACACCGATCCCGCGCACGCTGGCCATGAGCTTCTATGCCGATCTGGACGTCTCGGTGATCGACGAGCTTCCGCCCGGGCGCACACCGGTGGTCACCAAGCTGGTTGCCGACACCCGTCGCGACGAGGTGATTGCGCGAGTGCGCGATGCCTGCATGACCGGGCGCCAGGCCTACTGGGTGTGCCCGCTCATCGAGGAGTCGGAGGCCCTGCAACTGAAGACTGCCATCGAGACCTTCGAGACGGTCCGCCAGACCTTTCCGGAGCTGTCGGTGGGACTGGTGCACGGGCGCCTGGCCAGCAGCGAGAAGGCGGCCGTGATGCAGCAGTTCACCGCCGGTGTGATCCAGCTGCTGGTGGCCACCACGGTGATCGAAGTGGGGGTTGACGTGCCGGCGGCCTCGCTGATGGTGATCGAGCATGCCGAGCGCATGGGCCTGGCGCAGATGCACCAGCTGCGCGGCCGGGTGGGACGCGGCGCGCAGGCGAGCGTATGTATCCTGATGTACCAGAACCCGCTGTCGGACACCGCCCGCGAGCGCCTGCGCACCATGTACGAGCACACCGACGGGTTCGAGATCGCACGCCACGATCTGCGTATCCGGGGGCCTGGCGAGCTGCTTGGCGCTCGCCAGAGCGGCGTTCCGATGCTGCGCTTCGCCGACCTGGAGACCGATCTCGATCTGCTGGAAGCGGCGCGGGACGCGGCGGAGCACCTGCTGCGCGCAGCGCCCGATCGCGCCCAGGCGCATCTGGCCCGCTGGATGGGTGGCCGCCAGGAGTATCTGCGCGTCTGAGCGCTGGCAGCCTGCGCTTTGCCACTGCTCGAGCAGCGCAGCGCATTAGGACGCAGACGGTATGGTTTCGCTTCCAGCCCGCCGTTCCAGTGGTTGGCGGTCGGCGCTTCTACTCCAGTCTGGTCCAGTCTGGTCCTTCCTCAGCGTCCGCTGCGTCCTCAGCGGTTCAGTTGCTGCGCCGGACGAGGCCCGGCTCGGTTATCATCCGCCTAGCATGAACATGTAGCACCCGCCCTTGCTCTCGCTCCAGATCATCCTAGCCGTTGCGATCTATTGGATCGCGCTGGGTGTGGCCGGCCTCGCCCTGCGCTGCACCCGCGAAGCGCACGCGCGGCTGTTCTTCTCTCTTGGCGCTGCCGGCAGCTTGGTGTTGGCGGTGGCCGCGCTCCCGGCGCTGTCGGACTGGCCCCAGACCCTGGTGCTCCCGCTCGGCCTCCCGGACCTGCCGTTCCACCTGCGCCTGGACCCGCTGTCGGCCTTCTTTCTTCTGCTCCTGGGTGCGGCCAGCACCGGGGTGTCGCTGCACTCCGCCGGCTACTTCCAGAAGGGTGGTGGCGGCGACATCCGGCTGGTGTGCCTGCAGTACCACGTGTTCCTGGCCGCCATGGTGATGGTGCTGTTGGCCGACGATGGCTATCTGTTCATGGTGGCCTGGGAATCCATGGCGCTTGCCAGCTATTTCCTGGTGACCACGGATCATCGCCATGCCGAGATCCGCAGCGCCGGCCTGCTTTACCTGGTTGTGGCGCACATCGGTGCGGTGGCGATCCTGCTGTGCTTCGGCGTGCTGCAGCTCGGCACCTGGGATTACACCTTCGCCGCGATGCGCGACAACGCGCTGTCGCCGGGGTGGGCCGGTGTCGCTTTTCTGTTGGCGCTGTTCGGTTTCGGTGCGAAGGCCGGCTTCCTGCCGGTGCACGTCTGGCTGCCAGAGGCGCACCCGGCTGCGCCCTCGCCGGTCTCGGCCCTGATGAGCGGTGTGATGCTGAAGACCGCCATCTACGGGCTGCTGCGCGTGAGCTTCGATCTGCTGCACCTGCAGATCTGGTGGTGGGGCGTGGTCGCCCTGTCGGTCGGCCTGCTCACGGCCTTCTACGGCGTGGCGTTTGCCGCGGTGCAGACCGACATGAAGCGCCTGCTTGCCTGGTCCTCCATCGAGAACATCGGGATCGTGCTTGCCGGCATCGGGCTCACGCTCACTTTCCACGCCTACGACATGAGCCTGCTGTCCGCCTTCGCGCTGGCGGCCACGCTCTATCACTGCCTGAACCATGCGCTGTTCAAGAGCCTGTTGTTCCTCGCCACCGGCTCGGTCATGCACGCCACCCGCCAGCGCAGCCTCGGCAAACTGGGCGGTCTGATCCGGCGCATGCCCTGGGTCGCGGCCATGGCGCTGATCGGCACGCTCGCGATCGCCGGGCTTCCGCCGCTCAACGGGTTCGCCTCCGAGTGGATGCTGCTGCAGGCGTTTCTGCTCACCCCGGGGCTGCCCAACTCCTATCTCAACATGTTCGTGCCGGTGGCCACGGCCGCGGTTGCGCTGGTGGTAGCGCTGGCCGGTTATGTGATGGTGAAGTTCTACGGCGTGGTGTTCCTCGGCCTGCCGCGCGAGGAGAGCCTGGCCGAGGCGCACGATGCCGGCGCCTTCGAGCGGCTGGGCCTGGGCTGGCTGGCGCTTTGGTGCGTGGTGCTGGGTGTGACGCCGGTATTCGTGGTCGCTGCGCTGGATCCCATCGCTCAGATGCTGGTCGGCGCGACCCTGCGCAATATGCTCGGGCAGTCGAGCTGGATATTCCTGACCGCGATCCAGCCGGAGCACGCCAGCTACGGCCCGATGGTCTTCCTGCTGGTGATCGTGGGCGTGATGGCCGCCACCTTCCTGGTGGTGCGGCGCTTCTACCACGGCCGGATGCGCCGCTCCGCACCCTGGGACTGCGGCTTCCTGGGCCTGAACGCTCGCATGCAGGACAGCGCCGAGGGCTTTGGCCAGCCGATCAAGCAGATCTTCGAGCCCTTCTTCCGCATCGAGCGCCATCATCCCAGTCCCTTCGACCGGGCGCCGCGCTACGCCTCGAAGCTGGAGGACAACCTCTGGTATTGGCTGTACCTGCCCATCGTGCGGCTGGCGGAGCGCCTAGCCGGATTGGTGGCCGTACTGCACCACGGCCGCATTGCGCTGTACCTGGTGTACAGCTTCGTGACGCTGTTGCTTCTGCTGGTGCTGATGACATGAACTGGGGCTACCTGGCTTCGCAGCTGTTCCAGACTGCGCTCGCCATCGCGACCGCGCCGCTGCTGCTCGGCTGGGTCAGTCAGTGCCGCGCCTGGCTGCAGAACCGCAGCGGGCCGGGTGTGCTGCAGCCCTACAGGGTGCTGTTCAAGCTGCTGCAGAAGGATGCGGTCATCGCCCATAACGCTTCCTGGCTGTTCCGGCTCGCGCCCTATGTGGTGTTCGCGTGCATGGTGCTCGCGGTGAGCATCGTGCCGCTGGTGGCCACCGACCTGCCTTTCGCGCTGGCCGCAGACGTGATCGCCCTGGTGGGGCTGCTGGCGCTGGCACGTGTGTTCATGGCGCTGGCCGCCATGGATGTGGGCACGGCCTTCGGCAGCCTGGGCGCGCGCCGCGAGATGCTCATCGCCTGCCTGGCAGAGCCGGCGCTTCTGATGGTCTTCTTCACGCCCGCGCTGATCAGCCAGTCCACGGAGCTCCCCGTCATCGTCGACCAGCTCGCGCACCGCGAGCTGCGTCTGTACCCGAGCATGGCCTTCGCGGCCGTAGCCTTCCTGATGGTCCTGCTGGCGGAGAACGCGCGCATCCCGGTCGACAACCCCACCACGCATCTGGAGCTGACCATGGTCCACGAGGCCATGCTGCTGGAGTACTCGGCGCGCCACCTGGCCCTGATGGAGTGGGCCCACGCGCTCAAGCTCATGACCTACGCTGCGATCGGCATCGCCCTGTTCGCGCCCTGGGGCATCGCGGCGGCGGGCGAATGGCTGATGTTCCCGCTGGCGGTGGGCGTGCTGGCGGCGAAGCTCGCGCTGGGCGGTGCCGGGCTGGCGCTGCTCGAGACGGTGTCCGCCAAGATGCGCATCTTCCGCGTGCCCGAGTTTCTCGGCATGGCCTTCATGCTCGCCGTGCTCGGCATGCTCACCTGGATTCTGGTCCAAGCATGAGCCCTGAGACCGTCGCCGACTTCATCAATCTGCTGGCTTCGCTGCTGCTGCTGATCGCCTTCGCAATGCTGGCGCAGCGCCGTCTGCTGCGGCTGATCCACCTGTTCGCCCTGCAGGGCTTCGTGCTGGCGCTGAACACAACGCTGGTGGCCGCCACCATCGGCCACACGCACCTGTACTTTTCGGCGCTGCTCACGCTGGTGTTGAAGGTGCTGCTGCTGCCCTGGATCCTGCACCGGCTGATCGACCGGCTGAACGTGCGCTGGGACGTGGAGACGCAGGTCAACCTCTCCACCATCCAGCTGGTCGGCATCGTCCTGGTCATCATCGCCTTCAACCTGGCGCTGCCGATTTCCCAGCTCGCCGGCACCATCACCCGCGGCACCCTGGGCATCGCGATGGCAAGCGTGCTGCTGTCCTTCCTGATGATGATCACGCGGCGCAAGGCGATCCCGCAGGTGATCGGGTTCCTGGCGATGGAAAACGGGCTGTTCTTTGCAGCGACCAGCGCCACCTACGGCATGCCCATGGTGGTGGAGCTGGGCATCGCGCTGGACGTGTTGGTGGGAACGCTGATCTTCGGGGTGTTCTTCTTCCAGATCCGCGAGACCTTCGACAGTCTCGACATCCATCACCTGGAAAGGCTCAAGGACAAGTGACCGAGCTCCTGCTGGTCCTCGGCTGCCCCCTTGCCGGCGCGCTGCTGCTGGCCGTCCGCGGTCATCGGCCGGCGGCTGCGGACCTGAACGTCTTCGCGAGCCTGCTCACCTTTCTGGCGGCCGCAGTGCTGACTGCGCGCGTCATCTCCGGCGGGCCGCTGGTGGCGCTGCGCGAGCTGTTCTTCGTGGATGCCTTCAACGTGTTTCTGGTGGCGCTCACCGCGTTCGTGGGCTTCACCACTGCGGTGTTCAGCCGGGTGTACATGCGCGTCGAGCAGGACCGAGGCAAGCTGTCGACCGGGCAGCTGCGCCTGTACCACAGCATGTACCAGATGTTTACCTTCACTATGCTGGTGGCCCTGCTCACCAACAACGTGGGGATCCTGTGGGTGGCGATGGAGGCCGCCACGCTGACTACCGTGTTGCTGGTGAGCCTGTACCGCACGCCCGCCAGTATCGAGGCTGCCTGGAAGTACTTCATCCTCTGCGGCGTGGGCATCGCGCTGGCCCTGTTCGGCACCATCCTGCTGTACCTGGCGGCAGAGAAGGTGCTGGGTCCGGGCGGCACGGCGTTGCTGTGGACCCATCTCGACGAAGTGAAGGGCGAGCTCGAGCCCACCGTGCTGTCCATCGCTTTCGTGTTCCTGCTGGTGGGCTACGGCACCAAGGTCGGGCTGGTGCCGCTGCACAACTGGCTGCCGGACGCTCACGCCGAGGGTCCCACCCCCATCTCTGCGGTGCTCTCCGGCCTGCTGCTCAACGTCGCGCTGTATGCCGTGGTGCGCAACAAAGTGCTGGTGGACGGGGCGCTCCAAACGCACGTGGCAGGCCACCTGATGATGGGCTTCGGCCTGCTTTCGGTCGTGGTCGCCGCATTCTTCCTGTCCCGGCAGAAGGACATCAAGCGGCTGTTCGCCTACTCGTCCATCGAGCACATGGGGATCATCACCTTTGCGTTCGGCATGGGCGGGCCGGTGGCCAGCTTCGCCGGGCTGCTGCACATGACCGCACACTCTCTGACCAAGTCGGCGATCTTCTTTGCGGTCGGGCATGCCGCACAGAAGGCCGGCACCCAGACCATAGCGGACATCCGTGGGTTGATCCGGGTCAGCCCCACCGTGGGCTGGGGACTGATGCTGGGCAGCATCGCCATCCTTGGCATCCCGCCTTTCGGCGTGTTTGCCAGCGAGTTCCTGATCCTGACCACGGCCATGCGCGAGCAACCCTGGGCCACACCGTTCCTGCTGTCGGCGCTTGGCGTGGCTTTCGCCGCGGTGTTCAGCAAAGTGCAGGCGATGGTGTGCGGGGAGACCACCGCGCAGCCCCTGCCACATCCGCCGGCGCTGTTTCCGGTGTTCGTGCATCTTGCACTCGTGCTCGTCCTGGGACTGTATATTCCGCCCTACCTGGCGCAGTGGTATCGGCAGGCGGCGGCGATGATCGGGTAGCTACGCACAATCCAACGCAGAGGCGCAGAGAGCGCAGAGAAGACCTTGACACAACTTGTCCAAAGAGTCGCTTCCCAACCTGGGAGGCCGGGGATGTCGGCAGGTCAGCATGTGGCTTTCTCTCTGCAGCCTCTGCGTTGAGATGTTGGTTTCGCCATGAAAGCTGCAGAGCTTGGACTCACACTGACGCCGCTGCCCGGTGCGATGCCGGCGTGGCGGGCAACTGTCGACGCGCAACAATGGCGCGATATCGCGCAGCGCGTGCGCGAGCGCGGCGGCAGGCTGGTGGCGCTATGGGCCAGCGATGAAACTTCCCGCGCCAGCGGGTACGCCGTACACGCGGCGCTGGGGCTGCGCGATGGCCTGCTCTGGCTGACGCTGCCTATGCCGCTCCAGCCACCCGAGTTCCCCGATCTCGCCGCGATCTTTCCTGCTGCCGACCGGATGCAGCGTGCCGCGTTCGATCTGGTCGGCGCGCGTGCAGGCGACGCCCAGGACCAGCGCCGGTGGCTGCGGCACGGCGCCTGGCCGAAGGGCACGTATCCCTTGCGCAAGAGCTTCGACGCTGCGCGTGTGCTGCCTCCGGAGCCGGACAACTATTCGTTCGTGCCGGTCACCGGCGACGGGGTGCACGAGATCCCGGTCGGGCCCGTGCACGCGGGCACTATCGAACCCGGGCACTTCCGCTTTTCGGTGGTGGGCGAGCGCGTGCTGCGTCTGGAGGAGCGCCTGGGCTACAAGCACAAGGGCATCGAGAAGCCCTTCGAGTCGCTCGGCGGGCACGAGGCGAGCCGGCTCGCGGGTCGCATCAGCGGCGATTCGACGGTGGCGTATGCGTGGGCCTACGCCATGGCGGCCGAGAGCGCCGCCGGCCTCGCCCCCCCGGTACGTGCGGTATGGCTGCGCGCGCTGTTCCTGGAGCGCGAGCGCATCGCCAACCACCTCGGCGATCTCGGCTTCCTCGCCAACGACGCCGGGCTGGCTTTTGGCCTGGCCCAGATGTCACGGCTGAAGGAGGAGGTGCTGCGGTCCAATGCGACGCTGTTCGGCCATCGCTACCTCATGGATGCGATCGTGCCCGGCGGCGTGGCGTGCGATCTGACCTCGGAAGGCGTACAGGAGCTGCATGCGCAGATCGAGATGCTGCGCCCGGAGATCGCCAGGGTGCGGCTGATTTTCGACGAGCACCCTGGGTTGCAGGATCGCCTGGTCAGCACCGGCCGCGTGCTGCCCGAGCTCGCCGAGCAGGTCGGGCTAACCGGGCTGGCGGGCCGGGCGAGCGGTATGGCATGCGATCTGCGCGCGCTGCTGCCGACCGCGCCGTACGATCAGATCGGGGTGCAGATGGCCGGCGCACGAAGCGGCGACGTTGCCGCGCGCGTGCTGGTGCGCTTCGAGGAGCTGCTGGAGTCTCTCGAGCTGTGCCGAAAGATCCTCAGGCGCATGCCCGTGGGCAACGTCGCGACCCTAGTCCCGACACCGCCTGTCGGCGCCGCCGGCATCGGATGGGTGGAGGGCTGGCGCGGCGAGGTGCTGATCGCGCTGGAGACCGGTGCCGACGGCGCGCTGCATCGCCTGCACGCCCACGATCCCTCGTGGCAGAACTGGCCGGTGCTGGAGCATGCGGTGATCGGCAATATCGTTCCGGACTTCCCGCTGATCAACAAGTCGTTCAATCTTTCCTATAGCGGTGCTGACTTGTAGAGCGCTTGAACCACAGAGGCACAGAGACACAGAGGAACGAAAGGCGTAGCGACTCGCGGCTAGCGATGTGCTGCCGAAGCTCAGACCGACACGAGGTGTCTGGTAATGGGTTGATCGCACTTCTCTGCGCCTCTGTGTCTCTGTGGTGAGATGGAGGTCTTGGGATGTACCAGATACTGAAGCAGATAGCGAAAACCGGCATCGTCTCCGAGCCGCCGCCGTCTCCCGACGAGGCGCTGCGCGTGACCGCAGAGCGACTCAAAGACGAGGTGCTGCGCTGGTTCGCGGGGGCACTGACGATCCGCCACGTCGACGCCGGGTCCTGCAATGGCTGTGAGCTGGAG
>Ga0105100_10001082_pt1 | contig 16006 bp, 11 predicted proteins | sample PPLLak12cMay2015_2_FD_87033 | JGI IMG/M metagenome (GOLD analysis project Ga0105100, IMG submission 87033) | Freshwater sediment microbial communities from Prairie Pothole Lake near Jamestown, North Dakota, USA - PPLs Lake P8 Core (1) Depth... | ecosystem: Environmental > Aquatic > Freshwater >...
AAAGATTAAAGATCAAAGACTAAAAATTAACCATTTACCATTTACCATTTACCATTAACCATTAAATACTTTTAAAATTATGGCAAAAATTAATTTCGGAGGAATTGTTGAAGATGTTATAACACGCGAAGAATTTCCCTTAAAGAAAGCGCAGGAAATACTTAAAAATGAGGTGGTGGCCGTGATTGGCTATGGAGTGCAGGGGCCTGCTCAGGCCATGAACATGAAGGATAACGGCATTAATGTCATTATCGGTCAGGCACCGGAATTCAAAGCGGACTGGGATAAGGCTGTGAAAGACGGGTGGGTGCCCGGCAAGAACCTCTTTAACATTGAAGAGGCTGCCAAAAAAGGCACCATTATCCAATACCTGGTATCAGATGCCGCCCAGCGCACTATCTGGCCAATCCTGAAGCCCTGTCTGAAGGCAGGTGATGCTTTGTATTTCTCCCATGGATTTTCCATTACTTACAAGGAACAAACCGGAGTGATCCCTTCCGCAGATGTAGATGTTATACTGGTGGCACCCAAGGGTTCGGGTACCAGTGTAAGGCGCAATTTCCTGGCCGGTGCCGGCATCAATTCCAGCTTTGCGGTTTTCCAGGATTTTACAAAACGGGCTACTGAACGCACAATAGCCATAGGCATAGCCATTGGTTCAGGATATCTATTCCCGACCACGTTCGAGAATGAAGTATACAGTGACCTGACTGGAGAACGCGGCGTGCTGATGGGTGCCCTGGCAGGCATTATGGATGCCCAGTACCAGGTACTTCGCCAACATGGCCATAGTCCCAGTGAAGCCTTTAACGAAACCGTGGAGGAGCTTACCCAGAGCCTCATCCGGCTGGTTGATGAGAACGGGATGGACTGGATGTATTCTAACTGCAGTGCAACTGCCCAGCGCGGTGCGCTTGACTGGAGGCCTAAATTCAAAGAAGCGACGCTTCCTGTTTTCAATGATCTTTACAATAAAGTGAAATCAGGAGCTGAAACCAAACGGGTGCTGGAATCAACCGGCAAGCCTGACTACAGGGAATTGCTTGAGATTGAACTGAAAGAATTGCGGGAATCAGAAATGTGGCGGGCCGGGCAACAGGTAAGAAACCTGAGACCGAAGAACAAATAATCAGTACTTTGCACGCCGTGAGGTGAATCTACTGGCTGCCAGCAGAAATTCCTGGAAAAACCTCAGTATAAATGAATAACTGAGGTTTTTTGCTTTTTAAACAATTGGGTTTACCTTTATGGGAGTCAACTGCTGGAAATTAAAATGTCCAGGTAAAATATGGAACAAGGAACATCGAACACGGAACCTGACTTCCGGCCAGGCAGGTGCTGAAGATAAGATAAAGAACGCATTATCTTCGTTATGCTGCATTCGGTGTTCCTTGTTCATTATTCAAATCAAATGAACAATGGCCCTTCAGGATGAAGACAACATAGACATTCGCCGCTTCAGGGTCAGCCTGATATTTCCCACTTTTTTCCTGATCCTCTTATGGCTGGTAAGGGTCGTTGAACTGGTCGAGGAATTGGACCTTTCATTCCTGGGGATATTCCCGCGAAGGTTTTCCGGACTCATTGGCATTCTTACCTCTCCGCTCATCCATGCAAATTTTGACCACCTCCTTAACAATTCCATTCCCCTGTTTTTACTTTCTGTGGCAGTCTTCTTTTTTTATCATAAGGTGGCCTTCAGGGTATTCATCTATGGATATTTCCTGACCGGCCTGGCCGTCTGGCTTTTTGCCCGGCCTTCACATCATATCGGCGCCAGCGGCCTCGTCTATGTTTTCGCATCCTTTCTTTTCTTCAGCGGGATTATCCGGCAGAACATTAATCTGCTGGCCATTTCACTGCTGGTCACCTTTCTGTATGGCAGCATGGTGTGGGGCATATTTCCCTATAAACCCGATATGTCATGGGAATCTCACCTGATGGGTATGATGGTGGGACTTGGTCTGGCCTTGCTATACCGCAACGAAGGGCCGGTAATACAAAAACATGTGTGGGAGGAGGAAGAAGACAGGGACGAGCAAGAAAGGGACGAGGGACAAGTAAGACAAATGCTTAATATAATAGATAACCCCGAACAATAATGTTGGCATAAATGCCGGACTATTGTAACTTTCTTTTTACTTGTCCCTTGTCCCTTGTCCCTTCTTCCTTACTGCACCGTCTCCGTCCTTTCGACCGTTTCCACTCCCTTGATCCGGCTTAATCCCATGATCAGGTTATTAACGTCCCGGGTATCGTGCACGTATAGTTCCATGGAGGCTTCCCAGATGCCATCGTGACTGTTAAGATTGATGCCCCGGATGTTAACATTCAGCTCCTCGGTGATGACGGTTGTAATATCATGAAAAATACCAAATCTCTCAGTCCCGCCGATTTTAATTTTCACCAGAAAAGACAGGATCCGGTGGGTGGTCCATTTTACCGGGATAAATAATTCATTGTGGCTGGACAGCAGTTTTATGGCTTCCGGGCATTTTGACTGATGAATGATCACACCGGCCTCTGCCTTCTCCTTTGAGAATCCAACCACGTTGTCGCCGGGAATAGGATTGCAGCATTTGGCTATGGTATAATCAGCCGTTTCCTTATCCAGGTCTTCGCTAAGCAGTAAGGGTTCTGTAATACCTAATTTTACAGCAGGCTGATTCATCTCCTGGCCTTTTCTGTTTCTTTCCATGGTCTTTCCCAGCTGAAGACTCCAGTAATTGACCCATTTGCTTATGGTATTTTTCTTGAGGATCTCCGGAAGATGCTCCAGTTGGATAATCCCCGTACCAATTTTGCTGTATAATTCATCCTTGGTGGTAACCTCATACGCAGGCATAAGTTTGCGCATAACCCGGGCACTGGGTCTGAGCTTAATTTCCAGCAACTTGTCTTCCAGCATTTTTTTCCCCTTTTCAATCCTGTTCTTGGTATCCGATTTCAGCAACGATTTTATGGATGCCTTGGCTTTGGCCGTAATTACGGTATTCAGCCATTCGCGACGCGGATGCAGGGTATCGGATGTAATGATCTCCACCTGATCGCCGCTTTTCAGAACATGGTTCAGGGGGACCAGCTTATGGTTAACTTTTGCCCCGATAGAGGTATGCCCTATGTTGGTATGGATTTCATAAGCAAGATCAAGCACGGTGGAGTTAACCGGAAGCGTTTTAATATCCCCTTTGGGAGTGAAAACAAAAATTTCGGATGCAAAAAGGTTCAGTTTGAAATCATCAAGGAATTCCAGGGCATCGTAATTAGGACTCTCCAGTAATTCCTTTATCCGTTTGATCCATTTGTCCAGTTCACTTTCCTGCGATGTTTCGGTTTTATATTTCCAGTGGGCGGCAAAACCGTGTTCGGCAATTTCGTCCATTCTCCTTGACCGGATCTGAATTTCAACCCAGTTCCCTTTGGGTCCCATAACAGTGGCATGCAAGGCCTCATAACCGTTAGCCTTGGGTGTGCTTACCCAATCCCTTATCCTTTCGGGTTTTGGCATGTATATATCCGTTATCATCGAATAGATATTCCAGCATTGCGTCTTTTCAGGAATATCAGACAGGGGATCGAAAACGATCCGGATGGCCATCAGATCATAGACTTCTTCAAAAGGAATGCTTTTCGACTGCATTTTATGCCATATGGAATAAATGGATTTATAACGTCCGTTTATTTCATGCATGATATTGTTCTTATCAAGCTGCTCACGGATAGGTTTCGAAAATTCGTCGATAAATTCCTGATGGCTTTTTGCCTTGATTTTGATGCTTTCCTCCAGTTCCTGATAGATCTTCGGATACCGGTATTTCAGGCTCAGGTCCTCCATTTCTGTCTTGATGGCATAAAAGCCCATCCTGTGTGCCAGGGGCGCATACAGATAAAGGGTTTCTGCAGAGATCTTAAGCTGTTTATGTACGGGCAGTGCATCGAGGGTGCGCATATTATGCAAACGGTCGGCCAGTTTAATCAGGATAACCCGGACATCATCCGATAAGGTCAGCAGCATTTTCCTGAAATTCTCAGCCTGAAAGGATGAGTTTTTGTCAAACACCCCCGAGATTTTTGTCAACCCGTCTACAATAGAAGCGATCTTGGCCCCGAAATGATTTTCTATGTCTTCCAGGGTAAAATCGGTATCTTCAACCATATCATGCAACAAAGAAGCCACGATGGAGGTCACGCCAAGCCCCATTTCCTCACTGACGATACGGGCTACGGCGAGCGGATGAAGGATATAAGGATCACCGGATTTTCGGCGTGTTTCCTTATGGGCATCATAAGCTATATTAAAGGCTTTGCGAATAAGCGCCTTGTCCCCTTTCTTATAACAACGGGTGCAATTGGTAATAAGATCATTCAGTTCATGTTTGATCCTTATCTCCTCTGCGGCTAAAATTGAGCTCATAAGCACGAATCGCGGCTAGCTGATGTGAAAGTGCAAAGTTAATGATTTTAGGGCTATTGATAAGGTTTGTCCGGGAAAAATTTACGGATAAACAACCGTAACCTGACCGGTAAGTTTCTGGGTGGAATTGGAAAAGTTGAACAGAACTATATGATAGAGATATACGCCTTCAGGCACTTGCTTCCCATTTACACGGCCATCCCAGGGTTCGGATCCTTCCCATATTTTCAGTCCCGACCGGTTGAAAATAGTCATTTCATAACGTTCGGGGACAAAGGAGAAAATGGGCCGGAAGGTATTATTAACTCCATCATGGCTATTGGGAATAAATGCATTGGGCATACGGACATCAGGTTCGAGGTTGAAGCATAAACGGTTTGAACGGCTTGTGTTTTGGGTCGCGGAGGCTCCCGTTGGTGCATATGCCGTGATCAGGTAGCATACCCGGCTGCTTTGGGGATCATTAAAATCAATCCGGGTTGAGAAATCATCCCTGAAAAATGTATCCGTCCCAACGGACATTGAATCTGACTGCGGATTTTGAATGCCGGTCACACGCGTCACCTGGTAGTGGTCAACTCCACCGCTCCAGTCAAGATACTCATTCCAGCTCAGGGAAATCAGCAGATTGTCGTAGTTTCCGCCCAGCAGCACATTGCTTGCCAGGTTGGAGGCACCAGCCGGCTTCCCGCAATTGTTGATCGCCAATAGTTTATAATAATAATGCCCTGCTGTAAACTGAACCGGGTCATGATAGGTTACAGTCTTTTCGGCCGTTTGCAGGGTGGCAATGGTGTCGAAGGCTCCATCCGGAGTTCCTGACCGCAACAGTTTATAGCGCTGTAATTCCGAGCCAGGGTCTATTGTAGAGTAGAGATCAATACCATTGTGCTCTCCCAGGGTGGCATAATCGGAATATATGAAAGCCGGCGCCAGCGACATGCCGGTGAATATGTCAACCCTGTTGGATGTAGACAGCCGGATATTGTCGGAATGGGCAGCTTCAATGAATACGCTGTAGATGGTATTTTCCTCTACATTGTTGATGATGAATTGGTTTGTCCCTTCCTGCAGGGTGGCCAGAACAATATAAAGTCCGTTATCCAGACGCTGATAGACGGTATACTGCCTGATTTGTCCCCTCCAGCTGTTGTAATCGCTCCACGTGAGCGAAAGGGCTGCCTGACATGAGTCAAAAACCGCCTGGACAAAGATGGTGCTGTCCGGTTCATCATACAGGCTGAAATACAATGAATCGTCAACCTGATCAACAGCCCAGACCGTATAGCCTACCGGTGCCGTACCGGAAGAGGTTGACATGACAATGAAAGAGGTTTCCCCGGCCGGAGCCGTCCCCACCTGAATGAGCGCATAGGGTTCATCCGGATTGGGACGCACTGCCATGCCGATAACATAATAATCAACGCCCGGGGATGGGCTCGGTTCCCAGTACACCCTGTCATTTCCTGTTTCAGGGTCAACCGTAACCCTTACCAGGTCAGGTTGTTCGGGCTGCTGACCCAATGTCATCCCACCGTTAAAAGCAATCAGAAGAAATGCACTGATAATATAGGAATGAAAAGCAGGTTTCAATTTTTGAGGCTTAGTTTACCATTGATTATAACGGATATTTAATAAGAATAATATGTTGTAAAAGTAGCAATTCATTATCGGGAACATATAAATTATGCTGACTTTTTACCGGGTCTTATTGGCACGGTTATATAATATTCACTTTTCGTTCCAGCCTGCCGGCCTCGCTCCGTCATAGCGGCTACGCGAAGGCGATGCAGGCAGGTTTCGCTATCCTTTCACACATTCTCTAAACTCCCTTCATGGTAAGCTGTATTCTTTTCCGTTCCGTGTCAACCTCCAGCACTTTGACCTTCACATGCTGATGCAGTTTGACAATTTCAGCCGGATTGGCAACAAACCGGTCTGCCATCTGGGAAATATGCACCAGTCCATCCTGTTTTACTCCTATATCAACAAACACACCGAAATTGGTAATATTGGTGACGATACCAGGCAGGACCATCCCAGGTCTTACATCGTCAATTTTGAATATATCAGGGGCGAATTCAAAAACCTTGATGGATGTTCTGGGATCCCGGCCCGGTTTTGAAAGTTCAGCCATGATATCCTGCAGGGTGGGAAGTCCTGTGGTATCCGAAATATATTTTTTGCAGTCGATCTGGTTCCTCAGTTTTTCTTCTTTCAGCAACTGGTCAACAGAGGCATTGAGATCAGCGGCCATTTTTTTAACTACCGGATAACTTTCGGGATGCACGGCGCTGTTATCGAGCGGATTACTGCCATTTCTTACCCGCAGGAATCCGGCCGATTGTTCAAAAACTTTTGATCCCATGCGGGGCACTTTTTTCAGGTCTTCCCGTGAAGCAAAAGGTCCATTTTCCGCTCTGTAATCCACAATATTTCTGGCCAGCTGCGGACCAAGTCCTGAAACATATGTAAGCAAATGCTGGCTGGCTGTGTTCACCTCCACACCTACCAGGTTAACGCAGCTTTCCACAACCTGGTCAAGGCTTTTCTTCAGTTTTATCTGATCAACATCATGCTGGTATTGGCCTACACCAATGGACTGGGGATCAATCTTCACCAGTTCTGCCAGCGGATCCATCAGTCGTCTGCCAATGGATACAGCACCGCGCACGGTCACATCATACCGGGGAAATTCATCCCGTGCGATCTTTGAAGCAGAATATACGGAGGCTCCTGCTTCACTGACAACAAAAACCTTCACATCACGTTCAAAATGTATCCTTTTGATGAAATGTTCTGTCTCGCGGCTGGCAGTTCCGTTACCAATGGCAATGGCATCTATTTTATAGGAATTCACCAGGGAGTTGATCTTTTTCATGGCCGTTGCCGTTTCGTTTTGCGGTGGATGGGGATAGATAGTTTCATTGTGCAGCAGATTCCCCTGATTGTCGAGGCATATGACCTTGCAACCGGTGCGGTATCCCGGATCCAGCGCAAGTACCCGCTGCTGGCCAAGAGGGGGAGCCAGCAACAGCTGTTTCAGGTTTTCAGTAAAAACACGGATAGCTTCATCATCGGCTTTCTCTTTGGAAAGTACCCTGAATTCATTTTCAATGGAGGGCAGCAGCAACCGCTTATAGGAATCTTTTACCGCCATCTCCGTATGCCGGGATGCTTCTCCCGATCCCTTGATGAAGATCGCGTTCAGGGAGGAAAGGGCCTTATCTTCATCAGGTTCGATGGAAACCTTCAGATAGCCTTCTTCTTCACCCCTGAGGACAGCCAGTATCCGGTGAGAGGGACAATGCTGAAGGGATTCTGAATATTCAAAATAATCCTTGTATTTTATCCCTTCCTGATCTTTTCCTTTTACCATACTGGCGGTTATGAAAGCCCCTGCAGAAAAATGACTGCGCAGGGCATTCCGGGCATGCAGATTTTCACTTACCCATTCGGCAATAATATCCCTTGCTCCCTGTAAAGCATCTTCAACGCTTTTAACCTCGTCCGAAAGAAATTTCTCTGCGGTTGCTGAGATCGCCGGTTCGGTTTGTTTTATGATCCTGATGGCTAACGGTTCCAGCCCTTTGTTCCGGGCAATGGAAGCCCGGGTCCTCTTTTTAGGTTTAAAGGGCAGGTACAGATCTTCCAGTTCGGTCAATGATGTGGTTCCGATTATCTTTTCCTTCAGTTCAGGGGTAAGCATTCCCTGCTCCTCAATCGAATGCAGGATGGTTTCCCGTCGCTTGTCTATTTCCGTAAGCTTCCGGTAAAGGTCCGTGATCACTGCAATCATTACCTCATCAAGGCTTCCGGTTGCCTCCTTTCGGTATCGGCTGACAAAGGGGATTGTGGCACCCTCTTCCAGCAGGTGAAGGGTGTTTTTAACCTGCCATGGAGCCAGCCGGATCTCCCGGCTGATAATATCTATATAATTGGTTTCCATTTATTTGCTGTAAGGAACACTTTTCCCGGATTCAAAAATAGCTATTTTATCTTCTATTCTCTCTTATTCCCTGTTTAAACCTGCTGAATATAGTTTATCTTTAGTAAGCCAACTTCGCATAATGCAGATCAGGGATTTTCAGTTACAGCGAAATGAAAGGCCGGAAGACGGGATGCTTCGCATAATCCATGGTCAGATTGACCTGGTGTGTGATCTGTGTAAGCATATGCCGGTCAGTGCCGAGGATTCCGTGCATGAGATCCGGAAAGGCATTAAAAGAATCCGCTCGGTGATACGGCTACTGCGCTTCAGTCTTGGAGAAGAGAGATTCCTGGAAGAAAACAACAGGTTTGGCAGCATCAGCCTGTTGCTGGCTGATCTTCGCAAAAGTGCCGTACACCTGGAAATATTAAAAACCATTTTTGACAGGCCCCAAACGAATCTGCTTTCCAATACCGGGAAAAGTCTTAAAAAGTCTTTCCGGAAAAAGAAAGCCGGGCTCTATCGTTCCCTGGCCAAGAAGAACAATGTTTTGAGCCGATGCCTGCAACAGATTGCTGAGGCCAAAAAGCAATTAAAGGGCAATCCTCCTGTTGACATAAAGCCGGATATCCTGCTGGCCGGGTATGCTCATACTTATAAAACAGGCCGGCGAAGGCTGAGAAAGGCAATGCAGGATCCCTCCATGGAAAACAATCACAATCTGCGCAAGGCTGTTAAAAACCTGTGGAATCAAAGCCAGGTATTGCGGATCCTCTGGACTACCGTTCTGAATCCTTATATCCGTTCACTCGACAGGCTGGGCGATTTACTGGGAATGGACCATGACCTCGCCGAGCTGGAAGCAGTTATAAAAGAGGAACCACTCCTCAGCGGAAAGGAATTTGATCAGGTAATAAAAGTGGTGGAGGTCCGGCGAAAAAAATGCCAGCGATCAGCCTGGCAGCTGGCTTGTAAGATATATGCCGAAACACCTGCAGCCTTTTTAAAGCGGATGGGAGCATATTGGAAGCAGGCAATGAGCAATGAACAATTTTAAGACAGCCTGCCTGGCCGGCCTCACTCCGCCATAGCGGCTACGCGAAGGCGATGCAGGCAGGTCAGGAATTCAGGGATTTAGCGATATAGCTATTTAGCGGTTTAGCAAAAGCCTAAAAAGCTAAACCCCTAAACTGCTAAACTGCTAAAAACCACCGATTACTGATTACCGGGTACTGTTTACCGTTTGCCCGTCTTCCCTCTCCTGCTCCACCGCCTTTATCCGCAAACAAAATATATTGCCTGTAGGATGATTGGGTTCAACCCAGGCCTGTGCATCGTGGATGTCGGCGATCTTTTTCACGATGGCCAGGCCTAATCCACTGTTTATGTTTCTCGACCGGTCAAGGGTAACCCTTCGTTCAAAGATTATTTTTCTGCTTTCCTCTGGAATGGTATTTCCGAAATCTTTCACCATTACCTTAACATAATCCCCTTCCCTGTTCGCTTCAACAATCACCAGGTGGCCTTCATAGGCATACTTGATGGCATTGCTGATATAGTTTTTAAATACCTGTGAGATGATCGGATTTGCCTTTACCATAAGCTTTTCCTGCAATTTTGCCTTGATCTCCACCAATGCTTTCCCGTTCATGGGTGTAAATTCCTCAAGAGAATCCCGAATGGTCTGGGTAAGATTCAGTTTAATCATGTCAATTTTTTCTCCTGCACTGATTTTCGCGAGCGTTGAAGCGTTTTCAATAACATTGAGAAGGCTGAGGCTGGAGGATTCAATATTATCAACAAACTCCAGTTTTGGATTAAGCTCTTTCATCAGGTTGGTGAATCCGAAAATGTTTCCTGCAGCATTGCGGAGATCATGTGTGATAACATCGAGCAACATATCTTTCATATTGTTGGTTTCAGCAAGCTGTTCTGAAAGTTCACGGTATTTTGCTTCCGATCTTCGGATATGTTCTTCTGCCTCTTTTCTTTTAGTAATATCAAAGATAGCTCCCTGAATATAAATCGGGACGCCGCTCTCATCGCTGATACTCTGGATGGAATCATCGATCCACCTGATTTCTCCCGTTTTTGAAAGGATCCGGTATTCGCGCTGAGCTTTGAATCCGGATTTCCGGAATTCACTGGTGTTATATTTTTGCCTTAGCTCGGGCAGATCTTCAGGATAAACAATATCAAACCAGTCGGGCTGCATATTCAAAAAGTCAGTCTCACTATAACCGGTAATCTGCATAACAGCACCCCGAAAAAATACCGGTTTCCAGTACATGTCCAGCCGGTAGGCAATACCCTGAAAATCCTGCAGAAAACTCCGGTATTGATCCTCTGCAAGCTGACCTGTTTTCAGTTTCAGCAATTCCTTCGCCAACTGGTTATTGGCGGTAATAAGCTGCGCTTTGGTTTTTGCCTTGTCCGTCATAGTATTTAAACTGTACCGTAAATATATTTCAACTTTTAAAAACGTTAAAATGTAATTATTAACAGTCAGTATTCATTTGCTTATAATTCATCCGTAATTATGAGACATGTAAAACAAGGCCCTTCAGATATTCTCCCTCGGGGTGGTAAATGCTTACCGGATGATCCGCAGGCTGTGTGAGCTGATGGAGAATACCGACACTTCTCCGGGTATTGGCAGCTGCAGCAAAGACGGATTTCCTGAAATCCTCCCTGGTTACAACCTGTGAACAGGAAAATGTAAACAATAAGCCTCCTGGCTTTAGTTGTTCCATCGCCAGTTGATTTATCCGCTTATAAGCCTGAAGTGCATTCTTCAGGGCATTCTGGTGCTTGGCAAAAGCAGGCGGGTCAAGAATTATTATGTCATACTGATTGTTAATATCCTTAAGAAATGCAAAAGCATCTGCACAAAAAGACTGGTGTATGTTTTCGGGAATCTGATTGAGGGAAATATTCCGGCCGGTCATTTCTATGGCTGCTGCTGAACTGTCGACAGAATGCACCAGGCTTGCATTTCCTCTGGCAGCATAAACCGAGAAACCTCCTGTATAGCTAAAAACATTCAATACATTTTTCCGGAGACAATATGCAGACAACAGATTCCTGTTATCCCGCTGATCAATAAAGAAACCTGTTTTCTGCCCCTCCTTCACATCAACGTAAAAAAAGCAGTTGTTTTCGGTTACGGTGGTATGTTCCAGTTCACCCCACAGCAATTCATTCTTCACTTCCAGTCCGGCTTTATGGGGAATGGTGGATTCACTCTTGTCAAACACTGCTGTCAGTTTTTTCCCATAGAGCTTTTTAAGAATTTCTGTCAGCTGCGAGCGGATTTTATACATTCCGATTGAATGCATCTGCAATACGGCAATCCCATTGTAATAATCGATTATCAATCCGGGCATGCCATCCCCTTCAGCATTGACAAGGCGGTAGACGGTAGTAACGGGATTATCAGCAAGCCCCAGCTGAAGACGCAGCCGGTATGCATCCCCTATTTTATCTTCCCAAAACAGGTCATCCGGTTCAACCTGCCGAAATGAGAAGATCCTTACCGCAATGGAGCCAATCTGGTAATGGCCCAGGGCCAGCCATTCTTCCTGGTCGGAGAATACTTCAACCACATCTCCTTCTGCCGGGTTTCCAATAATTTTCCGAATGGCCCCGGAAAATATCCAGGGATGAAGGCGCTTAACGGCTTGTTCCTTACCTTTTTTCAGGATGATCTTAATGCTGTTTTCCATAGCGGGGTGTCTTCGGGAAAGGATCGGCCATAGGGTTATGCATCATGGATTTTCCAGTTGGTTTAACCGGTGGTATATTTCATAGCATACCCAGGCATCAGTAGCGGCATATTCAAGCTGGGGGGCCGACAATTCTTCCTCTTCCCAGTTAGAGGTCTGGTAATGCTTGGATATCCGGAACCCCAGAATATTGGCTGTGAGTTTTCTAAGGCCTTTGTCTTCAATATTAAAGCGCATCACCGTTTGCTGCAAATCAACAAAACCGTTGGTATGCATTGACCTGATCTGATTCAGTGATTTCAGGTCGTCGCGTATGGCCACTCCGATCTTTATAATGCACGGATCTTCAAGAATGTCTTTAACAAAATCGGGTATGCCCGTGTGATTGATTCTGAAGATAAAAGCATGGTCACGGTTTGCCAGCTGAAGCATGGCTACCTTGTTAACCCTTCCTTTTTTGAAAGACGGCCTGGTCTCAGTATCAAAACCAAATTCCGGGCAACCCATCATCATTGGCTTGACATCGTGGAATTGCCGGGCGTCTTTGATCAGGTGTATCTGACCCTCAAAGCTTTTCAAGGGAAGACTCTGTATGTGATCTTTCTCAACTGAACGTTGAAATCCATTGTCATTCTTCATCTTTCGGAATATCATCTTCTTCTGAGAACCAGCTTTCATCCGGCTCTGCAACCTCATCAATTTCATCATCGAACCGAAGCTGGCTTGTAGTGAGCTGATGGCCATACAGCAATTGATGGATGGACTGCAGGGCTTCGATAAGCTGCAATCCCCATTGTTTTTCAAAGCTGTCACGGCCTTTCCAGATCGCATCATTCATGGCCTGTGACAGTCCAACCTCATAGAGCTGATATGAATCTTTCAATTCCTGGTAAATATCGGTCAGGGATTCAGCCAGGCTAAAGCTAAGGATATCCATGCCATTTCCCTTGCTACTTTGTTTCAGGGAACCCGCTCCGTTGAATTTTGCTATGATACCCTGCAGACGGTCGTGGATCATGGCATATTCGTTCTCCTGCACAAACCGCTGCGGATCATCTTCATAACAGTATTTGGGTCTCCTGATCTGGGCAGTCTTTGAATAAACCCTGGCCAGAAAATTTTGAAGGGATTCAAACAATTCAACAGGCTTGATGAGGGCGGACTCATCAATAAAAACACAGTAATCCCTGGCGGCAGCAATGTATTCCTTTATCTGTTGGCCCTTAAGATCGTCCATTTGGATTGCTTTGATGAAACATTATGCTGAAAATAATACCTAATCGTCAATCTTATACAGGTTTAATACACGGTACAAACATAGAGTAAATTTATAATAAAAAACAGCAGGTTGAAATGATGAAAGGAAGATTATTGAGAAAGTGTCAGCCTTTGATCCCCGGTATATATAATGATATCATTGTCCAGCATCCATTGAATAACCTGCATCACCCTTTCGCGACCAAAGGCAAGCCGCTTCAGCACATCTTCCGGTTTTGCAGGCTCAAGGGAGAGTATTCCTTTAACCTCGTCCCTGATCATGTCAAACTCTTCCTGCAGGATATCCTTTTCTTTTTTTCTTTTGCATACATCACAATAATGGCATGGTTCCGCCTGGTTTTCTCCAAAGTATTTAAGCAAAAGCTGACTCCTGCATATTTCGTCGGAAGCCGCATAAGTGAGCATTGCCTCAGCTCTTTCCCAAAACCGTTCCTTTCTCAAGCGGTAATTTTCCTTGGAGATATATAAGGATTTTTCATCCAGCCTTTCCTCGATAAAGACGACCATAGGCGTTCTTTTCTGCTTTATGTATTTGATGATGCCCATGGTATGGAGCCTGTTGAGGTATTGTACAACAATATCGAGGTCAACCGAAGCTTTCCGGGCAAGCGATGTTTCATCGATCACCGTATACTCATTGAATACACCGGTATAGGATCGCAGGACAAGTTTAATAAAAGCATCAAAGGAGGAATTGGCAATCTGGAATTTATAGAGATCATCGCGGCCCAGGACAAATTTAAGTCGCGAAGGGCTGTTTATCTCTTCCGTGAGTTCAATATATCCTTCCCTTTCCAATATTTTCATACTGCTGAAAGCGGTATGCAGTTCAAATTTAAAAGCCGAAATAAAGTCAGCAATGGCAAAGTCATACACCACTCCCTTGCCGCCTCCGACGGGTATGCGCAGGAAATTGCCCAGGGCAGCATAAACGTTCTTTATGGTTTCAAGATCGGGAAAGTTTGCGCGATAGCGTTGTTCAGCTGTCAGCCGGTCATCGGGGGAAAACAATAAAACGGCATAGGCACGTTTGCCATCCCGGCCTGCCCGGCCTGCCTCCTGAAAATAGGATTCAGGCGAGTCCGGCAGGTCAGCATGGACGACAAAACGAACATCGGGTTTGTCAATGCCCATTCCAAAAGCATTGGTTGCTATCATGATCCTTATCTTGCCGATGGTCCAGCCCATTTGCCGGTCTGATCGTTGTTCAAAAGGCAGGCCGGCGTGGTAAAAGCTCACAGAAATACCTTGTTTTGCCAGCAGGTTCGAAAAGTCCTGGCATTTCTTCCGGCTGCGAACATAAACGATGCCGCTCCCGTTCATTTTTTTCACCAGTTCCAATACATCCGCTTCCTTATTTTCGGTTGTCTTAACGGCATAAATAAGGTTCTCACGGACAAAGCTGCTCTTCATGACATTCTTCTGTTTAAAAAGAAGTTTGTCCTGAATGTCTTCAACCACCAGGGGAGTAGCGGTGGCCGTAAGGGCAAGCACCGGAACATCCGGCAACAATGTCCTGAGGTCAGCTATTTTGAGGTAGGACGGTCTGAAATCGTATCCCCAGTGCGATATACAATGTGCTTCATCAACGGTAATGAGATTGACATTCATTTCCTGTACACGCGACCTGAATATTTCAGTAGACAGTCTTTCCGGTGACAAATAAAGGAATTTATAATCACCATAGATGCAATTATTCAGGGCAATGTCAATTTCTTCGCGGGTCAAACCTGAATGCACCGCCAATGCTTTTATTTGTTTTTTCTTAAGATTTTCCACCTGGTCGCGCATGAGTGCGATCAGCGGTGTTATTACCAGGCAAATACCGTCCATGGCAAGGCCAGGCACCTGAAAGGTGAGTGATTTTCCCCCTCCGGTTGGCAAAAGACCCAGGGTATCTTTATGTTCCAGTGCAGATCTGATAATCTCCTCCTGCATCGGCCGGAAGGAAATATACCCCCAGTTTTCTTTCACTATTTGCCGGTAATCTTTCATCGTTTATTCCATGATTGATTTGGGAATCACGGTTCAATGATGCATCTGACGACTGATTCACTGGTTTTATGGCAGTCAGGCGTATTTGCGGGATAATTTCTGTTTAAAAATCAATATTACTTCAAATTTTTGTAATTTCGCACCATTTAAATTTAAGTCTAGTATTTATGGCTCCTCTCCCGGAAAAAATCATGTATGAAGCGCTGACTTTCGACGATGTGCTTCTTGTGCCAGCTTATTCCGAAATATTACCCAGGGAAGTGGATATTTCCTCCTGGCTGACGCGCTCCATAAAACTTAACGCCCCCATTGTATCTGCCGCCATGGATACTGTAACGGAAGCCTCGCTGGCCATGGCCATGGCCCGGGAAGGGGGGATCGGAGTGATCCATAAGAATATGAGCATCGATGAGCAGTCCAAACAGGTTAAGATTGTAAAACGTGCCGAGAACGGGATGATCTATGATCCGATCACCATTCATATCACGGCCAATGTGGGAGATGCGCTGAGCCTGATGAAAGAATACAAGATCGGAGGAATTCCCGTCGTTGACGGACAGCATAAATTAATCGGCATCGTTCCCAATCGTGATCTCAGGTTTGAACAGCCACTAGATAAACCCATCAGCGAGGTCATGACCAGACGCCATATTATTACCAACA
>Ga0105100_10001085_pt1 | contig 15979 bp, 12 predicted proteins | sample PPLLak12cMay2015_2_FD_87033 | JGI IMG/M metagenome (GOLD analysis project Ga0105100, IMG submission 87033) | Freshwater sediment microbial communities from Prairie Pothole Lake near Jamestown, North Dakota, USA - PPLs Lake P8 Core (1) Depth... | ecosystem: Environmental > Aquatic > Freshwater >...
CACGGCGGCCATGGGGCCGACGCCGGCCTCCCCGGCCGCACGCATCATTTGCTTCACAATGGGCGGCGCAAGGGGATCTTCCGGCAGGGGGGTGAGGGAGTGCAGGAGCTCGGGAGTCCGGGAGATCGTGTCCTCGATCTGACGTCTGTATTTCAGGACGGCTTCGAGCGCCTCTGTCTCGAGGTTTTGCCGGGCTCGAATCCACAGGTCGGTCTCGCGATACCGCACCTGAAAGCTGCACCAATCCCCCGTGAGCTGGTGGCGATAGCGATAGAAGCGATGCGAGGGGTCGGACGCCTGTTTGCCCAATGCCGAGTCTCTCCGCCAGGATGAGTCGGGAGTCCGGAGTCCTGAGTCCTGCCCGACTACTCCCACTCGATGGTGCTGGGGGGCTTGGAGGAGATGTCGTACACCACGCGATTGACCCCCTTCACCTCATTGATGATGCGGTTCGATATGCGCTGCAGCACTTCATAGGGCAGGCGGGACCAGTCGGCCGTCATGGCATCCACGCTCTCCACCGCCCGGACGGCGATGACCTCCTCGTAGGTCCGTTCATCCCCCATGACTCCCACGGACCGCACGGGCAGCAGAACTGCAAAAGCCTGCCAGACGTGATCGTACCAGCCGGAAGCTTCGATTTCCTCGAGCAGGATGCTGTCGGCCTCCCGCAACATCTCCAACTTCTCCCGCGTGATGTCTCCGATCATGCGGATGGCGAGGCCCGGCCCCGGAAACGGGTGGCGCTTGATGACGTGCTCCGGCAGCCCCAGCTCGCGTCCCACCAGGCGGACCTCGTCTTTGAACAGCTCACGCAGCGGTTCGATGAGCTCCAGGTTCATCCGTTCCGGAAGCCCCCCCACGTTATGATGAGTCTTGATGGTCGCCGACGGTCCCTTGAACGAAACACTCTCGATGACATCGGGATACAGGGTCCCCTGGGCCAGATACTTCGCGCCTTTGAGGTTCTTGGCTTCGATCTCGAAGAGCTCGATGAACAGGTTGCCGATGATCTTCCGCTTCTGCTCGGGATCCGTCACCCCCTCGAGACGATTGAGGAAGACCTCCGTGGCGTTCAAGGTGATCAGGTTGAGCTCGAAATGGTCCTTGAAGATCCGCTGAACGCTCTCCGCCTCGCCCCTTCGGAGCAGACCGTTGTTCACGAAAATGCAGTGAAGCCGGGCTCCGATGGCCCGGTGCAGGAGCACCGCCACTACCGACGAGTCCACTCCGCCGCTCAGGGCACAGATCACCTGGTCGTCCCCCACTTTCTCACGCAGCGTCTCGGTGACGGATTCCACGAAGGATTTCATGGTCCAGGTCGAGCGGCAACGGCAGATCCGGAAGAGGAAGTTCTCGAGGATGGTTTTGCCGCACGGCGTATGCACCACCTCCGGGTGGAACTGAACTCCGTAGAGGTGCTGCCTCGAGTCGCCCATGGCTGCCACGGGGGAGTTCTCGCTCCGGGCCAGAACGGAGAAGCCGGGAGGCAGTCGAATGATCCGGTCCCCGTGGCTCATCCAGACTCTCACATTCTCTGTTTCCACATCCTGGAAGAGCGTGGACGCGGTTTCCAGGTCGATGGCGGCGGGCCCGTATTCCCTGCGGTCGGCCTTCTCGACGGCGCCTTCCATCTGGTGGGCCATGAGCTGCATTCCGTAGCAGATGCCCAGCACCGGAACCCCCAGAGAAAAGACCCCGGGATCCGCCAGCGGAGCCCCCTCGTCGTGCACGCTCGAAGGGCCGCCTGAAAGCACAATCCCACTGGCGCCAAAGGCCTTGATCCTCTCCATGCCGATATTGAAGGGGTGAATCTCGCAGTAGACGTGGCTTTCCCGGATCCTTCGGGCAATGAGCTGGGTATACTGGGAGCCAAAGTCCAGAATCAGGATGCGTTCTTCGTGGAGATGGTCGAAATCCATCGATTGAGCCTCGCTAGGTCGATCTGCACTGAAAAGTTTCGAGTTTCGGGTTTCGGGTTTCGAGTTGAAAACCAGCCCGACTGTGAGCCATTTCGTCGTTCAGAGTGGCCCGCCGGGGCATGGGGGAACGCTCTGAGGAGTCTCAAGTTAAAGGCCGGCGAGGGGCGGTCGGGCCTGCCGTCTATTTCAGATCCACCTGGTAGTTGGGCGCTTCTTTGGTGATGATGACGTCGTGGACGTGGCTCTCACGAAGACCGGCGCTGGTGACACGGACCATCCGCGCCCTGGTCCGAAGCTCCTGCAGGCTCCCGCAGCCGAGATACCCCATGCCGGCCCGCAGCCCCCCGAGGAGCTGATGCACGCTGGCATTGAGCGGCCCGCGATAGGGAACCATGCCTTCGATGCCTTCGGGTACGAGCTTTTTAGGCTCCACCACTTCTTCCTGGAAGTAGCGGTCCCGGCTGCCTTCCCGCATGGCGCCGAGGGAGCCCATCCCACGATAGACCTTGTAGCTGCGGCCCTGGTAAAGGACCGTTTCACCGGGGCTTTCATCGGTGCCGGCAAAGAGGCTTCCGATCATCACGCTGTCGGCACCTGATGCCAGTGCCTTCACAACATCCCCGCTGTACTTGATGCCACCGTCGGCGATGATCGGGACGCCGTATTGAACCCCCACCCGTGCACAGGCCATGATGGCAGAAACCTGCGGGACGCCGACACCGGCCACGATGCGGGTCGTGCAGATGGAGCCGGGGCCCACGCCGACCTTGACCCCATCCGCCCCCGCCTGGATGAGGGCTTCGGCGCCCTCAGCCGTGGCCACATTGCCTGCAATGACCTGCAGATCCGGGAATTCCTCTTTGATCAGCTTCACCGTCCGGATGACGTTCCGGGAATGTCCGTGGGCGCTGTCGACGGCGATGACGTCCACGCCGGCGTTCCGGAGAGCGATGACACGGTCCCGGGTGTCCGCTCCCACCCCCACCGCACCTCCCACCCGGAGGCGCCCCAGGTTATCCTTGCACGCGTTGGGGTACTTCTTCAACTTCATGATGTCCTTGATGGTGATGAGCCCCTTGAGCCGCCCGTCTTCATCCACGACCAGGAGCTTCTCGATGCGGTTCTTGTGCAGGAGTCGCTTGGAGTCCTCGAGCGAGATGCCCACCGGAGCTGTCACGAGGTTATCCCGGGTCATGACCTCGGATACCTTCTGATCGAAGTTGGTTTCGAAGCGCAGATCGCGATTGGTGATGATGCCCACCAGCTGGCCTTCCTTGACCACCGGTACGCCCGAGATCCGGTAGCGGGACATGAGCTTCAGCACATCGGCGATCTTCTCATCCGGGTCTACCGTCACGGGATCGATGATCATGCCGCTCTCCGACTTCTTGACCTTCGCGACTTCGCGAGCCTGCCGGTCCACGGGCATGTTCCGGTGGACGATGCCGATTCCCCCCTCGCGCGCCATGCTGATGGCCGTCTCCGACTCGGTGACCGTGTCCATGGCCGCGCTGGTGACAGGAATGTTCATGGCGATTTCACGGGTCAGGCGGGTTCCGATGTCCGTCTCATGGGGCAGGACTTCGGAATAATCCGGCAGGAGAGAGACATCGTCGAAGGTCAGGGCATCCGCAATATTTCCAGCTTGTCTGTTCTCCATAGAGTGGGTCTCCATCGTCAAGGGATCATCAATAATTTTATGGAGTTGGGTCGAATATGAATCAAATCGCGAAAGCGCCTGGCTCCGTTCGTGGAAATCGCCATTGAAGCGGAGTGCGCAAGCCGGCGGATCCGAAGCGCTCTCTTTCCACGAGATCCAGCAGCAACCCCTCAAGGAGGCCCGCATCGGTGACGAGCAGCCTGGAACGGCCAAGCCCGAGGAGAATTTCATGGACGACCAGGGCACCGCCCAGGATGATGTCTTCACGGCCCTCTTCCAGGCCTGGAAGCAGGCGGCGCTCGGCAAGACTCGTTCGCGCGAGGTGCCCGATCATGTCCTCAATCCATTCGCGGGTCAGCTCAGCCCCGTTGACCCGATACGGTTCGTAGGGATCCATCCGGAGATGCATGGCCGCCAGCGTGGTCACCGTGCCTGCCGTTCCCACAAGCTCCCATGGATACAGGTCCCCCTCGAGTCCGGTGTTGCAGCGACGCATCACTTCCCGGATGCCCCCGCTGACGGCCTCTCGAGCCTGCCTCACAGCATCAGCGGATGGAGGCGCCTCTGCCAGGAATCTCTCGGAGATGGTGGACGCACCGACGAACACGCTGTCGCTCCAGGCCGGCTCTTCACCGCTGGATTCCACCGCGAGGAATTCCGTCGTGCTGCCCCCCAGGTCGAAGGTCAGCACCCCCTTTCCGTTTCGGGGCAGGACGCTCAATACTCCCTTGGCCGACAGGAAAGCTTCGGAGGACTCGGAAAGGATCGATCCCGAAATGCCGGAGCAAGCCCTGACCTCATTCATGAATGGGGAGCCATCGGCCGCCCTCCGGACGACGCCGGTGGCTCCGCAGGCGACGGATCGCACACCCCGGGATGCGAGGATGTCCGCATATTCCCGAAGGACTTCCATGCTGGTCCGGATGGCGGGCTGCTTGAGGCATTGGTCGGATTGAAACTGGTGCGCCAGTCGCGTGATTCTCCGTTCACTCTGCAGGGGGACGAGAACGAGGTTTTCATCCAGACGGGCCACGAGCAGGCGAATCGTGTGTGAGCCTATGTCGATGGCAGCATAGCGGGGATTGTCGTCGGCCCCTCCCAATCCGCGCCTCCTTTTCTTAGCTTGAAACTTTCATGTTGAGCGTTTATGTTCCTTGCCGCAAACAACCTGGCCACGAAAAGAGATTCGTCGATGATCCTGGAAATCAACCCTCTTCATCCCGAGCCGCGCAAGATCCGAAAAGTCGTTGAGGTGTTGCTGGACGGCGGCATCATCGCCTATCCCACGGACACCTACTACGGCATCGGCTGCGATCTGTTCAAGAAGGACGCCATCGAGAGGATCTACCAGCTGAAGCGGCGCTCTCAGACTCAGCCCTTCAGCTTCATCTGCAGCGACCTGAAAAACATCAGTGAGTACGCTCAGGTCACCAACTATGCCTACAAGACCATGAAACGCCTGCTGCCCGGTCCCTATACTTTCGTGCTCAAAGGGTCGCGGCTGGTTCCGCGCATCATGCTGACCAAGCGGAAGAATGTGGGGATTCGCGTGCCGGATCACGCCATCTCGCTGGCCATCGTCCAGGAGCTCGGTCATCCCGTGATCACCACGACAGCCACTGATCCGGAGACCGCCGAGGTTCTGAGCACCCCCCACGAGATCAGGGGTAAGCTCGGGCATGCGTTGAGCCTGATCATTGACGGCGGGATCGTGACCGGATCACCCTCCAGTGTCGTCTCCCTGATTGACGACGCACCCGAAATCATCCGCGCCGGGAGCGGCGACATCTCGCCTTTCGAGTCCTGATCCCCGCAAAAGCCGCGTCATTGGCCGCTGACGGGCCAGCCGCCGGATGGCAGTTCGTAGCGCAGGTGAACGTCCGTTCCTCCCAGCCATGAGCCGACCTTTTCAGACACCTCGTCCCCCAGCAGCAGATCCAGCAGTGAATTCCGGTCTTTCCTGGCGTAGATGAGCTCAGGCTCGCCCGGGATATTGCCCATGCCGGCGGCGGCTACGACGGCGTCCTCGAAATTTCCGAGCTCGTCCACCAGGCCCAGGCTCAAGGCGCTCTCGCCCATGAGGATCCGACCGTCGGCAATGGCCCGGACCTTCTCTTCGGTCATCTTCCGCCCTTCGGCCACGTCCCGGATGAACTGCCGATGCGCCTCATCCAGGGTTCCCTGAATGAATTCCTTTTCCGACGCGGTCATCTCACGCCCCGGGTTGCCCAGATCCTTGAGCGACCCGCTCTTGATGGTGACGGTGTAAACGCCGATCTTTTCCAGGAGATCCTTGACATTTGGAAAGTAGCTGATCACTCCGATGCTCCCCGTGATGGTGCCGGGGTTGGCGATGATGCGGCTGGCCGGAGCCGCAATGTAATACCCGCCCGATGCGGCGACGGCTCCCATGGATGCCAGGACGGGCTTTTCGGGGACCGTCCGCTTGATCTCCCGGTAAAGCTCCTGGGAAGGAGCGATGCCTCCGCCGGGCGATTCGATCCTCAGGATGATGGCTCTCGTGTTGGGATCTTTCCTGAAACGCTTGATCGCTTTGAGGTGATCTCGAACGTCGGTGATGGACCCCCGCACCTCGATGACACCGATCCGGTTTGGACTGGCCAGAAACTCCAGATCCGCCGAGCCGATCCAGAACATGACGCCCAGGAAAACGATGATGAACAGAAAGATCCAGAAAACTTTTCGACTCATCAGGCTTCACACCCCGCTGAAAAGGAAACACCCGGCTTCAGCCGCATGAGCGTGAACCGGGTGTGGGAAGATCTCGATCCGGGAGCGAGAATCTATCGATCTTTGTCCAGATTGAGCGAGCTATTGGCTTTGGCTTCCAATTCCTCCTTGAGGAGCTCCCCCAGGTTGGATGTGGCGGCCTTGGCGCTGTTCATGTAGTCGTCGTAGCTGGTGCGCTCTTCCTGCTCCTCGACCTTCTTCACCGAGAGTCCGATCTTGCGGTCCTTGGGTGAGATGTTGATCACCTTGGCCGTGATGCGGTCACCAATCTTGTACTGGCCCACCGGAGACTTGATCTTCTCCTTGCTGATCTCGGAAACGTGCACCAGCCCCTCTATGCCTTCTTCCAGCTCCACGAAGAGCCCGAAATCGGTGACATTGGTGATGGGGCCTTCGATGAGATGTCCCAGAGGATAACGTTCGGGGATCGTCTCCCAGGGGTCGGGCTCCAGCTGCTTGATGCCCAGGGAGAAGCGCTCGTTCTGTTTGTCGATATTCAGGACAATGGCCTGGACCTCCTGGTTCTTCTTGAAAACCTCGGAGGGGTGCTTCACGCGCTTGGTCCAGGAAATGTCGGAAATGTGAACCAGGCCGTCGATCCCTTCGTCGATCCCGATGAAGACACCGAAATCGGTGATGTTCTTGATGCGCCCCGCAATGGTAGTCCCCACCGGGTACTTGTCGGCGATGACATCCCAGGGGTTGGGCTCGAGCTGCTTCATGCCCAGTGAGATGCGCTTGCTCTCGGGGTTGATGCTGAGCACCACGGCCTCGAGCTCGTCTCCCACGCTGAGAATCTTCGACGGGTGGCGGATCTTCTTGGTCCAGGACATTTCGGAGACGTGGACGAGGCCCTCGACTCCCTGCTCGATCTCGATGAATGCCCCGTAGTCCGTCAGGCTGACCACCTTGCCCTTGACCTGGGTGCCGGTGGGGTATTTCTGCTCCGCATTGGTCCACGGGTCTTCGATGAGCTGTTTCAGGCCGAGGGAAACGCGTTCGTGCTCGCGGTCGAAGCTGAGCACCTGGACCTGGATCTTGTCGCCGATCTGGAACATCTCGGAGGGATGTCCCACGCGCCCCCAGCTCATGTCGGTGATGTGCAGCAGGCCGTCGATGCCGCCGAGATCCACGAACACGCCGTAATCGGTGATGTTCTTGACGATGCCCTCGACCACCTTCTTTTCTTCCAGGTTGGCCAGGGTCTGGGACTTCATGTGCTCGCGTTCTTTTTCCAGCAGGGTTCGCCGGGAAAGAACGACATTTCTGCGCTTCTTGTTGTACTTGAGGATCTTGAACGGGAACATCTGTCCGATGAGGCTCTCCAGGTTGCGCACGGGCCGCAGGTCCACCTGGGAGCCGGGCAGGAACGCCTGGACACCGATGTCCACGGCCAATCCACCCTTGACCTTGGACACGATGCGGCCTTCGATCATGCCGTCGTCGTTGTAGATGCGGCTGATGTCGTCCCAGATCTTGATCTTGGCCGCTTTTTCCTTGGACAGATGAATGCTTCCATCTTCGTCATCGTGATATTCAAGCAAGACGTCGACTTCATCCCCGATGGCGGCCTCCATCAGTCCCTCTTCGCCCCTGAACTCATGGATGGGAATCTGGCCCTCGGACTTGTAGCCGATGTCGACCATGACGAAATCGTCACTGATCTGGACCACCCGGCCCCGAATGACCTCGCCCTCCTGGATGTTCTTGAAGCTTTGCTCGTAGAGATCCTGAAGGGTTTCCATGTCTTCCAGATCGGCATCGGAAAACGTGTCGTCCCCTGCGGAAGCTTCAGTCATCTCGTCTTGAAAGATTTCTTTGGTGTTGTTGTCGTCGCTGTTGACCATTGAATGAATTACCCCCTTGTCGGTATTTGGCTTGCGCCACTCTCTTGAATCCGGAACGCTATCAAAAACAACTGCACTTGGCAATCGCATTTTATAATCAACGAACGCAAAATCTTTAAGTCCTCGAGGCCATCTCCACTCAAAGCTCCGTTCCTCGACATCAGGCCTTTGCCCCCGCATGTCCCCAATGCTCTTGAATTAACGTCACCCCGGCGAAGGCCGGGGTCCAGGAAACCCGCATAGAACGCGGGATTCCGGCTTTCGCCAGAATGACGACCAGAGCGAATCATGGGCTTAAGTCAACAGCATTGCCGCATGTCCCTGGCTGGGATCCAGGCATCTGAAGGCCTCTGGATTCCCGCCGGGGACATGCGGCAATGACCATGAAACCGGTCACTCAGTTTTAAGGAAGAGTGCTGAGCGCCACCCAGGCGTGCATCGCCTGGGGCGCTGTGTTAGCGTGCTCAGGGGCTCACCCGCGAGGCCACCATTTCAACCAGAACCCGCAACACCGGAGGAATCTCCATTTCGGATGTGTCGATGATGCGGGCGTCGGGCGAAGGGCGAAGGGGGGCCAGGGATCTGTGGGAGTCGGCCTCGTCGCGTTCCCGGATCTGGGATTCCAGCGCAGCGTAGTCCACGGAGATCCCCTTCTGGACGTACTCGAGGAATCGTCTGCGGGCGCGCGTCTCCAGATCCGCCGTGAGAAACACCTTCACCTCAGCATGGGGGAAGACCACCGTGGTCATGTCCCTGCCTTCGGCGACCACGCGTCCATCGCGGGCCAGTTGTCGCTGCCACCCCGTGAGGTACTGCCTGACCCAGCCCAATTGAGAGACGCTTGAGGCCAGCTGGGTGATTTCCGGTTCTCTGATCTCGTCGCCGAGGCTTCTTTGGGAGAAAAAGATGTGCAGATCGGCGTCCTCAATCTCGAATCTGAGCGGAAAGGCGGTATCGAGGGGTGATTGCTCGAAGGATCGGATCTGGTCCCAGTCGGTGAACTGCTGGCGCAGCGCCCACGCGAGCGCACGGTACATGGCGCCGGTATCGAGAAAAGTGTAATCCAGCTCACGGGCGAGAAGCTTGCAAACCGTGCTTTTCCCCGCCCCGGCCGGGCCGTCCACTGCGACGATCATTTGAGAAGGCTCGAAACAATATTCATGATTTCCGTGTCACAAAGCCACAAACGCGGATTCTTGAGGCTTCCATGAGTGGATTGGCCACGCCTTGAAGTCCGGTTCTTATTAATGAAGTCGACTGTAAAACGCAATCACTTTCTGGGCGCCCCGATTTCCCTTGATCTTGTTTCCGGGGTACCCTTAATATACTAACTTAGTGTTCAATATGAACTTAAAGAACCCGGCAATTCGGTCTTCGTTTGAGTTGGGGAAACCCCACAAGTGAGGCAGCGACACACGATGGCAACCAAAAAAAAGTCGGATGACTACGAAGAGACGGGTCAGGAGGAAGTGAGCGAGGAAGCTCGGAATAGCGCCCTTCCACCGAAGGAAAGAGCGCATCCCGTCTCGTTCGACCCTTTTCGCATCTACCTGGAAGAGATCAAACGGTACCCTTTGCTGAGTCGCGAGGAGGAACGGGAGCTCGCGATCCGCTACCGGGAAAAGGACGACATCGAAGCGGGATACAAGCTCATCACGGCCAATCTCCGTCTCGTCGTCAAGATCGCCATGGATTTTCAGCGCTACTGGATGCAGAACCTGATGGATCTCATTCAGGAGGGGAACGTGGGCCTCATGCAGGCGGTGAAGAAGTTTGACCCGTACCGCGGGTACAAGTTTTCCTACTATGCCTCATTCTGGATCAAGGCCTACATCATCAAGTTCATCATGGACAACTGGAAACTGGTGAAGATCGGGACCACTCAGGCACAGCGCAAGCTGTTCTTTAATCTGCGCAAAGAAAAGGAGCTGCTGGAGTCTCAGGGGATCGAGGCGTCGCCCAAGCTGCTCAGTCATCGGCTCGACGTGAAGGAGTCTGAAATCATCGAGATGGACCAGCGTTTGAACAGCTGGGAGATTTCCCTGGACAGTCCGCTGAAGGAGGATTCCGAGGACACGCACAAGTCTTTTCTGCCTTCGGATGACCTTCCCGTGGACGATCAGATCGCTGACCGGGAAGCCAAGGCGATCCTCCACGACAAGCTGGTTCTTTTTCGGGCGCAGCTGAAGGGCAAGGAAGCGGTCATCTTCGACAGGCGGCTGTTGACCGAAGAGCCCATGACGCTCCAGGAGATCGGCGATCGATTCGGGATCAGCCGAGAACGGGTACGCCAGATCGAAAGCCGGCTCAAGAAGAAGTTGAAAGCCTATCTGGAAGAAGAGATCGAGGATATTGAGCTCCTGCAGGAGAGCATGATCGAGATTTGACGCGTCAGAACGGGAGGGGGAGGAAGGGCTTGCGCAGACCGACCCCCCTCCACTCTACCGTGGTGCCGGGGAGACCGGTGCTTCCGGTCGCCACGCATCCCTGCCCTCATACCCTTCCACACAATTGAGTGCTCGTATTCGTTGTCATCCCCGCCACGGACATGCGGGGATGACGTACGAGGAATATGAACGCCATTTTCTGTGGGGCTGTACTCAGGTCGAGTCAAAGATATCCAAGCCCCTACACTGTGCCCAGCGCCTTCAGGATTTCCAGCCTCTTCAGGAGGCTGCGTGCCGCCCGCGGTGCCCAGTGCGCCGTCATGCCTGCGATGGTCTGCCATTCTTTACCTACTCTGCCGGCGGATTGCGTTGAAATCACCCCATCCTTCTGCTAGAAGAACAGGACTCTGTCGGAGGTCGTTTGGGTTCAGAATCCACGGGAAGACCATCTCGAACGGCCGGTCCAGATCAGGAAGACGTTCGGAATGACGCTGTGGGGAACCATCTTTGAGCACGCTCGGGGTTGGGGCGGATGATCCTGCCCCCGGTGAAATGCGGCGGGAGGGCAAGTGGTTGAGAAGCTTCGGGAGGCCATCCAAGGGGGAGACAGGCAGCCACTGCTGGACTTCATCGAGGGGAACCATCCTGCAGATGTCGCCGAACAGCTGGCTCAGCTCAGCCCGAAGGAAGTGGCTGATTTCATAGAGTTGATCGGACCCGCCGAAGCCCTTTTCACTTTCGAATTCGTCCCCTTCGAGCTTCAGAAAGAGACCCTCAAACAGCTCCCTCGATCCGTTCTGCAGCAGCTGATCAGCCTCATGAGCCCGGATGACCGGGCGGACCTCGTGGAGGAGCTGGACGAGGAATCCCGGGAACGTCTCCTGGCCCTTCTCCTGAAGGCCGAGCGCCAAAACATCCTCAAGCTCATCACCTACCCGGAAGACAGTGCCGGCGCCTACATGACGACGGACTACGCCTTCCTCCACCCCGACGTTCCCATCAGGGAGGCCCTCAGCCAGCTGCGGCTCCAGGCCCCCCGGAAAGAGACGATCTACTACGTTTACGTGGTGGACCTCTCCCGCCGTCTCACGGGGATCGTGTCGCTGGAAGACCTCATCATGGGGAAGCCGGATCAGCTCGTCGCCGAGATCATGCACACCAACGTGATTTCGGTCCGGGTGGACGAGGACATCGAGCAGGTCACCAAGGAGATGACCCACTACGACTTCCTGGCCATGCCGGTGGTGGACCAGGACCTGCGCCTGGTGGGAATCATCACCTACGATGACATCTTCGACGTCATGAACGAAGAGGCGACGGAGGACATGTATCTCCTCGCCAACCTGGACACCGACGAGAAGATCACTTCCACGCTTCCCCACTCGGTCAAGCTGCGCGTCCCCTGGCTCCTGGTGAACCTGTGCACGGCGCTCCTGGCTTCCTACACGGTGAGCCGCTTTGCAGACACGATCTCACAGTTCGTGGTGCTGGCGTCGCTCATGCCCATCGTGGCCGGCCTCGGGGGCAATGCGGGGACTCAGTCGCTGACGGTCGTGGTGCGGGCGCTGGCCCTGGGGGAGATCAAGTTCAAGGGGAACTCCAAAGTGCTTCTGAAGCAGGTTGGCGTAGGCCTCTTCAGCGGCCTGATCTGCGGACTGATCATGGGTGGCATCGCCTATTTCTGGTACGGCAACATCTGGCTCTCGCTCATCCTCTGGATGGCCATGACGGCCAATCTCATCCTGGCCGGATTGTTCGGGTCGATGGTTCCCATCACCTTGCGGAGGCTGAACCTGGACCCGGCCCTGGGATCCAGCGTCTTTGTGACCATGGCCACGGATGTGGGCGGGTTCCTGGCTTTCCTGGGGCTCTCCACGCTGCTTCTCAACCGAATCCTCGGGGCCATGTAGAACCTCCGGCTTGCCTGTGATTTGACGTTGTGCTAACAAGGTCTTCGCGTCAGCACATCCATAAAAGGTGATGGGGTCCACCGGAACCACCTGCACGCAGGTTGATGACTCCTACTTCAGGCAGCGAGCCAAAGGGTAGGAGTGACCGGGGCCGACCCTCCAAAGAAAGCTCCTGCCGCAGGAACAACGGAGCTTTTCCATGGAATGGATCGCACATGCTTCGGCCCGCCTGGGTCGCATCCCGCCTGAACACCCCTCTCTTATGGCTCCGCCCGGGATTGTCCTCTCCCGTGTTCCATCTTCACCAGATGAAAACCGCTACAGAGCTCCGACGATGGCGTTACGGCTTTCGCCCGGAATTCGAGCTCGCTCTGGAAGAGCGTGCTGCACCCGGCAAGGCTTGCGGACGTACGCGATGCAGTTTTCTCATGTCGAGAATCATCCAGCAGGGAGGAGAGGAACATGACGGAAACCTGGCTCCTGGCGACGCTCTGGTTGGGGTTGGCTCTGCTGGCGACGCTCCTGTCCATCTGGCTCCGAATTGCCACGGCCCTCTCGGAGATCGTCGTGGGGACCGTCGCCCAGCTGGTCATCGGGGCGCTGGTGGGCGGGGCTTTTCTGGGGGCCCATGAGTCCTGGATCAAGTTTCTTTCGGGGACCGGAGCGATCATCCTGACCTTTCTTGCGGGCGCCGAGCTCGATCCAGTCGTCTTCAGGGAAAAATGGAAAGAGGCCGTGACGGTGGGCCTTGCCAGTTTCTTTGCCCCTTTCCTGGGGTGTACTGCCGTGGCCTACTACGTGCTGCACTGGAACCCCCAGGCCAGCTGGCTCGCAGGAGTAGCCCTGTCCACGACCTCCGTCGCCGTCGTGTACGCCGTGATGCTGGAATTCGGGCTCAACACCAGCATTTATGGGAAAACGCTCCTGGCCGCCTGTTTCATCACGGACCTGGGTACGGTGCTCGCCCTGGGTTTGATCTTCGCGCCTTTCACCCTGAAGACGGGGATCTTCGTGGGAGTGGGGGTGGTCGTCTTCGCGGTGCTGCCCTACCTGACTCCGCGTTTCTTCAAACGCTACGGCGGACGCCCGTCGGAGCTGGAAGCGAAGTACCTGCTGCTCTGCCTGTTCGGCATGGGCTTCCTGGCCGCGTGGGCCGACAGCGAGGCGGTTCTTCCCGCTTACCTCATCGGGATGGTTCTTGCCGGAACCGTCGGCAAAGACCACCAGCTCATTCGCAGGCTCAGGACCCTCACCTTCGGGTTGTTGACACCGTTCTACTTCATCCGTGCCGGCTCGTTCGTTTCGGTGCCGGCGCTCATGGCCGCTCCACTGGTCTTCCTGGTCCTCCTGGCGGCCAAGATGGCCGCCAAGATCGTCGCCGTCTACCCGGCGACCCGCTTGTTTCGGAGCACCGGCAAAGAGGGCATGTACACCACGCTCCTCATGTCCACGGGCCTCACCTTCGGAAGCATTTCCGCCCTCTTCGGACTGTCTCACGGGATCATCGACACGACCCAGTACTCCTTTCTTGTGGCCGCTGTTGTGGCCAGTGCCGTCGTCCCCACTCTGATCGCCAACGCCTTCTACCTGCCCCGTCATTTGCTGGAACCAGTGCCCGAGGAAAAGCCAAGATCCGTTATTGCCCAACAAGGTCCGAGCACGGCAGGTGTGCGGCGGTCGACCATGAAAGGAGAGGCATCCTATGATCAGTAAGCTGCTCGTTGCCTATGATGGCTCCAAACAGTCCGAAAAGGCATACGCATTGGGTCTCGACATGGCCTCGAAATACTCTGCCGAGATGACCGTGCTCTCCGTGGCGCGCCCCCCCGAGCCTCCGGTGGCGGTGGAGCTGGAGGCGGTCCTCGAGAGCGCCACGGCCTACTACGAGGGACACTTCAAGGGCATGAAAGAGCAGGCCCGGGCGATGGGCATTGACGCTGTTTTCCTGGTGCGGGTCGGACATCCGGCCGAGCAGATCGTGCACCTGGCCAACGAAGAGGGAGCGGACGCCATTGTCATGGGGCATCGCGGAGAAAGTTTCATCCAGCGCTGGCTGCTGGGTTCCGTGGCCAAGCGGGTATTGAGCTACGCCCACTGCACCGTCGTGGTGGTTCGATAGAATAGCTGAACCCCTCATGCGACCCGTTGCAGGGTGAGCTGCAGGTGCGCGTGAAGCAGTGAGACTGGGAGCTCGAGCGGAGACAGGTTTTCGATCCTTTTGGTGTCGGCGGACCCCATGACAAAAATCCTTCTGGTGGTGCTAGGTGGAAGCCTTGGTGCGCTCTCCCGCTACGGTGTGGCCCTGTTCGCCGTAAAGCTGTTCGGAGCCAGGTTCCCATATGGAACACTCATCGTGAATCTTTCGGGCTGTTTTCTCATCGGCCTGTCCTTCGCCCTGGCAGAGCGGGGCCTTCCTTTGATGAACCCTTCTGCTCGTCTCTTTTTTGTTACCGGCTATCTCGGAGCGCTCACGACCTTTTCGACCTACGCCCTGGAGACGGTGAATTCGATTCGATCGGGAGGAATCCTGGTGCCTTTGCTGAATGTCCTTTTGAACAACGTTTGCGGTGCGGCGCTGGTTTTTGTCGGCATGTGGATCGGCCGCCTGAAGTGAGGAGGGATGCTGGATGCTGCACTACAAGGTCATCGAGATCTTCACCAGTGAGGAGGCGCGTGCAGAGGGCAAACCGCTTCACGGCGCCGTCGTCGAGTATGTGAACGGCCTGAAGATTGCCGCGCGCACCATCGTCACCCGAGGTATCGAGGGCTCCTACGAGAATGGGGAAGTCGCTGCGGGGAGGCTCGAAATCCTCTCCTACAACATGCCCGTTCGGGTCACGGTCATCCTGCCCGCGTCCGATTTCGACCGGGTGGTCTCTCACTTGACCGAGATGGTGGCGGACGGAATCATTGCCGTGCGGGATGTGGAGGTCGTCTCGCACAGGGCGCGGGGCTTGCTGATGCCACGCCAGACGAGGGTCCGCGAAATCATGACCCGTGCGCCCAGGAAGGTCGGCACGACGACGACGCTGGACGAGGTGGCCCGGCTGCTGCTCTCCTCCGCCTTCACGGGGCTTCCCGTTGTCGATGAAGAGAACCGTCCCGTGGGGGTCATCGCCCAGGGGGATTTGATCTACAAAGCCGGACTGCCCATGCGCCTGGGGCTGCTGGCCCAGTCAGACTCCGCAAAGGTCGAGGCCGCCCTCGAAGCCCTGGCATCCAGGAAGGCCGGGGAGGTCATGACAAAGCCGGCCGTCACCATAGAAGAGGACAGCCTTGTGATACTGGCCGTTGAGCGCATGCTGGGGAAGGGAGTCAAGCGCCTTCCCGTTGTCGATGCCGCGGGAAGACTTGTGGGGATGCTTTCGCGCGTGGACGTGTTTCGCACCGCCGTGAAGGAATGCCCGGACTGGGCTGCTTTTCGGCAACAGCATATCTCTGTCGAAGGTTTGCACGATGTTTCCGATATCATGCGCCGGGATGTCCACACGGTCCAGCCTGA
>Ga0105100_10001089_pt1 | contig 15955 bp, 11 predicted proteins | sample PPLLak12cMay2015_2_FD_87033 | JGI IMG/M metagenome (GOLD analysis project Ga0105100, IMG submission 87033) | Freshwater sediment microbial communities from Prairie Pothole Lake near Jamestown, North Dakota, USA - PPLs Lake P8 Core (1) Depth... | ecosystem: Environmental > Aquatic > Freshwater >...
CGATGTAGCCGCACAGCCCCCGCCCGCGCGCGCCAATGGCTTCGATGACCGCACCCACCTCGCGCGCGTACTTCAGCACCGCCTCCGGATCGCTTGCCTTGTGCGCCCCGCGATAGACGTCCGGGATGGGGGAGGTGTGCACCCAGTCCGGCGCGCCCTGTCCACCCGGGCCGGCGTGCTTGTACGGGCTGATGTCGATGAGCGTGGTGGTGTGGCCGTGATAGGCGGCGTCCATCACGACGAGGTCTCGCTGCCCCGTGTGTGCGCGCGCCAGGCGTAGGGCCAGCTCGTTGGCCTCGCTGCCCGACGCGGTGAAGTAACACACCTCGAGGGGCGCCGGGAACGTCGCGGCAAGTGCCTCCGCGTACTGGACGGCCATCTCGTGCAGGTAGCGCGTGTTGGTGTTGAGCGTGGCCAGCTGCGCGGCCACGGCGCTGGTGACGCGGGGGTGCGCGTGGCCGACATGAGGCACGTTGTTGTAGCCGTCGATGTAGGTGCGGCCGGTCTCGTCGAACAGGTACTGCATCCATCCGCGGACGATCTGCAGCGGGTGCTCGCTGTACGACAGGCGCACGTTGGCGCCAAAACGGCGGCCCCGCCGGTCGAGCAGGGCGTCGGTGGTGGCGTGCCGGGCGAGGCGCTCCGGGGGGATGCTCATCATCAGATTCGGATCGGGGCAGAGCGCGAGCCACGTGCGCCGCTGGCTGGCCGGGGCCACGCCGTTGAAGTTGCAGGGCACGTCGAGCATGTCCGTAATCACCTGGACGTGGACGTGCGGCCACCACTCGCCGTTCTCTGATGGCGCGCCGATGGCGCCTATCCGTGCACCCGCCCTGATGGCTTTGCCGACGTGAAGCCCCTCGAGACTGCCTCGGTCGAGGTGCCCGTACAGCGTGTAGAACGAAAGCGGCTCGCTCCCCGGGATCTCGTGCCTCAGCACGATCATGGGGCCGTAGTCGAGGCGCGCCGTGGCGTCTTCGAAGCCGTGCACCACGCCGTCGAATGGCGCGTAGAGTGGCGACCCCGCGGGCAGCGTCAGGTCCAGGCCGATGTGCACCGTGCGGCGCTCGTCGGTCACCCGACCGCCCGAGAAGGCCTCGGTGGCATAGATGACTCGCGCCTCGTCGTACCCGCCCGCGCCGAGCGCGGCTCCGGCCTGGCGGATCGCGGCAAACACGCGCTGCGTGAACGGCCCGGCGGCGTTGTCGGCCGGGTTGCTGGCCACCAGGGTGCTGCCGGCGCTGAAGTCCAGCCCGAGGACAGCCGTCGTCCGGAGATCGTGCCCGGTGATGGGCGCGGCCTTGTGGCCGTTGACGCGGAGCCACTCGACGATGCGGGCCACGTGCGGCACCGGGGGCAGTCCGCACGCGTCGCGCAGGCGGAAGTGCGCCAGCCGCGGGTGAATGGCGAGCAGGGCCGGCAGCGTGGTGCGGATCGGGCCCTGGCTGATGCCGAGATATTCCTGATCGGGCCGCTCGGCCTGCTGCGCCGCCGCGACGCACACGCTCAGGGCCAGGCGCATGAGCATCAGGCCAAAGAGCGCGGCGATCTCGTCCTCGGTGAGGGGATGCTCTGCATGGTAGCCCGCGGCCACCGCCGCGGCCGCGGCGAGCGGATCGTCCTTGCCGAGCGCGGCGTACGCCATCGCGATCGCGACGTCGTTCACCAGGTGGCTGACCACCATGTCACCGAAGTCCACGATGCCGGTGACGCGCTGCGCCCGCCCATCGACCAGGACGTTGTAGTCGTTCACGTCGCCGTGGATGGCGCGCTGACGGAACGACGGCAGTCGAGGCGCGACCGTGTCCCGATGCACGACCACGACGCGCTCGATGAGATCCCGCAGCGCGGCGTCGCGGACCAGAGGCAGGCGGTCCGCGATCACGGTGGGCGCCGTGGCCAGGTCCCAGTGGAACGCACGATGCAGGGCGGGGTGATCGAAGCCGGCCAGCGCGCGGTCCATCACTGCAACCGCGCGCCCCAGGTCGCGGAGCAGCGCATGGCGCTGGCGGGCCGTGTCGCCGAGCGGTGCGCCCTCGAGGCACGAGACGAGGCGCACGAAGTGCTCGCCGTGACGCCCGATCTCCGCACCCGCGCGCGTCGGCACGAGCGACGGCGCCAGGCCCGTCTCCGCCAGGCGCTTCATCACCTGGTTCTCCGCGTCGAGCACCTGGAGGGTCTCCGCGGCATTGGCGACCTTCAGCACCATGCGGGTGCGGTCTGCCCGGTGCAGGAGAAAGTTCTGGTCGCGCTCGCTGGGGAGCGGCGAGGCCGAGGCGGTGATGCCATAGAGGTCCCGCGCCAGCCGCGCGGCGTCCTGCAGGTTCAGTCGTGGCGCGTGGGAGAGTGACGTCATCGGCGGATGAGCCTGCCATTCTACCTGCCGCGCGCGATGGGGCCCACGCCCCGATGAGCTCAGGGCTTTCTGCGGGTGTAGAGCAGATCGTAGTTCACGCTCCACGTGCCGTCGGCGTTGAGGCGCTCGGAAAATTGGCGCACGCGGCCATCACCGAGGTTGAAGAACGTAAGCCGGACGCGCAGGCGCAGGGCCGGATCGGCCGGCGCGGGCATCGAGCCGAAGAACACCATGTTGGCGCCCTCGAGGCGGCCCCAGTACTCGTGCAACCCACCCGCGTTGTCCACCCACGTCTGGTGCCACTGGCCGCGCGACCGGTCGTAGATGTTGAGGCTCTGGCCGGTGTTCGTGGGGGCGGCCCACTGCTCCAGCAGCGCGCAGCCATCCTGGATCTTCGTGATGGTGTTGCGCGCCGGTTCCTGGCCTGGTTGCTGAGGCGCGCCGTTGGGGACCACGTCCCAGTCGCCGACCCAGAAGTCGAACTGGCGATGATCCGTGGCACGGCAGTCGGGGCGGGGAGCCGGCGTGGGGGCCGGTGCGGCTGCGGCCTGGACGAGAGTGAACGCGAGCAGGGCGCTCAACGACATGCGTGCGAGTCTAGCGCCGCGCTCCGGGCGGGGACGAAAAACGTGACGAGGCCCGTCAGTGTCGCGCGCCCGGGCGCGATAATCAGCTGGCGATGAAGACAGTGGCCCTCGTGCTGATCCTGGCCGCCGCGCCTGCGGGACCGCAGGAAGGCGCGGTGCGCGCCATGCTGTCCGGGGCGCGCTGCGCCGAGGCCGCGCTGCGCCAGCTCGCGCCCTGGGGAGCAGAGCTCGATGGCGCACTCACCGATCCGCCCGGACCCGACGGCACACAATCGGCTCGCATGCCGACCGGCACCCTGGGCGTGTGGGTGAGGCTCGTCGTGGCGCCCGCCGGCGACGTGTGGCTCGAACGCGTTGCGGCTGAGCGTCGCGAGACCCTCCGCTTCGGATCCGGGTGCGAGCCCGACACATCCTCGGAGGCGGCGCCAGCGGAGGGGGGCGACGGCTTCACGGACGAAGTGCTCGCGTCACGCCTGGCGCGCCGTGACGCCGGGGTCATCCTGGTCTGGTCCCCGCACATGCCCCTGTCGGTGGATCAGCACGCCGTGCTGGCGGCCGTGACGCGCGACCTTGGCATGGCGCTGGTGGTCGCGCTCGACCCGTCGGCCGACGCCGGCTACGCCCGCCGCGTCGCGCGCGAGCGGGGCCTGCCGGAGGCGGCCCTGCGGCCCCTGGCCGGCATCGAGCTGCCGTTCCGCGGCATGACGACGCATGCGCCGAGCGTGCAGGTGTTCACCGACGGGCGACTGGTGGGACCCGTTCTGTACGGATACCGCGCGCCGGAGGCGGCGCGACTCGCCATACAGCGCGCGCTCGGAGAACCGCCGCGGTAATCCCCACGTTACGAGTGCGCTCTTACCTTCGCCCAGCGACCGCGCATGCGGCGAGCAGGGCGCTTTTCTTCGCCGCCTCACCCGTGAACCGCGCGTTGACCAGTTCCTCGCATTGCGACCGCGAGAGGCTCGTGAACGCCCACGGCGCCTCGCCGGGCTGGAACGGCTGCGTCTCTGCCTGGCAGCTCTGCCGCCACAGCTGGCCGATCGTTTCCGCCGCGTCGCGCTTCGCCGCATCCGTGAAGAAGTTCGCGAAGAAGAGCTCCTTGTCCGGATTGACCACGCGGAAGTGGAATCGCTTCGCATCGGTGCTGTTCTTCGGCGAGGCATTCGCCACGTAGTAGAGGCGTCCGTCCGGGAAGAAGGCGGGGAAGTAGCTGCCGACGCCCTCGCGGGTGGAGGTCGTCACGCGCGCCAGCGGGCCGTGCCCCACGATGCGGCCCTGGGCGTCGTGCACGAGATCGGCGACGACCACGTCGGTGATGGTCGGCGCCACCAGGCCGCCGTTGACGAAGGGGGTCAGGTAGCCGTGCTTGCTGATGTGGAACGTGACGCGCCGGCCGTCGAAGCTGAAGTCGGCCTTCCCGGCGGCAAACCCGAAATCGACGCGCCGCTCGCACGTCGTCGTCTGGGCGGTGGGATCGACCCCGGTGATCTCGAAGATCTTGAGCGTGCCCGGCTGGCCCTCGTCGCCGCCGTCGTGCGCGATCACGTAGCGGCCGTCCTTCGAGATGAAGGGCGTGGCCAGATCGCGCGTGATCTGGGGACACAGGCGCATCGCGCGCGTGGCCGACACCTGGAGCGTCCCGCCTTTCGACGTGAACGTGTAGTCGACGATGCGGAATCCTGGCGCCGGCTTGACGTTCGAGCCGGAGAACATCATCCGATAGACGGTGACCGAGGACGCCCCGTCCCGCCGATCGGACACGACGCCCACCGACTGGTAGTAGACGTCGAACACGTCCTGGTCCTCGTGAGCGAACGCCGGCTTCACGTCGAGCGCATCCTGGCCCGCGTCGAGGCGTGCCAGCAGCGTCGCCGTGTCGTAGAAATTCACCGTGTGCGCGGCCGTGTAGTGCGAGGGCACCGTCACGTAGCGTCCGTCGGGCGTAGCCACCGCGTCCGACTTGTCAGGGATCTTCACGCGACGCCCGCGCGTGAGATCGTAGAGGTAGTTCTGATCGTGGGTCGCGAAGCCTACGATCCATCGGCCGTCGGGATTGGGGACCGGCCGCGCGAACCAGTTGACGTCGTCGATGGGCGCCTCGTCCGGAGCCGGCCGCGAGGCGAGCACCTCGGTGCCGTCCGCGTGCACGCGGCAGTAGTCGGCCGCGGGCGGCGTTTGGGCAACGAGGCCGGCCGTCAGCGCGACCGACAATCCCACGACGGCGAACGGCATCCGCTTCGCTTTCCTGGCCGACATCCTGCCTCCTATTCGGTCCTGAGCGCGCTCACCGGATCCAGCCGAGCGGCCCGCCGGGCGGGAAGGTAGCAGGCCGCGGCCGTCGTGGCAACCAGCAAGAGGGCCGTCGCGGTGTAGCTGGCCGGAGCGTAGGGACTGATGCCCAGCAGCTGGGACGAGAAGAGCCGCGTGACGCCGAGCGCCGCCCCGAGGCCGAGCGCGATGCCCAGGCCGGCCAGTCCCAGGCCCTGTCGGACCACCATCTGCCGCACGTCCGAGGCAGTGGCCCCCAGCGACATGCGTACGCCGATCTCGCGCGTCCGCATTCCCACACTGTGGGCCACCACCCCGTAGAGCCCGAGCGCCGCCAGCAGCGTGGCCGTGGCGCCGAACACGCCGAGCAGCGTGGCGGCCATCTCGAAGAGGAAGAACGCAAACGCGATGTGCTGCGCCAGGGTCTGCACGTCGAAGAGCGGCAGCGAGGGATCCACGCGCCGGAGCGCCTCCCGCACTGCACCGACCATCGCGTCGGGTGTGCCGGCTGTGCGGACGATGAGCCGCATGTTGGGTCGGTAGAGCTGGTCGACCGCGAGATACATGAAGCTTCGCGGCGTCTCGCTCATGCTCGAGTACTTCGCATCCCGTGCCACGCCCACCACCGCAGCCCAGCGGTCGCCGATCTTCACTCGGCCACCGAGGCTCCGGCCTTCCGTCCAATATCGCCGCGCCATTGTCTCGTTGATGATGACGACGAAGGGCGCGTCGGCGCTATCCCGCTCGGAGAAATCGCGGCCTTCGACCAGGGCCATCCCCAGCGTGTCGAAATAGCCGGTGCCGACCGACGAGTAATACACCGACATCTCCTCACCGGTCGCGGGCGTGTAGCCTTCGACCTCCACGGAGCGATCGCTGCTGTCGGTCATGGTGAGCGGCAGCCGTTGGCCGATCGCGGCGGCCTCCACGCCCGGCAGCCCCCGCACCTCGTCGGCGAGGCGCCGGTACAGCTGCTTGCCGTGCACCTCGTCGTAACCCGCCGGTCCCACGTCGATGGAGGCCACGATTCCGGTGCGTGCGTCGAAGCCCGGGTCGAGCGTGCGTGCGGCGTCGAGCGTTCGGAGGAACAGGCCCGCGCTGACGAGGAGGACCAGCGCCAGCGCCACCTGCAGCACGATGAGGCCCTGCCGCACGCGACCCCGTCGCCACGATGCCACGCTGCCTCCCGTGCCTTCCTTGAGCGGGGTGAGCAGGTCGATCTTCGAGGCCTGGAGACTTGGGAACACGCCCAGCAGCAGGCCGGCGGCCAGGCTGACCAGCGTGGAGAACAGCAGCACGCGCACGTTGAGGCCCGCGTCGATGGCGATGGGGATGGGCATCGGGGGAATGAACGCGCGGAGGATGTCGCCGCTCCAACGGGCCAGCGCGCTGGCCAGCACGCCCGCCACGAGTGCCAGCACAACACTCTCGGCCATCAGCAGCCGAACCACCTGCCCGCGGCTGGCGCCAAGGGACCGGCGGACCGCCAATTCCCGGCGCCGCCCGCTGGCTCGTGCCAGCAGCAGGCTGGCCATGTTGGCGCAGACCAGCGCCAGCAGCGTCGCCACGAGGCCGCCGAGCACGGCCATCACCGGCAGCAACATGCCGGTGCCGCCTGAAGGCTGCCGCCATAGCTCGTACAGGCGCAGCCCGCGGCCGGCGTTCACGTCGGGGTATTCCGCCGCGAGCCGGCGCGCCACCACGTCGGCGCCCGCCTGGGCTTCGGCCAGCGTGGCCCCGGGCGCGAGACGCACGAGGCCCTGCAGCCAGCCGCTGCCGCGTGCCTGCAGCCGGTCCCCGGCGATGAAGGTCTGCTGCATCGCGACCGGCACGAACACGTCGAGTGCGATGAGCGGCTGCGTGCCGTGGAAGTCTGGCGGCGTCACGCCCACCACGGTGAACGCCTGCTCGTTGAGCGTGAGGGTGGAACCCACCGGGTCCGGGCGGCCGCCCAGCCGGCGCTGCCAGAAGGCATGGCTCACCACGACCACCGGATGTCCGCCGGGCACGCGGTCGTCGTCTGGTGTCAGCAGTCGCCCTTGTGCGGCACCGACGCCGAGCAGGTCGAACATGTTGCCGGACACCACCTCGCCCCACACGCGCTCGGCGCCCTCTGCCGTGCGCAGGCTGAGCGCCCCGGTGCCGAACACGGCCACGCCGGCCACGCCCGGAACCGCCTGATCGCGGATGTCGATGTAGTTCGGGTACGAGAGACTGAGGTCGTTGCGCGTGGCGGTGGTGAAGTAGAGCGCGGCGAGCGAGCTGCGGTCGTGAACGCCAGGGATGGGATTGAGCAGGGTGGCTTCAATCCAGCTGAAGATCACCGAGTTCGCGCCGATCCCCACGGCCAGCGTCAGCACGGCGACGACCGTGAACCCCGGCTTGCCCCTGAGCGACCGGACGGCGTGACGCAAGTCGTGCAGCAGCATCTCCCAGCCTCCTGAACGTGAACGAAGCCATGCCGCGTGCCACACGGCTCCTGCCGCGCGGCCCAGTACGGCGACCGACGTCCGCGCGTTGACCAGCCCCGAACGATCGAGCCTGTCGCATCGGTGCCAGAGGTCCGCGCGCCACTGAGCGCGCCACCGGTCGCGGTCGCGGCCGGGGACGAGCCAGGCCGCGCCGTTGACCATCGCGAGCGCGACTCGACGCAGCCTCGCGCCCGTCATGGGCGCTTCCGTGCCGGCAGCATGCCAGGGATGCCGAAGGCAGCGAGGGACACGGGGCGGAACGTCCTGTGTTTCTGCAGCGCCTCGGCCAGCACCCGCGCGCCGTCGGCGGTGAGCGTGAAGTAACGGCGGGGTGGGCGCTTCTCGGCCTGCGCCGCGGCGGCGCTCTCCCATGACGACCGGAGCAGGCCCAGCTCTTCGAGGCGGTCGAGCGCGGGGTAGACCGACCCGGCGGTCAGGCCCGTCGCGTCAACGATGTCGAAGCCGAACTGGTGGCCGGCCGCGACGGCGTGGAGGACGGCGACGGTCCCGAAACTGAGCGCGCTGTTGCTCACGGGGGCTTTGACGGAAGGAGCCTATATCGAGTTCCAATATAGGTCCCCGGCGGGTGGCCCGCGCCGTTACTCGGACACGAGCGCCCTGACGGGCGACACGCGCACCGCCCTCAACGCGGGCCCACAGCAGGCGGCCAGCACGACCACCAGCGTCACGATCGCCACGCCGGCAAACGCGACCGGGTCCGTGGCCGTGACGCCGAAGAGCAGCCCCTGCACGAGCCGTGTCAGTCCCAGGGACGCCCCCAGACCCGCGACGACGCCGGCGGCTGCGAGCACCACGCCCTGGCCGGCGACCAGCCTGATGATGTCGCCACGCTCGGCGCCGAGCGCCATCCTGACGCCAATCTCGCGCGTGCGCTCGGTGACCAGGTAGGACACCAGCCCGTAGATGCCCAGGGTCGCCAGCGTCAGCGCCGCCGCGCCGAACAGCGCCACCAGCAGCAGGCTGAAGCGCCGGCCCGAGAGCGTCAGCTCGAGCGCGTCGTCGATGGAGCGGATCCGGATGGGCATGCTCGGGTCGAGTTGCTGCACGGCCTGGCGCGCCGTCTGGGCTACAGCCGCCGGTGTCGACGAGGCCAGCACCACGCTCACCTGCGTACTGGGCCGCTGGCGATAGTCCAGGTAGAGCAGCGGGCCCGGCACGGCCTCGGGCGTCAGCTCGCGCACGTCCGCCACGACGCCGACGATGCGGATGCCGCGCAGGGTGCCGTCCATGTTTCCGAACTGCACGAAGCGGCCCAGCGGATCCTGGTCGGGCCACTTCGCCTTCGCCAGCGACTCGCTGATGACGGCCACGTGCGGCGCGTCGGGACCGTCGCCGTCATCGAACAGGCGTCCGCGGAGCAGCGGGATGCCCATCGCGGCGAAGTATCCCGCGCTGGCCACGCGATAGCCTGCCTGGCCGGCACGGGCCTTCGCCTGATCGCCGATACGGCCGACGTCCTCGTAGCTCTTGAACTCGTCCACGCGCGTCATCTCGAGGAATTGGCCGTTGGTGTAGCGTCCGCCTCCGAGAGGGAAGTCGTTGACGAGGCCGACCGACTCCACGCCTGGCAACACCGCCAGGCGTGCCAGCAACTCCTGCTGGAACGACGCCACGCGCGATCGCGCGGCCGCATCGCGAGAGAACGGCGACACCAGGTCGAGCACGACGGCGTCGCTGGTGCGATACCCGGGATCGACCCCGAGCAGCCGCACGAAGCTGCGCGCCAGCAGTGACGCGCCGGTCAGCAGCACGATGGTGATGGCCACCTGCGCCACGACGAGGCCCTGGCGCACGCGCTCGCGGCCGCGGTCGCCCGTCATCGTCCGCGGGCCTCCGGCGAGCGAGGCACGCAGCTCGTGTTGGGAGGTTCTGAGAACGGTGGCCAATCCGAGCGCCAGGGCCGTGAGAGCGGCCACGCCGCACGCGAACGCGAGCACGGTGCCGTTGACGCCCACGCTGTCGAGGCGCGGCACACTCCCCGGCTGCGCCGCGACGATGGCCCTGACGCCCGCGGCGGCCAGCCCCGCGCCCACCACTGTCGCCGCGGCCGACAGCAAGGCGGCTTCGGCGAGCATCTGACGGAGGATGCGTCCGCGCCCGGCGCCGATGGCCATGCGCAGCGCGAGCTCGCGGCGGCGTGTGGCGATGCGCGCCAGCTGGAGGTTCGAGACGTTGAGGCACGCGATGACCAGCAGCAGCACCGCGGCGCCGAAGAGGGCGACGAGCGTCGGGCGCGCGTTGGCCGTCAGCTGCTCCTGGAGCGGTACTGCGGCGGCGTCGGCCATCCACGTGGCGTCGCCGTGCTCGCCTTTCATCGCCCTCGACACGGCGCTCAACTCGCCGTTGGCCGTTGCCAGTGGCACATCGTCGGCCAGCCGCGCCACGACTTGGAAATTGTGCGCCGTTCGCGAGCGCTGTGGCGGCGCCACCTCGCGCGGCGTCCAGAAGTCCGCGCCGGTGGGGTAGGCGAAGCCCTCGGGCATGACGCCCACGACCTGGTGGAGCTCGTCGTTGATCCGGAGTGGTTGGCCTTCGAGGGGAGCGCCGCCCAGCCGCGCCGTCCAGAAGCGGTGGCTGATGATGGCCACCGGCGCCGCGCCCACCCGCTGCTCCTCGGGCAGGAAGCCGCGACCGACGGCCGGCGTGACCCCCATGACATCGAAGAACTCGCGCGAGACGGCGGCGCCCGACGTGACGATGGGCTCGCGCCCGCCCGAGACCGGCACGCTGGCCGACAAGGCCGTTTCCGCCATCGACACGAAGCCATGCGTGCGCGCCTTCCAGTCGTCGAAGTTCGGCTCCGACACGTTCATTCGCCGGCCGGTGGCGTCCAGCTGGAACAGTCGCACGATGCGATCGGGCTCAGGAAACGGGAGCGGGCGCAACAACACACCCTCGACCAGGGAGAACACCGCGGTGGCGGCGCCGATGCCCATGGCCAGCGTGAGAATGGAGACGAGGGCAAATCCCGGCGCACGGGTGAGGACGCGGGTGCCATAGCGGAGGTCGCGCCAGAAGTCCTCGACGAGCGCGTGGCGGTACTCGTCGCGGACCGATTCCTTCACCGACTCCACGCCGCCGAACCGCAACAACGCGGCCCGCCGCGCCTCATCGGGTGCCATACCCGCGCGAATGTTCTTTTCGGTCTGCTGCTCGAGGTGAAAACGGACCTCATCGCCCATCCGCCTTTCCATGTCGGTGGACCTTCCCAGGGTGCGGAGCCGCCGGACGAGTTCGCTAATCGATTCCATGTGGGCTCCTCACGCCAGGCTGGCGTCGAGCACGAGGTTGATGGCGCGCGACATTCGGCGCCACTGGGCAAGCTCCTCGGTGAAATGCCGCCGGCCCGCCGTGGTCAGCGCGTAGTAGCGGGCGCGACGGTTGTTCGCCGTGGTGCGCCACTCCGATTCGATGAGGCCCTGGCGTTCGAGACGGTAAAGGGCGGGGTAGAGGGTGCCCTGCCCGAGCACGAGGACCGACCCGGACCAGGCCTCGAGCCGTTCGGTGATGCCCCACCCGTGCATGGGCTCGAGTTGCAGCGCCTTGAGCACGAGCATGTCGAGCGTGCCCTGCAGCACGTCTCCCTTGTCGCGCGCCGTTCCCATGCCTCCCTTCGACGATCGGAAGGAGCGAAGGGTTCACACGTCTCGAACAGGCAGGTGGGTCGGAGACCGTGACGAGCCGCGGGGCGGTCGTCTCAACCCCGGTCGGCGGGGTTGGGCGTCCCGGAGCGCGCGTATCGGAAGTCGCAGCTGGGCGCGCCCTGCATGATGGTCTGCGTCCGTGTGAACGTGACGTCCGGGTTGAAGCCCTGGATGAGCGCGGCGTCGCGGTGGCACGAGAGCACTGCGCCCAGCTCGGGAATTCCCAGGGCCCGGTACATCTCGGCATACCGGCAGCGCGTCACGTCGAACGACAACCGCTCGTCGCTCTGCTCCCGTACCTCCAACCGCAGGGCGTCGTTCCGGGTCCACGGCTCGAGCGTGGCGGCGAAGCTGGTGAGTGAGGCGTCGCCCCTGGCTTCGGCCATCGCGCGGCCCTGGTCGCGGGCGATGCCGACGATGACGTCGCGGACGACCTCCACCACCTGGTCGCGGCCGAAGGCCTGGCCGAGCGCGTCGACGACGGGCGCGAGGATGCGCGCCTCGATCTCGCGGCGGGTGAGCACGCCGACCTCGTTGAGGCGATCCACGCCGGGAGGGGTGTCGGCCATGGGCCGATGATACGCCGGGTCGCGCCGGCGCTCCGGGCTGTGCAATCATTGACGGGTTGATGGCGCTCGACGTCCTGGAATCGGAAAGCATCGAGATTCTCCGTGAAGCCGTGGCGGCCGCCGAGCGCCCGGTGCTGCTCTATTCGATTGGCAAGGACTCGTCGGTGCTGCTGCGACTGGCGCAGAAGGCCTTCCATCCCGCCCCGTTGCCGTTTCCGCTGCTGCACGTCGACACCACCTGGAAGTTCCAGGCGATGTACGCGCACCGCGAGCGCATGGTCCGCGAATCGGGCGCCCGCCTCATCGTCCACACGAACGAGGCCGGCGTGGCGGCCGGCGTCACTCCGTTCACGCACGGATCGAGCTACTACACCGACGTGATGAAGACCGAGGCGCTCAGGCAGGCGCTCGACGCGCACGGCTTCGACGTCATCTTCGGCGGCGCGCGCCGGGACGAAGAGGCCTCGCGCGCCAAGGAGCGGGTCTGCTCGTTCCGCTCCGCCGGGCACCGGTGGGATCCGAAGGCGCAGCGCCCGGAGCTCTGGTCCATCTACAACCTGCGCATCCGGCCCGGCGAGAGCGTCCGCGTCTTTCCGCTCTCGAACTGGACCGAGCTGGACATCTGGAGCTACATCGAGCGTGAGGCCATCCCCATCGTGCCCCTCTACTTTGCCGACGAGCGGCCGGTCGTCGAGCGCAACGGCACGCTGCTGATGGTGGACGACGAGCGGTTTCCGCTGGAGCCGGGCGAGCAGATCCAGCGGCGCGTGGTGCGGTTTCGCACGCTCGGCTGCTATCCGCTGAGCGGCGCCATCGAGAGCCGGGCCACCACGGTGGCCGACATCGTGGCCGAGACCGCGGCCGCGGCCGCCTCCGAGCGCCAGGGCCGGCTCATCGATACCGATCAGCCGTCCTCCATGGAAAAAAAGAAGCGGGAGGGATACTTCTGAGCGCGCCCCTGCTGCGGTTCATCACCTGCGGGAGCGTGGACGATGGCAAGTCCACGTTCATTGGACGGCTGCTGTACGAGTCGCGCGCGGTGTTCGAGGACCAGTTGCGGACGCTCGAGGCCGACTCGCGCCGGTTCGGGACGCAGGGGCCTCGGCTCGACTTCGCGCTGCTGGTGGATGGCCTGCAGGCCGAGCGCGAGCAGGGCATCACCATCGACGTGGCCTACCGGTTCTTCGCCACGCCCGCGCGGCGGTTCATCGTGGCCGACACGCCGGGGCACGAGCAGTACACGCGCAACATGGCCACGGGCGCCTCGACGGCCGATCTGGCCGTCATCCTCATCGACGCGCGCAAGGGCGTGCTCCCCCAGACGCGCCGCCACACCCGCATCGTGGCGATGATGGGCATCCGGCACGTGCTGCTGGCCGTCAACAAGATGGACCTGGTGGGCTACCGGCAGCAGGTCTTCGACGCCATCGTCGACGAATACGCGCCGTTTGCCACGCAGTGTGGCGTGGACACCGTCCGGCCGGTCCCGATTTCAGCTTTAGAGGGAGACAACCTCACCGGCCCGAGCCCGCGCATGCCCTGGTACGACGGGCCACCGGTGATGACCTACCTCGAGACCGTGGAGGTGGCCGCTCCGCCCTCGTCCGGACCGTTCCGCATGCCCGTGCAGCTGGTCAACCGGCCCGGCCCCGACTTCCGCGGGTTCGCGGGCCGTGTCTGCGCCGGCGCCGTGCATCCGGGCGACCGCGTGCGCGTGCTGCCCTCGGGCGTGGAGACGACGGTGAAGGCAATCGTCACGTGGGCCGGTGAGCGCCCGCGCGCGGCGGCCGGCGAGTCGGTGACGCTGACGCTGGCGGATGACGTGGACGTGAGCCGCGGCGATGTCGTCGCGGCCGCGGCCGAGGCGCCCGAAGTGGCCGATCAGTTCGAGGCGCGCGTGCTGTGGATGGGCACCCACGCGCTCATCCCCGGGCGCTCGTACCTGCTGAAGACGCAGTCGAAAGAAGTGCGCGTGTCGGTGACAGCCATCAAGCACCGCGTGGACGTGGCCAGCGATGCACACCTGGCGGCGCGGAGCCTGCGACTGAACGAGATCGGCGTGGTGAACCTCTCCACCGCGCAGCCCCTGGCGTTCGAGCCCTACGCGACGAACCGCACACTGGGCGGCTTCATCCTGATCGACGCGCTGACGTTCGAAACGGTGGGGGCGGGGATGATCGACTTCGCCCTGCGACGCGCGTCGAACGTGCACTGGCAGGCGCTCGAGGTGTCGCGGGCGGGGCGTGCCGCCCTCAAGCAGCAGCAGCCCTGCTGCGTGTGGTTCACGGGCCTCTCCGGATCGGGCAAATCGTCCATCGCGAACGGCCTGGAGCGACGGCTCTATGCCGAGCGCCGGCACACCTACCTGCTCGACGGCGACAACATCCGCCATGGGCTGAACCGCGACCTCGGCTTCACCGAGGCCCACCGGGCCGAGAACATCCGGCGCGTTGCCGAGGTCGCGCGCCTGATGGTGGACGCAGGCCTCATCGTGCTGGTGTCGTTCATCTCGCCCTTCCGGGCCGAGCGCCGGTTGGCGCGCCGCCTCTTTGCCGAAGGGGAGTTCCTCGAGGTGTTCGTGGACACGCCCATCGAGGAGTGCGAGCGGCGGGATCCGAAGGGGCTCTACGCCAAGGCCCGCGCGGGTGCGCTCCCGAACTTCACCGGCATCGACAGCCCCTACCAACCGCCCGAGTCGCCCGAGGTACACGTGACGACGACGGGGCGTTCGGTGGAGGAGTGCGTGGATCTCGTGTTCGCGCGCATTCCTTAGGTCATGGACGGCTTGCGGGTCGCGGCAGGAGCGCTCACTGGATTCGCCGTCGGCATGACCGGTGTCGGAGGCGGCGCCCTGATGACACCCATTCTCCTGCTCGTGTTCGGCACTGCGCCGCTCACCGCCGTCGGCACCGACCTCTGGTTTGCTGCGGCAACCAAGGTGGCCGTCTCGGGGCTGCACATCCGGCAGGGTGTCATCGACTGGCTGGTCGTGCGCCGGTTGTGGGCAGGGAGCCTGCCCGCCGCGGCGCTGATGCTGGCGTGGATGGCCAATCGCCCGCCAGACGAAGGGACCATCACCGTCGTCAGGATCGCGATTGCGGTGGCGGTGTGCCTGACGGCCGTCAGCCTGCTCGCAGACAGGGCGTTTCGCGCGCTCGGTTCACGACGTATGCAGAAGGCCGGTACGCCGATCCAGCCTCGGGTGGAGGCGGCAGCCACTGTCGTTGCGGGCGCGCTCCTGGGCGGCCTCGTCACGTTGACGTCCGTCGGTGCCGGGGCGCTGGGCGCCGTGTTCCTCTATCACCTCTATCCGGTCCGCCTGACGCCTTCGCGCCTCGTGGCCACCGACATCGCCCACGCGGTGCCGCTGGCCCTCGTTGCGGGGCTCGGGCACCTGGCCATCAGCCAGGTGGACCTGGGCCTGCTCCGCGACCTGCTGGTCGGCTCGGTCCCGGCGGCGCTGGCCGGCGCCGCGCTATCGTCGCGCGTGCCTCACACGCTCCTGCGGACGGCGCTCGGTGGCGTGCTGCTCGTCATCGGCCTGACGATGCTGGCCGCCGCGATACGATAAGCAGATGCGCAAGGTCATTGCCGCGGCGGCCGTGGTGGCCGCCCTCGCGGCCGGCTGGGCCGCGTGGCAGCGCGGATGGCTGGGGGGCGCGGGCGCCGGACCGAAATCCGTGCTCCTCGTGAGCATCGATACGCTCCGGGCCGACCGTCTCGGCAGCTACGGTTACACGGCCGCGCAGACGCCGGTGCTTGACGCGCTTGCCGCGCGCGGCCTGCGCTTCGACCAGGCCGCGACCACGGTGCCGCTCACGCTCCCGGCGCACACATCGCTGCTGACGGGCACCTTTCCCCCCTTCCATGGCGTGCGAGACAACGGCAGCTTCTACGTGGACGATTCGATGACGACCCTGGCCGAGGTGCTGAAACCGCGCGGCTACCGCACGGGCGGCTTCGTCGGCGCGTTCGTGCTCGATCGGCGCTGGGGGATCGCACAGGGATTCGACCACTACTTCGACGAGTTCGACCTGTC
>Ga0105100_10001090_pt1 | contig 15953 bp, 9 predicted proteins | sample PPLLak12cMay2015_2_FD_87033 | JGI IMG/M metagenome (GOLD analysis project Ga0105100, IMG submission 87033) | Freshwater sediment microbial communities from Prairie Pothole Lake near Jamestown, North Dakota, USA - PPLs Lake P8 Core (1) Depth... | ecosystem: Environmental > Aquatic > Freshwater >...
ACTGAGATCACGTTGAGGAGCCTAACCGTTTCCGATGGATATGTAAAATTTGCTGAGGAAAACGGCGGCGGTATCTTCAACGAGGGCACGCTGACCCTCATCAACAGTACCCTATCAGATAACCGTGCAGACCACGGTAGCGAGGCTGGTATCTGCAACTTCCTAGGCGAACTGACCATCATCAACAGCACTCTTTCAAGCAACAGCACCAGGGAAGATGGATATGGGTTGGGTGGCGGCATCTTCAACTTTGGCACGCTGACCATCATCAGTAGCACATTGTCGGGCAACAGTGCATACGATGGTGGCGGCATCTACGGTGCTAGCGGCATGATGACCATCACCAGCAGCTCCCTGTCGAATAATAGTGTAGATGACATGGGTGGCGGCATCTATATCGGCATCTCTGGCACGCTAACGATCGCCAGCAGCGCCTTTTCGGGTAACGGCGCAAATCTGGCGGGTGGGGGTATCTACATTTCCCATGGAACGCTGACCATCACCAACAGCACATTATCAGACAATCGTGCAGACTACGGCAGTGGGGCTGGTATCGCCAACCAGTATGGCACACTCACCATCATCAACAGCACCCTGACAGGCAACATCGCAGACGATTATGCAGCTTGGGGAGGCGGCATCTTAAACTACCTTAGCACATTGACGATCACCAGCAGCACCCTGTCGGGGAACAGCGCAGGTTCAGGGTACGACACAGGTTGGGGTGGCGGCATCTATAATTTCAGTGGCAAGATGACCATCACCAACAGTACCCTGTGGGGAAACAGCGCAGGTTCCGGGGGGGGAATCTACAACGGAATGTGGTCTGTTAACCCACCTGATGCCAAACTGAGCAGCAACATCATCGCCGGTAGCCTATCCGGCGGCAACTGCGCCGCCGATTATCCAATCAAGGACGCAGGTTACAACCTCGAAGATGCAGATACCTGCGGCTTAGACCCCGCCAAATACTCCATGCCCAATACGGACCCGCTACTTGGTCCCTTACAGGACAACGGCGGCTCCACCTGGACGCACGCCCTGCTACAAGGCAGCCCGGCGATCGATACCGGCGATAACGGTGCCTGCCCACCCATCGACCAGCGTGGCATCCCGCGGCCTTTGGATGGAAACGAGGACGGTCAGCTCATTTGCGATATCGGCTCGTTCGAGCTCGAAAAGGGGGTTGCGATCCACCCTCCGGACCCATTAGGTTCCGGCGCGCCTGGAGCGATGGTAGAGTACACACTTCGGCTGTATAACTTCACCACCCTGACCGATACTTACACCCTGGCGTTGGGCACGCATAACTGGGAGACAGCACCCTCGACGGGCCTGGTCGGCCCGCTCACCCCTGGGTTTTCCCAATCCTTCACCGCGACCGTGACGGTCCCGGCGGACGCCCTCCCGTACACGAGCGACACGGTATTGATCACCGCCACATCGTTTACCAGTCCAACGATGTACTCGGCTACCGTGCAGATCACCACGCAGGTCGCTGTATTAACAAGGTTGTATCTGCCCATGATCATCCAGAATGTTTCCCCCGGCCCTGAGGCGATCTTCTGGAGGGTACGGTAAACGATTCAGTTTACTGCATTGATGAGGGTATTGGATTGCTTACAACTTGGACAATTTGTCATTGCTCTATTCTAACCCATCAGGGATGAGCACTCCCAATCGAGACCCCCATATCTAGGAGTACATAAACAACCCAAATAATCCGATTTCCTGGCGAAGCTGACACGTGCAATGCGCTTGCGAAGTGCAGTGCACCTGTTCAGGCAACTTGTATGCGGTTAATTGCTAAACCTGGGGGAGTAAACTTAATCCCCGATCACCGGGACCGAGACGGGCTGCCTGGCATCCCGCCAGAAGAAGCTCCAGTACATATACACGGAAATCACATATAAGATGATCGTGCCCAGGAACGGCGGTCCGAAGCCGTAATTCACCTGCATCCAGCCGCTGATGGTAGGGCTGAAAGCCCAGCCAAAGTTCCAGGCCATACTGACCAGGCTGGCAACCATGGCGCGCGCCGGCGCTTCCACCTGCTCCATGACGAATGTCTGGTAGACCGGAGTGCTCATGTTCATCAATGCCAGGCGGATATAGTAGGACAGGGCGCCCACCCAAAACCACGGCGCAAAGCCAAGCAGGATCAAGAACGGGATGGACAGCGCCTGGGTGACGACCACCAGCTGGATCTTGCCCATGCGGTCCGCCAGAGGCGGCGCAATCAGCAGGCCGATGCCCATCGCCAGGGACCCCCAGGCGAACAACGTGCCGATTACCGGGTCGGGCTGGTTGTGCACCACGCGGAAGAAGACATTCATAAATGGCATGATCAGACCCGCCCCGATGGAGGTGAGCAGCATGGGCAGGATCAGCTTGCCAAGCTGGGCAGGGTGATGCGAGGCGTAGGTCAGCGGCGCAAAGATCGAGCGGTCCATGCGCTCCAGGCGCGGGGTGCGCAGGAACAACAATGGCAGTATTCCCACGACGGCTACAACGGCGATGACCAACAGCGCACCGGCATAAGCCGTGCTGCTGACCGGCGTTACCCCGGCTGAAGCCGCCACCCAGGTGGGCAGGTAGCCGCCAACCCAGTTGCCGACCGAGGCCATAGCCATCTGTATGCCTGAGCTGAAGCTGAACAGGTAGGTGCGCTCCGCCTCGCCGCTGTTCTCCATCAGGAAGGGCGCCATGGTAATGGCTGCCAGGCTCTGCCCAACCCCGCTGATGACGTTCATTACGTAGAATACTGGCTGTACCGGCCAGATCACGACCCCGAAGATGGAAAGGCTGACCAGCGCGCCGGAGATCACCAGGGAGGCTTTGCGCCCCAGGAAATTGGCCAGGTAGCCCATCGGCAAGGCAACCAGCAAGGCTGTCAGGCTGCTGGTGGTGACCAGATTGCCAACCAGCGCCTCGTCAAATCCCAGGCTTAGCACATAGAAGTTGAACAGCAGGCGGTACACCCCCATCGCCGCGCCGGTGACGACTACGTTAAGCAGATAAAACCGGGCGTTCGGCTGGAACGCCCGGATGTTATCGACATATTCGCCGGAGGCGCGATACAGCCTGTGATAGAAGTTCAATCACTCCTCGACACTGCTTTGCCTGCCCCCGAACCGCCCGTCAGGTACCTTTCGAGAGCACCGCACAGCGGCGGGATGGCCTCCAGGCGGGCAGCGTACAACTTCTCGCCGCCGGCTTCCAGGGTTACATGGACCAGGCCCGCCATGCGCAGGGCAGTCAGATGATGGGTCACGGTGGGGGCGCGCAGCCGCAGCCGCCGGGAAAGCTGCGCCTGGGTCAGGGTTTCGCTGCCCAGATAATGCAGGATACTCAGGCGGGTGGGGTCCGCCAGCGCCTTCAGCATGCGCAGCAAGGTATCCGGCACAGGCTCCCCCGAAACCAGCGACATATCCGCCGGGCGTGTGCCAAACATGATAGCCAGCTTGTCCGGTGCGATCCTGGGGAACACGATCAGGGGTGTGTTCCAGTAGCCCGGCACCAGGACGATCTCGCGCACATCAGGACTGATGTCCATGTGGACGCCCTGAGATAGATCCGCCAGCAGGTCCCGCAGCGACAGCTCCTGCGCCAGCTTCTGTGCATTCGACAATCCCTCATCCAGCACCGGAGCAATGCGCTTTTCTTCTTCTTCGAAGAACACCTGGTAGTAGGTCAGCAAGGCTGAGTAGATCAGCTCTCCGAGCTCATCCGGACGAGCATACCAGTCCAGGTAGGCGGGCAGGTCCTTTACCATCTGATGCTTCTTGTGGCCTTCAAGGAAAGATTTGAAGATATCCAGATCGTGCTGATCCCAGGAACGCGTATCGACCACTTTGCGGAGGGCTTGCTCCATCTGGGGGGCCATCTCGCAAACCTCGTACATATTGACCAGGGTCAGCGGGCGTTGAGCGGGCGGGATCTGGCGCAGCGCCCAGAGGACCGTGGCAGCATCCTTAGGCTCCGGCAGGGTATAAATCCAATGCATCGGCACCCACAAATCATCGTGGAGATCTTCGAGCATTTTTCGCTCGGTTGGGGGCAGCCGGGAGCGCACGCCTGCGGCCCAGGAAGGACGCAGCCCGTAATCCTCCGGGTTGTGAAGCACCAATAGGCTCATGAAAAAATCGTAGGCGGTGCCGTGATCCCAACTCAGCCGGGGCGGATCTTGTTGACTGACCGGTTGGCCAGCGGTGGGGGCCTGTCGGGAGGTGCTGCTCATGCGCACTCCTGGGACAGCTCAGCCTTCTGATCGTAACAGCTGGCACAGCGTATGCGCTGCCCCAGGGAAATGAGCGAATCCCCAAGGTGCAGCAGAGCAATATCTCGCAGACCAGGGCGTGCAGGCCTCAAATCCCGCAGCGCTCGTTCCTGATCAGAAATGGCTACCAATCGGCTATGATACTCCTTAGCGTAGAACAAATCCCGATCCTCCATGGCTGGCTCCTTCCAATAGACGCTGATCTAACACAGACAAACAACTAACTTAGACAAACATCTAATTAGATAATAGTCTAATTTGTTTGTTTTGTCAAGACCCAATTTTTTACCCCCATATATAGGAGTACAAATCCAGCCGGAGTACTCCAATTTTATCTGGTGCCTGTGGATAAGTTGGTAAAAACTGTGGATAAGTGCCCTGTTTTGGGGAAAACTCGATCTTTTGTGCGAAGAATGGCAAAACTGCCTCCCCCATATATAGGGGTACGATCTGACCCGTGCCTATATGCGTGTTCGACGCTGGCTCACCGGTAGAGAACCTCAGGGAGGCTGGTAAACCACCCTTCTATATCATTTTCACAAGGGGATAAAATCGGACAGCTGCTCCCGCCTATACAGGCATGCGCGTCGCTCGCACCCCCGCATCTAGGGCTGATTCCTTAACTATTCCGTTTTGTCCACATATCCCCAGGCTCTACTACGACTACGATAATATATATATTATGGTTAATATATCTCTATACACACCCAGTTGCTAGGTACGCTATTTCAACACGAACAGCCTCCGCCCATGTCATTCCGACCCTGAACGCAGTGAAGGCTTGCCCTGAGCTTGTCTTGAGCGCAGTCGAAAGGCGAAGTCGAAGGGAGATGAATCCCTATGACACTCATCGGTAAGACTCTATTTGCAGGGATTCCTCGTCGCAAAGGGCGCCTGTCGGAATGATAATAATTCAAGATACTCGAACACTCAAACGGGTGACTACCCACTAAGGTAACAAGGTAATTATGGCGAAAAAAAGCGGGAGAGCAAGGGCGAGAGATCTTCTTGGGTGTGCTGGCCCAGTATCTCGAATAAGCGCTCTCCGGTAGCGATCAGCCCCTGGTTCTGAAGGACATAATCGCGCAAAAAATCGAAGAAAGCCTGGTCGCCGATCTGGTTGCGCAGCTCTTCCAGGAATACCGCGCCGTTCAGGTAGACTGCATCGCGGTAAGCGCGGTAGCCTTGCGAGATGTAGATGCTGCGGTTTACCCAGCCGCGCGGATCGTAGTAATTCACCCGGTAAGCCCACCACCAGTCCAGGGACTGCGGGTGCAGGCGCTCGTAGAAGATGCGCTCCTGGTAGGTGCACAGGGCTTCGTCCAGCCAGGGTTCCAGCGCCTGGTCGTTGCCCACCAGGGCGTAGAACCACTGGTGAGCGGTCTCATGGGCGGCGATGGCGATCAGGTACTCTCCCGGCGAGCCTTGATACAGGTTATAAAAACCATTGCTGAGGAAGTAGAGCCCATCGTATTCCATGCCGTCCAGGAAGTCGGCCTCGACCACGCTGAGCAGACGGCGCGGGTAGGGCGTGTAGAGCTCATCGAGCAGGGTCAGGGTCTCAGCGGTGGTCTGGAGCACAGCTTCGCTGGCGGTGGTATGGAAGGAAAAGGCGTAGCTCATCACAGTGGTATCGCCAACCACGCTGGTGAATACCTGGTACTCGTGGCTGGCGGACCAGACGAAATTACGGGCCGCAGTATGCCGGTAGCGGCGCCAGTCACCGTCCTGCTCGGCGGGAGCGCTGGCGGCGACCACCAGTTCGGGCGACGGGTCGCTGAAGCGCAGGCTGACGTCGAAATCCGCCAGGTCGTAGACCAGGTGCTCGCCGAAGAAGCCCGCTTGGTGGGCCAGCCAACCCTGACCCGGCTGGTAGGGCGGTACGAAGGGGTACCAGTCCACCAGGTTGGTCTGGCGGGCGGTATATCCGAAGGGGATCGGCCTGACCTGTTCGGATGGGACCGGCGAAGGCAGGTGCAGCTCGTAAGAGATGGATAAATCCAGCCTCTCGCCGGGGGTGAGCGGGTCGGCGAGCGGCACCTGGATCTGACCGCTTTCGATAGTATAGTCCTCCACCGGCTGACCGCCCTCCCACGCTATGCTGACCAGGCGGAATACGCCCGGGTAGTAGAGAGGGTCGACCATCAAGCGCAGGTCGGGGAGGGAATCGGGGGAGCGGTTGGTGTAGCGGATGCGCTCGTCCACCTGCAGCAGGTGTTGGCTGTAGCTCAAAGTGGCAGTCAGGGTGTAGTGCGGCAGGGGCAGGGCGGCGGTACTATCCGTAGGCTCGGTCGCCGGGGGGGTGGGACCGGAGTCCGGCTCAACGGCTGCGGTTTCAGGGGGCGGCAGCGTGGCTGCTGCCGGCAGGTCCACGGCTGCTGGCGCGGTGGGAGAGGCAGATGGGAAGTCATCCCCGGCAGCGCTGGAACAGGCCGCAAGGGTCAGCGCCAACAGCATGGCAGCCAGCCGCCAGCCGCACCGTTTGATTTGCCCCGGCGTGGATGACATTCTTCTCAGCCAGATCGACGGGCAGGCAGTCTGGCCAGGTGCCGGTTTACTTCGTAGAGCGTCTCGTCACGCTTGGCGAAGTTGAGGCGCACCAGGTGCTTCACCGGTTGGCGGAAGAAATACGAGCCGGGCACGCAGGCAATTCCGATCTCTTCTGCCACCCAGACGCAGAAATCGCGGTCATCGCTGAACCCGAAGCGCGAGATATCCACCAGTACGAAGTAGGCCCCCTGGGGGCGGATATAGCTCAGCCCGGCGGCATCCAACCCGGAGAGGAAGATATCGCGCTTGCGGGTGTACTCGTCCAGCAGGTCTACATAGTACGAATCGGGGAAGCGCAGGGCGGTGACGGCGGCTTCCTGTAGCGGCGCAGCGGTGCCCAGGGTCAGATAATCGTGCAGCTTGCGGATGCCGTTTGTGATGTGGGGCGGGGCAATGGCATAGCCCAGGCGCCAGCCGGTGATGGCATAGGTCTTGGAGAGCGAGCTGCACGAGATGGTGCGCTCGAACATACCCGGCAGGCTGGCGATGTAGGTGTGTCGGTAGGGAGGATAGACGATGTGCTCGTAGACCTCGTCGGTGATCACGTAGGCGTCGTATTCCTGGGCCAGCGAAGCGATCACGCCCAGCTCGTGTGGGCTGAACACCTTGCCGCTGGGGTTGGAAGGATTGGTCAGGATCAGCGCCCTGGCGCCCTGCCGAAAGGCGGTGCGCAGCTCATCCGGATCGAGGCTGAAGTCCGGCAGGCGCAGCGAGACGAACAGCGGCTCGGCGCCGGCGACCAGCATATCCGGCCCGTAATTCTCGTAATAGGGCGAGAACAGGATGACTTTATCGCCGGGATTGAATATCGCCAGCATGACCGCCATCATGGCCTCGGTGCTGCCGGTGGTGACCGTGATGTGCTCTTCGGGGTCGATCTCCACCCCCATGAAGCGGGTCTGCTTGTCTGCCAGGGCGCGGCGCAGATTCGGCGATCCCCAGGGGATGGCGTACTGGTTGAAGCCATCGCGCAGGGCGCGCTGGGCAGCCTCCAGCAGTTCAGCCGGCGGGTCGAAATCGGGGAAGCCGGAGGCCAGGTTGATCGCCCCAATCCGGTCGGCGAGCACGTTCATCTCGCCGATCACGGAGTCAGAAAAATAATCCAGGCGGGAAGCAAGTTTGGACATTTAGCTAGCCATCTCCTCGCGCACCTTCTGGTAGAGCGCTTCGGCTTTCAACTCGTTAAGCGTGTAACAGGGGGCTTCGAGGTGTTCTGCCAGGGCTTGGGCCAGCCCCTGATCGAAGGCGGCGTGCTCCATGTTGATCACCACGCTGCGGATATCATCGTCCGCAATTCCCCGGGCGATGCTGTGGCACTCTTCCTGCGGGGGCAGGCTGCCCATAGATACATTGCCGGCCCCGTCGGTGAGCAGGATGATGAGCGGCATCACATCCGGGTGGACGATGCGCTCTTTGGCGATGATCTGGTGGGCCAGGAACAGCCCGGCGGAAAGGGGGGTCTTGCCGCCCACCGGGATATCCGCCAGGGCGCGCTGGGCGAGCTGAATCGAGTTAGTGGGCGGGAGAACCAGCGTGGCGCGATCTTTCTGAAAGACCACCAGCCCAACCCGGTCGCGGCGCTGGTAGGCGTCGGTGAGCAGCGACAGGATGGCGCCCTTGGTAGCTGCCATGCGCTCGGCGACCGCCATCGACCAGGAGGCGTCCACCACGAACAGCACCAGGTTGGCGGTCTTCTTGATACGCACCTTCTTCTGGTAATCGCCGGAGCGGATGGCGAAGGCGACCTTCTTCCGCTGCTCGCTGCGCTGCTTCTGGAACGGGGCGGCGGCGCGCAGGGTGGCGTCGAAGGCCAGGTCATCCACCTTGCCAGGCGAGGGGCGGGCCTGGATATAGCGGCCGCGCTTGCGCTCGGTATGCGACTGCGAGCGCCGCCCGCTCTGCCGGCGGGAGATGCGATCGATGGGATTTTCGATGCGGCGGGGGATGAAGGTCGAGCCGATCTTGACTTTTTCGCCGCCCTGCCACCAGTTGGCAGTGCCGGTGTCGAAGACCTGCTGGGCAGCCGGTTCGGAAGGCTTCTGGTTAGAGGCCTCTTCCTGAACCTCCGGGCTCACTTCTTTTTTTTTTCGCCCCCCTCCTGCTGCTGGTCGCCAGGCGCCAGCTCGGACTCAGCCGCGTTGGAAGTGGCGCCCTGGAGCTGCTCGATGCGCTCTTGCAGGTCTTCCATGCTCATCTCGGACTGGTAGAAGGGGCCGCGCTTGATGCGGTGCGGCAGGGCCAGCTCGGCGGCCAGGGCGATATCGCGATCGGTGATGGAGGTGCGCCCTTCGAAGGCCGCGTGGGCGCGGGCGGTCTTCAAGATCACCAGGTCGGAGCGGTGACCATCGACGTTCAATGAAGCGCTCAAGGCAGCAATTGAGAGCAGATCGCGGCGGGTGTACTCCACCTTGTCCACCAGGGTGCGCGCCTGTTCGATCTGGTGTGAAAGCTCCTCTTCCTTTGGCATCCACATTTTACGGAAATCATCGGAGGCGCCCTCGTACGCCAGGTTGCGCTCGATGATCATGACTCGCTCACGGGCATCGCGGATGCCGTGGATCTCCACCGATAAGGCAAAACGGTCCAGCAGCTGCGGGCGAAGGTCGCCTTCTTCGGGGTTCATGGTGCCCACCAGGATGAAGCGCGCCGGGTGGGCGAAGGAGATGCCCTCGCGCTCGACGATGTTCATGCCCATGGCGGCCGAATCGAGCAGCAGATCGACCACGTGATCGTCCAGCAGGTTGACTTCATCGATGTACAGCAGGCCGCGGTTGGCAGCCGCCAACACGCCGGGCTCGAAGTGGCGCTCGCCTTTCTGGATGGCTTTCTCAATATCCAGCGTACCGACCACCCGGTCTTCTGTGGCTGAGACGGGCAGGTTGACGAAAGGTGTAGCGCGCAGCACCACCGGCAGCGCTTCGCCTCGCTCCGAGCGCTCGCGGCACTCCGTGCACCAGGTGGTCGGGCGATCGGGATCGCAGCCGAAGCGGCAGTCGCTGACCACTGCTACCGAAGGCAGCAGGGCTGCCAGGGCGCGCGCCGCGGTGGATTTGGCAGTGCCGCGCTCACCGCGGATCAGCACCCCTCCGATGCGCGGGTCAACGGCGTTCAGAACCAGAGCGCGTTTCATACGGTCTTGCCCGACAATGGCGGAAAATGGGTAGATGGGCGGCATTCGTTTCCCTCGGGTTTCGATTATAATCCACTCTCAACCTTTTCACAAAGGTTGCCAACTTCGTCTATCCGCTTTATAATTCGATCCATATCTTAACCGGAATCTGGAGCACGTATTTTTATGGATCAAAATGATATCCACACTGGGCAGGGGGGGGAGGAGCCCAACAACGAGCAGCCTGAGGTAAGCCAAGGAGAACAGCAGGGAACCCAAGACAACTCATCGATGGAGACTCTGTTGGAAGAGCAGGGCCTGAGTTTGGATTTCCCCAAGCAGGGAGAAGTCCGCACAGGGTTTATCGCCACCATCGGCGAAAACGAGATCCTGGTCAGCGTTGGCACAAAGTCCGAAGGTGTGATCTCTGGTCGAGAATTGGAGCAGATCCCCTACGAAGAGCGCGAGACATTCCATGTTGGGATGGAAATCCCGGTGTATGTGCTAACCCCGGAAGATGCCAATGGGAATGTGGTGCTCTCTTATGTGCGTGCCCGTGAGGAGAAGGATTGGGAGCTGGCAGAGGCGCTACTGGCTTCTGCGGAGACCTTCCAGAGCAAGATCATTGGCTTCAATAAAGGCGGACTGCTGGTGCCGCTGGGCCGCCTGCGCGGCTTCGTACCGGCCTCGCAGATCAGTCTGGTGCGCAGGGCGAATCTCTCCGGGGATACGCCGGACCAGCGCTGGGGTAAGATGGTCGGGGAGCCGATGAGCGCGCGCGTCATCGAGGTGGACCGTGAGCGCCGCCGCCTGATCCTCTCCGAGCGCTCGGCGCTGCAGGAGACGCGTGAAACCCTCAAAGATCGCCTGCTGGAAGGGCTTACCGAAGGCGACGTGCGCAAGGGGCGCGTGACCAGCGTGGCAGATTTTGGTGCGTTCGTCAACATCGACGGCGCCGACGGATTGGTGCACCTTTCTGAGATCTCCTGGGACCGCATCCAGCACCCTAATGAGGTGCTGAGGGTGGGGCAGGAAGTGGAAGTCAAGGTGATCAGCATCGACCGCGAGCGCAAACGCATCGGCCTGTCGATCCGCCAGCTGCAGCCCGATCCGTGGGTCAGGCGCGTGGAGTTTCTCAAAGAGGGTATGCTGATCGAGGGCAAAATCACCCACCTGACCAAGTTCGGCGCCTTTGCCCGCCTGGACGACGATCTGGAAGGTTTGATCCACGTCTCCGAGCTGAGCGAGCACCGCATCAACCACCCCAAGGAGGTGGTCAAAGAGGGCGACCAGGTGACCCTGCGGGTGATCAAGATCGAACCGGAACGACGCCGGATTGGCTTGAGCCTGCGCAAAGTGGACTCGGCTGCCTACTCCGATCTGGACTGGAAAATAACCCTCTCCGAAGAGGTAGAGGTGATGCAGGAGGCCAAGGAAGAGCCTTCCGCTGCCCCTGAAGAGGCGGCCGCGTTAGAAGCTGAACCCGAAGCCGAGCTCGAAGCTCAACCAGAAGCTGAGCTCGAACCCGAGGCAGAGCCTGAACCCGAGCCCGAGCCTGAACCGGAGCCTGAGCCTGAACCGGAGCCTGAGCCTGAGCCTGAGCCTGAGCCTGAACCCGAGCCTGAGCCCGAACCCGAACCCGAGCCTGCAGATGAGCCAGAGGAGATTCCACCGGCAGAAGAGGCCGAAGAGGATCTCCCCGAATAGCCACGCACGTGAAGCGGCTTAACCAGAGCGCACCTGCTAAGGGTGCGCTTTTGTTATGCAGGCTGTCTCAAAAACTGGAACACCCCAACGAACCATTTTTTGAGAAGACTTCGGGTTAGATTTCTATTAATCTTGACGATTGGCAATCCCGAATCGAGTGCATGCATTTTAAACTCTGGTAGAATCCAATTGGACTAAATGTCTAAGCAAAGCCGTTGCTCGTTGTTTGAGCTATTTACTATTAGTAGAAGTTACGCAGTTCGGATCTCACCAACTGCGTAAGGCCAAATTAGGAGGTATTGCCTTGGCTGGCATGGAGCGTTTTACGCAGAGGGCGCGCAGGGTGTTGAGCCTGGCCCACCAGGAAGCCGAACGAATGCGCCACAACTACATTGGCACCGAACACCTGCTCCTCGGTTTGATCCGTGAGGAGGGGGGTGTCGCCGGGCGTGTGCTCCGTGAGCTGGGTCTGGAGTCCGAACGGGTACAGGAGATTGTCGAACGCCTGACCGGGACCGGTCAGTACCGGGGAGGCAAGCTCGATCTTTCTCCCGGCACCCAGCAGGTACTGGAGTATGCCGTCGAAGAGGCCCGCCGCATGGGCCATCATTATATTGGCACAGAACATCTATTACTGGGACTGGTGCGCTACGGAGAAGGGGTGGCTATTGACGTGCTGCGCAAGCTGGGCGTCACCCCCGAGCAAATCCGCCGCCAGACCCGCCGGGTGCTCCAGGAGAGCAGCGCCTCCCGCCGCACCAGCACTGCCCAAACCGAGCAGAAAGCTGCCGGCAAGGAGCAGCAGAAACCCAAGACCCCTATGGTGGACCAGCTGGCAACCGACCTGACCACCCTGGCTGAGGAAGAAAAGCTCGACCCGGTGATCGGGCGCCAGATGGAGATCGAACGCGTGATCCAGATCCTGGCCCGCCGCACCAAGAACAACCCCGCCCTGATCGGCGAGCCGGGCGTGGGCAAGACCGCCATCGTGGAGGGCCTGGCCCAGCGCATCGTCGAGGCTGACGTGCCCACCCCAGTGCTGGGCAAGCGCGTGCTGCAGCTGGATGTAGGATCGCTGGTGGCGGGCACCATGTACCGGGGCCAGTTCGAAGAACGCCTCAAGCGCGTGATCGACGAGCTGAAAGCCTCCGGGGCGATCCTTTTTATCGATGAAGTGCATATGCTGGTCGGCGCCGGTGCGGCCGGATCGTCGGTCGACGCCGCCAATATCCTCAAGCCGGCCCTCTCGCGCGGCGAGCTGCAGGTGATCGGCGCAACCACGCTGGACGAGTACCGCAAGCATATCGAGAGCGACGCCGCCCTGGAGCGGCGCTTCCAGCCTATCATGGTGGAAGAGCCGTCCGAGGACGAGACGCTGGCAATCCTGCGCGGCATCCGCGGCGCGTACGAAGAGCACCACCGCCTGACGATCTCCGACGACGCCCTGGATGCGGCTGTGCACCTTTCGGCCCGCTACGTGACCGAGCGCTTCCTGCCGGATAAGGCCATCGACCTGATCGATGAGTCATCCTCGCGCGTGCGCATGTACAAGAGCCCGGCTGCCCAGACGGCGAAGGACCTGATGCAGCAGCTGCGCGAGGTGCGCCAGAACCACGCCCTGGCCCTGGAAGATAACCGCTACGACGATGCCCAGGACTACCTGGAGCGCCAGGAAGCGTTGGAGCAGCAGCTCGAGCGCCTGCGCACCGGCTGGGACCGGGCCAACAGCCCGACCGTCTCGGCGGAGGATATTGCCGAGGTGGTCTCGATGTGGACCGGTGTGCCGGTGATGCAGATCGCCCAGGAAGAATCGCAGCGCCTGCTTCATATGGAAGAAGAGCTGCACAAGAGCATCATCGGGCAGGAGGAGGCCATCCAGGCCATCTCCAAGGCGGTGCGCCGCGCCCGCGCCGGGCTTAAAGACCCGCGCCGCCCGATCGGCTCGTTCATCTTCCTCGGACCCACCGGCGTGGGCAAGACCGAGCTGACCAAGTCCATGGCGAAGTTCCTGTTCGGCAGCGAAGACGCCATGATCCAGCTCGACATGTCCGAGTTCATGGAGCGCCACACGGTCAGCCGCCTGGTAGGCGCCCCGCCCGGTTATGTGGGCTACGAGGAAGCCGGTCAGCTCACCGAGGCCCTGCGCCGCCGGCCCTACTCCATCGTCGTCTTCGACGAGATCGAGAAAGCCCACCCCGAGGCGCACAACATGCTGCTGCAGATCATGGAGGAGGGGCACCTCTCCGACGCCAAGGGGCGCAAGGTGGATTTCCGCAACGCCATCATCGTGATGACCTCCAACGTGGGCGCCGACATGATCAAGCGCCAGACCTCCATCGGCTTCACCCTGAAGAAGGACGAGGAGATGGAGGAGCGCCTGGCTTACGACGAGATGCGCAAGAAGCTGCTCGACTCGCTCAAGCGCGTCTTCCGCCCCGAGTTCATCAACCGCCTGGATTCGGTGATCGTCTTCCGCTCGCTGAGCAAAACCGATATCCAACAGATCGTGCAGCTCGAGCTGGACAAGGTCGCCAGGCGCCTGGAGGAGCACACCATCGTGCTGAGCGCCACCCCGGCAGCGCTGGACAGCCTGGCGGAGTTGGGCTACGACCCCGAGATGGGTGCTCGCCCGCTGCGGCGCGTGATCCAGCAGAAGGTGGAAGACCCGCTCTCCGATGCCTTGCTGGGCGGCGAGTTCAACGACGGCGACATGATCGTCGTGGATGTGCAGGAGGGCGAGATCGTCCTGCGCCACAGCGAGGAGCCGACCTCCGCCCCGCCGCCTGAAGAGGCCGTGGCAGCGGTATAAAAAACAAGCACAACGCACCCCGGATAAAACTGTCCGGGGTGCGTGTTATTTAATCTCAGAGTTGGTTGGGTTGAGCGCAGCGATGTCATCAACTTCCCCCTGTCGCCGCCCTTGCGACGGGGGGATTGAGGGGGGTAGCAATAACCCGTAGGTTTAGTTGAGCGTAGCGCTTGCTCCGTGGCTCTTGGCAGAGAAACCCACTCTCAAGACAAGTGCAGCGCTTGCTCCGTTGCTCTACGCGGAGCTTGCTCCGCTGTACCGTGCCGAAGGCATTCGGTATTTGGCATTTGGCGGCGTCTCTGCGGTGAAACTTCCTGGGTGTTCTTTGCGGTTCAATTATTTTATAATAGTCGCATGCCAAAACTAAAAACTCAATACGTTTGCCAGCAGTGCGGGCGCGTGGCGGCGCGCGAGATGGGACGCTGCCCGCAGTGCGGGGCGTGGAACAGCATGGTGGAAGAGGTGGTCGCCCCGCCGGCGGTCGAGGCCAGGCGAGGCCAGGTCGGCGCGGTGGGACGCTCTACGCCGCAGCGCCTGGGAGACATCGGCGGCGACAGCGAAGAGCGCCTGCCCATGCCCATCAACGAGTTCGCCCGCGTGCTGGGCGGGGGCGTGGTGCCCGGCTCGCTGGTGCTGATCGGCGGCGACCCGGGCATCGGCAAATCGACCTTGCTGCTGCAGGTGGCGCTGGAGATGGGCCGCCACGAGCCGGTGCTGTACGTCTCGGGCGAAGAGTCGGAGCGCCAGATCAAGATGCGCGCCGCCCGCCTGTCCCGCCGCACCGGGAAGGAAGACGTGGCTTTCCCGGAGAACCTGTACCTGGTGACGGAGACCAGCCTGGAGCTGATCCTGCAGCACGTGGAAGCGGTGCGGCCGCGCCTGGTGGTGGTCGATTCGATCCAGACCACCACCCTGCAGGAGTTGGAATCGTCCGCTGGATCGGTGTCGCAGGTGCGCGAGTGCGCCTCCCGCCTTCGGGAGCTGGCAAAATCCTCGGGCATCGCCGTCTTCCTGATCGGGCACGTGACCAAGGAGGGCGCCATCGCCGGGCCGCGCGTGCTGGAGCACATCGTCGATACAGTGCTGTACCTGGAGGGCGATCGCTTCCAGGCCTACCGCCTGCTGCGCTCGGTCAAGAACCGCTTCGGGGCGACCTCCGAGGTGGGTGTGTTCGAGATGCGCGAGCGCGGGATGGTGGAGGTGGCGAACCCGTCGGAGGCTTTCCTGGCGGAGCGCATGGTCAACGCCCCCGGCTCGGCAATCGCCGTGACCATGGAGGGCACGCGCCCGATCCTGGTCGAGATCCAGGGTCTGACCAGCCCGACTCCCTTCGGCAACCCGCGCCGCACGCCCAACGGGGTCGATTTCAACCGGCTGCTGCTGATCGTGGCGGTGCTCACCCGGCGGGTGGGACTGCGCCTGGGCGACCAGGATGTGTTTGCCAACGTGGTGGGCGGGCTGGTGGTGGACGAGCCGGCTGCCGACCTGAGCATCGCCGC
>Ga0105100_10001091_pt1 | contig 15935 bp, 11 predicted proteins | sample PPLLak12cMay2015_2_FD_87033 | JGI IMG/M metagenome (GOLD analysis project Ga0105100, IMG submission 87033) | Freshwater sediment microbial communities from Prairie Pothole Lake near Jamestown, North Dakota, USA - PPLs Lake P8 Core (1) Depth... | ecosystem: Environmental > Aquatic > Freshwater >...
ATTAGACTTTTCTGCTATTCTTTGTAGAGAAGCAATCAAATTATGACTTCATAGAACCAACTACCTATATAAAAAGTTAGACATGTTAAATTTAAAGGAACGAAACTCTGATTCAACATGAGTAACTTTGATGATCAGCTTTTATTATATTATATCATAAAAAGCGGCATTATTTTATGGTCAATTAGAATGCATAACAATATATAGTGGAATGACTGTATATTTGAAGGTGATAAAAAAACATTGAAAAAGGTTTTATTACTAACCTACTATTGGCCTCCAAGCGGAGGATCAAGTGTTCAGCGGTGGCTGAAAATGCTGAAGTATTTTCCGGAAGCGGGGATAGAGCCTTATGTAATAACGGTCGATCCAGCACTGGCATCCTATCCCCTGATGGATGAATCGCTGGAGCAGGATATTCACCCGGGTATCCGCGTTTTCAAAACACCTACACGGGAGTTTTATAATGCCTACAAAAAGCTTACCGGTAAAAAAGAAATTCCCTATGCAGGATTTATAAACGAACAAAAAGCTGACTGGAAGCAGATTATCAGCCGCATCATACGGAGCCACTTTTTCATCCCTGATCCGCGAAGGGGATGGAACCGGTTTGTATACCGAAAAGCCATTGAGTTAATACAACAATATGATATCAAAACAGTTATAACTGCTACCCCTCCGCACTCAACACAACTTGCAGGGCTAAGGCTGAAAAAGAAATTAAACGTAAAATGGATTGCTGACCTGCAGGACCCTTGGACTGATATTTATTATTATGGGCAACTATATCATTCAGCGGTATCAGCAGCCATTGATGCCCGGTATGAGCGCAGGGTGCTGGAAAATGCAGATTATGTCATCACGGTAAGTGATTCCATCCGTGATATTTTCAAATCAAAATCCGGCAAGATAGATCCCGATAAAGTTATGGTTGTCCCTAACGGATTTGACGAAGAAGATTTCAGGGAAAAACAGGATTCCCAACCAGAGCCTTTTACCATCTCCTATGTGGGTACCCTGAATGAGGATTATTATCCGCTGGACTCGTTTTTACAGGCAGTCGAAGGGGTTATAGCAACGAACAGAAAAATACTCCTTCGCTTCGTTGGCAAGGTTTCTCCCCCTGCCATGAAACAGATCAGGGCAAATCAGGGAATTACGGTGGAATTTATTGACTATGTGCCCCATGAAGAATCCGTAAAATACCTGAAGAAGACGAATGCCCTGCTGCTTATTATTCCGCGGATGGATCAGAACGAAGGCATTCTTACGGGAAAACTATTCGAATACCTGGGATCAGGGAAAAGGATTATCGGCATAGGGCCTTCACAGGGTGACGCTGCCAGGATTATCCGGGAGTGCGGAAGCGGGGATATGTTTGATTATGAGAAACCTGCAGCCATCCGGAAATACCTGGTTAGTATTATGGAAGAGGCTGCCATTAAACCATTCGAGCCGGACTGGCAGAAAATTATGCATTACTCCCGAAGGAGTCAGGCTAACATGATTGCACAACTGATATAAAAAACGGGAGCACTTTACCTCTTTAAGTAGACAAAACCTTTAAATTCATCAGGAATGCCTGATACGGATATTACATACCAGTATGTGCCGGATTCCAGGTTATGGCCTTCCTGGTCTTTGCCATCCCAGTCATTCTGATAGCCGGATAATTCAACAAGTTTCTTCCCGCTTCTGTTAAAAATAATCAGGGTTGAATTTTCCGTCAGACCGCGGATCACAAAAAAGTCATTTACCCCGTCTCCATTGGGTGAAAAGGAATTGGGAATGTTGACAACAGGTTTTTCAGCGCAGGTGTCCACGTTAATAGTAAAGTTTGCTGATCTTAATCCTGCTCCGCAAGCATTTTGTCCTGTCACGGTCAGGCTTCCGCTGGTTGCGTCTTCGGCAAAATCAACGGATATGCTGTTGGCATTACCCGTAATGGTGGCCCCGCTACCGCTGTAATTCCACCCATAATCTGTCGCATTTGGGATCACAGGTATGGAGTATATGACATTTTGCTGTCCTGAGCAGACAGCATGATCACCAACAATTGCATCTGCTTCCGCAGGCACACGACTTACAACAACCGGGTAGGCCGCCGAAACTTTCCCGTTACCGCAAACATTAATCCCCAGAACCGTTAAACTCCCGCCGGTTGCATTCTCCGCGAAGTCAATGGTTATGCTGTTGGTGTTTCCTGCAATGGCGGCCCCGCTTCCGTCATAATTCCAAAAATAACCTGTAGCCTCGTTAATAGCCGGTACGGTAAAAGTAACTCCTTGCCGGCCTTTACAGACCTCACTTTCTCCTGTTATTGGGCCTGCATCCGAAGGCAGGGAGTGAACGTTAACCTGAAGTGACCTGGATTGCTCTTCTATGCCTGTCCCTGTGACCGTTAAGGTAAGGTTTCCGCTGGTAGCATCCGGGGAAAAATCAATGGTTATACTGTCACCTTCACCCTGAATAGCTGCCCCGGTGCCACTGTAATCCCATGCATAATTTGAAGCTCCGTACAATGGATCAACATTAAAAGGAACCTGTTGCTGGCCCTGACATAATTGGGTCTCGCCTTTTATATCACTCAGCGTGCATTTTGAATAATACAACTGCAATACCTCTTCATCATTCAGTGCACGGTTATAAATTCTTACGTCGTCAATCGCTCCCGTCAAGTAATTTGGGCTGGTCAGATTTGGACTGCCGCCGATAAGAGCAGAATGATTACCGGATCCGTAATTTGCCGGCTGATTATGGGTGAGGGAATCATAACCGGCTGCATTTACCATCAATTGACCATTAATATAAATTCTCAGATAGACGTTGTCCCTGATCATTACTCCGTGTATCCATTTCCCGGCTTGAACAGGTGCTGTCTGCGTGAAGGAGGCAACCGGGTTGTTCCCTACATTATGGCTCCCGCCTAATAAAGATCCGTCCTGAAGAATTGAAAATCCCTGCTGATAATCTTCTGTTGTAGATCCGATTCCTATTATTTGATATCCATCAGAAGAAGGCAGTGCGTCAATTTTAAACCAAACTGACCAGGTGTACTCATTTAAATTGACAAAACTCTCAGCCGGCAGTGATATACGATTGTCTATGCCATTGAAGTAAAAAGCACTGTTTGAAAATCCACATCTGTCTTTTGTAGCTGTCACCAGATAGAAATTGGCATGGTTATCGTTACCACTTTCATCATCAGCATTACCGTTGAATGGATAGGAGCCAATCAGTCCGATGGTGGGTATCTGGGCAATAACAGATGCTTCAATACCTATAATAGCCATCAATAGTGAAATAATAACCTTCATCTTTATGGTTTGCTCTTTTTTCATTATGAACCTGATCGAACCGGTTTTGTCATTGTCTGTTATTGGTTTTCTGAATTCCAATCAGTCCCAGGTTAACGCCTAGATGGATCTCATGTGAGCCAGCGTTATAAAATGCAATCTTACTGAAAGTGAATTCATAATTATATCCTGCATAGAGCATCTTATACAGCCTTAACCCAAACCGGACATTAACTTTATTCGTTGAACTGTAGGATAGCGCAATCCAGTTAAGTCTATTAATGTAAAGCTTTGTGTGAACATCAACAGAAGGATCCGTTCCGGCCAGTTTCTTTATCATAACGGAGGGTTCGAGAATAAAAGTACCCGTATATTGCAGGAATTTATAACCCCCCATCAAAAAAAAGCTGGGCTGTTCCTGCTTTGCGTCGTGCACATTCCGGATGTCGGGCAACATTTTATTGGCTGAAAGCCCGACAAAGTAATCCTCATGATAAAAATATATCCCAAGGTTGAAGTTAGCCCTGAAAATATTGTCATTCCCGTTTAACAGATAAGGATCATTGGGGTCATCCGGGCTTAACAGGGAGCTGTTGAATGTATGATAGGTGCCCGTGGCTGATAGTCCGAAAGACAGCCTGGAATCTGCATTCAACGGGATATGGTATGCATAGGAAATTAACCCTCCGGTACAAGCCAGGGGGCCGTCGGCATCCCTGAAAATTGAAGCTCCCAGCCCGATACGGCTGCCATGTTTCAAAGGACCCTTATTCACGAAGCCCCTGGGATCATAAAAGCCATATTTTCCCACCCGATAGCATCCTGTCAGCAAGAAGGTCGTTGGTGCATCAGGGAAACCCATCCACTGCCTTCTCACCGAAATATCTCCAGTGGGATAATACTCGGCTCCGGCTGCTGCAGGATTAATGATGGATGGATTAAGATAATAGTTTTCGTAAATCGAGTTTTCCTGCGGTAGCAGTGTTAAACAATGAAACATCAGAAGGCAGAAAGGCCAATATATTTTTCCTTTGCTGAAAATGGTCATGGAATGGTTATGTTATTCAATCAGGATAAACGCTATCCTCCGCTTTTATATGCTGCCTTCGTTAGTTTCATCTGACAACAACGGATAGGAAAGGCCATTCTTAATCCTTCCATGCTATCCGGATATATTTTCTATTCTATTTTTTAAAATATGTATCCCGGTACCAGTTAATGGTTTCTTCAATCCCTTTACGAATGGTGGTTTTTGGTGTCCAGCCCAGTCGCTGGTGGATTTTCTCAATATCTATAGACCGGCGTCGTACATTGTCAATATCCCTTTCCGGTACATACTGTATTTGAATGTCCGGTATTAAATCCCCGACTATGGAAGCCAGCTTGCTTACCGAAGTTTCGGTCGAGGTCCCGATATTAAAAACTTCACCCAGGGCCATGGGATGAATGGCAGCCAGGATGGTGGCCTCAACAGCATCCGTTATAAAGGTGTAATCCCTGGTTTGTTCTCCGTCTCCGAATATCAACAGCGGCTTCTTGTCCAGCGCATTGTGAACAAACTTCCCCAATACTCCGCAATAAGGATTGTTGGGAGTCTGTCCGTACCCATAAACATTGGAATACCGCACTATGGATACAGGCAGCCCGTAATTGCGAAAATAGACCTCAACAAAGTGTTCACCCAGCAGTTTGGTAGCAGAGTAATTGCTGAGGATATTCTTGGAGCTCTCTTCGCGGGAGGGAAGCCGGGTTGAGCTTCCGTATATCGAACAGGAAGAAGTATAAATGAAACGCTCAAAATGCGGTGGTTCATGGTGGCGCAGGAATTCCAGCATTTCCAGGGTGCTCTGTCCATTCACGGCAAGGTGCCCGAAGGGATCGGAACTGGATACGGAAATCTGCTTGCAGGCAAGATGAAAAATGTAATTTGCCTCTGCAAGAAGGGGGGCCATGGCTGATTTGTCGAGGACAGAGAGTTCATAAAACCTGAGCTTTTTGATCAGATCGCCCAGGATGGAAGGATTGCTGTTGGTACAATCATCAACAAGCAGTATTTCACAATTATATTGACTGAGCAGGGTTTTAACCAGATTGTGGCCTACAAACCCCAGTCCGCCGGTTACCAAAACTTTTTTGTTTTTCAGAATATCAAAGTTGACGAGTTTGTTCATGCAGTTCTTTAATTTTTTATTAATTATTCAGGTGTGCATTTGCTCTTTAATAATGGGCAGAAATAGCAGCAATAAAGAAATAATTGCATTTTTTTCATAACAGGTGGTTTTATCTGAAAACTAGTAAATTGCTGTTAAAAATAGAAAATATTTCAAAGCTGGCCATATTTTTAATCTCTAACTCACCAGGAATTTGATTAAAAAATCCTTATGGGTGATGGATTATCAAAAATGGCTGTCGGATGGTTTCGGAAAGTCAGCGCATTTCCTCCTGGCATCAATACTTAAAGGTTTTTTAACAATTTTTGCATACTAACTTTGTCTCCCATGATCTCCGGGAGCTTTTCAATGTCCACCCGGTCTTGTTTTAACGTATCCCGGTAGCGGATAGTTATGGTATTGTCTTCCAGGGTCTGGTGGTCAATGGTTATGCAGAATGGGGTGCCGATGGCATCCTGTCTGCGGTAACGCTTGCCGATGGAATCCTTTTCTTCATACTGGCAGTTGAAGTCGAACTTCATCCGGTCCATGATCTCCCTTGCTTTTTCGGGCAGTCCATCCTTTTTGGTCAGTGGCAATACGGCAAGCTGCACAGGGGCCAGGGCAGGGGGTATCTTCAGCACCACCCGTTCTTCTTTTGCACTTCCTTCCCAGTCGACCTTTTCTTCGGTATAGCTATGGGAGATAATGGTGAAGAACATGCGGTCGAGGCCAATGGAGGTCTCAATCACATAAGGGGTGTAACTTTCACTGGTTTCCTGGTCGAAGTATTGGATTTTCTTTCCTGAGAATTTCTCATGGTTGCCGAGGTCAAAATTGGTACGGGAATGGATGCCTTCCACTTCCTTAAAGCCTATCGGGAACTCAAATTCAATATCGCAGGCTGCATTGGCATAATGGGCCAGCTTGTCATGGTTGTGATACCGGTATTTGTTATCGCCCATCCCCAGGGCTTTATGCCATTTCATGCGTTTTTCCTTCCAGGTTTCATACCATTCTATTTCGGTTCCGGGCTTGATGAAAAACTGCATCTCCATCTGTTCGAACTCGCGCATGCGCAGAATAAACTGGCGGGCCACGATCTCATTCCGGAAAGCTTTCCCTGTCTGGGCAATGCCAAAGGGTATCTTCATCCTGGCGGTTTTCTGCACATTCAGAAAATTCACGAATATGCCCTGAGCTGTTTCCGGACGCAGGTATATGGTGTTGGCTTCCTCGCTCACGGAACCAAGCTGGGTGCTGAACATGAGGTTGAATTTGCGCACTTCCGTCCAGTTTTTGCTTCCGGAAACGGGACAAACAATTTCAGTATCGATAATGATCTGGTAAAGGTCCCTGAGGTCTTCTTTTTCAAGGGCGGTTAAATAACGCCTTTTGATCGCATCATATTTTTGCTGATGCTCAAGCACTCGAGGATGTGTAGTCCTGAACTTCTGCTCATCAAAGGCTTCACCGAATTTCTGCCGGGCCTTTTCAACCTCCTTCCGGATCTTATCCTCAATCTTCTCGAGGTACTCCTCGATAAGCTGGTCAGCACGGTATCGCTTTTTGGAATCCCGGTTATCGATCAGCGGGTCATTGAAAGCAGCCACATGCCCTGAGGCTTCCCATATGCGGGGATGCATGAAAATAGCCGAGTCAATGCCCACGATGTTTTCATTCAGCCTTACCATGGAATCCCACCAGTAGCGGCGGATATTGTTTTTCAGTTCCACGCCGTTCTGGCCATAGTCATAAACAGCACTCAGTCCGTCATAGATCTCACTCGACGGAAATATAAAACCATACTCCTTACAATGGGCAATGATCTTTTTAAAGGTGTCTTCCTGTATCATAAATGTGACCTGCTTTAGAATAAGGGGCAAATGTAATGGAAAATCTTTTCAACCCAAAATCGTCATTAACAGATCATTTTTATAATATAATCTACTACAGGAAGGATTTTATTCCTGTGCATATACTGAGGCAATATGATCCAATCAAGTGACCGGTAAGATCAATCGCATTCTTTATAGTATGATGATGGGTCAGGGCAGGTATTTATCGGTTTTTTTTTAACTTTACCTTCTTGCAAAACTGACAATATCCCCAATGCAGAAAGCTATGGAAGAACGATATGATTTTCTGGTGATCGGTTCAGGTCTGGCCGGGTTGACCTATGCCCTAAAAGTGGCCGATAAAGGCAAGGTTGCCATTGTGACCAAAGCAGGGTTGAATGATACCAATACAAGCTATGCGCAGGGCGGGATAGCTGCGGTTACTTATGAGCCCGATAATTTCAGGAAACACATTGATGACACACTCATAGCAGGAGACGGGCTTTGTATTCCAGAGGTCGTAGAGATCGTTGTCAGGGAGGCTCCCGAACAAACAGATCAGTTGATCAAATGGGGTGCTGAATTTGACAAGGAATCCAGCGGGAAATTCAACCTTGCCAGGGAGGGGGGCCACTCCGAAAACCGGATCCTGCATCACAAGGACAATACCGGATTTGAGATTCAGCGGGCGCTGGCAAAGGCCGTGAAAGAACACCCCAACATCAGGATCTTTGAAGGCTTTTTTGCCATCGATATCATCACCCAGCATCATCTGGGCAGACTGGTAAAAAGATATTTTCCCGGCATTGAATGTTACGGTGCCTATGTGCTCGATCTGAAAACAGGCACCATACATACTTTTTTGTCGCGGGTTACCCTGATCGCCACCGGAGGTATCGGCAATCTGTATCATACCACCACCAATCCAAAGAATGCCACCGGTGATGGCATAGCCATGGTCTACCGAGCCAAAGGAATTGTCGATAACATGGAATTTGTCCAGTTTCATCCCACTTCCCTTCATAATCCCGGAGAAAGGCCTTCTTTTCTCATCACGGAAGCAATGCGCGGGCATGGAGCCATATTGCGAAACCACAAAGGGGAGGATTTTATGATACGCTATGACCAGCGTGGTTCACTTGCGCCCAGGGACATTGTAGCCCGTGCCATTGACAATGAAATGAAAACCAGCGGCGATGAATTTGTTTTTCTTGACTGTACCCATCTGAACGGGGATGACCTGAAGAACAGCTTTCCCAATATCAATGAAAAATGCAGGTCCGTCGGTATTGATATAGCCAAAGATATGATCCCTGTCGTTCCTGCTGCCCATTTTCTGTGCGGAGGGATCAAGGTGGACACCCAGGCCTGTTCTTCAATACAACGCCTTTATGCTGCAGGAGAAACCGCTTTTACAGGCCTTCACGGAGCAAACCGGCTTGCCAGCAATTCATTGCTCGAAGCCATGGTATTTGCCAACAGGGCAGCAAAGCATACCTTACAGCATTTTAAGGAATATTCCATACAGGAAGGCATACCCCAATGGAATGACGCCGGAACAACCCACCCCGAAGAGATCGTGTTAATAACGCAGAACTATAAGGAAGTGCAGCAAATATTCAGTTATTATGTGGGGATCGTGAGATCAAATCTGCGTTTAAAGAGGGCTATGGACCGGCTGGAAATAATATTCAACGAAACAGAAGAATTGTACGCCAAATCAAAGCTTTCACAGAAACTTTGTGAATTGCGCAATATGATCAACGCAGGTTATCTGATCATCAAAATGGCCCAGCAACGAAAAGAAAGCAGGGGACTGCATTATACGATCGATTATCCTGCTAAAAATCCAACCAATGCCTATTATCAATGAAAGCATAATGCGACTATGCGATTTGATGTTGTCATAATAGGGAGCGGACTAGGGGGGCTCCTGTGCGCCAATATTTTAAGCAAGGAAGGATTCAGTGTTTGCCTGCTGGAGAAGAACAATAAACTGGGAGGTTCACTGCAGACTTTTGGCAGGAAAGGCTGTATTTTCAACACCGGGTTGAATTACACGGAAAGCCTTGACGATGGCCAGGTGCTTAACCAGTATTTCCGCTATTTTGGATTGCATCAGAACCTTCCCTTTAAAAAGCTTGATGAGAAGGGCTTTGATGTGATCAATTTTCAGGATGGCACCTATAGCCTGGCCATGGGCCATGAAAATTTCCGGGATACCCTGCTGAAATCTTTTCCCCGGGAAAAACCGGGGCTTACCCGGTATCTTGAAAGGATCAGGGAGATATGCATGTCTTTCTCATTGTATAATTTCTCGGACAGATATTCCAGTATTTTCGAGAATGAATCTCTGGGTACCGGTGCCGCAGCATATATACAATCCGTGATATCGGATGAACGGCTCCAACAAGTTATAGCCGGAAATAACCTGCTGTATGCCGGGCACCAAAGCAAAACACCCCTGCTGATCCATGCCCTCATAAGCAATTCATTCATTGAAAGCGCCTGGAGGATTATTGATGGCAGTCATCAACTGGTAAACAGGCTGGCGGATAGTATTATAAACAACGGAGGAAGCATTTTCAAAAATGCAAAGGCGGAAAAGCTGAACTCCCAAAACGATTTATTGCAGTCAGTGGAGCTGGCAAATGGTGAACGGATCGAAGGAAAATACTTCATATCGAACACTCATCCGGAACAATTGCTATCCATGACCGACTCCCGGAAATTTAATAAAATGTTTGCCTACCGGATCCGCAGCCTGGAAGATACCATCGGGATGTTTTCCCTGTATATTGTTTTTAAGAAAAATACCTTCCCTTACCTGAATTATAACTTTTATCACTATAATCAGGAGAACGTCTGGGTTGCCGGTGATTACGATCCGTTAAAGTGGCCACAGTTTTATGTATTGATGCCTACGGCCACATCGAAATCTGACTCTTATGCTGAAAGCGCTTCTGCCATCACCTATATGGATTATCATGAACTGGCGCAATGGAAAGATACATTTACCGGATACAGGGGAGAAGACTATACCCGGTTCAAAAATGAGAAATCCGGGATCTTGCTGGAAGCGCTGGAAAAGCAATTCCCCGGCATAAGAAGCTGTGTTGACGCCAGCTATTCATCTACTCCCCTGACATGGCGCGATTATACCGGGACAAGGGCAGGCTCGGCCTACGGGATACTGAAAGATTTTAACAGGCCTATTGAGTCATTCATTTTGCCACGGACCAAAATTCCCAACTTGTTTCTGACCGGCCAGAATACCAACGTGCACGGAATTCTGGGTGTAACAATCAGCTCGGTGATAACCTGCGGAGAGATTATCGATATTAATTATCTTATAAAAAAAGTACGCGATGCATAAATCCAACATTCAGGGAAGTTCCAGATGAAATACGATGTGGTAATTATCGGCAGCGGATTAGGAGGGCTTCAATGTGCTTATATTCTCAGCCGTGAGGGTTATAACGTTTGCCTGATCGAAAAAAATCAGCAGCTTGGAGGATGCCTTCAGACTTTCAAACGCGACGGAAGTACCTTTGATACGGGTATGCACTATATAGGAGGTATGGACAAGGGTCAGGTGCTGTACAATTTTTTCAGGTATTTAGGCCTGTCAGACAAGCTTAAACTGATGCGGCTTGATGAAAACGGTTATGATGTTGTAAGGTATCATGACAGGGAATACAAATTTGCAATGGGCTATGAAAGGTTTATTGATACCCTGCTGCAACAATTCCCCGGTGAACTCGAATCCCTCACAAAATATATCAGCAAGCTTAAGGAAATCACCCAAACAGCTAATATTTACAATCTGACGGAGTTAAAAGATGCCAAGCCCGAATATTTTGAATATTACAGCCAGAGCATGGATCATTTTTTGGATTCCATAATCACCAATCCCAACCTAAAGAAAGTCCTGTTAAGCATGTCACCCCTGTATGCCGGAGTAAAAAACCGAACTCCGTTATACATTCCGATGATCATCCACTCAACGTATATCGGGAGCGCTTACCGGTTTATCGACGGGGGGTCACAGATCAGTGATATTCTTTCTGCGTCCATTCTTGAAAACGGGGGTGCTATCTTTACCAAAATGAAAGCTACCCGTTTTCTGTTTGAAAGTGAGAAGATGGCGGCTGTTGAGGTCAACAATTCAGACCGCGTTGAAGGAAAATATTTCATTGCGGATATTCATCCAAAGCGTTTGCTGGAACTTATTGAAGGTCATCAGATAAGGATGAGCTACCGCAGGAGAATAACAGGTAATGAAGAAACTTGCGGTATGTTCTCGTTGTATTTATCACTTCATGAAAATTCATTCAGGTATAGAAATTATAACATATACGATTACGATACAGATGAATTTTGGGAGACCGGAGATTATTCCGTTCAAAACTGGCCGCAGGGCTATATGGTTCATTTTTCGCCCGTATCGAATAATCCGGGATTCACCAATTCGGTTATCGTAAATACCTATATGAAATGGGAGGAGTTAAAGCATTGGGAAAACACAACGGTTGAAAACCGCGGAGCAGATTACAAAGCCTTTAAGCAACAGAAGGCTGAATTATTGCTTGACCGTGTTGAAAAACAGTTGCCGGGATTAAAAAAATCAGTCCGGTCCTGTTATACATCAACGCCATTGACCTACCGTGACTATATCGGGTCCTATGAAGGATCGGTATATGGGATTCAGCGGGATTACCATAACCCGCTAAAAGCCATGATTCTGCCCCGAACTCGTATCCCAAACCTGTTGCTTACGGGCCAGAATATCGGTATTCATGGAGTCATCGGGGTAACAATCGGTTCTGTTGTTACCTGTTCAGAATTGCTGGGGATGAATTATTTAATAACTAAGATTCGAAATGCACAGTAGAAAAGGAAACCGTCGGCACAGAAGGGTAAGATGGCTCCTGATGATAGCGCTGTTAATTGCGGCTCTGCTCGTCTGTTTTTTCATCCTGGTGGTGGATCGCCCGCCAGTAGTCAGGGACTTATCAAGCCTGGACTGGCAACGCGAAAATGTTGGTGAAAACACGTATATCGTGGGCAATAGCTGGCTCCGGAAAAGTGAAAGCGGTTTGTGGGAAATGTATATTGAAGGTGAACCCTTTGAGCGTGGCGTTGCTTTTGGCAAACTGACAAAAGAACTGCTGTATTATCAGGAGACAGCATTTGTGGAACAGATACGGGAACTAGTCCCATCTGAAGGTTATTTGAAATTCCTGAAGTATTTCATTGCCTGGTTTAACCGGAATCTTGATAAAAACATTACCGATGAATACAAGCGTGAAATCTATGGAACATCCTTTTCCTGTTCACCCGAATACGATTTTATCGGATCAGGATACCAGCGTCAGCTGCATTATCATGCCGCACATGACATAGGACATGCTTTGCAGGGGTTGAACATGGTCGGGTGTACATCTTTCTCCTGCTGGAATGGCAAAAGTGCTGATTCCACCTTGCTGATCGGCCGTAATTTTGATTTTTTTGCCGGCCGGAAATTTGCAGAAAACAAAATTGTATGTTTCTATAATCCATCAAACGGGTATAAATTCATGATGGTCAGCTGGGCTGATATGATTGGCGTGGTATCAGGCATGAATGAAAAAGGGCTGACCGTTACCCTCAATGCTGCAAAATCCGCCATTCCCGGCAAGGCCTCAACGCCTGTTACATTGCTGGCACGGGAGATACTTCAGTATGCATCCTCCCTGGATGAGGCCTATGCCATCGCCGGGAAACGAAAATTATTTGTCTCTGAATCACTCCTGGTGGGTTCAGTGAAGGATGGCATATCGGCCATCATTGAAAAATCCCCGCATCAATATGATATAGTTTATCCGTCAGCGGACCAGATCGTGTGCGCCAACCATTTCCAGGGAGATGCCTTCTCGACCGACAAGGCTAATATTGAGAATATAAAGGGATCTGACAGCCGTTACCGGTTTGACCGTATCAATGAATTATTGCAACAGGATAACAGCATTGACGTTTCCGATGCTGTATCCATATTACGTGATCAACTGGGAAAGGGAGGCAGTCTGTTGGGAATAGGTAATCCGCTGGCCGTGAATCAGCTGATCGCTCATCATGCCGTTATTTTTAAACCGGAAAAACAACTGGTCTGGGTTTCCACCCCGCCTTACCAGCTTGGCAAATTCGTAGCCTATGATCTTGAAAAGATCTTTTCCCTGAAAAAGGAACAAATCATGGCTGATCAGGAAATCTATGCCGAAGAACTGACCATTCCTGAAGATACATTCCTTCATTCGGCTGCCTATAAGGCTTTTGTAAAATACCTTGAAATGACTTCAATACTTAAAGCCTGTTCGAGAGAAAAGAGTCCGTTGCCTGCTTCTTTTGAAAACCAATATATTCAAACCAATCCGCAGTTGTACCTGACCTATTTTCATCTTGGAGAGTATTTTCTCAAAATGAAAGATTACGAAAAGGCCTATAAATATTATCAGGCTGCCCTGTCAAAAGAAGTGGCAGGAACGGATCAGCGTAATAAAATACTGCAACTGTCAGGAAAATCATTAAAAAAACCGAAAAATGCCCATACCGGAAATTGAAAAACAAAGTGCAAAAGAGATTGCGTTATTTCAGGAAAAAGCGCTTGAAGGCCTTCTTCAATACCTGAACCATAACTCCGTATTTTACAGGAATCATTTCAAATCAAACGGCATAAACATTGAGAAGATAAGAAGCCTGAGCGACCTTCAGCAGATTCCTCCTACCCGGAAGGAAGATCTGCAGTCCAGGAATGATGATTTTATTTGTGTGAGCCGGGACAACATAATTGACTACATCACCACATCAGGAACCTCGGGAGATCCTGTAACCTTTGCCATGACCGATCATGATCTGGACAGGCTCGCCTATAACGAATACCTTGGCTTCCGCTGTGCCGACTGCACACAAAATGAGATCTTTCAGCTGATGACCACCATTGACCGCCGTTTTATGGCAGGCCTTGCTTATTTTCTCGGCTCCAGAAGACTTAAAGCGGCCATGATACGGGTGGGCAACGGTATTCCTGAACTGCAGTGGGAAAGCATAAAACGCTTTTCCCCCACCGCTTTAATCGCGGTACCTTCATTTCTGCTCAACATCATTGACTATGCTGAAAAAAACGGGATTGACCATCATTCTTCCGGCGTTACCAAAGCCGTATGCATCGGCGATTCCCTGCGCAATACCGATTTTTCCTTCAATACCCTGGGAAAGAAAATCAATGAACGCTGGCCTGAATTGCATTGTTATTCCACCTATGCATCAACTGAAATGGCTACTTCCTTTACGGAATGCAGATACGGGGTCGGGGGCCATCAACATCCCGAACTGATCATTGTCGAATTTCTCGATGAAAACGACATACCGGTCCCCGGCGGAGAAGCCGGGGAAGTGACCATCTCAACCCTTGGTGTTGAAGGCATGCCTTTGCTCAGGTTCAAGACCGGCGATATTTGCCAGGGCCATTATGAACCCTGTAAATGCGGACGGAATACCTTACGGCTGGGTCCGGTGATTGGCCGGAAAAACCAGATGATCAAATACAAGGGAACTACCCTGTATCCTCCTGCCTTATACGATGTACTCGAAAATATTGAAGGTGTTAAAAACTACATGGTTGAACTGTATACCAATGCTATCGGTACAGATGAAATACTGATCAGGATCGGATCTGAGAATCAGTCCGAAAGTTTTGAGAAGGCCATTAAAGATCATTTCAGGGCTAAACTTCGGGTCGCCCCTTCCGTGTCTTTTGAATCGGTTGATTACATTATTAAACTTCAATATCCCAGCATGAGCAGGAAGCCGGTGAAGCTGATTGACAGAAGATAAAGAGTATGAGGATTTGAAAACCTGCCTGCCGGCAGGCAGGTTTGAAGATGGCTAAGGTCTGTCCAATGTTAACTGTGGACTCTTTGTTTAAACAAATCTTCCTGTTTTGGTGTTTTAGTGGCATGATATTCGTTGCCAACAATTTTGTATTTTAGCATATCCTAAACCAGTAAACTTTAATATTATGAAAATGAAAATGATGCTTTCTGTTTTAATTATTGTTCTGGGATCATTCACCTCTTCCTTTTCCCAGGACAAGGCAAAGGCCTCTAGCCTTACCGATGTTGTATGGCTTGGAGTAGACTTTACGGCGGCAAAATTCATCCTGGTCCCGGAAGATCCTGCCGTTATTGTCAATCAATACCTTCAGTCGATCAATACATTGATCATAACTGAAATTGAGAAATTTAACATTAAGGAGTTTTTTAACAAAAGCGGCGTCACCAACAGTATCGACCAGGTGAATGAAAATAATGCCAAAATTGACCCTTCCACTTTTGTGATCAACAATGATTTTAAACTGGAACCGGAAGAGGTCGCAAAGATCATAAAAAAATATAAAATACCGGAAAAGTCAGGTACGGCGCTGGTTTTTATAGCTGAAAACTTGAATAAGTCAACCCAGACCGGGAGTTATTATGTGTGCTTTTTTGACCTTGACACAAAGGCGATCATTGATAGCCGCAGGATAGTCGGAAAGGCATCCGGAATCGGATTTCGAAATTACTGGGCCGGCTCAGTATACAGTGTAATGAAAAGCTGGGCAAAAGAGAAATAGC
>Ga0105100_10001092_pt1 | contig 15931 bp, 19 predicted proteins | sample PPLLak12cMay2015_2_FD_87033 | JGI IMG/M metagenome (GOLD analysis project Ga0105100, IMG submission 87033) | Freshwater sediment microbial communities from Prairie Pothole Lake near Jamestown, North Dakota, USA - PPLs Lake P8 Core (1) Depth... | ecosystem: Environmental > Aquatic > Freshwater >...
ACAGGGTTGACACTTCCAAAGGGTCGATACTAGTGTAGCTCCCTCGTTGGGCATGAGAATATGCGGGAAGCCAGGGCGGGAAACGGCGGACGATCCCCTTAGCGGATGAGTTGCCCGGGTGGAGCAGATCAGGGCGTAGAGAGTACCCTGAACGATGCCTTCACAATGTGGATCTCGGATGCGGTGTGAGCCGATTTTCGGTGCCTGAAAGACAGGTTTTTGGCTGGGAGTCACGAATGGATCGCAAGATCGGTTTTCTGGGGATGGGAATCATGGGGCGCGCCATGGCCGGCAATCTGGCGCGCGCGGGCCATGAGGTGATCGTATACAACCGAACGGTTTTGAGAAAGGAAGAGCTGGAGTCGATGGGGGTTTCCATGGCCCCGAATCCTCGCATGCTTGCAGATCAGGCGGACTTCATCATCGCCATGTTGACGGGCCCGGAGGCTATCGAGGCATTGATTTGGGGCCCCGAAGGTGCCGGAGCGGCCTTCAACGGGCACAAGGTCTTCATCAACATGAGCACGGTATCACCGCGCTACACACGCGAATTAGCAGCCCGGTTGGCTCCCACGTCTGTTCGGTTCATCGATGCACCCGTTTCCGGGTCCAAGAAGCCGGCCGAGGACGCCACTCTTGTGATTCTTGCAGGCGGGCGGCAGCAGGATGTGGAGGAAGCCACACCACTTCTCTTGACGATGGGCAAAAAGGTCGTCTATTGCGGTGCGGTGGGCCAGGGGTCGATGATGAAGATGGCTGTCAACCTTCTGCTGGGAACGATGATGGAAGGACTGTGCGAGGCGGCGACCTTCGCGGCCAAGGGAGGGCTCGCAGTGGATACCTTCCTGGACGTCGTGTCTTCGGGACCTCTCAACTGTGCTTTGTTCCAGATGAAAGGCGACATGATCCGAGGAGGCGAATTTCCTGCTCAGTTCCCCTTGAAACATATCACCAAAGACCTCAAATTTGTGGTGGACACAGCCTATGAGACCGGCGCCGCCATTCCCGCAGGGCACGTGCTCCTGCATCTCTACAGGGCTTGTGTGGCGAGAGGATTGGGAGATCTGGACTTCGCCGCGGTGATGGAAATACTGAGAGAAATGGGAGGGAGCCATTGATGCTCTGAAGAACCTCGACTATATGGCCTGAATCGCCCGGTGCGGAGATGCAGGAATACGAGGAATCGTTGATTGGCGGAATTCAGCGTGAATCGCAGGAGAGGCTCCGGCGTATCGATGGTGAAAAGGAGTCTCCCGCGGGATAACCCGTTCAGGCGCCGTCGAGCTAAACATTGAACTTCGAGAGGAAGGAATTGCAGAATGGCCAAGGAAGCTCAGCTCGTTCACTCATTTCCCAAGAACCCGCTGGAAGAAGTGCGCGTTTCACTCTCCGTTTACAAGGGAAAGCAATACATCGATCTCAGGATCTACTACAAGGGGGATGACGGCGAGTTTCACCCCTCGAAGAAGGGGCTGACGGTTTCACCGGACCTTCTGCCGGACCTCGTGGAAGCGATAGAAAAACTCAAAGACGCCCTGGGTGAGTGAGTCCGACAGTGCTTGTTTCACATCGACATGCCCTTTTCTGCTGTCATGGAGGAAAGTGCTTCCTGCTGAAGGATCAAACGAGAGAAAGGTATGGACCGAGACATCGAATGCATGTGCACGAACTGTGGCATATCGCTGCTCATTCCCATGGGCGAGATCGTTCTGGATGACACCGTGATCAGCTGTGACCACCGGTTGGTGCGCAACCTTTTCTGTACGGAATGCGGGGGGGCTCTGGCCATGATTGGCCTGGCGGGTGAGCAGCCCCATTACCGGCTGGAATGAGTGTCCTGCACAAATGGGTTAGAAGAAATTCGAGCGATACAGGTTGAGGATCTCCGCTTCTTCGTCCTCATCAAGGATGCGTTGCGGGACGGCTCCAAGCTTGCATCGATAGTTCACGGAAGCTCCGTACAGCCGGCAGGTGAAGGGACGGACAGGGTAGACGCTGCAGCCGTTTTCGGTCACGTACGGACAGGTTGTCCCGACCGCCTGACCCAGCTCCATGCCGTTTGCTCTGAGATATGCCTTGAATCGCTCGTCCTCAACCCGGGTCCGGCACGGAATACCGAACTCGCGGCAGCACTCGGTGCACCCCGGAATACACGAGACGACCGGCAGCAAGTCGTAGAGATCTTCAATATCGAGCGTGCCTTTGCTCTCCTCACTCATTCCCTTCGCCCTCTTGATCCCATCCTTCCAGCTGCAGACCTTTCGAGATCCCGAAAGGGATCAAGACGGTTTTGGGCTCTTGAGCCCGAAACCCGAGACTCGAAACCCTTCCTTTCGGGAGCGTATACCGTAGAGCTCTCCGATTTTGAAGGATAGAGTTTGCTGACCCTCCGGATGGTCAGGCTGACCGTTCCAAACTCGCTTTCAACCTTGCCGGTGAGCAGGTAGGCGCTTCCCATATCCACTTCCTGGCAGAAGCGCTTGAAAGCCTGAGGGAAGAACACCGTCTCGTAGATGGCCGTTTCGTCCTCGAAGGAGACGAATTCCATCGATTCGCCCGCCCGGGTCATGACCTCCTTGCGGGTGATGGGCCACCCCAGAACGTGGACATGGCGCCCCACGTGGTCGGCAAGGTCCGATGCGCGAACGATGCGGTGGGGAAGGCTCCGGATGGTCGAAGCGTACAAAGCCAGCGGATGGACCGACAGGATGAATCCCAGGGCCTCCATCTCCTGCTCCCACTTGCGGCGAGGCGACAGGTCGGGCAGGGGAGGAACCCGGATGGTTCGGAGGGGGAATAAGCGACTGCCACGATCCTCCCTTTGGGGGGTGGCAGGGGGTATGGACGTTGACTTAAGCGCCAGGCCTTGGCTGGAGCAATCCCCCCTGGAGGGGGGCCGGGGGGGGGTGCAGTTGGAATCCGGGGCACATCCCCCTGAATCCCCCTTCAAAGGGGGACTTTCTCGGGCCCGCAACCTTAAGTTCATGCGCATGAGGGCAGGGGCGGTGTTCAAACTGAAACGCCGGTTGAGCCAGGAGTCCACGAACCAGAGGAGCTGCGGGCGGTTGAGCCGCCGTTGCATCCCCAGTGCGTCGAGGGCGCCGCTCTTCACCAGCAGGGGAGCTTCGGAGGGATGGATCTCCACGCGGCCCAGAAAATCCTCCAGGGAAGCGAAGGTGCCGTTCCGTGAACGCTCTTCAAGCAACGCATCCAGGGAATCCCGCCGGATCTGCTGCAGCTGCTGAAACCCCACGCGAAGAGTCCGTCCGTTTCCCGTGTAAGCCCATTCACTTTCGTTGACATCGGGCCCCAGCACCTGGATCCCCATGCGGCGTGCTTCGGAAATGTAGGCCCGGGCACTGTAATACCCGCCGCCGTTGCTGATGACCGCCGCCATGAACTCGGCCGGGTGGTGGGCCTTGAGGTATGCGGACTTGAAGCTCACCAGGGCGTAGGAGGCCGAATGGGGCTTGCAGAAGGAGTAGCCGGCAAAGGATAGAAACATGTCCCAGACCGTTTCGATGACATGACGCTCGACGCCGCGCCGGGTGCAGCCGTCGAAGAAACGCTGCCGGTAGCTCGTCAGCTGCTCCGGGCTCTTCTTGCTGATGACCTTGCGCAGCCCGTCCGCCTCCCCCCATGTGAACCCGGCCAGGGCCATGGCCACCTGGACCACATCTTCCTGGTAAACCAGCACGCCGTAGGTTTCCGAAAGCAGCTCCCCCAGGCTCGGGTGGATGGACTCATACGGAGCCCCGTGCAGCCGCAGCACATACTCCCGGATATACCGGTTGGCAGCCGGGCGGATGATGGAGGAGTGGATCACCAGGTGCTCGAAATCCCCCCGCTGCGTTTTCTGCTGCAGCTGCCGCATGGCAGGGGATTCGACGTAAAAGACGCCCATGGTGTCGCCCCGCCGGATGAGGGCCGTGGTCTCCGGATCGTCCAGGGGATTGAACCGGGCGTAGTCGATGGCCACCCCCGTGCTCCTCCGAATGGATGCGATGGCATCGCGGATGACGGCGAGCGACCGGTTGCCCAGGAGATCGATCTTCACCAGGCCCGCCGTTTCCGTCTGGTCCTTTTCCCACTGGATGATCCGGACTCCCTTGGCGCTCCGCTGGACGGGCACATGGCGCGACACCTGGTCCGGGACCAGGATGATACCGCCGCAGTGGACCGAGAGATGCCTGGGGATGGAATCCAGTCGGGAAGCCAGCTGCAGGATTTCCGGCCAGGGAGGATCCAGGTGAAACCCGTGGAACTTCGGATGGTGGTCCACACGCTTCCCGAGCCCCGCGGGGTGTGTCCAGTAGCTCATGCGCCGGGTCACTTCCTTGATTTCCGATGCCGGAACCCCGAAAACCTTGGCCACCTCCCGCACCGACCCGCGCCCCGCAAACCCCACGTGGTTCGCCACAAAGGCCAGACGCTCCGGCCCATAGTCCCGAACCAGCTCGTCCGAGAGATCGTCCCGCTCATCCCAGGGAAAATCGACGTCGATGTCGGGCGGGTCCTTTCGCTCCGGGTTCAGGAAGCGTCCGAAGAGCAGCCGGTGGCGGATGGGGTCCACATGGGTGATGCCGAGCAGATAACTCACCAGGCTGGCAGCACCGCTCCCGCGGCCACAATGGATGGGGCGGCGCCGGACGATGTCCGCCACCACCAGGAAGTAGTCCACGTAGCCCTTGGAGCGAATCAGGTCCAGCTCTTCCGAAAGGCGCGCTTCGATGACCGGGCTGGTCCCTCCGTAGCGCCAGACAATGCCCCGGCGGCACTCCTCGAGGAGCAGCGTGAAGTGGTCCGTGGCCTGATCCCGGTAGTGGGGAAAGACCAGCCGGAAGTGGTCCCATGCCGTGTAACACCGGCGAGCCAGCTCGACGGTGTTGGCGAGGGCTTCGGGAGCATGAGGGAAATGCACGGCCATCTCACGCGGAGATTTGAGCCACCGGTCGGGCTGGACGATCTCCTCCGGCGGGAGGGTGCTGAGGGTCCGGTTGAGGTCGATGGCCCGAACGAGACGGTGGAGATCGTGATCGTCCGGGTGCACGAAATGGACGGCGTTGGTGGCCACGGGAGGAATTCCCAGCTCGCGGGCCATCTGCAGGGCTTTCCGGCCCGGAGATCCCGGCAACACCTCGACCCGGCAGTCGAGCCGACCGTACAGCCCCTTGATGAGCCCGGCATCGGCGCTCAGCACGGCCACATCGCCCGAAGCTTCTTCCGGCAGGCTCCGGAGCACCGAAAAGTCACGCTCCAGATGCCGCCGGCTCACCATCTCGCAGATCAGCTCATAGCCCCTGGGCGATTTCGCCAGGAAAACGGCCTCCTCCCGGTCTGTCTTCAGATGAGCCCCCGCGATAGGAATGATTCTGTGCTTCCGGGCCGCCTCCAGAAAATTGATCAGCCCGTAAAACCCGTTGGTGTCCGTGAGCGCCAGGCACTCGAACCCCCTCTCCGCTGCAGCCCGGCAAAGAGCCTCCACGGAGCTCACCCCCCGCATCATGGAGTAATGCGAATGCACATGCAGGTGGACGAAGGGAGGATGGGAAGAGTTTCTGGTTCCGGGTTCCTGGTTTCTGGTTTGGCTGCCTTCGGCTTGCCCCGTGCGTTCTTGCGGAAATGACTGAACGGTCGGGCGAGGTCCCCCCTCGAGGGGGGGAAGGGGGGGGGTGCCCTTCAGCCCTTGAGAAGCACACCCCCCCGGCCCCCCTGAAGGGGGGATTGATTTCAGCCTGGAGGACTTGATCTTCGATGCCGCCAAGGACTTTCGGGCTGAATCAGCACTTTCCACTGAAGCATTCATGGCTCAATTTTCTCAAAACGCCTGAAAATCCATGGTGCATATAGGCCCAGAAACTAGAAACCAGGAACCAGGAACCAGGAACTAGGAACCCGCCACCATGACCCGCCCCCAGGAGATCGATTGGCGCCCAAACTGCCGGCGGATGCGGTCGAGAGCGTCCTGCAACCGCAGATCGTCCCGGGAGGAATTCTCCTCCCAGGGGAAAAGGGACATCTGACGCAAAGGCATGGAAAAGTCGGTGAGCTCCACCACCATGCGGCGGATGGCCACCCGCCGCTGAGCCAGCTTCCGGTAAGTCTGCAGGAAAGCCAGAAACAGGCGGGTGTCCACGTGGGTGGTGATGGGGGAGAGGGGCTGCTGGGTCTGGACGGTGACGCCGTCCGCATAGCGCACCTCCAGGTTGAACCGCGCTGGAGTGCGGTTGTGAGTGCGCAGCACCCAGCCCACTTCTTCAGCCTGAAAGAAGAGCTCCGCCTCCAGTCGCTCCCGGTCGATTTCATCCCGGTCCAGCTGGCGCGTGAAGGTCAAGCGGGGAACATTCTGGAAGGGAACGACGGGCGACGGGTCGACTCCCCGAGCCAGCCGCAGGAGGCGGCTGCCCGTCTTTCCGAAAACGCCCGCCAGGGCCTCCACCGGAAGCGCCGCCAGCTGCCCCACCTGTTGAATGTTGAAATCCGAAAGCTTCGAAGAGGTTTTGAGCCCTACGCCCGGAAGGGCCGTCACCGGAAGGGGAGCCAGGAAAGACTGCTCGCCGCCGGGAAAGACGAATCCCAAATCCCCCGGCGGCATGCAGCTCGCCGCCACCTGGCTCACCAGCTTGTTGGCCCCCAGGCCCACCCGGGCCACCAGAGCCCGCCGGTCGGCCAGATGCCGCTCCACCCGGCAGGCGGCGTCGGTCCCCGGCCCCCAGAGGCGCCTGGTCCCGCTCAGGTCTACGAAATAACGGCCTGGAAAAGTCCCTTCCACCAAGGGCGAAAAAAGGCCCAGCTCCGTGATCACTTTCCGGTGCTGCTCCCGGTAGAAGCGAAGGTCCGGGGGAAGAGCCGTCAGTCTCCGGCACAGACGCCTGGCCTGGCTGAGGGGCATTCCCTCCCGGAGTCCCTCGGCACGCGCCACGGCATTGACGCCCTGGACGACCGCCCGTGCGCCCCATTCGGAAAGGGTGAGGGGACGTTTCCTGAGCTCCGGGCGCCGGAGCTCTTCCAGGGTGGCATAGAAATTCGGGATGTCCAGATGGGCAATGTCGCGCACCATGACGTTCCTCCAAACTTGTGGCGGTTCTTGAAATTCTCGCGCAGAGACGCGGAGCAAACAAGCCTCGATCGAGAACCTCGGAGTGACTTCTGCCCCAACCAGAAACCAGAAACCAGAAACTAGAAACTAGAAACTAGAAACTAGAAACTAGAAACTAGAAACTAGAAACGCCGATAATGCCGCAGCAGTCCCACCACCGCGCCCACGATCTCCACGTCATCGGAGCGCACCCGGATTGGTTCCATGGCGCTGTTGGCCGGCCGCAGCTCGATCACTTCCCCCGACTGCCGGTAGAACTTCTTGACCGTCGCTTCACCCTGAACGAGGGCCACCACCGTCTGGCCGTTTTCCGCGTGGGGCTGCCGGGCGATGATCAGAATGTCGCCTTCCCGGATGCCTTCCTCGATCATGGAATCCCCCCGGACCCGCAGAGCGAAATTGCTGCCGTTGCTGAGGAAGCTCTCGGGAACCTCGATGGCTTCCGGTACCTCGATGGCTTCGATGGGGGTTCCGGCCGCAACGATTCCCAGAAAGGGGATGGAAACGCTCCCGGACCTCACGGGGAGCAGCTCCAGGGAACGCTTCCGGTTGTTCCAGGGGCTCTGGAGGTAGCCCCGTTGCTCCAACTGCTTCAAATGCTTGGACACGGCGTTCAGGGACCGGAACCCCAGGTGTTTTCGAATCTCCTCGTAAGAAGGAGCGCTCCCGTTCCGCTGCATGTAGTCCTGAACAAACTGGTAAACACGCTGCTGAGCTGGAGTCAGAGGAGGCATGAGATTCCTTTCTTCCTATCTTTCAATCAAAATGGCCGGCCTTTCACCCTGGCCCTGGGATGGCCGGAGACAGGGCAGAGGGCTCTTTTGCGCTTCAAGATCAAGATAGGTGAATAAAAGGTGAAAGTCAAGGAGCTATGCTATGATTCGGAACCAGGGGGGCGTTATCTTTGCTGAAGGGCTGAAAGCTGGTCGTGCCAGGTTCCACACCACGGAACGGTGCTCGTCATCATGTCAATCTTCATCGAGGATGCTCCTCAGGTGCTTCATGTCGTCCCGGTCTTGTCCACTGTCGTGAAAAGACTTCTCCCGCCGCTCACGGTTCGGGCCAGATGCCCGCCTCGTCGTCGGCCTCGTCGCAGGTGACGGACGGCGGCTCGCCCGAGAGACCCCGGCAGAAGGCCAGAGCGTTCTTGCCGAGATCATTGACGAAATAGCCTCCCTCCAGGAGGGCGAAGCAGCGGCATCCGGTCTTGTTTTCCGCAGCCTGCCGGATCAGGTGCCCGAGATAATGGAAATCGTCGGTCTCGAGCAAGCCGCCCCAGTCGCGCACATACAGATCGAAGCCCGCAGAGACGGCGATGATGTCAGCAGCCCCCATCCACCGCAACTTCAGCTCAAGAAGCCCCAGATAACGCTCCCGAGGTCTGGCGTGGATTTCAATGAAATCGACGGCGGGATTGCCCCGAAAAATGGCCTCGGTGCCATCCCCCCGGTGCATGTCGAAGTCGATGACGACCGCGCGCCGGATCTTGCCGGTGACCAGAAGCGAGGTGACCGCCACCGCTACGTTGTTGAAAAAGCAAAAGCCGCTGTAAGAGGAAGGTTTGGCGTGATGGCCGGGAGGGCGGATGACCCCGAATGACGGTACGCCCTCCATGGCCAGCCGGGCCGCGCAGAGCGCTCCTCCCGCAGACAGCAGGGCCGTCCGGTAGACCTCAGGGCCTTCCCTCTGTACCGCTTCCAGGTGATCGCGGGTGTGCACCCTGAGGATATCCTCGATGGTCGCCGCATCGGGCGTGACGGTTTCGAAATGATCCCTGAGCCGCCCGTGGATCGCCTTGACTCGCAATGGGCTTTCGGCTGCCGAGGTGAAATAGTCCGTCAGGTAGTCCTCATGGAAGACAATCTTCAGCATGCTACCGATCCCCCGATCCGTTCCTCCCAACGACGAGCCGAGCACAAAAGAATGTCACGGGGCGGGGACGGGAGGCTGCTCGCCCTTATCACGCGCCTGAACCATGTCCCGGATGGTCTCAGCGAGAGCGTTGTAGAGGGCAAGCGTGTCTTTCTTGTCCCCGTATCCCTTGTCCGCGTGAATGAAAACCGGCTGTCCCGTCCCGTACTTGAGCTTGGATGAAACCACTACGTAGGGAATACGCCTCGACCTGTCCAGGTCGTGCACCAGACCGATGAAGTGCCCCCGGATGAGGATCATGTCCGGAGCTTTCCGCTTCTCATGCATGTGATAGGCGAAGAACTCCTCGCGCGGAAACTGGTGGATGCGGATCCTGATCCCGTGCTGCTGGCAGACCTGCTCGAGAATCTTCCCGTCCAGGCCGCAATGCAGCATGTAGAGCACCACTTCACGTGGCTCGTCCGCTTTGCATGTTTCACCCTCCATGACGGATACCTCCCTGGAAGGGGGCAATGGGAAATCTCGGTGCAGCCAGTAGATTCATAGCTCAAGACGCGACCGAAACAAAGCGGTCAAAGGCTGGATGAGCTCACGGCAGGCCTTTGTTCCGGATGGCAGTCCGGGCGAGCTCATCGCACCGCTCGTTTTCCGGGTGGCCCTGGTGGCCCCGGACCCAGTGCCATTCCACCGCATGCTCTTGGACAGCCGCGTCGAGGGCCTCCCACAGGTCCCTGTTCTTGACGGGCTCCTTCCCCGAAGTCAGCCACCCGTTACGCTTCCACTTCCGGATCCACTTGGTGATTCCATCCTTCAAGTATTGGGAATCCGTATAGATTTTAACGTTGCAGGGTTGCTTGAGAGCGCCCAGAGCCTGGATGACGGCGGTCATTTCCATGCGATTGTTGGTGGTCATCGGAGTGAACCCGGAAAACTCTTTTTCCGTGGTCCTGTAACGGAGAATGGCCCCCCAGCCGCCGGGGCCGGGATTGCCGGAGCAGGCGCCGTCCGAGTAGATTTCGACCGATTTCCTCGCACGATCCGTGGCGGGTTCTGACGAGCTCATCCGGAAGGGGACATTTTTCTGCGAATAAAACGTTCGATGGCGGCTGATGAGCGTTTGCCCACGACCTGGATCAACTTGTCCATGGGGACCTCGGCCCGTGCCATGGCGCTGTGGCCTCCGGCGCAGCCCAGTGCGCCAAAGGCCTTGCGCACCAGTTTGCCTGCGTCTTTGCGGTAACCGTCGTTGCGGATGACGATGATGAGGTTCTCCTCGTAAATCCCCGAAACGATGCTCCAGGAGATGTCGTGGACCTTGAGAAAGAACTCGGCGATCTCCACGAGGATGTCTGCAGAGGTGACCTCATCGAGGTGGACGAAAACCCGGTCCCGCACAACATGTTTGCGTTCGACGGCCTTGTGAAAGAACTTCAGCTCCTTGACGGAAAGGTCAGAGATCTCGACTTTTCTCAGGACATTGTGGTTGGCCGCGTCGAAAAGACTGCGAAAGGCTTCGATGTCCTCGACTATGGTGTGGCGCTCGAAGTTGCGCGTGTCCGTCTTGATGCCATAGAGCATGGCCGTGGCCAGTGTCTGGGACGGTTTGATGTTGGCAGCCCTGAGATACTCGGAAAGAATGGTGGAAGTCGCTCCGTAATGGGGCCGGACATCGACGAAGGGGGCTTCCAGGGGCATCGTGACCGGGTGGTGGTCGATGACCGCCGTGTAGGAGAACTGCTTGAAAACATCATTGTGCCCGGGCTGTCCGTCCACGACGATATAGCGGTCGTATTGGGGAAGCGCCGAGGGTTTCATGAGCACCAGGGGAAGTCTCAGCAGCCGGGCCAGAGTCAGGTTGTTGAGTCGGCGGATGGGCCGGATCATGCCGATGGTCGTGGATTGAACCCGGTGCCACAGGAGTCGCTTGACCGCCAGGGCAGATCCGATGGCGTCGGGGTCGGGATCGATGGTGATGAGGACGTTGTCCTTGGAGTGGAAATGCGAGAGCAGATCCTTGAGGGCGTCTTTTCGGGAGCGCCGTTTGCTGATGGTTTGGTTTCTGCGGTGATTGGAATCGTCCTGCACCATTTGGATTCAGTTCGACAGTGTGTGTGGGTATGGGGTGGCGTGCTCAACCAGCAAAAAAGGGTGGTTTGGAGCCACCCTGGGACATTCGTTGGAGCGGGAAACGGGATTTGAACCCGCGACTTCAACCTTGGCAAGGTTGCACTCTACCGCTGAGTTATTCCCGCTCGCTGGTGAAATTGGTGTATACTGAAACACGATTTGGGAGTCAAGGAAAAATTGGGCAGCAGCCGGAGTGTCTCGCCGGCACAAGGTCCGATAAGATATATTATGTAAACTTAAATCTGTCTCCTGATATCGCCCGCTGAGAGCTCTGTACCATCTGCACCAAAGGAGCCAGCACCATGAGCCAGCCCGATCATGCCCGCTCGACCGCGACCGGCATTTTCTATCATCCAAGCTTCAGCCGGCGGAGCTACCTCACTCAGGGCTCCCGCCTGCAGGACTTCCCCGATGCGCTCAGCGAGATCCTCAAGGATCCAAGGTATCGGATAGTCGAGTCCCCGCCCGTCTCGGAAGAGCTCATTCTGAAGGTCCACACCCCGGAGCTCATCCAGGGGGTCCTGGATGATCCCCTCTGCTCGACGGCGTGGCACTCCGCGGGCGGTGTCGTGCTCGCAGCCGAAATGATCGCTGCCGGTGAGATCCGCAACGGGTTCGCCTTCATCGGTGCCGGCGGGCACCATTCGGGCCGTGACTTCTTTGGAGGCTACTGCTGCTTCAACGATGTCGTCATGGCCATCCATGTCCTGCGGGAGCGCCACGGCATACGACGCGTCGCCATCCTGGACACGGACGCTCACCACGGGGACGGCACGCGCGCCCTCCTTCGCAGCGACCCGGATATACTGCACGTCTGCATCTGTTCGAGCAACTATGAATCCGAGGACGGAACCAAAGTGGATGTGGCCGCCCCCAGCCGATCCTGGTTTTCATCCGGATCGTCCAAAGATGATGTCAACGAGCGCTACGTGGAAGCGGTTGCCCGCCAGTTTGCCCCACGACTGCAGCATTTTCAGCCTCAGTTCCTCTTCTGGTACTTCGGCTTTGACACTCACCGGGGCGATTATGGCGACATCGGGCTCACCCGCCCGGCCTATCTTGAGATCGGGAAGCTCATGAGAGACCTCGCCGAAGAACTTTGCCTCGGTCGGCTGGAGGTTGTGCTCGGAGGCGGTTCCCGAAGCGACATCGCCCGGGACCTCATCCCGCCCGTGATCCGTTTGCTGGCCGAAGACCGTCAACAGGTCCCCCCTCTTCCTGAATCGGGAGTGGCTCCATGACACCCAGGCAGTTCTGGCTGCTGAAGTCTGAACCATCCGAGCTCTCCATTGACGACCTCAGGGAACGTCCCCATCAGACCGAGCCCTGGGATGGGGTGAGGAACTACCAGGCGCGCAATTTCCTGCGCGACCAGATGCGGATGGGCGATGAGGCCCTCTTTTACCACAGTGGAAGGAACCCCGCCGTGGTCGGGGTTGTCAGGGTGGTCCGTCCCGGTTATCCGGACCATACGGCTTGGGATCCGGAAAGCAAGCACTTTGATCCGAGAAGTACCCCGGATCACCCTGTATGGTACATGGTGGACGTGAAGCTCAAAGAGGTTTTTCCGGCGCCCCTTCCGCTTTCCGAGCTGCGCAGGATCCCGTCACTCCAAAATATGATGCTGCTCCGCAGAGGCTCCAGGCTTTCTGTCCAACCGGTCTCCGAAGAGGAGCTCCGGTCCATCGTATCCCTGGGACGGAAGCCGAACCGTCGAAACCCGAGCCAAACACCCTGAGCTGAAGATGCATGCAGCCTGCATGCGACCTCATGCAGCTCGCAACCAGAAACCAGAAACCAGAAACCAGAAACCAGAAACCCAAAGACATGGCTGCCCTCTACAATCCCAAAACGCTGGCAAAGACCCTCACATACCTCCTCACCCACGCTCCCGGCGAATTCGGTCTTTTCTGGGATGAGGACGGTTCCATGCCGTGGAAGGAGCTCTACTGGGCCCTGCAGGAAGATCCCGGTCTCCGTTTTGTTCGCGAGAGCCATCTGCGCGAGATCGGTTTTCTGGGCATCGACTTCCCTGCTGCTCTCGACGGTCACCTTCTGCTGAGGCTCAAGCCCTCATTGCCCGTTCCAGAGTATCCGGTCGTTGACGCCCCCCCTTACCGCCTCTTTTACGGATGTCGACAGAGGCATGTCCCGGCTGTCCGTGATCACGGCCTGACAGCAGCCGGGCGGCCCGCTCTGGCCGTCTCCTCTGACAAAGACCTGGCCCTTCGCATGGCCCGCCGTCGCGATCCGGCTCCCATCCTCATCGACATTCTGGCCGGCGCTGCCGCCGCCGACGGAATAAGCTTTCGATTCGCTGGATCCGCCCTGTACCTGGTCGAAAGCCTGCCGGTCCGGCACCTCCGGTTCCCACTCATGAGCGAAGAGAAGCTCCAGGGTTCCTCAAGCCGCAGCAGGAAAGAAAAGGAACCTGCCAAACCCGGCGCTCCAAGGACCCCCGGCTCCTTCATGGTGGAAGTGGAGCACCTTCGGGACGCCTTCGGCGGACCCCCGGACACGGGTGGAAAGCCCAAGGGCAAGGGGCGGAAAGGCGCAGAATGGAAACGAGCGTCCCGCAAGGAGCGTAACAAGAGAAGCCTCTGATTGCTTCTTCCCCCGTTGATTCTCTTGTTTTTTAAAGCCTGTCGTTTCATAATTTCGAGGTCAATCGCAAGAGCATTGCACTCCAGGCTAATCGCCAGGATCAGGTCACACCTTCTGTGGGAGGAGCTCGGCATGGTTGAAGTGGCAGATCTGCCCAGTTGCTGCGTGGCACGACTCCGTGAAATGGAGCGTATTCTTGATTCCTTTGGGGCGCTTGAAATCGTCCTTGCCATCGCCCCAAGCCTGACGGCCGCACGACCTCGGGGGATCACGAGTGTTATGGCGGCCCTGTGGAACCTTGCGAAGGTTGGTGCAAGCTACATTTCGAACCGGCGAAGGTTGCGGGGAGCCCTGGAGCAGACTGCCCGGAGCCGCGTTCGAACGGTCATCACATTGCATGTCGAGCACCACATCATACAGGGGGACCAGGAATTGGAGCAGCACTGGACCCGCATGCTGGAAGCCTTTTGAGTGAGGAGTCAAGGGATGACGATTCCCGTGGATTATGGCGACGCAGACTGGCTGCTGGAAAGGATCTCGTCCTTTCACAAGGAGCACCGGCATGTCGAGCGCGAGTACCTTGATCTCAGGACGCGCCTGCGCGATGCGGAGGCCGCCTTGCGAGCCCAACCCGAGGACGAGGAGATCCATGTGCGGGTCTTCTATCTGAAAAGAAGATTGGAGGATCTTGAGGCAGAGTACCCGTGGATTGCCTCAGGCAAGCCGCCGGAAATCGCATTCTGGGCCCCCATGCCCGGATGATCCTCCCCCTTTGGTTTTCCCACCCCAACCGATCGGGTGAGGTGCTGCCAGAAGCTTATGCCACTTCGCTCAATCAAAGCATTCAAGGAGGGGGCGGCTCACGAAACAGAAAGAATAGCACGCTGTGGATTGCTGGCGAATATCGGTGCGCTTTTCCACCTTGACCACGCTGGGCTGTTTAACGCGCAGCCGCTTCGCAAGCATCTTCCCCAATCCCCGAGCACGGCGGAGTCCGTCCCAAGGCATCTCAGCAAGCATCTAATTGCTCTTGCCGTTGACAGCGTCGAGGACTCCATCATAAGGTGAGATGTTAATCGGCTCATCTTCATTCTCAATGGGCCTGTGAACGATTGCTGCAGATCCAATCTGACACGGAGGAGATCATGAGCACCCGGATAACTCAAAAGATAGTCTCTCTTGTTTCGTGCATCAGCTGCCTGATTCTGTTTTCTGTTTCAACGTGCAATGCAGCTGATCGAAGCCTCAATATCTGTAAACAAGTGAGTAATGAGCAGTTGAAATTGCTCCATAAGAAACCGCTCATACCCACAGAGAGCGAACGTGGATGTTTTTGGAGCAAGGATCCTGGTGGAATGGCATATTTTGATATCAATATCCACAAATATCGACAGGAGCTCAGAAGCTATTTCAGCAAGGACTTACCGACTCATGTCAAACTGGAGAAAGTCACAGGCCTCGGAGAGGAAGGCCTCATGACCCTTACCGAGGGAAGTCTTGGAGTAATCGTTATCCGTAAAGGTGATTGGGTACTGCAGAGTGCTGTCACATTTCTTGATATAGAGCCAGGGAGCCAAAAGCACAAAGTTCTATGGGATATTTACAGGTCGATACTGGAAACCCTCAAGTAGAATACGGCCCGCGGAACCACCGGAAATGCGGCCACCCTTCCCGGGCTTCGGCTCCAGGCCTGGCGTTGGGCCGTGGCTTGCTACGACTGCGCTAGCTTTGAACTGGCAAGTCGATTTAGGCTCACGCCAGCTTCAGCAGCTTGGACAGCGAGCTTGCGATGTACTTCGGGAGGCACACGAACCATGAACTTGCCGCTGTAGTGCCTGGATGCGATGGGATCAGGAATGGGGTCTCCGCTTTCCTGCATATCCTTTACGACATCGGCAACTACCTTGCGGATGCCCTTCAGGGCTGCTTCAGGAGTGCGTGCCAACCAGCTCAAACTTGGGAATTCCGCACATAGCCCAACGTATTCCTTATCCTCATCGGACCATGTCACCCGATAGGTGTAGCGATCATCCTTCAGTGCCATGCTCTAGCTTCCACCTCTCTATGGCCTTGAGCACTTGCTTTACCTGGTATGCTCTGGCCTTTCCTGCCTTGCCTTGAGTATTTACCCGTGGATCGCCCTGCCAGGGCATCTTGTATACTCTGTGACTTGTGCCCTCTTGGCGAGGCTTTCCGAAGTAATGGTCGCAGACCCTGCACAGAACGGTG
>Ga0105100_10001093_pt1 | contig 15930 bp, 10 predicted proteins | sample PPLLak12cMay2015_2_FD_87033 | JGI IMG/M metagenome (GOLD analysis project Ga0105100, IMG submission 87033) | Freshwater sediment microbial communities from Prairie Pothole Lake near Jamestown, North Dakota, USA - PPLs Lake P8 Core (1) Depth... | ecosystem: Environmental > Aquatic > Freshwater >...
AGGAAGGGCGTGCAACTAATACGGAGCCGATGTGTTCTGTTGTCACAAGAGCAGGTCTGGAGGAAGCGCAACCACCCCGACTCCCAGGCTGTAAGCAAAAAAAGGGCATGGACTTTAGGGCCATGCCCCTCTGATTGGTGGGTACACCGATGGTGGCGAGGCGGTGAATCGAACACCGGACACGAGGATTTTCAGTCCACTGCTCTACCGACTGAGCTACCTCGCCACAAGGAAAGCATGCTACCGGATAGGCGGTTTGGTGTCAAGGGCTATGTTGCCAACAGGGTTATGTAGCCAATAGGATGGGGAACTCGCGAAAAGTGTATTGTAGCCGCCCTGACAGGCCGGCACAGCGCGGTCGAATGAGCCCGCGTTTGTCCACGATGATCCGGAAAAGCACTGTAGTCGCTGCGGGGAGTTGACGGATTTTTGACTCCGCCGTCCAGGGTCCAGGATGTCACCTTCACGGCGGAGTCGGATGGGATTGCAGGGAATGTCGATATGATTCTCAGAGGTCAACGACAGGAACGGGATAAGATGTAGGAGCCAGGTGCTCTGTCTCGCCCCACCCTGCCTAGGCCTCGGGCTTCTTGTCGTCCAGTTCGAGGAGGAGACCCTCAAGGTCGTTTTGGGAGAAATCGATCACCAGACCATCTTCGGTGCCCTCCACCAACTGTTCGGCGGTCTTGGAATCCAATACGGGCCCCACATCACCCGGCTCCAGGGAAATATCCAGGGCCAGTTCGGGAATCAGGGGCTCCACCTCGCCAACCGTCAACGCCGCGGTTGGGAGCTCGGGAGTGAGATCCAGCAGGGGCTCGTCAATCTGAAGGTCAGCCAGTTCATCCGCCACCACCACGGGCGCTCCCTGATTCTCCAGGTCCTTTGCATTCAGCTCCAAAGTGAGCGCCTGCTCGAACTCGGGTCCAATGACCAGTTCGAAATCTTCGGTCTTCTCCTCATCTCCAAGGGATAGACTGAAACCCTCGGGAAGGTCGATATTGGGAAAAATGTCATGGTCAGCCTGAGCTGCGGTCTGGGCCGAAACCGGCTGCACGTCCTCTTCAATCTCGAACTCCAGGTCACCGCCGAAGCTGAGGTCTCCGAATCCTGTCGCGTCGGACGCCTGCCCTGCCAGGCCGGCGGAACCTCCGTTGGCACCCGCGGGCCTGGCATTGATCATGGCACCGAGGAAGAACGGCATGGTGGGCTTGATGTCCAGCATGCCGAGAATGCTTCGCGACCCCTCCAGATTGACACCGCATTTCTTGCAGTCAGCAAGGTAATCGAAGCTAACGAAACCACACTTGTGACATTTCATATCGCATTCCCTTCTCAAGATACTTGTATCAACGGAGATCGCCCCACAGGAGCTGAGCACATACCATGACCGCCAATGTGGCCGTTTCAAACCGCAGGATGCGGGGACCCAGATGGACGGAAAGAAAACCTTCCCGCTCGAATCTCATCACTTCCTCCTCCGTCCAGCCTCCCTCCGGACCGGTCGCTGCCACCACCTCGCGACACACCGGGTGCTCCCGATGGAGGTCCATCAGACTTCTTTCCATTCGGCCTTCCAGGGTCAAAACCTTTAGCTTTTCTTTTCCCGCCATCGCCGCCGGATGCCCCACCGTCTCGAGAAATCCGTCGAGGTTGGGGTGAATGCATATCTCCGGGAGGAAAGCTCTCCGGCATTGACACATGGCTTCCTGCGCAATTTTCAGGCACCGGTCCCGTCGCCTGCCAACTTCCTGAGCGCCCAGCCGGTATTGGCTCCTGGCTGCAGGGAAGAAATCAAATCGGTGGACACCGATCTCCGTGCCCTGTCTGACGACGAGATCCATCCGATCGGACCGCGCCAGGGCCATTGCAAGCGTCAAGTGTATGACGGATTCCGTGTTCAGGGGGACTTCTTCTATGACCTGAACGTCCACAGCCCCCTTGGAAATGCTCCGAATCCGGGCTCTCCAGCTGCGCCCCAACCCATCACGCAGCTCGACAGGGTCATCTACCGCCAGGCGCAGCACCCGAGTCATGTGATGTGCCGCATCCCCTCGGATCGTCAAGGTCCCGACATCATCCTTCAAGCGTCCGACGTAAAAACACTTTCTGCTCATGACCCGGTTTTCATGTGCCCATTTTCGGCGGGTTGGTCAGGTGTTCAAGAGACCCAGATACCAACGGACGAAGCCATCTCCCCAGAAGGTATACACCAATGCCCCCAGCGACAGAAAGGGGCCGAAAGGAAGCATCGTCTTCATCCCCTCCCCAGAACGGTGCATGGCGATCAGCCCCACCGCGGCCCCCACCACCGAAGCCACGATCACGGTCAGGACGACTCCGGGTACCCCCAGGAAAGCTCCGATCATGCCCAGAAGCTTGATGTCACCCCCGCCCAGACCATCCTGATGCCGCAGGTACTGGTAGCCTATGGCGATGAGATACAGGAATCCTCCGCCGATCACGACGCCCAGCACAGAATCGATCCAGGTGAGCCGAATGCTCAGGAAAGAAGTGAGCAGACCCAGGACCAGGCCCGAAAGGGACAGAACATTCGGGATCAGGAACGTGTCCAAATCAATGAATGCGATGGCCAGGAGCATGACGACGAACACGAATTCGATGAAAAACTGGGGCTCCATGCCATAGCGGCGGAAGAGGGCCAGCGCCAGGAGCCCTGCCATCGCCTCCACCATCGGGTAGCGCGGAGAGATCCATGCACGGCAGTGTCGACACCTTCCTCTCAGGATCAGGTAGCTCAGGAGCGGAATGTTGTCGTAAAAAGCGATGTCTTCCCCGCACTGGGGACAATGGGAGCCCGGCAGGACCAGGGACTGCTTCTGGGGCAGTCGGTAGATCAACACATTGAGGAAGCTGCCGATACAGCAACCCAGCACGAAGACCATCACCTGTTGGAACAATGACACCGAGAGATCCATGCTCATCCAGTTCTCACGTTGGCTGCGGCCTCAGGCTCCGGCTCCCCAGTCAACTGAAAGCCGCACGCCGGATTGACACAAACCCATTTCGTCGGCCCCTTCTTGCTCTGTTTCTCCAGGAGCACGGGAGCCCCACACGCAGGACAGGTTTTCTTGACCGGCTGTCCCCAGAGCACTGTTTTACAGTCCGGATACCGATTGCATCCGTAGAATCGCCGCCCTCCGCGACCCACACGGGGCACCAGCTCCCCGTCACAGCCTTCTCTTGGACAGGGCAGTCCGGATCCTGGGGTTTTGGTGTTCTTGCACGCTGGGTAGCCACTGCAGGCAAGGAATGTGCCATACTTGCCCTTCTTCTGAACCATGGGGCGCCCGCACTTCTCGCAGCTTTCGTCGCTGACCTGCTCCCCCATCAGATGGATCACCCCTTTTTCATCCCGCTCGTAGTTCGAGCTGAAGGAGCATTCAGGATACCCACTGCAGGACAAGTAGGCTCCATTTCGGCTCATGCGGATGTGCAGAGGGCGGTCACAGTTGGGGCAATGGATGTCGGTCGGAAATCCCAGGGTCTTCAGGTTGAGCATTTTGGCTTCAGCCGTTTGAACACTTCCTGCGAACTGCCTGTAAAAATCCTCCAGCAGCTGAAGCGACGGATATTTGCCGTCTTCGATTTCATCGAGGCTCTTTTCCATCCGCGCCGTGAAGTCAAGATCCACGATGGAGGGGAAATTTTCCACCAGCAGATCATTGATGATCCAACCCAATTCTGTCGGATGGAGTCTCTGCTTGTCGAGAGTCACATAGTCCCGCTCAACGATGGTCGAAAGGATGGTTGCGTAGGTGCTTGGCCGCCCGATGCCCTTTTCCTCGAGCTCCCGAATGAGGCTGGCCTCGGAAAACCGCGGCGGCGGCTGTGTGAAATGCTGTTTGGGCAGCAGCTCATTCAAGGCGAGCGACTCTCCCCCCTGCAGCTCGGGCAGGGTCGTCGCAACCGATTCTCCGTTCTCGTCCTCTTCCTGGCTTTCCACATAGAGCGTCATGAATCCCTGGAACTCGGTGACGGAGCCGGTCGCTCGAAGCACGAAGTCGCCCGCAGAGATGTCCACCGTCGTCTGGGCGATCACGGCCGGGCTCATCTGGCTCGCCACGAACCGCTTCCAGATGAGCGTGTAGAGCTTCAGATGCTCGCCGCTGAGATAGGGGGCCACCTGCTCCGGGCTCCGATGAACATCCGTGGGCCGAATCGCTTCGTGGGCATCCTGAGCCCCCTCCCTCCTCTTGTAGGTCGCGGGCTTCTCCGGGAGATACTCCTTGCCAAACTGCGCCTCGATGTACTCGCGGACTTCCTTCACGGCGTCGGGCGAAAGCCTCGTGCTGTCGGTTCTCATGTAGGTGATGAGCCCGCTCGCGCCCTCGTCCCCCAGCTCGATCCCCTCATAGAGCCTCTGGGCCACACTCATGGTCTGTTTTGCGGAGAAACGCAGCTTCCTGGCGGCGTCCTGCTGCAGGGTGCTGGTGATGAAGGGCGGAGAGGGATTCTTGCGGCGGCGCTTTCGATCGACCTTGTCGACCTTGAATTCCTGGACTTTCAGGGATTCCACCAGGCCGCTCGCCTCAGCCTCCGAGGCGATTCTGAGCGCTTTTCCGCGGACGCGATGCAGTGCAGCCTTGAACTGAGCCGCAGGAATAAGAACAGCGTCGGGGGTCTCCGTCGTCACGAGAGCATCGATGGTCCAGTATTCCTCGGACTCAAACTTGCGGATCTCCGCCTCACGATCGCAGATGATCCGGAGCGCAACGGACTGGACCCTTCCCGCGCTGAGGCCCCTCTTCACCTTCTGCCACAGAATGGGAGAGATCTGATAGCCCACCAGGCGATCCAGAATCCGTCTCGCCTGCTGAGCATCGTAGAGGGACTGATTCAGGTGGTCCGGATGCTCCAAAGCCTCCCGGATGGCCTTCTGGGTGAGCTCATAGAAGAGCACCCGATAGACCGGTTTGTCCCCGGACCGCACTTCCTCGGCGATGTGCCAGGCAATGGCCTCGCCTTCACGGTCCGGGTCGGGACCCAGATAGACCACGTCCGCCCGTTCAGCGGCGGCTCCCAGCTCGGAGAGGATCTTCTTCTTGCCCCGAATCACCTGATAGTCCGGCGCGAACTGGTGCTCGATATCTATACCCAGCTTGTTGTTGGGGAGATCCTTGACGTGCCCCACGGAGGCCATGACCTGGAAATCCTTCCCCAGGTACTTGCCCAACGTCTTGGCCTTCGTGGGGGACTCAACGATCAACAATGATTTAGGCATTTCCAACCCTCTTTTCATTGACAAGTTGCTCACGTATCCAGAACAAAATACTTCCCTACCAATTGCCGGACAACCCCCCTCAGCTCAAGTCCAACCAGGAGAGCCGACAATTGGGACGCCGGCAGCGCCGTCATCCGGGCGATCTCGTCGATGTGGACCGGACTCGAGCCCAGAACCCGGACGATCCCGGTTTCCTCCCGAGAGAGCTCCAACGTCGAGCCGATGGCTGCAGGGGCTGTCGCGCAGGGGGGCCGACTGTCCGGAGCGGCTGTTCGAAGAAGGGGCCTGATCTCCTCCAGAATGTCCTCGGCACTTTCCACCAGCTTGGCTCCCTGCTTGAGCAGGCCATGCGGCCCCACACTGCGAAAATGCCTGGCCATGCCCGGCACCGCGAACACCTCACGTCCCTGCTCGAGGGCAAAGCGCGCCGTGATGAGAGAACCGCTCCGGTGGGCTGCCTCCACGACGACCACACCCAGAGACAATCCGCTGATGATTCGATTGCGCTGGGGAAAGTGCGCCGGGGCGGGAGGTGTTCCCAACAGGAGCTCACTCAGGAGCGCTCCCTTTTCCACAACCTTTTTCCGAAGGTCGGCATGGGGTCTGGGGTAGGGAACGTCGATGCCGCATCCCAGCACGGCAAGAGTACGGCCGCCACCACGGAGAGCACCTCTATGGGCAGCCGCATCGATCCCCACTGCAAACCCGCTCACCACGGTCACCCCGCTGGAAGCCAAATCGGTGCACAACCGCTCCGTAAAACACATGCCGGCGGGCGACGCGGCACGAGACCCGACCACGGCGATGGCGACCAGGTCTCGGGGCTCAAGATCTCCCAGGCAGAACAGCACCGCGGGAGGATCCTGGATTTCCTTCAGGTTGGCCGGGTAGTCGGCATCCAGAATCGAAATCAGCCGGATTCCCAAGTCACGGAGACTTCGCCACTCCTCCACCGGAGGTGCCGGGCGACTGCCCTTCCTCAAAACGTACCGGGCTTTGGACCGCAGCCCCGGTATGCGCGCCAGGGCTTTCTCATCCGCATCGAGCACAGCTGTCGGAGAACCCAGGGCCTGAACCAGCCTCAGAAGCGATCGATTGCCCAAATCAGGGATTCTTTTCAGCGTGAGCCAGGCGATTGCAGCTTCGTCATTGGGAATCGCCTCGGAATTCATGCCCTCTGCACCTCTGCTCGTCTCAAACAACTCACCCTTTCTCCCTGTCTTGTCCGACAGTCGTCCTCATGCTAATTAGGAGCGGCTCAGGAGAATGTCAATTGATCGCAGGAAACATGCGCAATGTCCGTCTCCAGCAGGGAGGACTGATCTACTTATCGGCCGCAGGTGGAATGGCGTGAATGCTTATCAGACTCATGCATCAGGGAGCAAGCCCGAACTGCTCGCCCCAGGGGGCAGCTACGAAAAAGCCCGCATTGCCTTTCTCTATGGCGCCGATGCGGTCTACACGGGTGGAAAGAAGCTGAACCTCAGAGTGCAGGCGAAGAACCTCGACGACGAGCACCTGGCCGCCCTGACCTTTTTAGCCCGGAGCTCGGGGAAGAAGCTCTATGTCACCCTGAACAGCCTCATGCGCGCAAAGGATCTGGAGCTTCTGAAGACCACGCTGGAATACCTGACCCAAATCGAAGTCAGTGGCATCATTTTATCTGACCCGGGCGCCCTGCTTCTGGCCAGGGAGATCAGCCCCGGCATTCCTGTTCACCTGAGCACCCAGGCCAGCACCACCAATCACCTGGCCGTCCGCTTCTGGGAGGAGCAGGGGGTCCGGAGGATCAATCTGGCCAGAGAGCTCTCTTTCAATGAAATTGAAGCCATTCGCACCCGCACCAGCCTTGAGCTTGAGGTGTTTGTTCACGGGGCGATGTGCGTCTCCTATTCCGGCCGCTGCCTGCTCAGCAGTGCGATGACCGGGCGCAGTGCCAATGCAGGGTACTGCGCTCAACCCTGTCGCTGGACGTACCGTCTGGTGGAGGAGAAGAGACCCGGCGAGTATTTTCCCATTGGAGAAGACGCTCAGGGCTCGTACATTCTCAACTCCCGAGACCTCTGCCTCATCGAGGACCTCCCTCAGCTTCTGGAACTGGGTGTCGACGCCTTCAAAATTGAGGGGCGGATGAAAGGCGCCCACTACGTCGCCAGCGTCGTGAGGGCGTATCGCCGAGCCATGGATTCCAGTTCCGGGCAGCGCGCAGCATGCAGTCCGGATCCTTCATGCTGGGCAGACCTGCTTGCGGTGAGCCACCGCCCCTACACGAAGGCGTTCACGTTTCCCGGCTGCTCCCCGCGACCACCCGACGTGGATCGCTCGACATCACGGGTTCAGACCCACACCCTTGCCGGCATCGTCCGAACCCTGCCCGAACTTCTGTGGGAGCCCATCCAGGATCCATCCCACAAACCCACCCTCGAAGCCGACTGGACCTGCCTCGAAGTGCGCAGCCCCCTTCATCTGGGCAGCACGCTGCAATTCCTGTTTCCGGATGGTCGAAACCTGGAGCACCTCGTGACCAGTATGGAAAGCATAACAGGTCAATCCGTCGATGTCGCCCACCCCAACACGTGGATCCGAATCCCCGCTCCATTTCCTACCTTTCCATTACAGGTTGTCCGTCTCTCCACATGTCTCTGATCGTGGGACTGCAACACAGCCCCCCGGTCTGTTGCACCACTCCGCCAAGCGTTGATCCAATACCTTTTTTGAGACCAAAAGAGCCGGTGACGCATCCCTTCGCATCACCGGCTCTTTGTACTTTGCTTGAAACCATGCCCTGAGGGGCTCCTTTGGGAACCTCTCAGGAGCTCGGTCACTCTGCCTATCGCACCTGTCTAGATCTTCGCAGCGAAGAAACGGAACTTCACCTTTCCATCCTCGGGAAGAGTCAGCCGTTCCGTCCCGGGCCCTGCAGGGGTGACCGGCCACTGCAAACCGTCGATGCTGATTTGGGCAGGATCCACGCCGCTCAGCTCCGTCATCAGCTGTACCGCCTCAACAAAGGCCCCTCCAAGGCTCTCCGTCTTCAGCTCAGGCTTGAGGACACCCAGAAGACCGTTGATGAGCTCGAAATCAGTGCTGGCCTCTCCGGGGCTGTCCATGACTTTCTCCAGGAGCTGGACCCGCCGCTCACAGTTGGTGGCCGTTCCCCCCTTTTCGATGAAGCTCGAAGCGGGCAGGACCACATGAGCCAGCTTACAGGCCTCGTTGGCCACACAATCCTGCACGACGAGAAACTCAAGTCGCCCGAGCGCAGCCGTAACCTTCTCCTGGGGAATTCCCAGTTCAAACGGATTCGCCCCCACAAGATAAAGCGCCTTCAACTCGCCTTTCTCGATGGCGGCGAACATATCCGGCCAGCTCAATCCGGCTTTGTCTGCAGGATCGACTCCCCAGAGCTTCCCCACCACCTTGCGCGCGGCCGAGGATGTGGCAGGCCGATAGCCGGTGAGGTACTTGGCCACCGCACCAAAATCAGCGGCACCCTGGGCATTGCCGGCGCCGCCCATTACGTTGACGCCACCCCCGATCGCTCCGACTGAGCCAAGGAGCAGCTGCAGCGCACAGCACATCCGGTAGAAACCCTCGCTATGGGGGGAATTCCCATCGACCCCGTACACCAGGCATGCGGGTCTCTGGCTCGCGTAAAGCCGCGCAGCTTCCTTGATCTGCTCCTCTCCAATCCCCGTCTTCTCGGCCACATCGGCCAGGTTGACTTTGTCGAGACTTTTCGTGAGCTTCTGAAGATCCTGCGTGTGCTGCTCAACGTACTCCTGATCAAAAAGCTCCTCCGCCACCACCACTTTCAGAAGGCCGAGAAGGAGATGATCCTCGGTCCCGGCATTGAGTCTGAGATGCAGGCTAGCGGTTTTGGTCAAAGGAACCGCATCCGGATGACCAACGATCAGGATCCCTTCATCCCGGCGAGCCTTGCGTGCCCGGAGAGCTGCGATCGCGTGTTTTTCCAGAGTGTTGGAGCCGAGCACCAGCACAGAGCGCGCTTGGGCGATATCGTCCAGCGTGTTGGTCATAGCCCCCAGCCCCAGGCTGTTGGAGAGCCCATCGTAAACGGCCTGCTGCCATGGCCCCGCGACATTGTCGACGTTGTTCGTCAACAACGCCCCCCTGGCCAGCTTCTGCGCCATGTAGTACTCTTCGTTGGTCAGCATCCCACCACACAGTACCCCGATAGCGGCACCACCGGAGACGTCTCTGACTTTCTCGAGCCCCGCAGCTGCAGCCTTCAGAGCTTCCTCAACACTCACGGCACCGCCGCCCTTGACACTCGCCTGGGTGAGGCGCTCGGGCGAGTTGATGAAGTCGAAGTTGAAGCGGCCCTTTTTGCAGAGTGCCCCGCTGCTTGCCGGCGAATTGAAATCGCCCTTCACTCGGACAACCTTCCCATCGTGCGTTTCGTAATCGGCTCGACACCCGGATGCACACTGAAGGCAGACGGTCGAGGTCCTCCGCAATTGCCATGACCGGAATTCTCCTCTGCCCCCTCGAAACCCTATGGCGTCGACCGGACAGAAATCGGCACAGTGGCCGCAGAACTCGCAGCCGGCCTCTTCGAGCGGAAGATCGAAGGCCGTGGCGATCCGCTGGTCAAATCCTCGCCCCACCTTGGTCCAGATGTCGGCGCCTTCGATGTCGTGGCAGGCCCGAATGCATCGACGGCAAAGGATGCATTTGTTCATGTCCAGATGCAGGAAGGGGTTCTTGTCATAATCAACGGGATACTTGTGGCGCGCTCCCTTGTAAGCCTCACCTTTGATTCCGTATAGATGAGCCATGTCCTGCAGTTCACATTCACCCGTGGCATAGCACGTCATGCAGTCGTTGGGGTGATCTGAAAGCAGAAGGTTCATGATGGTGCGGCGTGCATCCACCACCATTTCCGAGTCGGTTTCGATGACCATTCCATTTCGACATGGGAAGACGCACCCAGCCACAAGGGTGGACCAGCTGCCCCTCACGTCCTCCACGACACAAATCCTGCACGCCTCCTCCAGAGGCAGGTTCGGATGGTAGCAGAGTGTCGGAATGTAGACGCCTATTTGCTTCGCAGCTTCAAGAATCGTTGTGCCCTTCTCAACTTCCACTTCCTGCCCATTGATTTTAAGCGTGACTTTTGCCATAGCAGCTTATTCCTTTGAATATCTTCGTAGCTTTCAGATCGTTCTGAGCCCCTGACTCACCCTCCAGCCTTATTTCTTCTTCTTCTTCCCTTTGAGTCTTTCCCTGATCGCTCGCTTACGCTGTATCTCGACGAGATCTGCACAGACTCCCGCAGGGCATTCCTGGCGCTCGATGTGAGCCCTGAACTCGTCTTCGAAGTGAGTCACTGCACTCAAAACGGGACGGCTGCTCGTCATGGCAAATTCGCACAAAGGCGTATCCAGCATGGCCTGGCAGAGGGACCTGACCTGCTCAAGATCCTCCATGGTTCCTTTCCCCGAAACCATGAGCTCCAGGCACTCCAACATCCGCATCATGCCGATACGACACGGCACACACTTGCCACACGACAATCCAGATTCGAAGTCCAGAAAATACTTCGCCACCTCCACCATACACACCTTGTCGTGGAGGGTGGCAATCAGCCCTGTGTCCTTTTCATAGATGATGTCGTTGCGGTACGAACGGTCCGGACCGATGGAGAGGTAAGGGAACAGAATGTAGCCGTTCACGATGGTCTCCTCGACCACCTCGGCAACGTTCCCGGGCTTCACTCCCAGGTAAAAGAATTCCTTTCGAGGAAACCCGACATAAGGTCCGTTCTTGCACTTGCCGCCGCACCCGACCTTCCCCAGGCCTACTTCGACCGGGAGTTTCTTCTTTTCGAGCTCTTCAATGAAGGCTGCCCTCACGGCCTCAGCACCGCAGTCGCACCCTTCCTTCGATGAGCAAACCGTTATGCAGGGCACCGTAGCTGAAGGGGCACAGAAGCTCTCGCGGACTTCGGCCCGCGCTCCGGCCTCACCGGCAGCGGATGCTTGACTGCCCCTGGCACCAAACGGAAACCAAGCCTTCTCTCTCCCTTGTGTCTTGCTCTTCAACAATTCTCCCAGCATGGCTTTTGTTCGCTTTCTCTTCTGTTGATACGCGGCCAGGTTTCTGTCACCTTCAGACCGGCGCGCAGATTCCCACTCGACTGTGAATCAGAATCCCCGCGAACGTTTATCTCAGCTAAGGCAAGCTGCGAGCAGCAGCCTCGGTCAGTGCCACAAACTGGTCAGGGAAGATACCCAGGTAAATCATGCCCAACACCAGGATGATGCACATCGCCCGAGTCCAGGTATCCACTGCAACACGCGGATACGGTCGCAACGGCTCGAGAAGATAGGCAGCCTTGATGACGATGAGATAGTAGTACAAGGATATGGTAGCGTTGATCATGGCGATGATCGTCAGAACCAGATAGCCCTTTTCCAGGGCGGCAGCAAAGACCAGAAACTTGCCGGTGAAACCAACCGTTGGCGGAATCCCCGCAAGCCCGAACAAGCCGAGCATCAGCGTCATGGCCAGAAGCGGCGACCTCTTGTGAAGCCCGGCCAGCTCCTTGATTTCAAGGTTATGCCCGTCATCGGCGATCTTCATAACGACCATGAAGCACGCAAAACCCATCACCAGGTAGGCGATGGCATAGTAGATCGCCGTGGCATAACCGCGTTCCGTCATCGCCAGGATACCGATCATCATGTAGCCGGCGTGCGCGATGCTCGAGTAGGCCAGAAGCCTCTTGATGTCTTTTTGAATGATGGCGACGAGATTGCCGAATGTCATGGACAACACGGATAGAGCATAAAGCACGTTCACGAAAACCGGGCTTTCACCACCCGAAAAACCGACCAGCCGGATCACCAGAGCGGCCGCAGCCATCTTGGATGCCGTTCCGACATAGGTCGTGACCTGGTTGGCCGCACCCTGGTAAACATCCGGAGCCCACACGTGGAACGGGAAGAGGGCCTGTTTGAAAAAGAACCCCGAGAGAGCCAGAACCAGCCCGACAATGGCTGCAGGCTCCGTGATCACTCCAGGCAATATCTTGCTGATGCCCGCGATGTAGGTGGTGTGCGTGACACCGAACAGATAGCTGATGCCGAAGAGCATGAAGGCCGAGGCCGTCACGCCCACCATGAAGTACTTGATGCCCGTTTCCACAAACCGGTCTTCACCCCGCCGCATGGAAACCAGGAGGTAGAGCGAGTAGGAAGAAAGCTCAATGGAGACGTAGATCGTCAGGAGCTCCACAGCACTGACCAGCATCATCATGCCAAGGGTGCAAACGGAGATGAGCAGGTAAAATTCGGGATGATTCCGCCCGTCGATTCCCTTCAGTTCCGAACAGCTGAAAATGACCAGGAAAGTGCCGACAGCGAGAAGAATCTTGAACAGCTGACTGTATAAGTCTATGCGATAGGCATCGAAGAAGAGCATGCCCTGTTGCGTCGCACACAGCAGCGCGGCCACCAGGCCCACCCCCGAGAGCGCCAGGGCGAAAAAATAGGCTCTCCTTTGGTCCACCTTCTTCTGGATGGCAAGCCAGAAGAAGACCAATGCCATCAATGTGTAGCACAACTCAGGCGCAAATAGGATCCATTCCTTCATCGTCGACTCTTCCCCTCATCAGGCCTACAATTTGCCCACAAATGGGATCACCGCGCTCTGGATCACGTCCAATATCACTCGCGGGAACATCCCGAAGAAAATGATCACACCGACCAGGATGATTCGAGGTGTCGCCAGGAACAGCGAAACGTCCGGGATGTGTTCCCAACGTTCGTTCTTCTCACCGTAAAACGTCTTCTGAACCACGCGAAGCATGAAGAGGGCGCTCACGGCAAGACCGCTCACGGCAAGGATGCCGCGCACGGGGTAGGTCTGAACCGACGAGATGAAGACCAGCAACTCAGCCCAGAAGCTCGCCATGAAAGGAACACCGATCCCTGCGAAGGCCGCAATGATGAAAAACGCCGATGCGATGGGCAACGTCCTCGAAAGTCCCCCCAAATCGGGAATCATCTTAGTGTGGGTGCGGTCGTAAATGTATCCGACAGCGGAGAAGAGAAGAGCCGTCATGACGCCATGGGCGAACATCTGGAAAACAGCACCGTTGATCCCGTTCACCGTCATGGTGGACAGGCCCAGTCCAACGATGCCCATGTGCGAGACGCTCGAGTAGCCGATCACGTACTTCAAATCCGTTTGAGCCAACCCGACAAAAGCCCCATAAACGATGCCGATGGTGGCCAGGAGCGCCATGAAGTCAGCCCAGTAGGCGAGCCCTTCAGGGCAGAGCGTCATCCCCAGCCGCAGGATTCCGTAGGCACCCAGCTTCATCAGAACGCCCGCGTGGATCATACTCACCGCGGTGGGAGCAGCGACGTGGCCAACCGGCGACCATGTATGGAACGGCCAGACACCCGCCAGGATGCCGAAACCCAGGTAGAGCATCACAAAGGCGACCTTCTGGACATCAGCCGAGAAGCCGATGCGCTGGAGCTCAAAAATGTCGAACGTGTGCGCGCCACCGTGGACCCACATATAGATGATGCCAGGCAGAATCAGTGCGCTGCCCGCCAGAAGGTACAGGGTCAGCTTCATGCCACCGTATTCTTTACGAGTACCGCCCCAAATGGCGATGAGCGGGTACATGGGGAACAGGGACACGTCGTACCAGACAAAGATCCAGAAGAGATCCATGGAGATGAACACGCCATAGACACCGGCCACCAGGAGGAACATGAAGGCGAAGAACTCCTTCACACGCACCTCGAGATCCCACATGGTCAGCACACCCGTGAAAAGCACCACGGATGTCAGCAGAAGCATCGGGGCATTGATGCCGTCCAGAGCGTTGAACCAGTAGATCCCCAGGCCCTTGACCCAGAGATACCGCTCGACAAACTGGAGCCCACCCTTCTCGATGTCGTAGGCCTGATAAACCCAAATGCTCAACACAAGACCGACGCCAGCCCAGAACAGGCTCACCTGCTTCACAAGCTTGGGGCGGTCGTCAGGAATGAACATGATCGTCAGCAACCCAAGTATCGTCGACATCAGGATTGCCGAAAGGACCGGAAAATTAGCCATTTCCATCGCTGTCATAAGCAAGCCCGCCCACACTGGTAAGAGGTTCTGTAATCGAAGACTTTGCCCATTTTCTCTCTCAAAGGTTACCGCGGGACACTACAGCCCCTCTAACTAAACAGGAAGAACAGCACCACCAGCCCAACCGCCGCAATCATGACCAGCAGGTTCTGCTGAAGCATTCCGGACTGCAGGAAACTGAAGAACCGGCCACTTCCGACGGTGAATTCACAAATCCCGTCGATAGCGCCATCGATGATCCTCCGATCGTTTCTCGTGAAAACGCTCGTGAGGCCGGAATACACTGCCTTGTCGAGCGCCTTCCTGAGAAAGTCATCCAAATACCAGCGACGCGCGAAAAGCTCTTCCACGGCAGGGAACTTCTTGAGAAACCCCTCCTGCTTGGAGCCCTTCCTGCCAAACTCCATGTACGCCCACACAATTCCACCCACCGCCATGCTCACCGCAGAGATGAGCAGCATGTAATGGCCGGCCCCGTGCCCCTCTCCGTGAGCGTCGGCCGCCGCCTCGCGTGCTGCTGCACCCAGAGCCCCCGGCACGGTGCTCATGATGAAATGCTCCAGCGACGAGTGCGAGAACCCGAGCACAAGCGTGATGCCGGCCAGAACCATCACCGGCACAGCCATGCACCAGAAGATGTACCCGTGATGTTCGCCCTCCTCTTCCCCGTGACCGTGATCGTGCGAGGCATGGCCACCATGATGCTCCGGCTTACCCTGAGGGAAAACCATGAAGAAGATGAGCCTGAAAGTGTAGTAGGCCGTCATGAGCGCACCGAGGAGCCCGGCTCCCAGCCAGAGCTTGTTCGGGTGCTGGGCCAGCACACCCAGGATCGCTTCCTTGCTGAAGAAACCGGAGAACGGGAAAATGCCGGACAGGGCCAGAGCGCCGATGGTCATACAAACCATCGGGATGGTGAGCGACCTGCCGCCGTGTTTGCCGATGACTCTGAAATCGTTGGTGTGGTACTCGTGGATGAAGATACCGGAGCAAAGGAAGAGCAATGCTTTGAATCCGGCATGGGTCGTGAGATGGAAAACTCCGGCGAAGTAGCCGCCGGCCGCAAGGCCCATCACCATGAACCCCAGCTGGCTCACCGTCGAATAGGCCCAGACCTGCTTCAGATCATAAGTGGCCATGGCCATCGTGGAGGACAGCAGCATCGTGATGGTTCCAATGGCCAGCGCCATGGACATGGCTTCGGGCGACTGGGAATAGAAGGGGAAGATGCGGCTGAACATGTATACACCGGCTGCGACCATCGTGGCCGAGTGAAGCAGGGCACTGACGGGGGTCGGGCCCTCCATGGCGTCGGGCAGCCAGGTCAGGAGCGGGAACTGCGCACTTTTGCCCATGACGCCGCCGAAGATGAGGCACGCCGAAATCGTGATCGGGTAGGGCGGAAGCCTGTGCGCCTGGGCAGCGTCTTTCATGCTGACGATGCCGAGGTTTCCAAATCCCAGGACCAGGATGATCAGTCCCAGGAAGAAGAAGATGTCCGCAGTGCGGGTCATCACGAAAGCCTTCTTTCCCGCCTGCGATGCGCTGTATTTTTCGTAGTA
>Ga0105100_10001096_pt1 | contig 15920 bp, 11 predicted proteins | sample PPLLak12cMay2015_2_FD_87033 | JGI IMG/M metagenome (GOLD analysis project Ga0105100, IMG submission 87033) | Freshwater sediment microbial communities from Prairie Pothole Lake near Jamestown, North Dakota, USA - PPLs Lake P8 Core (1) Depth... | ecosystem: Environmental > Aquatic > Freshwater >...
CCCCCAACCTTTGCGATCCGCTCCAAGATATGGATTGAAGACGCCGACGGTAAGGTGGCCTTCGGCCTGGGGCGGTATCGCATCCTTGAAACCATCCGCCGAACCGGCTCCTTTCACGCCGCCGCCAAGGAACTGAAGATGAGTTACCGCGCGATCTGGATGCGCATCCGCACCTCCGAGGAAAGCATTGGAAAGCCCTTGGTCGTCCGGGAAGGAAACGGCTCCCGGCTGACCGAATACGCCGAGAGGCTTATGACCCGATTCGAGAACCTACAAGCCAGCATCCTGCGCCATGCGGACGAAGGGTATAGGGACCTCCTTTCCGATCACCTGACCTGCTCCGGCGACCGCTGAATCACCCGATTACCGTCTACTCGAGGATGCTGAATATCGACACCTTCCAAGAGTGGATCGAGGCCTTGACGGGTGTTTCATCGCTCTTGGGAATGAAATCCCCCCCATCATCCCTGCACAGCAGGTAGCCCCCCTGCTATCCGTGGCCATCAATCCTGGTGACGCTCCGACCGACATCTGCACCCATATGGGGATATCCCAGGGCGCCCCCGGTCGGAACCGTCACAAAGTGCTCTTGGCAGGCCACCGGGCGGCTCGCGCGGCACCCATGACGGCTCCGATTGGCATTGCTTGCGAATTCAACCACTGCTTGCAAAGCCACCGGGCCGCCGCCGCCAGTGAAAATCAGGCTCCGGCCCGGGGGTTCGATCACATCGCATGAATTTTTTCCGCCGGCACCTCAAGCCAGACCTCACCGCCTTCGGCAATAGCTTCATCCAGCAACCGGCTGGTGGGCAAAAGGGTCTGCCAGAGAAGACCGTTGCAGCGCACCCGGACATCGGCAAAAACCCCTTGATGGTCGATGCGCGTCACCCGGCCGGAAAAAAGGTTCGAGGCACCGTCCCCGGTTTCAGGTGAAGCGCCGTGGACCCGGACATCCTCCGGCCTCACGGCCATGAAACGCCAGGCAGGATCCACCGGGCCGGTAAGGGAAAATGTCAAGGCTCCCGCCCGGGCTGCACACCCATCAAAGCGGGCCTCGAAAATATTTTTCATTCCCACGAAGGCGGCCACCACGGGCGAGATCGGCCGGTTGAAAACATCGGCAACCCGGCCGATCTGCTCAATGCGCCCGGCTTCGATCACCGCGGTACGGGTCGCCAGGAAATGGGCCTCGGCAAAATCGTGGGTGACCATTAGGGCCGTGATGCCGGTCTCGTGGTGCAGCCGCCTGAGCAGGCCCCGGATCTCTTCGCGGAAATTCGGATCCAGGGCCGAAAGCGGTTCATCTAAAAGCAGGATCTCGGGGGCCACCGATAGGGCCCGGGCCAGAGCCACGCGCTGACGCTCGCCGCCGCTCAAGTTGACAACCCCCCGCTCAAGCAAGGGCTCGAGTCCCAATTGTTCAATCAGATAGGCGATTTTCTCTTCACGGTCTGCGGTTCGCGGCCGGTAGCGTAGACCATAGCGGAGGATTTGGACGACCGAAAGGTGGGGAAAAAGGGCCTGGTCCTGGTAGACGATGCCGATCTGGCGCCGTTCAGGGGGCAGGTCGGTCACATCCCGACCGTCGATTCGAATTCGCCCGGAGTGAATCGGCACCAAGCCGGCAATGGATTCCAGAATCAGGGTTTTGCCGGAGCCAGTGGGCCCCAGGATGGTGAAGAACTCGCCGGTCGCCACATGCAAAGTGATGGCGTCAAGTGTAAAACCCGGCAACCGGACGCACAAACCGTCGACTTCGATCATGTCCGCCTGCGGCCGGCCGGGTTGATCCAGCGCAGCAGAAGAAAAAGCCCCAGGCAGACAAAAATCAGCCATACGGCCACCGGTTGGCTGTGGCGCAGCCCGTAGGCCGTGAAGCGTTCGTAGATCATCACCGGAGCTGTCATGGGGTGGTAGGCCACAATCACCACGGCCCCGAACTCACTGACAGCCCGGGCCGTGCACAGGATCATGCCCACGAGAACGCTTCGCCAGGCCAGGGGAAAGACAACCCGCCAGAAGGTGCCAAAAGAACTGGCCCCGAGGCTGCGCGAGACGTTTTCCAGCCGTAGGGGGATCGCCTCGATGCCGTTTTTGACCGTATTGATGTAAAAGGGCAGGCCTACGAAGGTCAGCACGATGACGATCCCGGTGACGGACCCCATCACCCGCACCCCCAGATCGGCGGCCAAACGCCCGATCCAGTGCTGGCGGCCGGCCAGGCTCAGGATGGCGATCCCGATTACCGGGTGGGGGATCATGATCGGCAGGTCCACGACGCTTTCGACCAGACGCTTGCCCTTGAAATCGCGGCGGGCGAGTAGATAGGCGAAGGGGGTGCCGAAAACAAACGCGATCACGGCGGCAGCCCCGGAGGTGGAGACCGACAGCCAGATGGCGCGCCGCACGTCGGCATCCGCAAGGCTGGCCTTGAGATTGGCCGCCGTAGGCTGGCGGATCATTTCGACCAAAGGAAAAACGATGAAACCCACAACCAAAAGGGTGCACACGGCGGCCAGGGCATGAAAGGGATCTATGCGGCGCATCTCATTTTTTGACTTCCACCAAGGTGGGCAGCCTGCCCGGCAGCGCCTTGAGAACCTCGTCGGAAACAACCTGGCTCGGCGCAATGATGGGCTGGCCCATCTCCTCCAAAACCTTCAATCCGCCGGCCGGATCGAGAAGGTATTCCAGAAAGAGAATTGCGCCCGGACGGTTGGGTGCGTTTTTCACCAGGGTGACCCCGTAGGTGCTTGACTGGCCGGTTTGCGTTGTCCAGGTGCCCGGGTCGTTGCCGGTCACTTTCACCTGGGCCTGGGCGTAAAACGGGTCGAACTTGTAGTTGCCCAGGTTGATGTGATCGTCGAGTTGAACGTACTTGAGGTCGTGCTGCAGGGCCACCGACTGATACTCCCAGGCATAGTCCATGTTCCCGGTTTTTAAAAGCGCGACCAGTTCCACCGACTTGGGCCTCACATTGGCCTCCGGCCGGTTGGCGATGAGGCGATCGTAGAGCCCCGGCTGGTTGTGGAATTTTTCGGCCAATTGAATCACCATCAGGCTCCGGTAGCCGCAGGGATCCAGGTTGGGATCGCTGTGGCCCCAAACCACGCCGGGTCGCGCCAGGATCTCGTACCAGTTGTCGGCGTTGACTTCAGCGGAGAACGTGCTCTGGTCCGTGTAGCAGAGCACGAGTTGGTTGCTGGCAAAGAGGATGTTCCAGTCGGCATGCTCCGGAATCAGGCCCTTGTCGATCACCTTGTAGTCGGCCGAGGCCAAGATGTCAGCCGGTTTGCCCAACTCGCTGATCATGCGCGCCAGCTTGGTGCTGCCACCAGCCTCGCGCAGCACGTCAATTTCAGGGTGCATGGCCTCGAAGCGTTTTTCCACCTCGGCAAAGGGCACGGCCAGGCTGCCGGCATGAAAGACAATCACTTCCTGCTCAGCGCGGACTGGAACCGCTCCCCCCAAAGTCAAAACCAGGGCCAGCAAGCCGAACACACATCCAGTCGGGTATGATGTGAAACTGCGTAACATTTAAGCCTCCTTGAACTTCTGAATTCGGATCGATCCCCAAGAAGGATCCCGGAGAATGGGAAGACGCAAGGACCGATCGAACCTCAGATTGACTGCAGGCCTGAGGATAGCGGCCGGAGGCGCCTCCCCCCTTTGCTTGTCGCGGAACTGGCCGGCTCGGGCGCTGCCGCGGAAATGGGTTTAGGCTCCCGCCCGGACCGTCACGAAGTGCTCCTGGCAGGCCACCGCGCCGCCGGCCGGGTCCCAGATGTCCAGGCCGCCGATCATGAACTTGTTGTCGGCCAGGCCGCGGTTGAACGCTCGGCTTTCCACCGGCAGCTTGTGGCCGAAACCGTGGACTACAAAAACCGCCTCGGGATGAATGAAGTCTGTGACCTTGGCGCGAATGTGCTCGCTGTAACCGTTGCGCGCGACGGTGACCATGGCGCCGTCGACGATGCCGAGTTTTTCGGCTGCCCTGCGGTTGATCCAGAGCACGTTTTCCGGCATCTGTTCAAAAAGCATCGGATTGTTGACCGTATGCCCCTGGGTATGCAGCGCGCAGCGGCCGAAGGTCAGACGAAAGGTTCCCTCGGGCGGCCGCTTGCAAGGTTCGTAGGGCAGCAGCGAGGGCAGGCCGGCCGCCGTCAATTTTTCGGATAGCATTTCGATTTTGCCCGAAGGCGTCTTGAATTTCAGCTCGGGCATGCCCCGATATTGGGGCTTGTCGGTCAGGGCGACCTTGCCGCTTGCGTCAAAATCCGCAATGGCCACCCCGGTGCCGTTCAGCTGAAAGTTCCAGATATCCTCGATGCTCTCGAACGCCAACGCCTCCAGCCCCAGCCGACGGGCCAGCCCCGACCAGATTTCCCATTCCGCGCGTGTGTCGAAACGGGGCGCCAGCACGCGTTGACGTCTGAAAAAGAACGGCTTCAAACTGTTTTTACTCGCCAGGATGCTCTCGCGTTCCAGGTAAGGGGAAAGCGGCAGGACGACGTCGGCAAACCAGGCGGTATCCGACCAGGTGAAGGTGATCGAGACCAGCAGGTCCAGCTTGGCAAAAACCTGCCGCAGGTGATCGGGGTCCGGAAAGGCCATCAGGGGGTCGTGCCGGAAGCAGATGTAGGCCTTGACCGGGTAGGGATCGGCCGTGTCGATGGCCTTGTACATCAAATGGGTCAGCCCGGGGCCGCCGTCGAAGTGTGGGTAACGCCAGCCGACGCCGTCGGCGCGCTTCTCCTCGGGTTTGGGGTAGAGGTCCATCAATTTTTTGAGGCCTTTGCGGCCCACGTCGCCGGGTGTGCTCACCAGTGGCAGCCCCCCCTTGGCTCCGATGGACCCCAAGAGGGCATTGATGATGTAAATCGAGCGGCAAACGTAGAAAGAGTTGCGGTAGCGCGCCGTCATCCACCCCGGGTGCCAGATCACCGCCGGGCCGGCCGCGGCCAATTCGCCCACGAAGCGCCGGAGGGATCCAGCAGGCACACCGGTTTCGGCTTCCGCCCACTCCGGCGTGTAGGGGGCGACGAAAGCTTCCAACGCTTCCAGGTCCTTGATGTGCATCCGGACATAATCCACATTGTAGCGCTTGCTGACCAGCAGCTCGTGGATCACGGCCAGATTGAAGGCGTAGTCGCTGCCGGCTCGAACCATGAAGAAGTTGTTGGCTTTGGTGGCCGAGATGTTGGCCCGAATGTCGATGACGGTCAGCTTGCAGCCCTTTTCCATGGCATCCAGCAGATCGTTGACCTCCTGGACGTTGACCGCCTCGAAGATATTGCGCAGCTGCAGCACCACGTGGCGGCTGTTTTTCAGATCGTAGGAAACATCCTTGCGGCCCATACCCATTACGGAGAGCGCGGCGTGTTGGACGTTGCGGGCGCAGGAGGCGTCGTGGTTGCAGTAGTTGGGGCTTCCCAGGCCGCGCAGAAAGGCGCGGTGCATGTCGCGAAAAGGCCCTCCACGATCGGTCAGGCAGACGGTTCGCGGGCCGTATTGGGCCATGGCGGTTTTGAGCTTTTCGGCGACGTAATCCAGGGCCTCATCCCATTCAACAGTGCGCCACTTGCCTTCGCCACGCTCACCGTTACGGATCATGGGGCGCTGGGGGCGCTCGCGGTCCTTGATCAATGCGACCCCGGCCGCCCCGCGCGGACAGATGGCGCCCTTCATCGATGGAAAATGCGGGTTGCCCTGCAGGAACGTGATCTCGCCGTTTTCGACCTCCGCCATAATGGGGCAGCGGACCGTGCACATGCCACAGATGCTGTAGATTTTTTCGGCCATTTTTCCTCCCGACAGATGGTGGCGGCCGCCCGCTGAAGTCTGCGCCTGCCAGGCGCAGACCCCAGTGGGGTTGCCGTTTCCTCAGACCATCGAAGCGGCCGTTGGTTCGCCAGGCCGCGACGAATTTCTATCCCCAGGACCGGGCGCCATCGGCAAATACGGCTTGGCCGGCGACGCCCATAGAGATCCGTTTCGCCCAGGCGACGGCCCCCGTTCGACCAGCAACCATGGCAGAAGGTTATAAGAGGTTAATTTTGGTAATTTTAAATCTTTTTAATTTCTATATGAGTTTAGAATGATAGATCGCTACGTAACGGATGGTAAAAAATTTGTCAAATCGTTTTGCTACTTTTCTCCCATTGCTAAATCCCGGTGCCGCGAAGGTCGATCAGATAAAGGATCGTGCTTGGCCGGATAAAAGCGGCCAAGTTTGCGATCTGGTTGTTTCGCGTCTCGCAACCCGAAGGTGGCCGAACGAACCGGGTCCGGAGGATTTTCCGCACTTGCGTGGTCCCGATGCAAGAGCCGCCGGCGGTAAATAGACCCACACCTGTCGAGGAAAAAGGATCAATCATGTTTCAAATCACAAAAGCGTCCTTGAAAATCAAGCTCCTGGGGCTGGGCATCGTGATGACAGCCGTGCCGTTGCTCGCGATCTATGCGGTTGTGCACACCCAAAACGCCCGGGTGTCCGATGTGGCTCAGCAAGAGAGCAGAAAGCTGGCCTACGCGGACCTCGACCACATTGCCCAGGGCATTTACGGAATGTGCCTTTCGCAGCAAGAACTTCTGGAGCAAAAGCTCCAAAATGACGCCGCCGTCGCCAAGGCGACCTTGGCCGCCCAAGGCGCAATCACCTTCGACGAAGAGCAGGCCGACTGGGAAGCGACAAACCAGTTCACCAAAGCCACGGCACGCGTTTCCCTGCCCAAAATGCTCGTGGGCACACAGTGGCTCGAGCAGAATATGGCTTCCGAGCGACCTTCACCGATCGTCGATGAGGTGCAGCGCCTGGTGGGGGGCACATCCACGATTTTCCAGCGGATGAACGCCGCCGGCGACATGCTGCGGGTCTCTACCAACGTGAAGACCCTGGACGGCAAGCGCGCCATCGGGACCTACATCCCGGCGGTCAATCCCGACGGCCAGCCCAACCCGGTGGTGTCGGCCCTGCTGAACGGCACGCCGTACCTCGGTCGGGCCTACGTCGTGAACGACTGGTATTTGGCCGCCTACACCCCCCTGCGCGATGAGCGGCAACAGGTCGTGGGCGCCTTGTACGTGGGCGTTCCCCAGGAAAGCGTCAAGAGCCTGCGCAGGCAGATCATGGCGACGACGGTCGGCACCACGGGCTATGTCTACGTGCTCGACACACAGGGCCATTACGTGGTTTCCAAGGACGGCAAACGCGACGGGGAAAACATCTGGGAGGCAAAGGATGCGGATGGCAGGCTCTTCATCCAGGAGATCATCAGCAAGGCCGTTGGCCTCGAACCCGGGGAAATCGCCGAGGCCACCTACCCCTGGAAAAATCAGGGCGACAAGGACGCCCGGGTCAAAATCGCGCGGATTATGCACTTCGCACCCTGGGACTGGGTGATCGGGGTCGGCTCCTACGAGGAGGAGTTCCGCCAAGCCGAGAAGCTCATTTCGGAAGTGGCGACCCACAACCGCATGCTGTTACTGTCGATCACGGTTGCCTCGCTGGTGCTGACGGGACTTCTCTGGATGTTGATCGCCCGGAATATCGCCGGTTCACTCAAGCGCATCGCGGCGGATCTGACCGCCGGTGCCGAGCAGACGTCGGCTGCGGCCGGAGAGGTTTCGGCGGCCAGCCAGTCACTGGCCCAAGGCGCCAGCCAACAGGCCGCCAGCCTGGAGGAGATTTCGTCGAGCGTAGAGGAGATGGCCTCGATGACCAAGCAGAACGCCGGCAACGCGGACGATGCCAAGGCCCTTGCGGCCGCCGCCCAGGCCAGCGCCGACGAGGGCGCCGAGGCCATGGGCCGCATGAACGGTGCCATTCAGGACATTAAAAGATCTTCCGACGAGACCGGGAAGATCGTCAAAACCATCGACGAGATCGCCTTCCAAACCAACCTGCTGGCGTTGAACGCCGCGGTCGAGGCCGCCCGTGCCGGTGAGGCGGGCAAGGGCTTCGCCGTGGTTGCCGAGGAAGTCCGCAATCTCGCCCAGCGGTCGGCCCAGGCGGCCAAGGAAACTGCCGAAATGCTTGCTGAATCGGTTCACAAGGCCGAAAACGGCGCCTCGCTCAGTCGGGAAGTCCTCTCTTTTTTGGAAGCAATCGCCGCCGGCAACCACAAGGTCAACACCTTGATCGCCGAGATCGCCGCCGCAAGCCGCGAGCAGGCTCAAGGCCTCGAACAGATTTCGACTGCGGTCGGGCAAATGGACCAGGTCACGCAATCGACCGCCGCCAACGCCGAAGAGTCGGCCTCGGCCAGTGAGGAGTTGGCCGCCCAAGCGCATACCCTCAACGACATGGTGAACGATTTGCTGGCGGTGGTGGGCGGAAGATTGACATCACGAGCCACCGCCGAAGCCACCGATTCGGACCGAGCCGCTCGCCGTCGACCCGCCCAAAGCCCAAGGCGTGACGCGGCAGCCCCTCTGCGACGCCAGATCGCCAAAACGGGCCCAGCCCAAAGGAACGACACAAAAGAAAATTCGACCATCGCGGCCAGCGAATTCTGAGCCCATCCCCCTGGGAACGAGAACCGTTCGCAGGGAGGTCAGCCCTTAGCAACTGAAACCGGAATCCCCGATGGCACCGGCGATCGGCCGGGGCAGCACCGTCTCCGGAAACCGCGTCACGGCCGCCAGCGCCCTGGACTGGCATCCGTCCATGCGCGGGTGCGACTTGACAGTGTGTAGGCCCCTGAATTAAAAAAACAAGGGACTGCCGGATCGGATGGCCCAGAGGATCGCCACGGCGTATAGACCCCGCAAAAGCGCAATGCGGCCACGGGCAACGGGAGCCTGCCGGGCGGGCTCGGTATCACCGGGATCGCCTTTACCCCCCCGACTAGGGAAAAACCCCATGCAATTCGTCGACTTTCAAAACACCCATGCCATGCTCAGCGCCACTGTCGATCGCCACCGCGAGCGGCCCGCCTACCGCTGGTTCTCCCAACCGGGCGTCACCGCCGCAGTCACCTGGGGGGAATTCTACGACCAGGTCCGCCAGGTGTCCAAAGCGCTGATGGCAATCGGCGTCACGCCGGGCGACAAGGTCACCATCGTCAGTTATTCCTGCTACCGCTGGGTGCTGACCGACATGGGAATCACCTGCGCCGGGGGCGTTACCGTCGGCATCTACCAGTCCAGCCTGTCCCAAGATTGCCGGCACATCATCGATCATTCGGATGCCGTGATCGCCTTTGCCGAAGACAACCGCCAGTTGGACAAACTCTTCGACATCCGGCCCCACATCCCGAAAGTCCGCAAAGTGGTGCTTTTCAGCGGGCGGGTGCCGGACGACGACTGGGTGATGGGTTTTGAAGACTTCCTGGCTTTGGGCCGGGATATCCCGGATGCGGACTTCCAGCAGCGCGCCCGGTCCACCGGCCCTCAGGACCCGGCCGGCATCGTCTACACTTCCGGCACCACCGGCGTTCCCAAAGGGGCCGTATTGACCCACGACAACATCACCTTTACGGCCCAGTCGGTCCAAGGCAGCACCCGCATCGAAGACGACGACGAGGTATTTCTCTTTCTGCCCCTGGCGCATGTATTTGCCCGCACCTGCGTCTACGCCACCCTGCTGATGGGCTGCACCACGACCTTCACCCGCAGCATGGAAACCGTGGTGGAAGACATGCAGGCCTGCCGGCCGCACTGGTTTGCCAGCGTCCCACGGATCTACGAAAAGGTCTATTCCAAGGTCATCAGCGGCGCGGAGGCCAAGGGCGGCGCCGCCCTGAAGATTTTCAAGTGGGCCCGCGCGCTGGGTGAGCGGGTCAGCGACCTCAAGGTCGCCAAAAAACCGGTGCCGCTCTGCCTGGGGCTCCAATATGCCCTCGCCACCAGGCTTGTCTTCGGCAAGATCCAGGCCGCCCTGGGCGGGCGCGTGCGCTGGTGCATCAGCGGGGCCGCGCCGCTCAACCCGGAGATCGGCCGCTTTTTTCATGCCGCGGGGGTCCTCGTTCTGGAGGGCATCGGCATGACCGAAAACACCTCCTTTTCGCATCTCAACCGCTGCGACAATTACCGCTTCGGCTGGGTCGGCCAACCCGGCCCGGGGATTGCGCACAAAACCGCGGAAGACGGCGAGGTGATGATCCGCGGCCGCAACGTCATGCAGGGATACTACAAGATGCCCGCGGAGACCGCCGCGACGATCACTCCCGATGGGTGGTTGTTGACCGGTGACATCGGCGAGATCGACAGCGAGGATTTCCTGCGCATCACCGGCCGCAAGAAGGAGTTGATCATCACCGCCGGCGGCAAGAACATCGCACCGGCGGCCATCGAAGGGGCCATCGCGACTTCCAAGTACATCAACCAGGTTTGCGTCATCGGCGACCGGCGCAAGTTCCTGTCCGCCCTGGTGACCCTGGACGGAGAAACCGTCGGGGCCTGGGCCGCGGCCGAGGGCATCGCCTTCCGCGACATCCAGGACCTGATGGCCAACCCAAAGGTCAAAGCCCTGATCGAGGCCGAGATTGCCGCCACCAACCAGCGGTTCGCCGGCTACGAATCCGTCAAAAGGGTGAGCATCGTTCCCGAATTCACCATTGAAAACGGCTTTCTGACTCCCACCCTGAAGCTCAAAAAAAACCTGGTGTCCCACCGATACGCAGAAATCATCGACGCCATGTATCCCGGGGATTAAGCAGCGCCAGGCCGGAGAAACCCCAGCGCTTCTGCGGCCGATTGAAATTCCGCCAGCCCAAACCGTCGCTTTTTTTCAGCTTGCCGGGGGGTGCGGCGCGAACCGGTTTTGGCTTGCCGGTGAGAGAATCGCTGCGCGTGCAGGAAGGAATACCCCCATGAGAAAACAGCTGCTCCCCGGATGGTCCGGGATCCTCGACCCTCGGCGCTGGAAGTTCGAGTGGCGCTACCGGCGCGGCCGGGCCCCTTGGGATACGAACGTCACGCCCCCCGAGGTCATGGACTTCATCGCCGCCACGCCGCCCGGCAAGGCCCTGGACCTGGGGTGCGGCACCGGCACCCATGCCATCGCCCTGGCCCGTCACGGCTGGCAGGTGACCGGGGTCGATTTCGCCCCGTGGGCGATCCGCAGGGCGCGGCAAAAAGCCGAGGCCGGCGGGGTGGCAGCGCAGTTTTACACGGCCGACGTCACTGAACTCGGCATGCTGTCGGGCGGCTATGGCTACGCCCTGGACATCGGCTGCCTCTTTGGCCTCAGGGACTCGCAGCGACCCCGGTATGCCGCGCAAATTGCGCGGCTGATCGCACTGGGGGGCAGGTACATGCTCTACGCGTGGCTACCCAGCCGGTGGGGAAGGGCAAAACCAGCGGCATCGCGCCCGGGGCGGTGGCGGCCCTTCTGGGGGCGGCCTTTCTTTGCGATCGGCTGGTGATCGACGAGAAAAAGAGGCGCCCGTCGGCGTGGTACTGGTACCGCCGTCGGTGAATCTTGATGGCGGCGTAAAAAGTCCAATTTCCGCGTTGCGCTGCATCTCGAAGTCGCTGCGGCGTGCATAAGTATTCCTCACTCCTCGAGATTTACGCGCCGTAACTTGGACTTCTTAAAGTAGATACCCTCCCTCTCAAGCGCCAAGCTGCACGGGAATGGGCGGGACCGCCGAGCGGGGAGCCGTCCGACCGGACTGAGGCCCCCATCAAAAATCAGTGGGTATGCGGCGGCAGGCAGCGGCAGCGGGCGCTCAGGAGCCCTTGCGATAGATGCTGGGCCTTACGAAGTGGAGGCTGTGCTTGAGGTTGTTGAGTCTCTCGGCCCCGCCAATGATGAAATAGCCTTCGGGTTTGAGATACCGCGAGAGCTTGTTCACCACGGTTTCCTTCACCGGGCCATCGAAATAGATCATCACGTTGCGGCAGAAAATCATATCGAACTCGCCCGGCGGGGGCGTATCGGTCAGCAGATTGAAGCGCCGGAAGGTCACCATGCGCCGGATATCATCTTTCAGGCGAATGTAGCCCTCCCATTTACCGTGTCCTTTTTGGAAATACTTTTTGAGGGTCGCGAGCGGAATACGTTGGGTCCTTTCCAGGGGATAGACCCCCGATTGGCCGATTCTGAGCACCGAAGTGGAAATATCGGTGGCCAAAATGGCGGGCCGGAACCCCTGCTCCAGGCAGTGAATGGCAATCGAGTATGGCTCCTCACCGCTGGAGGACGCCGCACACCAGATGCGGCGATGGCCCGCGTTGAGAAGGGCGAAATGGTGGTCCTCGCGAAAGAAGTAGGTGTGATTGGTGGAAATCGCGTCGATGAAACGGATGCGCTCATCGCCGTCGCTTGCGACGACCCGCAGATAATCCTCAACCTGAGCGATGCCGGTTTTCCTCAACCGCTTGGACAGCCGCGCCATCAGCAGCTGCTGTTTGCCTTCGTGCAGATCGATGCCGCACTCGCGGTAGACCAGCTCGCGAAAGAACGCAAATTGTCGGGCGGTCAGTTCCATGGCGGGGATAGCGCTTTGGTCTAGCGGATCATGTTGAGGGCGGTCTGGGCGACCTCAGCGATGTCGACGATGCGGTCCACCGCACCGATCTTGATGGCCTCACGCGGCATCCCGAACACCACGCAGCTCTTTTCATCCTGGGCGATCGTGTGTGCGCCGGCATGCTTCATCCGCAGCAGCCCGTCGGCCCCGTCAGCGCCCATGCCGGTCAGGATGATTCCCAGGGAATTGGCACCGGCGTAGTCCGCCACCGATTTGAACAGGACGTCCACCGACGGTCTTTGATGGTGGACCAAAGGCCCCTGCTTGACCTGGACATAATAGCGGGCGCCGCTGCGCTTCAGGAGCATGTGGAAATTTCCGGGGGCGATCAGCACCTGGCCGTTGACGACCGAATCCCCATCCTGGGCCTCCTTGACGCGGACCTCGCAGAGGGAATCCAGCCGCTGGGCAAACGAGGTCGTGAACTGCGCCGGCATGTGCTGAACCACCAGGATCCCTGGGCTGTTGGGCGGAAAACTGGTCAGCACCTGCCGCAGGGCCTCGGTCCCACCGGTGGACGCGCCGATGCCGATGATCTTGTTGGTGGTGACGGTCATGGCGCGGGCGCCGAAGGAGGCCTTGCGCACGGGTGCCTCGGGCGGACTGTCGGTTTTGCGGGGCGCCACTTTGACCCGCGCCACGGCCCGGATCTTGTCGGCCAGCTGCAGGCACATATCGCCCACCGAATAGGACGCGCAGGGCTTGGCGATCACCTCCAGCGCCCCGCAGGCGAGGGCTTCCAGGGCAAGCTTGCTGTTGCGCTGGGTCAGGGAGCTGACGACGATCACCGGCAGCGGGTAGTAGCGCATCAGCTTTTTCAAAAAGGTGATGCCGTCCATCCGGGGCATTTCCACGTCCAGGGTCACCACGTCCGGCTTGAGCTGGACGATTTTATCCCTCGCCACGTAAGGGTCCGGGGCCGTCCCGACCACCTCGATGCCAGGTTCCCGGGACAATTCATCCACAAACACCTTGCGCACCAGCGCGGAGTCGTCGACCACCAGAACGCGAATGTTATTTTCCATCTGGTCTGTTTCAATCCCGTTGGGGGTTTCACCTGGCTGGGGCCTCATCCGGGGGCGATGGCGGCCGAAGGGCCCGGCACCCCGTGAAATCATGCCGTTTTTCAGGTGGTTTGCAGATTGGCCAGGGCCACGCGGCCGTCGCTGGTGTCCACGATGAGGAAATTGGGCTCCGCACCCGTCTCGGCCAGGACCCGTGCGACCGTCTCAGCGGGAACCCGTTCGGGAATTCCCAGATCGTAGACATGATCGGGGTTATAGGTGCTGAAGGTGTTGCCGGCCACCATGTTGAGGACCTCCTTGATCATACCGCTCAGATGACGGTCCTCGATTTGGCTCCGCTCCAGGGTCAAGAAGCTCTCGGTCATGGCGACCAGCGCCGTTTCCGGGATCAGGATGAAAAACCGGCCGCTGGAGGGCCCGCTGAAATCAATTTGCCCCCCGAAGGCCCGGCCTTTCAGCGCACGGAAAAAATCGGCGGGGGTCCCCTCTTCCGAAATTTCGGTGGACATGAAAAACATGGTTTCCAGCACGCATCCAAGGGAAGCGGCCATGGCCGCTTTAATGCCGTCTTTCATTTCCCGTTTTCCTTTGTACCGGCGAAGCAGCCCGATCCCCCGCCGCCGGGGGCGGCGGCAGGGGGCGCACCTTTCGTTCCGGGCCGCCTACACCGCCTGCGGCAATCCGGAATAGGCCGAGTTGCAGGTTTTCAGAACCGGTGCGGTGACGGACGGGTCAAACAGCACGAGCTCCGCCAGGCTGGCCATGAAGGCTTTGGGGTTCTCCACCAGGGTCAGGATCTGGCTCGCCACCCGGGGCATGGGGTTCAGATCCGAAATGCCATCGATCAGCTTCTGAACGTGGCTCATACCTTTATCTCCCCACGGCCCGAAATCTTGATGAACGTTTCCCCGGTTTGAATGTTGAGCCTGACCGTGCGGTTGACATTACCGCCCACGTCCTCGTGGTCGATCATGACGTTGTTTTTCCAGAAAAGCTTGCGCAGGGCCATGTGGTTGCGCTTGCCGATGTTGAAAAAGCCTTTCTGATCCAGAATCTGGGCGCCGCCGGCGACGATGATTTTCATTCGTTGGCGATTGGCCCCCAGTTTGTAGGTTTCCTTGAAAAAAGTCGGGATGCCGGTATCGGCGAACATGAAGGGGTTTTTTTGGGCCTTGGTCTTGTCCAGGCTGGAATCGGGCAGCATGTAGTGCAGGATCCCACCGACCTTGACCACCGGATCGTAGATGCTGACCCCAATGCACGAGCCGAGGGAATAGGTCACCACGATAGCGTCCGCAGCGCCGCTGACCTTCATGTCAGAAACCCCAACGATGATATTCACGACCTTACCTCTTGCATCCCGGTTGGGCCCGGGCAGTCAGTGCCGGCACCCGGCTGCGGCCTTCTGGGCGGGCCGTCGGCGGACACATGAACCGAAAGCGGACAGACGCCTTCTCGCCCCTACTGCAGGGCAATCTCAAAGAGCCCTGCCATATCCAGAATCAGACCCACTTTACCGTCCCCCATTATGGCGCCGCCGGCCAGCCCCTTGACATTTTTAAGGTAGCCGCCGAGGTTCTTGATGACCACCTCCTCCTTACCGACCAGTTCGTCCAGCAGCAGCGCTTTTCGCTCGTTTTTGTGCTCCACCGCCACCACCAGCCCGTCCCAAGGGTGGCGGGCTTCGCTTGCCACATGGAAGACTTCACCCAGACGGATCAGGGGGATCAATTGACCGCGGGACAAAATGATCTCACCCCTGCCTTCAACCGTGAAGCAGTCCTCCTTTTTGGGCCGGAAGGATTCCACAATGGCCATGGTCGGCAGAATGTATTTTTCCCTGCCCACCCGCACCACCATGCCGTCGATGATCGCGAGCGTCAGCGGCAGGCTGATCACGACGGTGGTGCCGCGACCCGCGACCGAACGGACGTCGACGTGCCCGCGCAGTTTTTCAATCCCTTTTTTGACCACATCCATTCCCACCCCGCGACCGGAGACGGCCGTGACGGCCTTGGCGGTGGAAAAACCCGGGTGAAAGATGAGTTCGAAAATCTCGGGTTGGCTGAGTTTGGCATCGGGCGCTATCAGGTTGAGGGCCAGCGCTTTTTTCAGAATCCGCTGGGTGTCCAGGCCCTGGCCGTCGTCTTCGATCTCGATGATGATGTTGCCGCCCTGGTGGTAGGCCCGCAGTGCAATCGTACCGGTTTCATCCTTGCCTGACGCGCGCCGCTCCCCGGGGCTTTCCAGCCCATGGTCGGCTGCGTTGCGGATCATGTGCACCAGCGGTTCATAGAGTTCGTCGACGACATTGCGGTCGATCTCGGTGTCTTCACCCGACATTTTAAGGTCGACTTTTTTGCCGGAACTGCGCGACAGGTCGCGTACGAGCCGAACCATTTTCTGAAAGGTGCTC
>Ga0105100_10001099_pt1 | contig 15915 bp, 18 predicted proteins | sample PPLLak12cMay2015_2_FD_87033 | JGI IMG/M metagenome (GOLD analysis project Ga0105100, IMG submission 87033) | Freshwater sediment microbial communities from Prairie Pothole Lake near Jamestown, North Dakota, USA - PPLs Lake P8 Core (1) Depth... | ecosystem: Environmental > Aquatic > Freshwater >...
GCCGCTTCTTCTTCCGCCGGACGAGGTCCCTCGGGTCCTTGAGGACCGTCATGAACCGGATGACGGCGTCGGACTGCTTGAACCGGCGCTCCAGCTCCAGCGAGACGTCGCCCGGTCCGTCGTAGGTGAAGAACACGTAGAAGCCTTCCTGGTACCGCTTCACGGGGAAGGCCAGCCTGCGCTTGCCCCAGATGTCCTGCTTGACCATGTGCCCTTTCTTCTGGGCCACGATCTCGGCCATCTTCTGGAGGAACTGCGTCGTCTCTTCTTCGGAAAGGGTGGGGGAGAGAACGAACCCCGTTTCATACTGTCTCAATGAGACCTCCCTATGGATTTACAGCTCCTTCCTCTTCGGGAAGGAACAAGGAGTCGACCGGCCTATTCTAGCCGAATCTCCGGAAAATTCAACTCTCCGTCATCGCCTTGCGATGATTGAACCGCGTCATGGCCGGCTCGATCCGGCCGTCGAGAACGAGGGCAACGGCTTCTTCGGCCTGGGCCAGGCCTTCCTCGAGGAGCTCGCGCTCGCCCTTGCGGAAGGGCTCGAGGACGTAGTCGGCCGCGTCCCGGCCCGCCGGGAGCGGCCCGATGCCGATCCGGACGCGGGCGAACCCGTCGGTCCGGATCTCTCCGGCGATCGAGATCATGCCCTTGTGCGTGCCGGGCCGGCCTTTTTTCCGGACCCGGATCTCGCCGAGCGGGATGTCGAGGTCGTCGTACACGACGACCAGGCGCTCCGGCGGAACTTCCTTGCCGGCCATGGCCTCGCGCACGGCGAGACCGCTCCGGTTCATGAAGGTCTTGGGCTGGGCCAGGAGGACCTCCTCCCCGCCGCGGCGGGCCAGGGCCGTCCGGGCCTTGAACAGCCGGCCCCGGAGCTCGACGCCCCAGGCCCGGGCCAGGCGGTCGACCAGCATGAACCCGGCGTTGTGGCGCGTGGGGCCGTACTCGTCACCCGGATTGCCCAGCCCCACGACCAGCCACAAGGATTATTTCTCCGCCTCTTCCTTCTCGGCCCGTTCCTTCTTGATGACCTCGGGCTCCTTGGTCTCCTCGGCCGCGACCTCGCCCTCCGGCTTCTCGCCGGGGAACACTTCTTCTTCCTTGTGCGGCATGGAGACGAGGACGAGCACCGTCGCGGGATCGGTGATGATCCGGACGCCTTCCGGGACGGCCATGGCCTGGACCTTGTACGTCTGGTTGACGTGGAGCTCGGAGATGTCGATGCCGAGGCTCTCCGGGATGTCCCGGGGCAGGCACTCGACCTCCACCTCGCGGGTGACGAAGTCGACGAAGCCGCCCTCGGTCTTGACGCCGACAGGCTCGCCGCTGTGGACGACGGGCACCGCGACGCGGATGGGCTTGTCCATGGCGATGCGGATGAGGTCGACGTGGAGGAGCTCGTCGGAGGCCGGATCGACCTGGAGGTCCTTGATCATGACGTCGTACTCGTCGGCGTCGACGGCGACCTTGAAGATCGTGTTCTCGCCCGATTCGAGCTTCAGGATCCGGACGACGTCCTTCTTGGTCAGGACGAGGGGCGCGCTCTCCATCGATTCCCCGTACAGCACGGCCGGGACGAATCCCTGGGTCCGGAGGCGGCGCGCGGCGTTCGTCCCCAGGCCCTGGCGTTTTTCGCTCTTGACGACGATGTTCATCATGTTCTCCTTACTCGAACAGGGAGCTGACGGAGCTCCCCTCGTTGATCCTCCGGATCGCCTCGCCGAAGAGTTCGGCGACGGACAGGACGGCGAACCGCCCCGTCGCGGCGGCCGGCTCCGTCAACGGTATCGTATTGGTCACGAAGATGCGTTCCAGCTTCGACCCGGCGATGTTGGCCAGGGCCGGCCCCGACAGGACGGGGTGGGTGCAGGCGAAGAAGATCCGCTTGGCCTGCTTCTCGGCCAGGGCCTCGACGCTCGCCGTCAGGGTCCCGGCCGTGTCGACCATGTCGTCGAAGATGACGATGTTCTGGCCGGCCACCTCGCCGATGACGTGCAGGACCTTGGCCATGTTGGGCGCTGGGCGCCGCTTGTCGATGATGGCCAGCCGGGCGTTGAGGCGCTCGGCGAAGACGCGGGCCCGGCCCACGCCGCCGGCGTCCGGCGAGACGATGGTCAGGTCCTGGAGCTTCAGCGTCTTGACGTGGTTGGCCAGCACGGGCGCGGCCATGAGGTTGTCGACCGGGATCGAGAAGAAGCCCTGGATCTGGGGCGAGTGGAGGTCCATCGTCAGGACGCGGTTGGCCCCGGCCTTCTCGATCAGGTCCGAGACGAGCCGGGCCGAGATGGGGACCCTGGGCTTGTCCTTCCAGTCCTGGCGGGCGTAGGGATAATAGGGGATGACGGCCGTGATGCGGCCGGCCGAGGACCTCTTGAAGGCGTCGATCATCAGGAACAGCTCCATGAGGTGGCTGTTCGCGTCGCACGACCCGGACTGGATGATGAAGATGTCCTCGCCGCGGACGTTCTCGTCGATGTAGAAGCGGATCTCCCCGTCGCTGAAACGCTTGAGGACGCAGCGTCCGAGGTCGATCTTCAGGTAGTCGACGATCTCCGCGGCCAGAGCCGGGTTCGATGATCCCGTGAAAACCTTCATCGTTCTTTCCTCGCCTTATATCGTCCGAACTGGGGCGGGAGGATTCGAACCTCCGAATAACGGAGCCAAAGTCCGTTGCCTTACCGCTTGGCTACGCCCCAGCACCGAGCTGGGCCCAATAGCCCTCCCGCGGCAAGGTCGCCGCGAGACGGGCTGCCGTCGTGCCGGGGAGCCTCCGCCGCGCCGCCGCGGCGCTTTCCGTGTCGGGGAATATCCCGTACACGGCCGAGCCCGAACCGCTGACCTGGGACACCAAGGCCCCCTGCTCCCGGAAAAAGCTTTTCCACCGCTCGGTCTCGGGATAGGCCCGGAATATGACGCGTTCCAGGTCGTTTTCCAAAAGTCCGAAGTCTCCGGACTCCAGAAAGCGCACAATTTTACTGTCTTTCCCGGGGGAAGTCAAGGCGGGATCGACCCCCGCGTAGATCAAAGGCGTGGGAATGGAGAAGGGGGGGAAGACGAGCAGGCACGGAAGAGGGGCCAGGTCGGGCAGAGGGGTGAGCCTGTCGCCGATGCCCTCTCCCAGGCAGAGGCCCCCTTTCAGAAAAAAGGGGACATCGGCTCCGAGGCCCCTGGCCAGTCCGGCCAGCCCGCTTTCTCCCAGGCCGGTACCCCACATCCTGTCCAGGGCGATCAGAGTCACCGCGGCGTTGGAGCTGCCCCCGCCGAGGCCTCCTCCGGCCGGAATGGACTTCCTCACGGCGATCCGGGCCCCGGCCTCCGGACCCGCTTTCTCCAGGACCTTCCGGGCGGCCCGGTCGACGAGGTTGGTCCGGTCCCAGGCGATGCGCGGGTCGTCCCCGGCGAGCTCGATGACGCCGGGCGGGGCGGGCTCGAGATCGATCTCGTCGCAAAGCGAGATGGTCTGGAAGAGCGTCCGGATGTCGTGATAGCCGTCCGGGCGTTTCCCGACGATCTCGAGGCCGAGGTTGATCTTGGCGAAGGACTTGACCGTCATCGGTCGAGGATCTCCAGGATGCCGTCCCAGGTCTTCGGGGCGTAGGCGCGCAGGAACGACACGTCGAACGCCGCGTCGGCGGGCGCCGGATTGAAAGCGAGCGCGAGGACCTTCAGCCGGCCGGTCGTCTCCGCACCCGCGAATTCGATCCGCCGCGGCACGCCGCCGCCGGGGAAGAATTCCCGGACCGTGAAGAAGAAGTTCTCCCGCGCGCAGCGGACGGCCCGGCCCCGCTCGTCGCGTTCCACGGTCCAACCGCTTTCCGGCCCGGCCCCGGTCCAGAGCCCGGAGAGGAGCGGGAGGATCTCGTCCGGAAGGAGATCGATCCCCAGGAACCGGCCCATCATGACCGGCGCCGCGTCCTCCGCATAGATCTTTTTCCCGGGCAGGACGAACCAGGCCCGGTCGCCGCGGAAGATGACGAGAAAGGCCGTTCGCCCGATCGGATCGACGGCTTCGACCCGGCCGAAGCCCGGCCGGCGGAAGACGAAGGCGAACCGGCCCTTGGCCGCCGCGTCCGCGCCGGAGATCGAGGCGGAGGCATAGCCCTCGACGGCCTCGAGGCCGCAGGACGGAGGGACGAGAGTGGGGATACGGCGGGCGCACGCGCCGAGCAAGACGGCGATCAGGAGGAGTAGAGCGGCGGGAAAAGCCCGGCCGGGATCGGCCGGTCTATTTGAACCCATAATCTTCGGTCTTCGGCGGCTCTTTCTTTTCGCCGGCCCGATCTTTCAGGCGCTTCTTCCTGAGCAGGGGATAGAACGGCGATTTGACGCGCCGGCCGAAACAGGACATGTTGGGATTGAGGATGAGCAGAAGGACGAAGGCCGCGAAGATGATCAGGACCGCGGTCATGCTCCACTTCATGGTTGGACCCCCAGCGCCCGTCCCGCGGCCCGGCCCGGACGTTCCGAGCGGACCCGGACGAGCAACCCGCGGCTCACTCGCGGCTTTCGGGCTCTTCCTGGAAGATCGGGATCTTGGATTTCTCTTTTTCTTTCCCGAGATAATTGCCGAGGCAGAACGCCGCGCCAAACGTCAGGACCGCAAGCAGGAATTTGAAGAAGCCTTTCATCTGAACCTTCCCTTTCTCATTCTAATTAAATACGGAAAAAAGTCAACCGGTTTTCCCCCGCTTGTTTGCTTTTTTGTCCCTCCCTGCCTATATTGAAAGCGATGAAGAACGTCCTGCCCGCGGGGATCCTCCTGGTCCTGCTCTTCGCGGCCGTCGCTTTCGGCCAGTCCGTCCGCCCGGCGGTCTTCGCCGGGGGCTTCTACCCGGAGGACCCGGCCGCGCTGGCCGCCGAGGTCGACGGCTTCCTGGCCGCGGCGGCTCCCGCGGCGGCGCCCTCCGGACGGACGATCGGCCTCATCGTCCCCCACGCGGGCTACGTCTATTCCGGACGGACGGCCGCAGCCGCATACGCCTTCGTCCGGGGCCGGAAGATCGACACGGTCGTCATCATCGGGCCGTCCCACAGGGTCGCGTTCGAAGGCTTGGCGATCTGGCCGGAAGGCGGGTTCCGGACGCCGCTCGGCGTCGCCCGCATCGATGCGGACCTGGCCCGGGCCATCGCCAAGGCTTCGGGGGCCCGTTTTCTGCCGGAAGCGTTCGCCGAGGAACACTCCGTCGAGGTCCAGGTGCCGTTCGTCCAGAGGGCCCTGCCCGAAGCCGCCATCGTCCCCATCGTCATGGGCCGCCAGACCCGGGACGCCATCCGGCGGCTGGCTTCGGCCCTGGCCGCGACGTGTCTCGGCAAGAACGTGCTCGTCGTCGCTTCGACCGACCTGTCCCACTTTTTACCCAAAGACCGGGCCCAGGCCACGGACGCGGAAACGGCCGCTCTCATCCAGGGCCTGAAGACGGAAACTCTCATCCGCAAGGCCGAGGCCGGGGAGAACAACATGTGCGGCGGCGGCCCGGTCGCGACGCTGCTGCTCCTCGCGGAGAAGGCGGGGAAGCCCGAGGTCGAGATCCTCGACCGGACCGACTCCTCCTCATTCGGCGGTCCCGTCGTCGGTTATCTCGCCGCGGCCGTCTCGTCGGAGGCGGATCAGGCGCCGGAGGATTTTTCGCTGACCCCGGAAGAGAAGACCGCGCTCCTCGGCCTGGCCCGCTCGGCGGTCACGGAATTCCTCGGGCGAGGCACCGCGATCGCGGACCGGACGGGGATCGAAAAGTTCCGCGCGCCCCGCGGCGCGTTCGTGACCCTCACCCGGAACGGCGAGCTGCGCGGCTGCATCGGCTTCATCGAGCCGGTCCTCCCGTTGGGGCAGGCCGTCATCCGGACGGCCGTCTACGCCGCCACCGAGGACGCCCGCTTCCCCCGCGTCGCCGCGGCCGAGCTCGAGGACATCCGTTTCGAGATCTCGGTCCTGACGCCGGCCCGGCCGATCGACGATCCCAAGAAGATCAAGGTCGGCACCCACGGCCTGATCATCGAGAAGGACGGACGGAGCGGCGTGCTCCTGCCGCAGGTCCCGGTCGAGAACGGGTGGGACCGCCGGACCTTCCTCGACCAGATCTGCATCAAGGCCGGCCTTCCTCCCGGGGCCTGGAGACAAGGGGCCAAGCTGTCCGTCTTCGAAGCCATAGTTTTCCATGAATAGGCCTCGGTGATCACCTACGTTCGCTGCCGTGATTTTTAACGCCGCTGGGGCGGGTGGAACCCAGGCCCCAGCGGTGCCAAAACAACTCGCTCGGCGTGCGCTACGCCTCGCTCGGACAAGTTTTGGCGGTTTCCCCTGAAACTACCCTCGTCCGGTTTCGGACCGACTAAATCACCGCTGATGCTCGCTCTGATGATCCCCTCGGCCCCACCCTTTGCGGATTCTTTTCAGAATTTCTCCGGATTTAACACGTCTGATCTCAATATTGCGACCGGCATCACGGACGGCGTTTTCTGCTATAATATTCAATTAATGAATCGGAGTTGGACGCGATGCCGATATACGAATACCAGTGCAAGAAGTGCCGCGAGGTCTGCGAGGTCCTGCAGAAGGCCAAGGACAAGCCGCTCGACAAGTGCCCCCATTGCGGCGGGGCCATGGTGAAGCGCATATCCTCGCCGGCCATCCAGTTCAAGGGCAGCGGCTGGTACGTCAACGACTACGCCAAGAAGAGCTCCACGCCCTCCGGGACCAAGGCCGGGGCCAAGGCCGAGACGAAGGACGAAGCGGAAACCGGGACGAAAACCGAAGCGAAGGCCGAAACGAAAGCGGAGCCCAAAGCCGCGTCCGGCGAGGCCGCCGCGGCCAAGCCCGACCGGCCGTCCAAATAGCCGGCACACCGGAGGTCTTCGCCACGGGCGAACGCTCGCCATGACAACACGCAGGGCCGTTTTCCTCGACCGCGACGGGACACTCAACGTCGACACCGGCTACCCCTCCGATTTCCGCCAGATCCACATCTATCCCGACGCGTTCGAGGCCGTCCGGCGGCTGAGGCAGGCCGGTTTCGTCCCGGTCGTCGTCACCCACCAGTCCGGCGTCGGCCGAGGCTACTTCGACGCACGGGACCTCGAAGCGCTCCACGCCCGGTTCCGCGCGGAGTTCGCCGGGCACGGCGCCCCTCTCGAAGGGATCTACGCCTGCCCGCACGCGCCCGAGACCGTCTGTCCCTGCGCCAAGCCGCGGCCGGGCCTCGGGCTTCGGGCCGCGCGCGAGCTCGGGCTCGACCCCGGCGCATCCTTCATGGTCGGAGATAAGACGGACGACGTCCTGTTCGGCCTGAACGTCGGCGCGACGCCAGTCCTCGTCCTCACCGGGTACGGCCGCGCCGCGGCGGCCGGACTCGAGGCCCGCGGCGTCCGGCCGGCCCACACCGCCCCCGGCATCCTCGAAGCCGCGGAGTGGATCGTCCGGCAGGGAGGGCCGTCCGGCCATGGTCCGGTTTGACGACATCATCGAAAAGGCCGAGACCTACATCGGCGAGAAGGACGTCGCCGTCCTCCGAAAGGCCTACGTCTTCTCCGGCCAGGCCCACAAGGGCCAGGTCCGCCGTTCGGGCGAACCCTATCTCAGCCACCCGCTCGAGGTGACCGCCTACCTAGCCGACATGAAGCTCGACCGGACGACGCTCGTCGCCGCCCTCCTCCACGATGTCCTCGAGGACACCGAGACGACGGCCGCCGGGCTTCGCGAAGCCTTCGGCAAGGAGGTCGTCGATCTGGTCGAGGGCGTGACCAAGATCAGCCGCGTGCAGGAGTCGTCGCCGGAGATCCGCCGGGCCGAGACCATCCGCAAGATCATCCTGGCCATGACCGACGACATCCGCGTCATCTTCATCAAGCTGGCCGACCGGATCCACAACCTCAAGACCCTCCGCTTCCTCGACGAGGAGAAGCGGCGCCAGATCGCCCGCGAGACACTCGACATTTACGCGCCCATCGCCAACCGCCTCGGGATGGGCCGCATCCGGGCCGAGCTCGAGGACCTGTCGTTCCGCTACGTCGCGCCCGAGGAATACGCCAAGATCGCCGTGGAGATGGATCCCCAGAGGAAAGCGGCCGAGGCCGACCTGGGCGCCATGAAGCGGACCCTGGCCGAGCTCCTCGCGGGGAACGGCCTGCCGGCCGAGATCTTCTCCCGGGTGAAGCGGCCTTACAGCGTCTGGAGCAAGATGAAGCGGCGCGACATCGATTTCGACCAGGTGTTCGACCTCCTGGCCCTGCGCGTCATCACCGGCACGGTCAAGGACTGCTACGCCATCCTGGGCATCATCCACCAGCGCTGGCCGCACCTGCCCCAGCGCTTCCGCGATTTCATCGCCATGCCCAAGCCCAACCTCTACCAGGCCCTGCACACCACGGTCATCACCGAGGGCCGGAAGACCTTCGAGATCCAGATCCGGACCCGGGAGATGCACGACCTCGCCGAGAACGGCATCGCCGCCCACTGGCGGTACAAGGACGACGCGCCGCCCGCGCCGACCCAGGAGGACCGGCGCCTCCATTGGCTCCGGGAGATGGCCGCCCTCTTCGAAGAGCAGAAAAACCCCCAGGAGTACCTGAGGAGCCTGAAATCCAATCTCATCCCCGAAGAGGTCTACGTGTTCACGCCCAAGGGCAAGGTCGTCGACCTCCCGCCCGGGGCCACGGCCCTCGACTTCGCCTTCAAGATCCACACGGAGATCGGACTCCACGCCTCCGGGGCCCGCGTCAACGGCACGGCCGGCGCGCTCAAGACCGTGCTCAAGACGGGGGACATCGTCGAGATACTGACCGACGCCGGAAGATCCCCGACGCGGGCCATGCTGGCGGCGGTGACGACCGCCGGGGCCCGGCAGGATCTCCGCCGCTGGCTCAACGCCCGGAGCCGGACGACGAGCGAAGCGCTCGGCCGGAAGCTCTGGGAGAAGGAAACGGGCAAGTACGTCCTGCCGGCCGGGCTGCGCCGCGAGGAGGCGCTCGCCGCGCGGCTCGGGGACCTGCTCGGCCCCCGCGTGCCGTCGCTGGACGAGTTCTTCCGGCAGGTGGGTCTCGGCCGGATCGTCGTCGATCGCGCGTTCGTCGAGACGGTCTTCGGACCCGTCGCGCCGCGCCGGCCCGGTTTCCTCGGCAAGGCGGCGGCCCGGATCGCGCCGGGGCCGGGCACCGGCGTCCGGATCAAGGACCTCGACGGGCAGATGATCAAGCTGGCGCAATGTTGCTCGCCCGTCAAGGGCGAGCCGGTCGTCGGCTACATCACCGCCGGCCGCGGGTTGACCGTCCACTCCCTGCGCTGCCCGCTCGTTTCCAAGGAGATCCTCGACGGCCAGCGCCTGGTCGAAGTGACCTGGGACCCGTCGTTCGCCGGGACGTTCAAGGCCCGGCTGCTGGTCAAGACGCACGATACCCCCGGGGTGCTGGCCAAGGTGGCCACCGCCGTGGCGGGCCTCGAAGGGGACATCTCCAAAGCGGAGGCGTCGATGGCGTCGGAGGGGAAGGCGCGGATCACGCTGGACATCCGCATCCGGGACATCCGTCACATCGAGGACATCTCGAAGCGGATCGCGGGCTTGAAAGAAGTCGTGTCGGTGGAACGGGTCTGACCCGGCGTTTTTATGAGGAGACCAGGTCAGGCGGCCTTGGCGACTTTGCCCGAACGCAGGCACCGGGTGCAAACCCAGATCTGGCGGACGCCCTTGGGCGTCTGGGCTTTGACCCGCTGGAGGTTGGGCTTCCACTTCTTCGGGGAGGCCTTGTGGGAATGGCTGACGCTATGCCCGAAAATGGGGCCTTTCTCGCAGATCTCGCAGACTTTCGGCATGGTCCTGTCTCTTTCGTCTCGATTTGAGCCGAATTTATACCACAAAATCCGCTCCGAGGCAAATTTCTACTGTCCCGCCCGCTTGACCGGGACGGCGGATGGTCGTAATCTGGGGACGAGGCCGGCATGAGGTTCAAAGCCATCGCATCGCTCGCCGCCATCGCGCTCCTCGCCGCGGGGGGCTGCGCGCGGTCCCCCGCTTCGGGCTTCCTGGCCGCGGGCCTCGCTTCAGCCAGGCAGGACGCCTGGGAGGATGCCGCCCGCCAATGGGCCCAGGCCGTCGCAAATGACCCCGGATCGGCGGCGGCCCACAACAACCTCGCCATCGCCTACGAACGGCAGGGCGCGTGGGAGGAGGCCGAGCGGGAGTACGGGGAAGCCCTCCGGCTCGCCCCGGACGAACCGACGATCAAGTCGAACTACGCGGCCTTCAAGGCCCGTCTGGAGCGGCTCCGCGGGAGGATGCCGTGAGGGGCTTCTTTCCGTCGGCCCTCGCGGCCGCCCTTCTCGCGGGCACGGCCTGCGGTTCCGGCGGGCCGGTCGGCGTCAGCCTGAACATGCCGGGCATCGCGGTCCTGCCTCCCGGCTCTTTCAGCGAGATCATCGTGACCGATTTCGCCGATACCGCTCCGCCGGCGGATCTCGCGCCCGGTCTCGAGCTCCCGAACTATCTGGCGGCGGAGATCGGCCGCGTGTTCGCGGGCCCGGTTTCGCGCGCGACGGTGCCCGCCGAAGCGGCCGCCGGTCCGGCCCCGCACTCGTTCTGGAAAGAAAAGGGCGCCGGGCACGAAGGCGCCGTCTTCCTCACCGGTTCGGTCGGTCTCACCGGACAGGTGCGCAAAGCCGTCGACCGGGTCGTGCCCCTCGACCGTCTTTTCGACGCCTCCCGCAGCGGCTTGGTCGAACATCTGCGTTGGACCATGGCCGTCGACGTCTTCCTCGTCTCGGCCGCGACGGGCGAGGTCCTCCACCGGACGAACCTCAGGGAATACCGCGACTACAAGGAACTCGACAAGCCGGTGGAGTTCGCCTTCTCCGCTCTCTCCGACCTCATCCGCGCGCGCCTCTTCCCGGCCCTGCTCGGCACGTCGACGATCGAACGCCGGGCCCTGCTCCGCCGCTGACCCCCCTTCCCTCTAAGCCCGACAAAAGGCAAGGTTTCCACAGGCTCTCCGTCCCGGGCAGGCTGCGTTTTCGGGCCCGTTTTCGGCCGTTTTTCGGGCCTTCCCGGAGCCCGGGCGAGGCCCTCCGGAAGGCCCTTCTCCGGGCCCCCTCCGGGAGTAGCCGGAAGGCCGTTTTCCCCATAAAATAAAGCTTGTATTGGCCTCATCGGAATGCTATCATTCCCGGGCCATTCCCGGACGGATGCCTTCCCGGGAGGGGATTTTCCACAGATGTGGAAAAATCTGTGGAAAAAGCAGCGGCTTTCATGGAACTGAAAGATAATCAAAACCCTTGGAGTGAGATCCTCCGGGCCGTCGAGACCAAGATCGATCCTAACTCCTTCGAGACGTGGTTCGAACCGACGACGTTCATCGGCCGGGACGAGGATCGTCTCTACATCAAGGTCCCGAATTCCTATTTCCGGGACTGGCTGTCCTTCCATTATTCGAACGTCATCGCCGATTGCTGCCGCGAGATCTTCGCCAAGGTCTTCGATATCCGCTACATCCACGAGGACACGCCCGCGGCCTTCATGCGCCGTTCGCCCGACGACCGGAAGACGAAGCAGGGGCAGCCCGTCAATCCCAACCTCAATCCCAACTACACCTTCGAGCACTTCGTCGTCGGGAGCTGCAACCAGTTCGCCCACGCGGCTGCCACGGCCGTGGCCAAGAGCCCGGCCAAATCCTACAATCCCCTCTACATCTACGGCGGGGCCGGTCTCGGCAAGACCCACCTCATGAACGCCATCGGGCATTTCTGCCTCCAGCAGAGCGGGCGGAACAAGGTCCTCTACGTCACGACCGAGAAGTTCATGAACGATCTCGTCACGCACCTCCAGTACGGCAAGGTCCTTGAGTTCCGCGAGAAATACCGGAGCGTCGACATCCTGCTCATGGACGACATCCACTACCTTGCGGGCCGGGAGCGGACGAAAGAGGAGTTTTTCCACACCTTCAATCACCTCTACGACAGCCAGAAGCAGATCGTCATCTCGAGCGACTGCCCGCCCAAGGAGATACCCCACCTCGAGGAGCGCTTCCGCTCCCGTTTCGAGTGGGGCCTGATCGCCGACCTGAAGCCTCCGGACATCGAAACGCGCATCGCCATCCTCAAGAAGAAGGCCGAGGCCGAGGCGGTCTCCCTGCCCGACAGCGTCGCCCTCTACGTGGCCGACAAGGTCCAGTCGAACATCCGCGAGCTCGAGGGCTATCTGCGCCGGGTCATCGCCTACGCCTCGCTCAAGGGCGAACGGATCGACCTCGACCTGACCAAGGAGGCCCTCAAGGGGCTTCTCGACACGTCGGCCTCGATCATCACTGTGGAAAAGATCCAGAAGCTCGTCTGCCACGAGTTCAAGATCAAGGCCGCCCAGCTCAAGTCGAAGAACAATTCCCCCAAGATAGCCTTCCCCCGTCAGATCGCCATGTATCTGGCCAAGGAATTGACGAACGCGTCGCTGCCCGAGATCGGCAAGAAATTCGGTGGAAAACACCACACGACCGTCATCCACAGCGTCCGCAAGATCGACAAGATGCGCACCGACGATCCCGAATTCAACAAACAAATCAACACGTTCATCGCCCTGATCCAATGAGGAGACACAGCGGCTTGGCGGAGATTCCCACATTTGCACCGGACTTTATTGTTTCTCTTCTTGATTTAGACTTTTATTATGAATTAAATAATAAGAATAAAAGGAACCCGGAAAGAAAGGTGAAGACATGAAATTCTCCATCCCCAAGGAAGCGTTCCTGGCCGAGCTCCAGATACTCCAGGGCATCGTCGAAAAACGGAACACCATGCCCATCCTGGCCAACATCCTGATGAACGTCTCGCCGTCGGACATCGAGCTGACGGGAACGGACCTCGAGGTCGGGATGCGGACGCACCTGGGAGCGGAGATCGAAAAGCCCGGGGCGATCACCGTCAACGGCAAGAAGATCTTCGAGATCGTCAAGTCGCTGCCGGAGGGCCAAACCGTCCGCGTCGAGCTGAAGGACGAGACGCTCGACATCCAGGCGGGGGAGAGCGAGTTCAAGGTCCTATGCCTGGCCAAAGAGGATTATCCCCAGGTCCCGGACGCCAAGTTCGAAAAGGGGATCGACCTGCCCCTCCAGGACTTCAAGGACATGATCGACCGGGTCTTCTACGCCATCACCCAGGAGCAGCGCTACTATCTGAACGGGGCGCTGCTGTCGTTGAAGAACCGCCAGATGGAGCTCATCAGCACGGACGGGCACCGGCTCTCCTACACGAAGAAGGCCCAGGACGGGCTGAAGATCGAGAAGGACATCAGCGTCATCGTCGCCAAGAAGACCCTGAGCGAGATCCGGAAGCTCGAGGACGAGACCGTCGCCTTCGACCTCGACGAGAACAACCTCTTCTTCAAGGTCGGGCCGCGGACCCTCATCTCCCGGATCATCGAGAGCAAGTTCCCCAATTACCAGGCCGTCATCCCCAAGGACAATCCGGGCCGCCTGATCGTCCCCCGCGAAGAGCTGGCCGGCGCCATCCGCCGGGTCTCCCTGCTGTCCGCGGAACGGTCCAAAGGGATAAAGTTCACCATCGAAAAGAACCGCATGCGGCTGTTCTCCTCCAACCCCGAGATCGGCGAGGCCCGCGACCGGCTGGCCGTCGAGTACAAGGGCCAGGACCTGGAGATCGGGTTCAACGCCCAGTACCTGCTCGACTTCCTCACGGCCGTCGACACGGAGAAGGTCGTCTTCGAGGTCAAGGACGAGAACAGCGCCGTCCTCATCAAGCCGGACGGCGAGGACGCCATCACGAACCTCTACGTCCTCATGCCGATGAAGATTTGAAGGAAAGCCCTCAACGGATATCCGGATGAGGGCTTTGGGGATTTCCGGAGATCAGGCCTTCGACCCGGTCGTCGCGGATGGTTCGGCGGGCGCCGCAGCCGGGGCCGCAGGAGCCGCGGGAGCGGCCGCCTTGGGTTTGAGCACGGCCCGGACGTAAACCCAGTCCTTTTTCAGCTTGTGACGGTCGTCCGTGGCGATCTCGAACAAATTGTCGATCTGCATGGCCTTGGGGTTCGTCGGGCAGGAATCGACGCACTGGGCGCAGTGGATGCAGCGGTCGTTGTGGATGACCATGCGGAAGCGCTTCGCGGCCGGATCGACGTCGGTGATCTCGATGGCCTCGGCCGGGCAGTCGCGCTCGCAGGCCTTGCAGACGATGCACATGTCGGGATTGAGGAAGGGCGTGCCGCGGAAATCCTTGGGAACGGCGGTCTTCTGGAAGGGATAGTCGACCGTGGCCGGCTTCTTGAAGAAGTTGCGCAGGAGCTCGGGCAGAAAGACGGCGATCTTCATGGCAGGAATCCCTTCAGCAGGATCGTGATCAGAAGCTGCAGGACGGCCAGCGGGGCCAGGACCTTCCAGGCGAAGGAGACGACCTGGTCGATGCGGATCCGCGAGGTCAGGGCCCGGAGGAGCGACAGCAGGAAGATGATGAAGAGGGTCTTGACCACGAAGTGGAGGAACCCGACGATCGCTCCGCCCGGGAAGCCGCCCAGGAAGACGGTCGCGAGGAGGCCGCTGGCGACGACGAGCTCGATGTCGAAGGTCAACCGGAACAGGGCCAGCTTCTTGCCCGAGTACTCGGTGAACGTGCCGCCGACGATCTCGGTCTCGGCGTGGGGGATGTCGAAGGGCGTCCGCTCGAGCTTGGCCTGGACGGCGATGAGGGCGATGAGGAAGCCGGGCAGGTTGGCGAGCAGGAGCAGGGGCCGGGCCTGATAGAAGGCCGCGATCTCGGCCAGCCGCCAGGAGTCGGCCAGGATGGCCGGGCTGAGGACGGCCAGGAACAGCGGCACCTCGTAGCCGAAGAGCATGGTCAGGACGCGCGAGGCGCCGATCGTCGAGAAGAGATTGGTCGACGACCAGCCGGCCAGGAAGAGGACGAGCGTGGGCAGGCTGAGGAGGTAGAGGATGACGATGATGTCGCCGGGGAAGGACGTCCAGCCCGGGACGAGCAGGTCGAAGTTCCAGACGGGCAGGAGCAGCCCCGCCGTCGCGACGACGGCCAGGCCGATGACGGGCAGGACCGAGAAGACCTTCTTGTCCGCGGCCTCGGGGACGACGTCCTCCTTGGCCATCAGCTTGAAGAAGTCGGCGATGGGCTGGAGCAGTCCGAAGCGGCCCGTGTGGGTCGGCCCCATCCGGTTCTGCAGCCTGGCGTAGACCTTGCGGTCGAACCATTCGCAGAAGGTCGAATAGGCGAACAGGAACAGCAGCCCGGGATAGACCAGCAGATAGAGGAAGGTTCTCACAACGGCCATACCGCATTCCTTTTCACGCCAGCGTTGAGGGGACGGGCCAGCGCCTGCCGGCGCAGGTCGCTCATCCGGACGACGGATTCCTCGCCGTTCCGGGCGCCGATCAGGGTCACGGTCCGCTCGGCGCAGCAGATGCAGGGATCGATGGCGGCGAAGATGAGGGGGATGTCGGCGATGAAGCCGTTCCGGAGCATCTCCACCGTGGCCGGGTAGTTTCCGAGCGTCGGGGCCCGGACCTTGAGCCGCTCGGGCTTGTCCGTCCCGTTGGCCTTGATGTAGTGGATGTTCTCGCCGCGGGGGGCCTCGTAGCGGCTGACGACCTCGCCGGGCTTGGCCTTGCGGGGGGCCTTGCAGGCGATGTCGCCGTCCGGCAGGCCCTTGATCATCTGTTCGATCATGTTGTAGGACTCGAGGAGCTCGTTGACGCGGACGACGACCCGGCCGAGGACGTCGCAGCTGTCCGCCGTGCAGACCTTGAAGTCGAGCTCGTCGTAGACCGCGTACGGGTCCTCCTTGCGGACATCCCGGGCGACGCCGGAGGCCTTGGCCACGGGGCCCGTGGCGCAGAGGGACAGGGCCTGCTCCTTGCTGAGCATGCCGACCCCGGCGATCCGGGCCACGAAGCTCGGCTCGGTGGCGCCGAGGC
>Ga0105100_10001101_pt1 | contig 15885 bp, 15 predicted proteins | sample PPLLak12cMay2015_2_FD_87033 | JGI IMG/M metagenome (GOLD analysis project Ga0105100, IMG submission 87033) | Freshwater sediment microbial communities from Prairie Pothole Lake near Jamestown, North Dakota, USA - PPLs Lake P8 Core (1) Depth... | ecosystem: Environmental > Aquatic > Freshwater >...
GTGCGATATAACATGGAATGAGCCGCCTTGGAAATTTGAAGCCGGAACACCGAACACAAGCGGAGCCATTGCTTTGAGTGAAGCCGTTAAATATCTTGAGCAGATTGGAATGGCTGATGTCCTAGAGCATGAAAGACTGCTGAACGAGTACGCAGTAAAGCAGATGCAAAAATTCCCCAAGGTAACAATCTATGGATCAAGTGGCTTGTCTTCAAAATGTGGAATAATACCCTTCAATATCGATGGTTTGTCCTCCCATGATGTCGCACTCTATTTTGACAACTACGGGATAATGATTCGCAGCGGTTTCCATTGCGCGCAACCATTGCATCAAGTTTTCAGACTGCAATCTTCTGCCCGGGCAAGCTTCTACATATATAACACGCGTGAAGAGGTCGACCGCTTCATGGAAGTATTGCAGGAGATTGAGCAGCTCTAGTGGCATCAGTTGAGAATTACGTGGCAAGAATCGAAGGAACCTGCGGAGCCGAGAAAGACGTAATTGTAGTATTCAAGTATGATAAAAAAGATGAAGCCATCGACAGAATCCTCAAGAAGGCTCAACTCAAGAACTGTTTAGCCGGCATAATATTCGAATTGGCCTTCAATAATGTTTCTTTTCGCGTGTACTCAAGCGGAAAAGCGATATTCAGAAGCATCAAAAACAAGGAAGAGTTGTTCAAGATCTTGACTTCTCTCCTATTTTAGAAACGACGCGCCTTCCAGATTACTACGCACGAAAGCTCGATTTTTTTTCCTCCAATATCATGCAACAAATCGCGCATTACTATTCCTTAATTAGTCAAAAATGTTTTTCTCTTTTTTCATGACCCTTACTGTTCCGCAATTTCCATGCAAAAATGGAGATTCAACATTTGACCTGAACAGTGAAAATAGAACTGTGACCATCCCCAACCAACCATTTTTGGAACACGCACTTGGGGTGACAACGCCTATAGAGACCACACAAACGTTTTCACTGTGAAAGAAAAACAAAGAAATTTTTGCAAAAAACAAGTTGTTTTTCTTCTTCTCTTGAATGGTTGTGCACCATTGGTTTTTCCACTGCTTTAGTACAGCGCCTTTTGCAACCCTCGAAAGAGTTGGAGGTTGGATTTGATTAGGTTATTAACTCCGCGCGCGCTCAGACGGATACATCAATCTGGTTCTTGATGAAAAGTAGTAACTGGCGTGAAGACTGACAAACTATTAGTATCGGTCTTAGACCAAATTTCGGAACGGCCATGCACGCTAACGCTTCATCTATACTCTTCTTCTGCTTATCCAATTGTAAACTGGAATGAGCGAATACTTGATGCTTTGAGGAAGGATATCTTTTGCCTCGTTGTGTAATCCCAATTTTACAGCGACTTGACCTTTCCTTGTTATGGGTATAAAATATCTTGTTAACGAAAACTTTTTGAAATCGTTGCTTTGTTTGAATTTGTCCAGCGAGGGGTGATTTCCCATTCTGCCATACATAATCCACGGCATCTGGTTCTTTGAACAAAACTCCACTGCTCTGGCAAGCAGGGCGTTGTTGACTGCCTTGTCCCAGAACTCTTGTAGCGAAAGAATCTGGGAAATTATGGCTATGTTGTCTCCATATAGGAGTTGTATGAATCCTACGAGTCTATTTTCGAAAAAAGCACCAATGAACGCTCCCTTTCTAGGAGAAAACACGTCGTTCTTGACGGACGGTAATGACTCGCCGTAGTGCGGGAAAGCTCTTTCCTGCCGTATAGGGGTCTCATTGTAAATCTTCCAGATGCCCTCGGCCAATTCTTCGCTTGGCATTACCACCTGGGTTGTTATCCCAGTTTTTTCTGCTTTTCGATTCATGTTGCGGGTCTTTTTTCCAATGTTTTTCCACCAATCTTCATAACTAGTCACTTTGAGGAGGGCAATATTATCAGTTGTCTTTATCCATGAATGTGATGTACTAGCAATAGTGTTACACCATTTTCTTTCGATGAAAGTGAAAATGTCTATTGGTCTATCCCCTAGTTTCTGGATGAATTCCTTGGTTGGAACGAAATCATGCATGTATTCTTTCGGTTCAAGGAGTTTAGCAATTCTTACAAATGCTTTCTTGCGGATAACAAGCTGGTCCAATTCTCGGTCAACTTGCAGAACCTGCCTTAATGGTTCGTAGAATGGTCCCCTATGGTTAATTGTTCCACGTTGGAAAAGCCATTCGGGATGAATCTCCAATACATCTCCTTTCTCTATGCTCGCCTCTGCGATTGTTATAGCAACTGATCCAGAATTATGGTAACATATTTGGTCAAAAGCTAGAGTCGGGAACTCGTGAAAAGACTTCAATGGGAAACTAGCAGGTATCGGTGTTATGGATTCCCAAAGTTTTCGTTTCCAAATTATTCGAGCCAGCAAACGCTTGGTTCCATGAATGGTGTAGAATTCTATGTCCCGTCCAGCAACCTTTTCTAGTTCTTGCAGTTCCTTGTAGGGGTTGTTTGTTACATGGAGAGCTATCTGGTGTTTGTCCGAATTGAGCAAATTCAACATTTCGTCGTCGGGCCAAGTGTGGGGGGTAAAAAACCAGTATGCTTGAATTTTCTGGGGTGACTCGTCTATCATTCTGGCTATTGTTTTCGCGTTCTTTAGATAGTCCTTCCTGCTTTTTCTGCTAAGGGCTGTGTAAACGAAGCTCTTGATTCTCGAAGGATAGGCATAGTCAACGTCCAGTCTCAATTTCATAATGAATACTCTTTTTGCTATTCCAGATTGAGGGCATTTACTATTATAAACTCTCTCTTAAACTCGGTTCGGACGCGCACGCTGAACTCATTGAATTTCGAGTTCTCCAATGAGCTCCGTAGTTTTCTTTACTACATGGATATTTTTCTATCCTTTGATTGTCTCTATGTTGTAGACTTCTCCCAGCTGACGCGCAGACTAGGCTTCAACTTTTTGCTATCAAGTAGTCGCTGGCTACGGTGCACAGGAGCTTCTTTTCTCTCACACTAGTTACTATCTAAGACTTCAAGTATTGTCTTGACAATGTTCTGAACAGTTGATGTACCCAAATCGGGGTACAGTGGAAGACATAGTATCCTATCTGAAATCGAGGAGGCTATATCCAATCCAGAATTCTGGTTCAAGTTCTGGGTCATGAAGTAGTCCGCTTTGACCGTCAGGGGATAAAAGTATTTTCGAGACTTAATACCTTTCCGAAGAAGCTCAGAGAAAACCTCATTTCTGATTCTTCCACTTTCAAAGCATACAGGCATGTAACTGTAATTGTACCTTGTCGCAGTTATTTCCTGAAATCTGACACGTTCACAACCAAGTCTCTCTTTGTATTCATCGTACAGCTTTTTCCGTAACTGCAGATTTGAATCAAGGTTCTCCAGATTACATAATCCCATTGCAGCTTGGAACTCATTCATTTTTGCATTTGTCCCAGCGAGAGCGACCTCTTCCTCAGATTTAATGCCGTGGTTTCTAAGGAGTTTCAACGTCTCTATCAGCTCTTCTTTCGCTGGTACGATTGCCCCCCCTTCAATTGTGTTAAAGACTTTTGTTGCATGGAAACTCAGGCTTGATATCTCCCCATCATCGCGAACTGACTTATTTTTATATTCAACGCCGAAAGCGTGAGCGGAATCAAAGATTAGTTTCAGGTCATGTTTGTCTGCAACCTCTTGAAGTTCTTCAACGTGACATGGATTTCCATATACATGGACGGCAAGTATAGCACTTGTTTTTTCTGTTATTTTCCGCTCCACATCTGCTGGATCAATGTTAAACGTCCACGGGTCTATATCGGCGAAAACGGGTTTCAGTCTTTCCCATACTATCACGTTTGTTGTCGCCATGAAAGTAAAAGGGGTTGTTATGACCTCACCCTGAAGCGAGAGAGCTCTTAAGGCGAGTTGAAGAGCTAATGTGCCGTTAGAGACAAGCACTACATTTTTGGTTCTTAGGTAATCGTTCAGCTTTTTTTCCAGTAATTGAGTGAACTGACCGTCATTCGTTAGCCACCTGTTCGACCATATTGTCTTCAAATACCCGATATATTTATCCAACTCGGGAAGCGTTGGTTTTGTAACAGTTATCATTTGTTCTTCCTTGTAATTACGTCGTATTTAAAATGAACATTTTTTTCAACATCGAAAAACTCCAAGACCCTTTTTCGCCCTCTGTCCGCCATTAATAACATTTCGTCCTGGTTATCATAACAATATTCGATTGCCTTTTTCAAACTATCCGAAGATTTTTCTTTAATTTCTAAATAATCTTCTTCTGGTTTGAGTGCTGAATAGTCTTTTCTGAGATTAGTTGATATTAAACAACAACCAGTAGACATGGCGTCAGCAGCTGTCGTTGTAGGAAATCCATCAAGAGTCACATATTTCCTGTGAATCGGTATGAGTTGATAGCTGAAAGGAATACTTCCTTTGTAGTTGGGAGTAGTAATCACATGACATTTGTAGTAGACTTCTCTCAATTCTTCTGGAAGAAGCTTTCCATAAAACGTGTAGTTGTTTTGTCTAATCAGATGAAGTTCACTTGTCCAATCTCCCACGATATGTAGGTGATATTTGGAGGGATCAAGCGAGTTAAACGCTTTCACCAAATAGTTGAATCCTTTCTCTTTGCGGTTAAACGCGGAAAATAGGAGTTGAAGTTTATCGTTTTTATATCTTTGACAATACTTGTAAAAGCCAGTATTTACGATGCCGGCAATCCGGTACGCTTTAGGAATAATCTGTTTAACTTCACTGAGATTTGTGAAGACGCTCTTTACATTCGGCTGGTCTCTCAAGAATTCTAAACCTTTCAAGGCTTGATCTGGAAAGTTATTTTCATAACCGCCACCAGGGTAAATAGTTGTGTGAATCGATATGTTTCTGTCTTTGATAAGACCAGACAATCCATAGTTTTGTTTGCCAGGTATTTTCCCAGGATAGTCCAACAATCCTAAAGTGTGATTTAAGAATACGCAATAGATGTCAGTGACAGGGTATTCTCTGATTGATGTTAATGGGTTGACTGGTACAGGGAAAGGATCATTCATTTTGTGCACACTAAGAAACAATACGCGTTTATCTATTTTGTAGAATTCGAAATTCTCCCAGTATCTGAAGCCGCTAAGCATCCAGGGAAAATGAGTATCCACCACGGCTAGCAACAATTTTTTCCGTCACCCTCGGAATTGGGGAACCAGATTGCGTAACCTGATGAACCTTGCCGCTTAATCTTCAACCCTTTTTCCTTAAGAAACTCGTCCGTTGCTAGAGAAATTCCAAAAGAGCGAGGCTTATCAGGCTGCGATTCCTCATAATCATGGACCACTATGCATCCTCCTGGAACAATCCTTGGATACAGAAAAGAGTAGCAAAACTTGCCACTATGATATAGATCGCAATCAAGAAATGCTAGGGAGAAAACTCTGTCCCCGAGTTGTCTAAGAAGAGTATCTTCAAATTTGCCTTTAACAATTGCAATTTTGCCTGAGACCTTGAATTTCCGAAATTTATTTTCGACATAATAAACGCTTGAATCACCGCCCATTCCACGCTTAAGACAATAGCATGCTGATGTAATGTCATCATACGGATGGCCTTCGAAAGTATCGCATGCATAGATATGTTTTTTAGATCTCGTTATCTTGAGGTGATGGGCAATTAAAGTCGTTGAACCGCCTTTATATGTTCCGAGTTCAATGATGTCTCCCTCAAGGTGGCTGGTTTCCAAGATTGATTGCAGCAATGTCTCTGCTATGAATGGCAATGTTAGTTGTGCTTCCATTTCTTCCAAGTAAGACAAGTAAAAAAGAACAGTTTTCTTAATAGGATTCGAATAATTTCGCAAATCCTTCGAGTATTTCGATAACAAGAACGAGCGAAGCGATGAAGGAAGAGGCAACCTCAATATTCGGTAACGTTTCGCGATTCCAGTAACCACATCTGAAATGGGCATCCTTTCACTCTCCCAGATAATCTACCAAGGTTTCTCTTCAACAGATTTGTAAGTTTTTTTCACTTTAGCTGGGACCCCAGCTACAAGCGACATAGCCGGTACATCTTGGATTACTGCTGCTCCGGCAGCTACGATTGCACCATTTCCTATTCTTACACGATCTGCGATGGTAGCCTGGGCTCCGATAAAGACCTCATCGCCTACTGTGACGTGACCCATGATTCCACTACCTGGAGAAACAGTGACATAATCTCCAATCTTGACATCATGACCTATGTTAACTCCAACATTGAGAATAACATGACGACCAATGTCTACTTGACATGTCATAATCACTCCAACAGCAACGATTGATCCTTCACCAACTTTAACCCATCTTGAATATTTTGCACTCGGATGTATCAGTGTGTCAAATCTATATTTCTCATCCTGCAATTTTTCAATGAGGCGTCTGCGTTTTGTTGTACCAATAGCCACAATTAACAGAGGCTTGTTCTCTTCCGAGAATTGCTGCAAGTAGGAAATGTCGTAGAGGGGTTTCCCAAGCAGAATTTCGCCTTCTCTTTGGCAGTCTTCCTCCAAAAATCCACATACATCTTTTTCTCTGCCCAAGTCCACATACATGCTCAGGGTTTCTCTGGCAAATCCTCCAGCGCCTAAAATAAACACTCTATCATTCATTATTTCATCTTCCCAACTGGGTTAATTCCTTGTAGTGTTTTCCAACAATCATGTTTAGAAAACCTATCTTGACCCCTGCTCTCTTCATACGTCTCCAAAGATTAAAGTCTGCAGGTTCTTTTAGTTTCCAAGAGTTGACATCGTACCGAAAGTATTTCAAATAACTTTTGTACAAGGTTGAAGTACGGGAAATTGCGCCCTGCCTGAGAAGAGGTCTGCCGATCAAATCTTTCATTCCATCTGCCTTCTCATATTCGACAATTCCGTATACCATCTCAAGTTTTTGCTCCAAAGCAAAATTTAACAGTACTTCAATATGATTGGGGGAAAAAGTGTCATCATCGTCCAGGTTCGCTATCCATTTCCCTCTGCACTCCGACAATCCAACATTTAACGGGGTTACTCCAGCCACAAACCACCGTAGAAGCGGTTCTTCAGGGTAGCAACCCCGCTCCTCAAGATTTATGAATTTTATTCTTGGGTCTTTCTTTTCTTTCAACAACATCTCAGTGTTATCTGTACAATGGTCCCCAACTATGATTACCTCAAGATTGTTGTACGTTTGAGTGAGAACTGAAGGAAGAGAACGGTTTAGAAGAAGATTTGCTCTGTTATAAGTTGGAATAATTACACTAACCAAAGGGTTAGAGTCGGTTTTCATGCTCGTTTCTTCCTCTCTTTCTATTTGTAGAACCCTTTTCTCCTCTGAGGGTGTAACATAAATAATCGCTTTTCTCAGTGAAGCCCACTTACTCGAGTAAATCCATTGCAGACGAGACTTGGTCCAAAGGCTAAAGGCCTTACCAAAACGGCAATCTAGAAGGAAATCACGGAAAATAATCAGTATGTTTAAAAGAGAAGAAAGCGTGCCTGTTTCTGTATCGTATACTCTTCTTAAATGGTTTTTTATTGTCGATATTAGCATTGACGTTTGCTACCCATTTCGCTTATTTATTTGTTCTCTCGACAGATAGTAACCGTTCCTATGGTCTTAGAGCGCACTTCGATCGCATAAAATCTAGCTTTTACAGAGCAACTGCTCTGGCAACGAAGAGGCAACGTTCTCACTTCTATTCACTTCAAACCAATTTCTATTCATGAACCCAATGGGTGAGGTCAACTTCTCACGCCAATCTCTCTTCTTAGGATTTCCTTGGAATCACTCAAAGATTTCGAAAACCTAAACAGTCTAGGTCCACTTCACAAAACTTCCGCACACTTCACCTGCTAAAAAAACTAACTCAGGCTCTACGTTCAATGTAATCCCTTTGAATAACTCTTCATCACGCCTAGAAAAAATACAAAACGCTGTAGAGGATAATAAGCAATAATCGGAAGAGATTTTGTTTTGTAAGCGACCTGCCAAGCCCTAATTGGACTAAAAATCGTTCGAACAAATATCTGCCAAATGGAATCAGCCCTATGACCTAATGCTTCTCTGACAGCTTTGTTACAAGTCCCATACCAATAATCCTTTCTTAACTCTTGTATGAAGCTTTGGCGCAGATGGTCACTCACCACACTGTAATCTACAGCCCAAACAGCTCCTGCACGTTCAATTTCGTATGCTAAAGCAGTGTCAACGCTTAGGCTCGTCTTCAATAGAGGGAAACCGCCAATTCTCCTCAAGAAAGCAGTGTCATAGATAGTGTTATCTAAGGTTTTGCCAAAGCCAAAGCCTGAAGAATCAGTTTTGTTTATCTTGTATTTCGCTGCAGAATAAAGCTGTAGCCTGTGTAGAAATTGGGGTTTTGAGGTTGACCTTATTCCTGAAGCAATATGCGCGTTTTCGCTGAGCAGTTTGGGAATCTTGTTCCACCAATCAGAAGACAACAGAAGGTCTTGTTCAAAACTGCAGAAATAGTCTGTTGTTACAAGGTCAAGAGCTGTGTTTGCTCCATCACTGATTCCTGATCCTCTGTTTTTGTAAACCTGCCATCCGCTAGAGGCTGCAATGGAACGTGTATTGTCGATGCTTTTGTCATCTACTATGAACCTCTGATTCACATTCTCTTTAGGCACAACTCTGTTGATTCTCTCAAGAACTTCTTTTAAAGTTGCTGAGCCATTTCTAGTCCACATCACCAAGTCAACTTTCATTGTCTTTCACCCTTACTGCCTCATCATGATTAGCCATTTGGGATTTTGCCCCATTGTAGCTAGTGCGAGCTATTAATTGTCCGGATGAATCCTACTAATAACTAGGAGTAGCTATGGGTCTAGCTACTTATTATTAACCAAACCTGTGGTTGTTCTGATTGGCAGGTATAAACACCAATTCTCTGCAAAAAGCTTCTTTGAGGTGTTGAACTCTTCGCTATTTCGGTCTCCTATTAGGTCCTTGCTTTTGTGTTGGCAGTATGTCTGTAGTGCATAGACTCCAAAGCCATTTGTGTAAGCTTGCATACATAAATCAGCCACGTAGAAATGAAACTTGAATCTACGATCAAAGCGTAGTCCTTTCCTGAACAAACTTGAGTGAACAATAAGGCACATTTCATCAAATGTCTGAACAGGTTCAGGTTCAGCGAGGGAAAGCCCAATTGCTGTGTTGTCTGTTTGCAGTATTCTGCCAAACAGGTTTGCAGACGCTGCCCTCGTCCCAATTACTCCATAGAGTGAGTTTGCGTCTAAACTGCCAAGAACAAGCTCGAGATTTTCTTTGAGAATAAAATCTTGATGGCAGAAGACAAGCCAAACATTTTCGTTAGGCCCAAGTTTGCCAATATAATGATTGAAAAAGTCAGGTAATGGTGTCTTATCATAGTTCATGTATATTTTCGAGTTCTCATGGCGAACTCCTGTGCCTTTTTTGAAACATGTGTTCAAGGTTTTTTCGTCGTTAGAGACAACAACAAAGCGAACAGGATCCTTAATGCGTCTTTCTTCAGCAATGTTGCTCCATGATTCTATGTCAAATGGAATCTTTAGCCTATGGATTAGCCACCGGCTCTCAATAAATCTTAATGCTCTCCAGGGCAGAGTTTTCTTCCAGTTCATAGGGCAATAAAGTCTAGAACTAATGGGATAATCGTAGCTGTTAATAAATTGCGTGTTATTATAACCCAATCGACAGGCAGCGAGCTCAAACCAGGATTCATTGAAGTAGTTGATGTGTAAGGGTCTTTTGGCTCCACTGCCTCTTCTATGGGAACAGCGAACAATGACCTTTCTGTTTGCGACACGATGTAGCTCAGAAAACATTCTGAAAGGATCCTTCACACGTTCAATCGTGTGGCTACTGAAAGCTAAGTTGAATGCTCCATTCTTGAAAGGTAGGTGGCAAGCGTCAGCCAAAACAAAGTTTGGAATCTTGTTAGGTTTAACTTCTCCAACTAATTGATCCCGTATTTGAAGACTCATTGCCTCTTTTAGGCAGCCCACGGTTACTGAGCCTTTGAAGCCCGATTTACTTCCACAACCTACGTCTAAACTCTCAAACATTCTTCTTCTCCTTCAAACCTAATAACGATATTCTGCACCCAACAGATGGAAACATGATAAATAAAAGCCCCAACAGGTAGTGCCAAACATCGAAATATTTCATACAGCAGCAAATTCGAAGACACAACAATGCGATGGAGGTCTGTCTGCAAACTGATTGTGGCATGAAGGTGGATAAGTGTGTTTCGACATTCATGTCTTGGCGTCGGAGGCTTGAAAACATCTTTGTCTAGCACCGATTTTGGCGAAGATGTTTAAAAATCTTGTGCGGGGAGTTCTACTGCCAAGGTTATGCTTTCTGAAATCAACTGAGACCTCGAGTAGATTGTTGTGTTAAACTACGGAATAGCAAATGAACGATTGAGTTGTATGTTGGAGGCAGTATAAATAACTTTAAACTCGCAGGGTTAAAATAAAAATAGCCTTTATTGAATTAATTATCGAGTGATTTGCCCCGATGAAGGAAGACAAAGTTGACGTAGTAATGTGGACAAAGAACGGCGAGTCATTCTTGCCCACAGTGCTCAAACAAATAGACAAGGTAATTCCTTCCGAAAACCTCTCCAACAAGATTATGGTTGATGATAAAAGCACTGATGAGACCGTGATAATAGGGAAGAGTTACAATTGGAAGGTTTACATGAACCCTAAAGGAGGCATTTCTTCGGGTGCGAACGAGGCTTTAAGGCATGTACGTTCAAAAATGTTCGTTAGTGTTGAACAAGACCTTGTTCTGGCTGAAAACTGGTGGGAAAAAATCCCGCTCTTGCTTGAAGACGAGAAAGTCATGGTCGCTTCCGGCATTAGAATTCCCGATAAGCCCTCAGCCCTTAAACTGATAGGAGAGTACACGAACCAGAGGTACCTTCAGCAGACGAAAGTTAACGCGAGTTTTCCCTACGGTAAGACATTGGACAACACAATTTACAAGACGAAGGCACTGAGGCAAATAGGGGGATTTCCTAGGTTGCGCATCAACGCCGGCGTGGATACAGCTCTTGTGAAGCATGTTAATTGTAATGGTCGTTTATGGAAAGTTGATTTCGGAGTGAAGAGTACTCACTTACGCCATGGCTTCGTCAACGAATTGCGACATGGGTACTGGTACGGAAAAGAATCTGTCGCGTTGTCGGAGGAGCTTGGGGAAGAACCAGTTCTATCCTCAATGCTCATTAGGACATTGTTTAGTCCTTTGCGCGGGTTACAGATTGCTTATGACAAAATGTGTTGGCAAATCAGTTTGGTCTACCCTCTTATGCGTTTATCAACTTTTCTCGGGGTTCTGAGGGGACACTCAGAGCAGACATCTGATACAGACTTTAAATAACTATTATTCAGTGTGCGCCTTTCTTTAGAACATTTTTTTCATACTCTCAGTGGGTACTTTCTCTCAAGAAACACATTGTACAGTGAGTTAGATTTGCTGCTATTTCCCAACCAACTCTGTGTAAATCTGAGCAAGACGTTCTCCTATCTTCGTGGTGTTATGATGCTTCTCTATGAAGGCATGTTCCTTTTCCCAAAGGTCGGAAGGCAAATCATCGACAGTCTGCGCTATGGTTTCTTCGTCCTTCACGTCTTTCAGTGGGAAATCCGCGTTTTCAGGGTATTCCGATGAAACGTAGGCTAATACTGGACGACCGCAGGCAATGGCTTCAAGCGAAACCAATCCCAGGGACCCCAATGAGAACCTGTCGATAACAACGTCCGATGCCCAATAGTATTCGTTCATAAATTCGTGAGGAACTCTCGGGAGAACTTTAAGGTCTAGTCCCAGCGAACGAGCTAAGGCCACCGTCTTTTCTAGGTCTTTGCCCTGCTGAACTATGCTAACTTCTACGCGGTTTTTGATTCTGCTTAAGGCTGTTACAGCGATGTCCGTTCCTTTTACGGTCCAATTTGAATCGCTAGCAATAAACACTTTCCTTTTTCCATCATTCCGTTTGGCTGGTTTAGGATGGAACAGATCAACATCCACAGGATTAGGCAGGTATTCGGCATTCTCTCGGTATTGTTTGGCTATACCGAGGATATCAGGTGTGCTAACCAAGATCCTCTCGCAGTGAATCAAGTTGTGCCTGACAATTCTATTCCAGAAGCGGTGGTTCAATGCTGTTCTCAAATCGCTACCGTGGGCGTGCCCTATCAAGGGTTTCTTGTTTAGACGCGAAGCAATGTAGCAGTCTTGTAGAAGGTAGTTTGCGTGGTACAAGTCGGCTTTAGCTCCAAGTATTTTGAAAGCTACGCCAAACGTTTTGCTCCATAGTCCCCTGGTGCGTTTGATGTGCTGTTTTTGAATCTCGGATGGCAGATATTTCAGGAGTGTTTCACCGACAAAAGCAGCGTCGTTTATCATAACAATCTTCATGTTGTGCCTTACGCTTGCTGTGAGTCTTTCTGCACTGCATTCTTGCCAAGCTTTGCAGACTGTCTGGAGAGGGACACCAATAGCGCAGGCAGAGTCAGTCATAGTTGCCAGTTTTTTCAACCGACTCCTTTTCCAAGGCATCAACCCTCTTGGCGATTTTGTCTGCTTCTATTTGGAGGTTTTTGTCTTTAATCTCTATTTTTCGTTTCTCATTCGACTCGATTACTAAACGCAGGAACTTTGAGTCATAGGTTTGGAGTAGCAGTTCAATATTCGGCATCAGGCAGTGACCGCCGATAACTCCAGGAAACATTATTGGCCTGTCTGACCTGACTCGGTGTGTGTCTTCTAGAAAATCGACAACGTCGTCAAAATTGGCGCCCATGGTTTGGGTAATGCGGTGCATTTCTTGGAAGCAAGCAATCATCCATGCGCGATAGGTTGTTTCAAACAGTTTAGCCAATTCCGTTTCATTGCAGCTAGTTAGTGCTTTCACTTTAAGGTGTGCCTTCTTAAAGTGCTTGCAGGCGGCTTCAGTAGCCTTTGGGTTTGCTCCGCCAACATATTTTCTCCATCGCCTCATTTCCCATTTCATATGTTCGGAGCTTTTGTGTACTCCGCGAACCGGTGAGTGCGCGACGAGACAGCTGCATCGTTGCGAGACTTTCATTGTTGTTCCAGGGGGAACTGTACTGTTTATTATAACCAAGTCTGGGCTAAACCTTTCAATATAGTCATAGACTGTATCTACAAAAGCGTCTTTCTTTTTGCACGGAAGACAAACATGTACGGTGTCAATCTTGTCTGGCAGTTTAGTTTCATCCTGGTTTAGTGCTTGCATTTTGCTTTTTTCAAAGTCTAAACCATAAATGCTAAAGTTGCTTTTTGCCTCTTTTAACACTGAGAATAGCGCCGTCCCGATTTCTCCTAAACCCAAGACTAACACGTTTTCTTGAGTAATTCTCTTACCTCCAACAATGGGAATTCAGAGTGTTAAACTATTTAAATCTGGAGTCCGAAAGAAAAGCCTATGCCAACTATGAAAGAGGGAAAAGGTGTAATATATGGCATCAATGTTCAACTAGGTGCCAACGTTTCTATTTGGAATTACGTAGTGATTGGTGACAACACAAGAATTGGCGATAAAACCTGCATAGGAAGTTTTTGCGACATAGGGAAGAACGTTGAAATCGGCAGCAATTGCAACATTCAGGCACATGTAACCATTTCAAATGGATGCATACTGGGGAATAATGTGTTCATCGCTCCTAACAGCACTCTCCTAAATGACAAATACCCAAAGAGCAACCTCCTATCTCCCCCTTTAGTAAAGGATAATGTCATAATTGGTGGAGGTGTCACGGTGTTGCCGAACGTGGTTTTAGGCAAAAACTGTGTTATTGGCGGAGGAAGTGTAGTCGCAGAAAACATACCTGCTGGAAAAGTCGCGGTTGGAGTTCCAGCTAGGGAAATAATGTCAATTGAAGAATACAATCTAAAACGTGAAGCCTTCATTCGAGAAACGCGCAAGGTGAACCCATGAAGATCTGGTATGATGCCTGCACAGGCAAACATATCCGATATGGCACAGCTATTGCCCGTCGCCTCAGACTAAGGGGTCATGAAGTACTGCTTACAACGCGAGATCACCCAGATACTCTCCCGCTTGCCCGAATTCTCGGAGAACAACCGGTAGTAGTAGGCAAATATAGTCCTGATTCGCTTTTTTCAAGGTTAGAAGAAAGTGCCAGCCGCGTAATCAAGTTCTCCAGAATGTTTGAGGACAACAAGCCAGATTTAGCAATATCACATCAGTCTGTCGAACTATGCCGTACCGCCTTTGGTTTGGAAATCCCGGTAATTCTAACCGCAGATACTCCTCACGCAATAGCGGTGAATAGACTTACCATACCTTTTGCCACTTCTGTTGTGGCATCATGTTCTATCCCTAAACGATTCCTAAAAGAGCAGGGTGCAAGGAAAATCATCCAATTTGATGGCGTAGATGAAGTAGCCTGGATTAAAGGTTTCAAGCCTCCCAAGAAACTTGCATCTAAAAAACCCCTGATTGTTGTTAGACAAATGGAGACTAAAGCTGCTTATGCTGCGAGCAAAACTGATTTTTCCCAAAAAGTTACGGAAAAACTAAACTCTCTTGGAAACGTCGTCTTCCTCGGAAGATACAACAAGACCGGTGTAAAAACTGGGAACAGCGATGATTTTGTTGATTCTGCTAGCCTCGTCGCTAATGCTGATTTGGTTGTTAGCGCAGGAGGAACTCTTGCGAGGGAAGCCGCTCTTCAAGGTGTTCCCAGCATAGTGGTTTCTGAGATTGGCAAGACCTACGTAAACAAATATCTCTCAAATCATGGGTTTCCCCTTTTTTTCACTTGCCCCTATAACTTGTTCAAAATTGCCAAGAAAAATATTGGAGTGAAACTTGACGTGGAGCAAAAGCTTGACTCGCTGAAAAATCCATTGGATGCAATTGAAAAAATCATTAAGGCAGATCTATAGATTCTAAGCCCTAATCCTTGAAAAACAAACATGCGCAATATTCTGTTTCTATTGCAGAGTAAGAAGGAAAAACGGATTTACAAAAAAAATTTCCGCTTTAATCTGAATTATTTGAACCCCCAGGCTTTATGTTGTTGGCGGAAAAAGAGGCGAGGTTGGCTTGGAGTGCGACCAGAGTTAAAGATTTCGACATTAAATAGGGAGTTGAGCCAAACAAATCACACAGACCAAAATCTTAAAGTAAATAGCTCCAATTTAGAAACAGGAGAAAATTGCATGGGCCGGTCGTCTAGCTTGGTTAGGACATTGGCTTTACGAGCCAAAGGTCGCCGGTTCAAGTCCGGCTCGGCCCACCATTCATCAATCTTAATTGCTGAATTATAGTTATTCACTGAATTGCCTGTTGAGAATTGAGTTATCATGTGTTTCAAGTGATTTTCGAAGGTCTTTGAAAGATTGACGCCTAATTCTTTCGACTTTTCCATTGATTCCCTGTCTAAATACAATACAACATTCCTCCTCTTCCTCACTGCAACTCTCGAGCCCTCTAAAACACTCATTGCATCCCCACCCAAGGGCATGCGAGGGGAAGTTCAAGGTTATATGTTTGGTGATTCTATCTTCCTTTGAGACCTTTTGACCATTATCTTTTAGGATTTTCTTATTTAATTCTGTATAAGAAAAAATCCAAAGTTACTTTGCGTGTGAACCTGCATTAAAATGCGCATGCTCCGAATCTTTCAGTTTTGGACGAGACTTTATCCAATTCCAAGAATCGATAGCGTCAATGACGTCTTTTTCCAAATCAATCTCTTCAAGTTTCGAACAAATTGAGACCTCATCAACGCCAACTCTGACATTAGAATCGGTCGTCTTGTGCACCCTTAAAACCTTTAGTCTGCCATCAGGAAACCTCGAAACCTCAA
>Ga0105100_10001104_pt1 | contig 15866 bp, 20 predicted proteins | sample PPLLak12cMay2015_2_FD_87033 | JGI IMG/M metagenome (GOLD analysis project Ga0105100, IMG submission 87033) | Freshwater sediment microbial communities from Prairie Pothole Lake near Jamestown, North Dakota, USA - PPLs Lake P8 Core (1) Depth... | ecosystem: Environmental > Aquatic > Freshwater >...
GCATCTCCCATTATTCATTATCCTTAGACCCTGAAAGGAGCCTGATCTTCATCCCGCCAAGGTTGAGGGCAACCATTAGGGACTATGGAAAAGCGAAACGTGATTTGACTTACAAAAGGATGTGAAGTAATATAGCTATATATGTAGCTATTCTTTGAGGTAGGGGGTATTATGAAGGCAGTGCAGATGACTTTAGATGAGAATCTTATCGCATCGGTGGACAAAGTAGCCAAACGCCTCGGGACAACCCGATCTGCATTTACAAGGCAAGCCCTTAAGACGGCCCTGAGGGAAGTCCGGATTAATGAGTTGGAGCGGAAACATCGTGAGGGCTATAAGCGTAAGCCTGTTAAACAGGGAGAGTTTGGGGATTGGGAGACAGAACAGGTTTGGGGGGAACCATGAAAAGGGGAGAAGTTCGCTGGTATAAATTTGCGAGACCCGACAAGAATCGTCCCGTTGTTATTCTGACACGGGATTCCGCACTAGATTTCTTAGGGGAGGTAACTGTAGCCCCGATCACCTCCACCATTCGGGATATCCCTACCGAAGTCTTATTGACAAAAGAAGATGGCATGCCCAGAGACTGTGCGCTGAATCTGGACCACATCCAGACGGTTTCCAAAGGAATGATCGGGCCCTTGATTACCGCGTTAAGTCCGATGAAAATGTCCGAGTTAAGGACGGCCCTGCTCTTTGCTTTGGGGTTTTAATCCTTAAAGATTTCTCTCGCTCATGCCATAGATAATTATGTTATCATATAGAATCTAAGAAAAAAATATTCTCAATATAATAGAAGGTGTGGCGCGATGATAGAGAAAGAGATAAATGAAGAAGCCAGTTTCGAAGAACTCTTGAAGGCGAGTTCCGAGTCCCCCGGTCGCAAGCTTTTCCCCGGGGATAAAATTTCAGGAAAAGTGGCGAAGATCAGCAAGGATACGGTCTTCGTTGACTTAGGAGGGAAGAGCGAGGGCATTGCGGATATCCAGGAATTCTTGGACAAGGAGGGCCAACTCATCGTCAAGCAAGGGGATTGGGTTGAGATGAGGGTGGCATCGATCCGTGACGGAATTCATCTCACGAAGGGGATGAAGGTGCAGGGCGCGGATGCCCTCGACATGCTCCGGGAGGCAAAAGAAAACTTTGTGCCTGTAGAGGGAAGAGTTTCAGGGGTCGTGAAGGGAGGCTTTGAGGTCAACCTTTCCGGGATTCGTGCCTTTTGTCCTTTAAGCCAGATCGACCTGGCCTTCTGTGAAAAACCTGAGGAGCATGTCGGAGCGAGATATCCGTTTCGCATCATGGAGATCAAGGAAAGAGGGAAGAATATTGTCGTCTCCAGACGTGTGCTGATGGAGGAAGAACGGGAGAAAAAGTCAAAAGAGACTCTCGCGAGACTCAAACCTGACCTTGAGTGTGAAGGGAAGGTGACGAAACTGACCGACTTCGGTGCCTTTGTCGATGTCGGAGGAATCGAGGGGATGGTCCATATCTCTGAGATATCCCATGGAAGGATCAACCACCCCTCCGAGATTCTCAAACCCGGCCAGCAGGTGAAAGTAAAGGTGTTGAAGATCGAATCGGAAAAGGAGAGTCGACCTAAAATCTCTCTCTCCATCAAAGCCCTGGAGCCTGACGGATGGGATAGGGGCCTTGGATTTGAAGAAGGGGAGATCATCCGCGGAAAAATCTCCAGGCTCGCTGACTTCGGTGCTTTTGTTGAGGTGGCGCCCGGCGTGGACGGTCTGGTTCACATCTCTGAAATCAGTTACGAACACGTTCCCCACCCTGGTAAACTTCTTAAAGAAGGGGAAGGGGTGGATGTGCTTGTCATGGGAATAGACCGTGATTCGCACCGGATCTCTTTGTCGATCAAAGAGGCAACGATTAAGAAAAAGATGGATATGGAGGAGGGATCGGAGAAGGCCCGCCTCGAAGTGGGACAGATTCTCAAGGGGATTGTGGAAGACAGCAAACCATACGGTCTTTTTGTTCGACTCCCGCAGCTTGGCCCCAGGCTGAGAGGCCTGCTTCCCATGGAAGAACTGAGAGATTCTGAAAAGGGAGATGTCAAAAAGAAGTTTCCCAAAGGTCGGGAGATTCAGGTGGAGATCATTTCCATAGACGAAAAAGGAAGAATCCGGTTGTCCCAAAGAGCGATGGAGGAGAGAGAGGATCGGAAAGATTACGAAAAGTTTGTTGAGAAGGAGCAGAAGGCGGGAGAACTGGGAACATTGGGAGAAATTTTCAAAGATTTTAAGCTTAAGTGAACCTCTCGACTTTCCGGGCCGAAAGGCCGAGGCTTACTCGAGGTTCACCCTGAGCCGCGATTTCTTCCCCACCTTAAGAGATTGGGCTTCGTGCGGTCGAACGGGTGAAATAACTCTGTTATGACATGTTTAAGTTTTAGGATTTCTTGTATATCGAAGATAGTGTTTGAGGCAGTACCGGAAATTTTCCACAACATCCTTCTTGCTGTTGACGATAAAGATATGGTTCTGGATATGGAAGAGTTCCCCGATCAACCTTTCCACCGGATAGAGCGCCTTGGATTCCCTCCCGTATCTCTCTTCTAATTCCTCCTCAAACATGACGACGAGTTTGTCCTTCATTCTCAACTGTGTATCATTGAAGAGGATGCCTACTTCCGGCAGGAGATCATCCATCCTGGAAAAGAAAGAAGAAATCTCGTTTAATTCAACTCCTTTGGGAGGGGAGGATTTCACTTCCACATAGACCAGCCTTTGGTTCCAGGAGGCGATGACATCATAGTCGCCACCCGAAGGAGTTTTCTTCACGCTGACTCCATAGATCGCAGGAGAGGCAAATTCCCTTTTGAACACCTCGGCAATGAACCATTCCAGGGTGGATCCGAAGCTGTAAAGAGGAGAGACCCAGGTCCGATATTTCCCTCTCCCATCCTTTAGGATCGCCCCCATTTCACAAAGCAGGTGACAATATCCTTGAACTACCCTGGGAGAGCAGTAATGGGTCAGATCCTGGATCCGAAACCCATCTTGGTATTTAATCATATCTCTTAGAACCAGGCGAAAAGAGTATTTCTTCATCATCTGGTAAAACCGATTTTTGTAAAAAGGGGAAAGTTTCTGAGGGAAGAATAGGCGGTCGGTCGAATTCTTTCGAAATACGGTGATCCCCCTCATCTTGAGCATCCTCTCCACGGGAGAGGGGTCTTCTCTGGAAGCGGTCCGGGCGGATTCAATTTCTTGGGTGAGGGACCGGACTTTCTTCCTTAAGGACCGGATCTCCCGGAGAGCATCCTGCAATTTCATTTTGAGTCCTCACCGCTCAAATTGGGCCGCTTTAGATTTCATTGAATTTCAAATGGTTACATGCGGCTCCACCTATAATCATTTCTTACAAAAGTTGGCTTTCGTTGTCAATAATCGGTAGGAATTGTTTTGGCATGGGCACAGTAACTCCGTCAGTTCCCCTTGCGCCACAGCGCGGAGAAAAGGTTATTCTGGTTAATCCCGCCGGGTGGCACTCTGCCGAGAGAACATTTTTCATTGAGGAGTGCGATCAGTCAATTGAGCAGGAGATTTGCGGAAACGATAAAGGGGAATCAGGAATTCAATAACATCGAGAAGGAGAGTTTGTTGAATATTGCGGCCTGCCCCGTATCCTTTTTGCCTTTTTGTTGCACCCTTGAAGCAAAGGTCGAAAGACCTTTGGTTCTCAATTTGTAATAGTCTTCCAAACCAATTTCTGCTACAATTAACATAATCCGTTAGCATAATAATTTGGTGGTGACCGATGAAAGAACCTCGGAAAAAACAAGAGATCATGCAATTACTGGAGAAACAATTGCCTTACTTACATGACAAATATGGCGTACAACGAATCGCCGTGTACGGCTCATTTGCGAAAGGCCATCAGACAAAAAGAAGTGATGTCGATATCCTTGTCCAATTGGCGAGACCGTTGGGGTTGGAGTTTGTTGAACTGGCTTACCATCTTGAGAAGATATTGAAGAAGAAAGTGGATCTGACTACCTTTGATACGCTAAAGAGAAGTCTGGAGAGCCCTCGTTATAAACACATTGCTTCTGACATTGAAAGGACACTGAGCTATGTCTAAGCGGAGAGACTCCGACTACCTCAATGATATTCGAGAAGGGATCCATAGAATCCTAACCTATACGGCGGAGTTGACTTATGAACAATTTATGGGAGACATCAAGACTCAGGATGCAGTCGTGCGCAACCTTGAGATTATTGGTGAAGCGACAAAGAAGCTGTCCGCACACATCAGGAAGTCTTACCCCAAGGTTCCATGGAAAGACATGATGGGTATGAGGGATAAGATGATCCATCACTACTTTGGCATCAACTATGAAATTGTATGGACGATATCCAAAGAGGAACTTCCCGGTCTCCTTCCTCAAATTGAAAAAATACTGGCCAAAGAAGATTAGGAGCCTAGTAAGATTAGGCGGCGAAATATGAGAAATGTATTCTTTGAGGCAGGAGGTGCCGACCGCGGGGAGTCACCGAAAAACATAAGGCTTCTGAAAATGTGACCCATTGCCTTCCTTAATATTTTGCCCCACGCCCAACTTCCATTCTTTATTGATAAAAAGATTCATTTTACAATTTCACTCTTTATTGACAAAAATGTTATCTTCTGTATTAATGCCCGTACAATGTATCCTTAGCCCAACAGCCGATCTCGCGGCTGGGGCGGGAAGTCTGGGATTACGTTTTTCGTTTCGCAGGCGAGAAGAAGAGTTTGAACTTCTTTATATCCGAAAAGTCTGCTGGAGCGGATGACGAGAAATTTTGAGGGCGCTAATTGCTCTGGCGAAAGCTTTTTATAATGGCAAACGGAGAATCTTAACGCTGGCGGATTTTGAAAACCTCAGGAGGGCGGCATGAAGAATAATGGCGAACAAAAGATGACAAAAAGGTACCGTTCATATCCTCTAAAATGTCTAATGGCTGCAGTGCTATTTTTTATTTGTTTTAATGCATATGCGCAGGAGACAATGAAATTCGACAGCGAAGCTAAAAAACTGGAATTCATAAGGCAGATGCTAATAAAGAAGTTTTCTGATTTTGGAGATCAATCTAAAAAAGTAAAAATGCTCGATGATAAAGATGAGTACCAAAGCTACTTAGAGGAGATAGTTCTTATCGGCGACACAATGTTCTTTACGATGGTAGATATTGATAACGATGGCAAGCAAGAAAAAGTGATTCTCTATAATGACGGCCGTTGCATGGACACGCATGCTTATTCGCGGGTATTACTCGTGCTGGATGAAGTTAATAATCAAATAGATGTTAAAAAGACAGAACCGCTTTTGCAGAATACGACAGATCCTAGTGCAGATATAAGATCAAAAGCAGCAGAGAGTAATTATCAAATGTATGATGTTTTCTTTTACAAGGACCAGACGTATTTTGACAAATGGAATATGCGTAACTGGACATTGAGCGTTTATATCGATTCAGAGGGTAAGACAAAGGAAGTTTGTGATTACAAATATAAGAAATGAATCGAACCGACATGGGATGGAAGCCCCGGGGGATTCAGAACCCCCGATAGAGCTGATAGCGCTTGGCCCATTGGACCGCTTGCAGATATTCTTTCTGGGTGATGCGGCGATTGATCTCAGGGAATTCATGGGCTCGGTATTCAGGCCGATATTGATCCATGATGTTGACATAAGAATGAACCGAGATCTCCTCAGCGATGAACCTGAGAGCGGCTTCTGAAGAAGCCACGCCATGAGGCATCACCAAGTGTCTGATCAGGAGTCCCCTTTCGGCAATCCCTTCGGGATTGGCGGTCAGGTCTCCCACCTGGCGGTGCATCTCTTTGAGAACTTCTTTGATGATCTTAGGATAGTCTGGCGCATTCGAGAATTTTTCTGAATGCCTTCCGTCCATATATTTTGCATCGGGCATGTAAATATCGACCACCCCCTCCAAGAGTCGAATCACCTCTATGGACTCATATCCAGAGCAGTTATAGACAATGGGAAGCCGAAGACCCCTCTCTATGGCTTCGGGAAGAGAGGCTAGAATTTGAGGGGCGTAGTGGGTAGGGGTAACGAAGTTGATATTATGGCAGCCCATTTCCTGGAGCCTGACCATGACCCGTGCCATGTCCGAGGGGGTCATGGGCTCACCCTTTCCAAGGTGGCTGATGTCGTAATTTTGGCAGAAAACACAACGAAGGTTGCAGTGGGTGAGGAAGATGGTCCCTGAACCGTGATATCCCACCAGTGGGGGCTCTTCCCCAAAATGGGGAAAGGCACTCGAGACCATAGGCTCTAACCCGGCCTGGCAAACCCCCACTTCACCGTTGAGACGATCGACGCCACATTCCCTCGGACAGAGCCGACACTCCTTTAGGATTTCCTTCAGGACTCCAATCCTCTGTTGGAGTTCTCCTTTTTCAAAAAGACGGATGTAGGAAGGAATAAAAGACACCTCGGTATCGCTCCGTGAAAATTTTCTCACTTCTCGCTTATAAAATTACCACAAAACATTGGGGAATTCTATCCAAAGAGGGAGGTGGATTCAAGAAGGAGGAATATCTTCGAACTTTCCGCCCACAGACAAGCACGAAGGAATCCTATAAAACGGTAAACTAAATGCTTCGATAGACGGTTAGGACTTTACTGGAGTAGTGATGGGGAATTCTCTCTTTTCTCTCAATAAGGCTCCTAACATAGGTGGGGCCGTAGTTATAAGCTGTCAAGGCAGTCTTGACATCCTTGAAGTCAAGCATGAGCCGAGAAAGGTAATGAATTCCAATTCTTATATTGAGATAGGGATTAAACAGGGTTCGGTCTCCGCTCCATTCAATACCCAGTTCGTCGGCAAGGGATTCTGCTACATAAGGCATGATCTGCATTAGGCCCTTGGCACCCTTTTCAGACACTGCCCAGTTGTAGAACTCACTCTCAGTGGCAATCAGGGCCAGGATAAATTTGGGGTCATGATTGTAACGGGTCGCCTCCTCATAGATGACCTCGGCGAGCTCCTCTTTTGTGACATTGGCCAAACCCGTTGGTTGCCTCTCCAGTACCTCGAATATCTCCTTGATCGTCTGCTCCCTTTGACTGAGGTCGGGAATGAGATTGGGGAGGTGAAAGGAAACGATGAAGATCATGATAAAGAGGGTAGCCTTGCGGAGGATACGATGGAGGGGAACTCCATTCTTGTTGTTAACCCCGTCATGGGGAGGATGCTCCGTGCGTATCAGCGCTTCGTTAGACTCCATAAGCCAGCCTCCTTGTTCCATGTGATACATTTTCACAAGATTAACATACTGTCACCCGCTTTGTCAAGCTCTAAATCCTCTTTCACCCGCTTACACCACAACCCGTAGTAGATAGAGACGTAATTTAGCCTATTTATAGTAGGTTAACCTAAATAGATTCCATAGTTCAAGCTTCACTAGCTACCGCTCGCCACCGTACGCGCAAAGGGGTGGCCTGTTTATTTCACTCGTTTAAGACCCGTGCCACCCTTCGGTGATTTTCCTCCCTTTTCTCCCTTCCTCTTCAGCACATTCTCGTTGAAGAGGCTATTCTTAACACTAACCGCGTTGATGATGCAGTAGATGATCACTGACTTTTCCCAGTCCTTTGTTCCATCAAAATGCCCTATTTTCAACCGATACTTGTCTCTCAAGCTGGACAGAGAGGCCTCATCAAAGGAAAGAATCTGTTCAGCCAATCTCTCAAGAGCTATTTCCATAATCACCCTTTAATCTCCTTCCCCCCTGGCACCCACTCCCTCCCCCCAATGGGTAAGTGCGGGGGCTAGGGCGCAAACTTAGTCACCTGATGAGGAGCTTCAAAGGTTTCGTGAAGGACTCTCACCGCATCCTCTATCCGATCTGCTTGAACGACGCAAGAACAGCTTGAGATCGAGGTACTAATGGCCAGTACGTTAATCCCTGTTGCTCCCAGGGCATTGAACATCAAACCGGAGATCATCGGCCTCTCTCTGAAGTGAGGGCCGAAAACGCTGATCACTGCGACATTAGAATGATAAGAAACCCCCTTCGCATCAATGAAGGGTTTGACGCCTTCCAGCACTTCCAAAGCACCCTCCAGATCCTTCTGGTCGATGCAGAAAGTGATGTTTCCGTTGCCTTCGAGGTCGAGGTTATGGACAATGAACCCGATATTAATACTCTTTTTCCCCAGCGCATGGAGAACTGTCCCGACTACCCCCGGCCGATCGGGTAATGAATGGATATTCACGGTCGTCAGACCCGTGTTCGTCATGATACCGCCTACCTTAACTTTTCCTTCGCTCCCCATCCCTTCTACTCCTACATCCTCTCGGCCCGGAAGGCCCTCTCTTGCCATATGCCATCATTCCCTTAAGAATGAAGGCGCCGTCTATTATAGAATGAAGACGGGATCCACATCAATATCCAGATCAACCCCTTTTCCTCTCAACAGCACATCCATTCTGGACGATAACTCCTTGGCAAATCGGTGAAGCAACTGAGGGCTTTTCCCTTTTGCCAGCATCTGCCACCGAAACTTTCCTCTCATCTTGGCAAAAGGCGCCGTGCTTGGGCCTAAGATTTCGATCTCTTTTCCGTGCGCCTCCTTCAACAGGGATTGTCCGATCCTTCCCATCTCTTCTGCCATTCCCTTTGTCTTTTTTTCACCGTTTCCAACCAGCCTAAAATTGATGAACCGCGAGAAGGGAGGGTATTCCAGCGCTTTTCGGAATTGAATCTCTTCCTGATAGAATCCGACGTAGTCATGGTCTTTTGCCCTGAGGATACTGTAATGGTCTGGATTAAAGGTCTGGATCACCACCTCTCCAAAGACGTCCCCTCTTCCTGCCCGTCCCGCCACCTGGGTGAGAAGTTGAAAAGTTCTCTCACTTGACCGGAAGTCAGGAAAGTGAAGGGAGGTATCCGCAGAGACCACACCGACAAAGGTCACATTGGGAAAATCATGACCTTTAACGATCATCTGTGTTCCAACTAAGATATCAATACTCCCGGATTCGAGTCTTTTCAGAATCTGCAGGTGAGATCTTCGCCGCGAAGTGGTGTCGCGGTCCATTCTTGCCACTTGTGTCTCCGGGAATAATAATTTGATTTCCTGCTCTAACCGTTCGGTCCCGATCCCCATTCCCTGAAGTCGGTGGCCCTGACACTTCGGACAGTCTCCCGGCGCGGGGATTCGATAATCACAATAATGGCATTGGAGGGAACGATCCCGGAGATGATGGGTGAGCGTCACGCTGCAATTCGGACACTTGACGGTGTAGCCGCAATCTGGGCAGAGGATGAAATTGGCAAATCCTCTGCGATTCAGAAAGAGTAAACTCTGTTTTCTGTCTTCTATATTTTTCTTTAGTCCTGACCTCAATTTTTCTGAAAGAAGACCCCCTTCCTTCTTCACGTCCACCACCTCCACCCGTGGAAGGGGCTTTCCTTCGATCCTCTCCGGTAGATTGAGGAGACGAAACTTTCCTTTCTCGACGTTATAAAACGATTCCAAAGAGGGGGTGGCAGACCCCAAGAGCAGAGTCGCCTCTGCCTGCTTGGCCCGGACCACAGCCACATCCCTGGCATGGTATTTCAGTTTCTCTTCCTGTTTATACGAGGGGTCATGCTCTTCATCCACGACAATGATTCCCACATTTTTGAAGGGGGCGAAGATGGCAGACCGAGCCCCCATGGCGATCTTCACCTCTCCCTTCCAGATTCTCCTCCATTGATCATAACGCTCTCCCCTTCCAAGCCCGCTGTGAAGGAGAGCAAGGTTCTCTCCAAACCGATCCTTAAATCTGGAGAGGATTTGCGGAGTCAACGATATCTCCGGAACAAGGACAATTGCTTCCTGTCCTCGGGACAACACCTCTTCAATGGCCCGAAGGTAAATCTCCGTCTTCCCGCTCCCCGTGACACCGTAAATCAGAAACGGTGAAAAACGCTTCGAACGGATCCCCTTGAGGATCTCGACGAGACAGGCTTCTTGGTCAGAAGTGAGCTCTGGCTTTGGATAAGGCTTCAGTTCGGATCGAACAGAGAGATCACGGCACACCTCTCTCCTCAAGAGTGAGAGGAGTCCTTTGGCCTGAAGAGATTGGATGTTTTTTGAAGGAGACTTAAATCTCTTGCTCAATTCGGTATAGGAAAGGTCTCCTTTCTCTTTTATCCAGTTCAGAATCTCTGCCTGCTTTTTTGAAATCGGTTGGGCAGACTCGCCCCCTGGATAGTGAACCACTCTCTCAAATTTCGGCTTGACCTCTTTTCCTTCTATCCCGGGATCAATATTGAGAAGGCCTTTTCTCTTCCAGGAAAAGAACTGAGACCTTGATACCTCGCCGAGAGGGCGTTTCAGCATCTTTCTCAAAGAGACTTTCCCGCATCGTCCAATTTCCCTAAAGACTTTTTCCTGAATCGGTTCTAAACTACCTTTTCCGAGACCCTCCATTCCAGCTTGAGTCAGGCTCAAAATCAGTTCGCTCTTTAGCTGAAGTCCCGGCGGAAGACCGGTCTTGATCACTTCTCCAAGTGGATAGAGGTAGTAATCCGAGATCCAGCGGCAGAAACGGAGCATCTGAGGGTCGATCAGGGGAGCGAGGTCAAGGAGATCCTCGACCTCTCGCAGCTTCTCTTCAACACCTTTTGGAGGTTGGTCTAGAAGGTCAATTGAAAAACCGGTGATCTTTCTTCCCTTGAACGGGACAAGAACCCTCATCCCGATCTGGAGAGAACCTATCATTTTTTCCGGAATGCGATAATGGAATGTCTTGAAGACAGGAAGGCCGACCGCCACCTCAACGATGTCTTTCATCCTCCCCAAATTATCCCCTTTTGATTGAGTTTGTCAAATCGTCTCGGGTATGCTCTCATCCCTCATCTCCTTCCCCCCTTGCGGAGGAAGGTTGTAGCGCCGTCATTTAATGGCGGCGAAGGATGCCTGCAAGTCCACCTTTACATGTTGATTTCAAAAAACTATAATAGGCTCAAATCCTCCCATGAAAGAAGCCCTTAAACAAATATCCAATCTCGTTGAACGCTTCGAACGTAATATCGACGCCTACCATAGCCCTGCTTACAACGAAACCCAACTAAGAAGAGAATTCATTGATCCCTTTTTTGAAGCCCTGGGCTGGGATATAGCCAACAAGGAAGGCCACGCAGAACAATATAAGGATGTTATCCATGAGGATGCTATTAAAGTTGCCGGAGCCACCAAAGCGCCGGATTACTGTTTTTGAATCGGGGGCGCGAGAAAATTCTTCCTCGAAACAAAGAAACCCTCTATTGATATCAAGGATCAGGTTAGCCCAGCATACCAGTTAAGGCGATATGCCTGGAGCGCAAAACTCCCCCTTTCGATTTTGACGAACTTTGAAGAAATGGCAGTTTATGACTGTCGCCTTCGACCAAAGGCTAACGACAAACCGAGTGTAGGTAGAATCCGTTTCTTTACTTACGCGCAATATCTCGACTCTTTCGAAGAGATCAATAACATCTTCTCAAAAGAATCTGTCCTCAGAGGATCATTCGATAGATTCGCTGAGTCCGAGAAGCTGAAGCTAGGCACTGCCGAAGTCGACGCAGAATTTCTAAGAGAAATAGAGTCATGGCGTGAGGTCTTAGCAAAAGACATCGCCATGAAGAATCAGAAGCTCTCAATCCGGGAACTCAATTATGCTGTTCAGCTCACCATTGACCGTATCATCTTTCTCAGGATGTGCGAAGATCGTGGGATTGAAAAATATGGTCAGATTCAAAATCTTCTCAATGGCACGAATACCTACCGCCGCCTCCGAGAAATTTTCTACCATGCGGATGATAAATATAACTCCGGTCTTTTCGACTTCAAAACAGACCAACTCGCACCAGAACTCAAAATAGACGACAAAGCACTTAAAGATATCTTTCAGAACCTTTACTATCCGGAATCTCCCTATGAATTCTCAGTCCTTGGAGCGGATATCTTAGGCCATGTTTATGAACAGTTTCTTGGAAAGGTGATCCGACTCACCGAAGGCCATCGGGCTAAAGTAGAAGAAAAACCTGAAGTGAGAAAGGCTGGTGGCGTCTATTACACCCCAACTTATATTGTTGAATATATTGTAAAGAATACGGTGGGCAAGCTATGTGAAGGCAAAACTCCAAGACAGATAAGTTCCCTTAGAATCCTTGATCCGGCTTGTGGTTCAGGTTCTTTTCTACTCGGAGCCTATCAATATCTTTTGGATTACCACCGGGACTGGCACGAAAAGGATGGTTCCGGGAAACATACTCAAGAGATCTATCAAGGCTATGGAGGCCAATGGCACCTCACTACCCGTGAGAAGAAAAGAATTCTTTTGAATAACATCTACGGTGTGGATATTGACCCTCAGGCTGTTGAAGTGACTAAATTGAGTCTGCTTCTAAAAGTGATGGAAGGTGAAAATCAGGACACTCTGGAACGCCAGATGAAGTTATTTAGAGAACGAGCCTTGCCTGACTTAGGTAGCAACATCAAATGTGGAAACTCTCTGATCGGCCCGGATTTCTATTCTGTAGGGGCAGGTAATCACCTGCCCGGCCTTTCTGTAGGGGCGGGACATGTCCCGCCCAGCCTTAACGAAGAGGATGTCTATCGCATCAACACCTTCGACTGGGAAAAAGAATTTCCCGAAATCATGAAACGAGGCGGCTTTGATGCAGTGATTGGGAACCCACCGTATGTGCGAAGCATTACCTTAAAAAAAACCAATCCACTTCTGTGGGAATTCTGTCGCTCCCAATACAGGGCAGCTTCTGCAAGAGAGTGGGATATCTATCTTGTTTTTGTCGAAAAAGGCCTCCGCCTCCTAAAAGGAAGTGGCAAACCGGGGTATATCCTTCCCAACAAGTTCTTGAACTCTCAGGTTGGAGAAAATTTACGTGCAATCCTATCAGAGGGGAAGCACCTGGAGAAACTTGTTCATTTTGGTGGGCTCCAGATATTCCAAGGGGCTACGACTTACACCTGTTTGCTCTTTTTAGACCGCGAAGGGAAGAAACAGGCTAAAATCTCCCGTTATGTTGGCCCTTTGAATGAATCTGTAACCCTGGACTCTCTCCCTGAGAAATCGCCGGATTTGTGGACAACTTCGGAAATCTCTGCCAAAAACTTTTCTCCAGCACCATGGGAGTTCTCGGCGTCCGGTGGAGTGATCGAGAAACTCAGAAGATGGCCTGCGTTGTCAAATATTGCTCAAATATTTAAAGGAACGGGAACAAATGCAGACAGAGTCTATCTGGTTGAAGATCGTGGTCGAGAAAGAGGTTTAATCCGAATCTACTCTGCCGAAAATGATGCAGAATATTTGCTAGAGCCAACTTTCTTAAGAACTTGTTTACGCGGTCGCAGTATCGGCCGCTATGAACTACTGGACCCAGAATTACTCCTTATTGTGCCGTATGAGATTATAGGTGGGAGACACGTTCTTGTACCGCAGAAGAAGCTTTATGATCTTGCACCAAGGACATTGGGATATCTCAAAGAATGCAAGCCCAGATTAGATGAACGCGAGAAAGGCAGGTTCAAGGGAGAAAACTGGTATTGTTACGGCCGGCCCCAGAATATGAACCAGTTCGTGGTACCAGAGAAGATCGTGCTTCCGGATGTGACTAATCGCGGACACCGCCTTGTGTGAGTATTGGTCAATACATTTTCCAAAAGATCCGCTTGAGAAACTTTATATGGTTTGTTTTCATGAATCTGAAGAGTATCACATACATATTCACCTCATCCCACGAAGTAAGGAACTTGGTGGGGAAGACCCTACAAAATATATGGCTTGGAAAACGTTTAAACGGACAGAGACGGAATCTTTTCCTCCAGAGTATAGGGTAAAGGACCGAAAGGGAAGTTGGCTTGGAGACCAAAAAGTGGTAGCTCTCATGAGTTACCTTAGGGGGACCTTATCAAAAATGTCAGCAAAGAAAGTGCAAAAGAGATCTTTGTAGATTTAGGAAAATTACCATGGCGGGTCAACGTTTTACTCGATGAGAGGCACCTTCCATCTCCTTCTGAGTACACTCTTCACAAAAGTATTGGTCTCCTTTGATTGAATGGCCGTCATATCCCAGAGAGATCACCACGCCGCATCTTGCACATTTGGTGGGTAAGTAGGCAGGAGGATTTTCCAGTTTTTGGAAGTTGAATTCGTTTGTCCCATAAAAAACATAAATCTCCGTTTCAAAAGACTTCCTGCATTTCGGACAATCTTTCCAGCCACCCGGGTGTTGTTCAGTATGATGGTATGCGCAAAGGGTGTAGCGGCTGTGATTCCTATGGCAGCTATTTCTTGCATAGGAAAAGGGAACGTACTTGTCTTCATCATCACAGATCCACTGATTGCAGCATTCCGTCTTCGTCAGTTTCTTTGTTTTCCCGCAAAGTCCGCACCTTGGCTTGCCATCTGCTTTGGTCTTTTTTCCTGTCCTGGGTTTTGCTTTAGTCGCCATATTCATCCTTGCTATGTAATTCCCTACATGGACGGCAAACGTTGCAGCTATAAGAACAAGAGTTTTAGAAAATCGGAAGGGGATATTATCTTTGTCCCTTGATATTCTTTCAAAGGTAGGAGATGCTTTCTGTCACCAGAAATGAGGTATTGAACTGTTCCCTCAATGGCACATTCTAAAATGCGGTTATCATCATCATTTTCTTTAATAACAGAGACTTTATTCTTCGGTTGGATCAGGATTGTCCTAGCTTTGATTTTTTCTATCGTGTGCTTAATTTGATCTCTGTCCCAACTGAAATCCTTTCTAAGCGTTTCTTCTAACTCTTTTAAAATAAAAGAAGAGATACAGGCTTCTATATCCCCTCTCCAGATCAAATCTAAGACCTCTCTAGGTTTACCTTTGAAGGTTAATCCAGAAACAAAAACATTGGTGTCTATGACCACCTTTAATTTTGATTTACTTTCGGCGGGCATCGATAATATCTTCTATTTGATCTTCGGTGATTCCCTTTTCCCTGGCTTTCATCTCTCCATAACGGTAGATCTTTTTCCATTCCTGTTCCTCAGCATATCTCCGGAGGGCTTCTCTCAAGAGCTCGCTCCTTGTTCTACCTTCTTCTTTCATTAGCTCCTCAATTTTATCTACCATTTCGGGAGGTAAAGATAGGGTTATGGTTTTTGTGACCCTCGCCATAGCTCGACTCCTTTGTTGTTACTTAGTGTTACTGGATAAATTATAGCAAATATGGATTTGCTGTCAAGGGATTATGAGTCCATCCCAGGAATTGGAGTGCCGATTTGATCTGAGCAAAAATATATGCTATTGGGAAGCCTAGGTAACCGAGTCTACACTCTGCGTAGGGGTTAGGCCGTGACAAAACTAAATGAAAAGGCCAAACGAGCATGAATAATTCTGGACATCTCAAATGGATAGTGTACGGTGCAATCGTGGGTTTGGGGGCTTCTTTTATTTTTGGCGATTTAATCACCCTTCCCCTGGACCTCTATTACCTCATCTACTTTGGGATCATCATCGCTTTCTTCACGATCTACGTCAAAAGGACTCAGTTGAACCTCAGGGAATCGTTTTCCAGAAGATTGGTTTGGGGAATTCTGCTCGGATTGGTCTTTGGAGCTTTGATGGTTCAAAATGTCTTATCAAGGCCGGCGACAGAGAAATTCACAGGGCCTTATTTGGCCTGGCTGATCTTCTGGAGGGGACTGATTTACGGAGCGATCGATGGCTTGCTTCTGTCAGTATTTCCTTGGATGGTCACCTGGCGAGCTTTTGATGTTGAAAAGAAGCTCCTGGGAAAGAAAATAGCATTTGGTTTTCTGGCCTGGCTTTTCATCCTTGTATTGACAACGGCTTATCATTTAGGCTACGCC